>ERZ869909.176-NODE-176-length-95391-cov-92.443303_pt1 | contig 95391 bp, 81 predicted proteins | sample MGYA00520892_ERZ869909 | MGnify/ENA primary metagenome ERZ869909 (study PRJEB32215, sample SAMEA104723947) | bioreactor metagenome | biome: bioreactor; feature: anaerobic bioreactor; material: water | place: China | collected 2015-03-12 ... | reverse complement strand
CTCAACGACAACGAGATGTCGATCGCACCCCCCACCGGCGCGCTGTCCTCCTACCTGTCGCGGCTTTACGCGCAATCACCGATGCATGACCTGAAAGCCGCCGCCAAGGGTGCGCTCAGCCTGCTGCCGCCGCCTTTTCAGGAAGGGGCAAAGCGGGCCAAGGACATGCTCAAGCACATGACCATCGGTGGCACGCTGTTTGAAGAGCTGGGCTTCAAATATGTCGGCCCCATCGACGGGCATGATATGGAGCAGCTTCTGGCCGTTCTGCGCACCGTGCATGACCGCGCCACCGGGCCCATGCTGATCCATGTGCTGACGAAGAAGGGCAAAGGGTATCACCCGGCCGAAACCGCTGCCGACAAGGGCCATGCAACAGCCAAATTCGACGTCATCACCGGCAAGCAGAAATCCGCGCCCTCGAACGCGCCCAGCTATACGAAGGTGTTTGCCCGCTCGCTGATCACAGAGGCCGAGCATGACGACAAGATCGTCGCGGTGACCGCCGCCATGCCCGATGGCACCGGGCTGAACCTGTTTGCGGAACGCTTCCCACGCCGGTGCTTTGATGTGGGCATTGCCGAGCAGCACGGCGTGACCTTCTGCGCCGGGCTTGCCGCGGGCGGGTTGAAGCCCTTTTGTGCAATGTATTCCACCTTCCTGCAGCGCGGCTATGACCAGGTAGTGCATGACGTAGCGCTGCAACGCCTGCCGGTCCGCTTTGCAATTGACCGGGCGGGGCTGGTGGGCGCCGATGGCGCCACGCATGCGGGCTCGTTCGACGTGGCATTTCTGGCCAACCTGCCGGGTTTTGTGGTGATGGCCGCAGCGGATGAGGCCGAACTGGTGCATATGGTCGCCACCGCAGCAGCGCATGACGACGGGCCGATCGCCTTCCGCTTTCCTCGCGGCGAGGGAATGGGCGTGGACATGCCCGAGCGCGGTCAGCCGCTGGAGATCGGCAAGGGCCGGGTGATGCGCGAGGGCGGGCGCGTGGCGTTGCTCAGTTTCGGCACACGGCTGGCCGAGGTACTGAAAGCCTGTGAAGGGCTTGGCGCGCGCGGCATCCAGCCCACCGTGGTTGATGCGCGCTTTGCCAAGCCGCTTGACCGTGAGCTGATCTTGCAGCTCGCCGCGCATCATGAGGCGCTGATCACCATTGAAGAGGGCGCGATCGGCGGCTTCGGCAGCCATGTGGCGCAGCTTCTGGCCGATGAAGGCGTGTTTGATCGTGGGCTGAAATACCGCTCAATGGTGCTTCCCGATATCTTTATCGATCAGGCCAGCCCTGCGGATATGTATGCAGTTGCCGGTATGAACGCCGCCGATATCGAGGCGAAAGTGCTGCAGGTTCTGGGCGTCGCACAACTGGGTAGCAAGCGGGCGTAGAACCGCCGTCGACGGCCCGTTCCGCATCACGCTTTCAAGACCTTCGCCCTTCCCTTCCGTGCGTGACGGTGCCATCTTCCAGAAAACGCCGTGGGCGCCTTTCAAACCGGCTCATGGCAATCTGGTTGAGACATTGATGAAAACACCCCGCTCCCTTCCCGTCGACATGCTTCCTGAACACGAGCCACGCCTGTTCAATGAGGCGGAAGCCGCCGTTGACCATCTTTGCACGCTTCACGCCGAGGCAACCGGTTTTCTTGTCGACAGGTTTCAAAGCCTCCTCGCCTCCGGCCAGGCCACAGCTCGGTACCGCGCATTCTATCCTGAAATACGCCTTACCACGACCACTTTTGACCAGCCCGACAGCCGCTTGTCATTCGGCCATGTGCCGGAACCGGGCACCTATGCCACAACCGTCACTCGGCCTGACCTGTTCCGCAATTACCTTGAACAGCAAATCGGCCTGCTGATCCGCAACCACGGTGTTCCGGTCAGTGTCGGCCCTTCCGAGACACCGATTCCGCTGCATTTCGCCATGGCAGGGCGCGGCGATGTCGTGCTGCCCGAGAATGGCGAACTGAAGCTCAGCCTGCGCGATATCTTCGACGTTCCCGATCTGTCGATAACCAATGATGATATCGTCAACGGCGAGCGGGTGCGCAATGCCGATGGTTCGGTCCCGCTGGCGCCGTTTACCGCCCAGCGTGTCGATTATTCCCTCGCGCGGCTTGCGCATTATACTGCTACCGAGGCCGAGCATTTCCAGAACCACGTTCTCTTCACCAACTACCAGTTCTACGTTGATGAGTTCGAAGCCTACGCCCGTCATGCGCTGGCTGATCCTGACAGCGGCTATACCGCTTTCGTCACACCCGGCAACGCCGTCCTGACCGATCCCGCCGCGCCTCTCGCGCCGCTGCCACGCCTGCCGCAGATGCCCGCCTATCACCTCAAGCGTCCCGGCGGTCAGGGGATTACGCTGGTCAATATCGGCGTCGGCCCCTCGAACGCGAAAACCGCCACCGACCATATCGCCGTTCTGCGCCCGCATGCCTGGCTGATGGTCGGGCACTGCGCGGGCCTGCGCAACTCGCAAAGTCTGGGTGATTTCGTTCTGGCTCATGCCTATCTGCGCGAAGACAACGTCCTGAATGACGATCTGCCCGTCTGGGTGCCGATCCCCGCACTGGCCGAGATCCAGATCGCCCTGCAAGAGGCCGTGGCCGAAATCACACAGCTTGAAGGGTTTGAGCTGAAGAAGATCATGCGAACCGGAACCGTGGCAACCATCGACAACCGCAACTGGGAGTTGCGCGACCAGTCCGGCCCAGTGCAGCGCCTGTCCACCTCGCGCGCGATCGCGCTGGACATGGAAAGCGCCACCATCGCCGCCAATGGCTTCCGTTTCAGGGTGCCCTACGGCACGCTTCTGTGCGTTTCCGACAAGCCTCTGCACGGCGAACTGAAGCTGCCGGGCATGGCAAGCGCCTTCTACAAGACCCAGGTCGCGCGTCATTTGCTGATTGGCATTCGTGCGATGGAGCGGCTTCGCGCCATGCCTTTGGAACGCATTCACAGCCGAAAGTTGCGCTCATTCGACGAAACCGCCTTCCTTTGAGGCCCCACAAAGTGACAGAAACTGGTAAAAAACCCTTTTTTTGCGGCTTCCGTCCCAGCTTTCCGATTGTATGCTCAAGGAAAATGCGTCTACATGCACAGCAGTCCTGAGGGAGGGGGCGCAGCCCCCGGTGTTCTGGAAAAAAACCGACAATAACGTCAAATGGAGCAAACGATGTCGAAACCGATGACCAAGACCCAGCTCGTCGCCGCCCTTGCCGAAGAAATGGGCACCGACAAGAAAACCGCCACCACCGCGCTGGACGCCGTGGGCGCTCTGGTCACCCGCGAAGTGGCGAATGGCGGCGCGGTCACTCTGCCCGGAATCGGCAAGATCTTCTGCCGCGCGCGCCCCGAGCGTCAGGTCCGCAACCCCGCCACCGGCGAGACCATGACCAAGGCTGCCGACAAGACCGTCAAGGTCACGATCGCCAAGGCGCTCAAGGACAGCGTCAACGGCTGAATTTCCGGCACGCACCGCTGAAAGCCGTTCACAGGGCCGCCTTCAAGCGGCCCTTTTTTCATGCCGGAAGCCCGCCAGTTCAAGACATGGTCAGCTTACCCGGCCCTGCCTCCTCGGGTTGCGGGAAGGGGGCGGTGTCTTCGGCGTCGAACAGGCTTGAAAGCCGCTCGGTCACGGCCAGCAGCATCGCCTGTTCCCAGGGCTCAAGCTTGCGGAAACGTCCTGCGAACCGCTCTTGCAGAAAGTCCGGCGTCTGATCCAGCAGGTCGCGCCCGGCATCGGTCAGGATCACCCATATCGCACGACGGTCAGCCTGCCTGCGCTCGCGCCGCACCAGCCCGCGCGCTTCCAGCTTGTCGATCTGAATGGTGATCGTCGCCTGCCCCACCCCCAACTGGCGGGCAATGTCGCGCGGCATCTCCTGCCCGTTCTTGGCCAGCGTGTGCAGCACCAGAAGCTGCGCCTGCGTCAGCCCCGAAGCGCGCGCCATGGCCCGGGCATTTTCATCCAGCGCATGCATGATACGGCGCAGCGCGATCAGGGTTTCAGACGATCGGTCGAGCAAGGGAACCTGCGTGTTTGAATGAAGAGGTCCGCAAGATTGCCCCGCCAGACCGGCAAAGGCAAGTCATGCAGGCTCAGGTGAGCATTGATCGTTTTGTTACAGAGAAATTTATGTTTACGAATGATTTTTCGTCAGATTTCTCTGGAATCTCCAATCTTCCCCCTATAAGCAACTCTTATTTATAAGATAATCTGTCAACCCACAAAGAAAAATGTTTAATATTGCAAAGCAATTTGTCGAACCTATATTCTTTGGCAACCAGTGGCAGCCACAGAATGAGCTTATGAACAAAGAAAACCGGACAGTGTTCACCAATACCCGCGACCTGCTGCATCTGCGTGCGCCGGTCAAGGAAGACGGGTCCGACGTTTGGAACCTGATCGCGCAATGTCCGCCGCTTGATCAGAACTCGATGTATATGAACCTCATCCAGTGCGACCATTTCGCCGATACCTGTATCCTCGCGGAACGCGACGGCAAGGTGCTGGGCTGGATCTCGGCGCATATCAAGCCCGATGCGCCGGAGGCGCTGTTTGTCTGGCAGGTTGCCGTGCACGCTGATGCGCGCGGACTGGGGCTGGGCAAGCGGATGCTGAAGTCGCTTCTGGGCCGTCCGTGCTGTGCCGATGTGCGCAGGATGGAAACCACCATCACTCGCAGCAACGCCGCCTCGTGGGGGCTGTTCCGGAGCTTCGCACGCGATATGGGCGGCGACATTTCCGATGCCCCGCATTACGAGCGTGACGCACATCTGGATGGTCAGCACGCAACCGAGCATCTGGTGACGATCTCGCTGCCGCGCCGCCGTCTGCGGGCCGCTGCCTGATCTGCCGCCAACAGGCGCGTCACCACTGAATCCATGAAAACCGAAAGGCCGAAAGCCATGACCACCGGTTCCTCAACCGATATCTATACGCGTCGCGAGTCGAATGCGCGCAGCTATTGCCGCGCGTTCCCCGTGACCTTCACCAAAGCCCGCAACGCCACGCTGACCGACAGCGAGGGCCGCGACTATACCGACTTTCTCGCCGGCTGTTCGTCACTGAACTACGGTCACAACGATGCCGACATGAAAGCCGCGCTGATCGACCATATCAGCGCCGATGGCATCAGCCACGGGCTGGATATGCATACCGATGCCAAGGCCGCCTTCCTGGAAAGCTTCGAGAAGCTGATCCTGAAGCCGCGCGGGATGGATTACAAATTCATGTTCACCGGCCCAACCGGCACCAATGCCGTGGAAGCCGCGATGAAACTGGCGCGCAAGACAACCGGGCGCGAAACCATCGTCGCCTTCACCAACGGTTTCCATGGCATGACCATGGGTGCGCTTGCCGCGACCGGCAATGCCGGCAAGCGCGCGGGCGGTGGCATGTTGCTGTCTGGCGTGGCGCGCATGCCCTATGAAGGCGCGATCGAAGGCGTGGATTCGCTGGCGATGATCCGCGCGCTGCTGGAGAACCCCTCAAGCGGGTTCGATGCACCGGCCGCGTTCCTGATCGAACCGGTGCAGGGCGAGGGTGGGCTGAACGCCGCCTCGGCCAGGTTCCTGAAAGGTCTGGAAGCGCTGGCACGTGAACATGGCGCGCTGATCATCATGGATGACATTCAGGCCGGTATTGGCCGCACCGGCCCGTTCTTCAGCTTCGAGGGCATGGGCATCAAGCCGGACCTCATTCCGCTGGCGAAATCGCTCTCAGGCATGGGCCTGCCGATGGCGGGTCTCTTGATCCGCCCTGATCTGGATGTCTGGAAACCAGCCGAACACAACGGCACCTTCCGCGGCAATAACCACGCCTTTGTCACCGCCCGCGTGGCGCTGGAAAAATTCTGGTCCGACGACACGTTTCAGCGTCAGACCGAAGCCAAGGCCGCCCGCCTGACCGAGCGGCTGAAAGCCATCGCCGCACTGGTGCCCGGTGCCGGCCTCAAGGGGCGCGGCATGATGCAGGGTGTCGATGTGGGCTCGGGCGAGATGGCGGCGGCGATCTGTGCCACCTGCTTCGAGAACGGCCTGATCATCGAAACCTCTGGTGCGCATGATGAGGTGGTCAAGGTTCTGGCCCCGCTGACCATTCCGCAGGACCAGTTTGAATCTGGCCTCGATATCCTGGAAGCTGCCGTTCAGGCGCATGCCACCAACCAACGAATCGCAGCGGAGTAATAGAGAATGATCATCAGAGATTTCCACCAGGCCAAGAATACCGAACGCCGCGTGGCTGACCAGAAATGGGAATCGGTGCGCATGCTGCTGGCCGATGACGGAATGGGTTTTTCGTTCCACATCACCACCATCGACGCCGGAAGCGAGCATACGTTCCACTACAAGAACCATTTCGAGAGCGTCTATTGCATCTCGGGCGAGGGCAGCATCGAAGACCTCGCCACCGGCGAAGTGCACCAGCTGCGCCCCGGTGTGATGTATGCGCTGGACAAGCACGACAGGCACACCCTGCGCTGCAAGACCGAGATGGTCTTTGCCTGCTGCTTCAACCCGCCCGTTACGGGCAATGAAGTGCATCAGGCTGACGGCTCCTACGCTGCGGCAACTTCCTGAAACAAAGGCGGGCGGGAATGAAAAGTTCCTGCCCGAACACTCCATGACTCATACGGTCGAGAAAATCGGCGGCACCTGCATGAGCCGCTCGCGCGAACTTCTGGACACGCTTTATATCGGCAAGCGTAAACCCAAGGACTGCTATGATCGCATTTTTGTGGTCTCAGCTTTTGGCGGGATTACCAACATGCTGCTGGAACACAAGAAAACCGGCAAGCCGGGTGTCTATGCACAGTTTGCCAGCGATGACAGCGGCGCGGGCTGGCAGGAGGCGCTCAATGGCACCGCACGCGCGATGTGCGAAATCCACGGCGAGATCCTGGACCATGCCGCCGATCGTGAGCGTGCCGACGCCTTTGTGCGTGACCGGATCGAGGGCACGCGCGCCTGCCTTCTGGACCTTCAGCGCCTTGGCTCTTACGGCCATTTCCGCATCGACCAGCAAATGCACACCCTGCGCGAGTTGCTTTCGGGCATGGGCGAGGCGCATTCGGCCTTCGTCACCGCGCTGCTGCTGGGCCGTCACGGGATCAACGCCCGCTTTGTCGATCTTTCCGGCTGGCGCGATGAGGCGAATCCCTCACTTTCCGAGCGTCTGGAACAGGCGCTTGCCGGAATCGATCTGAAAACCGAACTGCCCATCGTAACCGGCTATGCCCATTGCGCCGAGGGGCTGATGCGTGAATACGATCGCGGCTATTCGGAAGTGGTTTTTGCCCATCTCGCCGCCCAGACCGGCGCGCGTGAGGCGATCATCCACAAGGAATTTCACCTGTCCTCGGCCGACCCCAAGATCGTCGGGCTGGAAAGCACCGTCAAGATCGGGCGCACCAGCTATGACGTGGCAGACCAGCTTTCGAACATGGGGATGGAGGCGATCCACCCCAATGCCGCGCGCGTCCTGCGCCGCGCTGATGTGCCGTTACGCGTCAAACATGCGTTCGAGCCGGAAGATGCCGGCACGCTGATCGGCCCCGATGGCGGCACGCCGGGGCGGGTGGAGATGGTCACCGGCCTGGCCGTGCATGCCTTCTCGGTTCACGAACCGGATATGGTTGGCGTCAAGGGTTATGACCGCTGCATCCTTGAAGCGCTGACGCGCCATAACCTGTGGATCGTGTCCAAGCATTCAAACGCCAACACGATCACGCATTACCTGTCCGGCTCGCTCAAGGCGATTCGCCGTGCAGAGCAGGAAGTGCTGCGAACCTATCCCAGTGCCGAGATCACCGCACAGGCACTGGCGATGGTATCGGTCATCGGTTCGGACCTGAGCGATCTGTCGGTGCTTGCGCGCGGCCTTTCCGCACTTGAAGCCGGTGGCGTGCGCGCGCTGGCCGCCCAACAGGGGCTGCGCCGGGTCGATGTGCAGTTCCTCGTGCCGCGCGACAAGATGGAGACGGCTATCAAGCTGCTGCATGCCGCGCTGGTGGAAGATGAGGAACAGCCGGTGCAGCGCGCAGCATGATGCCAGAGCGCGGCGGCGCTCCTGCTGCGCCGTTCGCCCCCCCCTTCCCTCCCCATCCGTAACCCGCTATCCCTTTCGCAAGGGCCGTCCGGGGGCCTTGGAAATGGGAGCCTTGGATGGACCTGCGCGCGATCTTCATGGGCCTTGCCTTTGCGCTGATGTGGTCATCGGCCTTTACCTCGGCGCGCATGATCGTGCTGGATGCGCCGCCCTTGTTCGCCCTCTCTGTCCGGTTCTTCCTGTCCGGCATCATCGGTGTCGGCATTGCGCTGATGCTGCGTCAAAGCTGGAGGCTGACGCGGGGACAGTGGCGGGCAACGATCATTTTTGGCCTGTGCCAGAACGCGCTTTACCTCGGCTTCAACTTTGTCGCGATGCAATGGATCGAGGCCTCGGTCGCGGCCATCATCGCCTCGACCCTGCCCTTGATGGTGGCGGCGGCAGGTTTTCTGGTTCTGGGTGACAGGCTGCGCCCTGTAGCCGTGCTGGGGCTGATCGCCGGGTTTGGCGGCGTGATCATCATCATGGGTGCACGCTGGGGCGGCGGGCTGGACCCGTTGGGGCTGGCTCTGTGCGTCGCCGGGGCGCTGGCGCTGACCGTCGCCACACTAGCGCTGCGCGGCGCTTCATCGGGCGGGAATGTGATGATGGTGGTGGGCCTGCAGATGCTGGTCGGTGCCGCCATCCTGATCGGCCCGGCACTGGCGCTGGAAGAGATCACGGTGAACTGGACACCGCGTCTGGTTCTGGCCTTCCTCTACACCACGCTTGTCCCCGGACTGGCGGCAACCTGGGTCTGGTTCATGCTGGTGCGGCGGATCGGAGCGGTCCGGGGCGCGACCTTTCATTTCCTCAACCCGTTCTTTGGCGTCGCCATTGCCGCGCTGTTTCTGGGGGAAAAGCTGGGGCTGGGCGATCTGATCGGGGTACTGGTAATCATGGCCGGAATTCTGGCGGTGCAGCTTTCCAAGACCCCAGCCGCAGCAGTCCAGCCTAAAGCTCCGTAAAGCCGAACTGCTCGTAATCGCGCCAGTAGGCGTCACGCGCGGCATTCTGGATTTCGGTGTCGGCGGGTGGCGCGCCAGTGTCAACGGGCTGCCAGCGGGGTGATGCCGTGTGGCCGATCCGCGCGGCCAGCCAGGGCAGATCCGATACAAGCTCCTCTTCGCGCAGCAGGTAGTCGGGCGGGGCGATCTGCCCAAAACCATCCAGAAGCGCAGCCTGACTGGCCCAGAATGGCCAGGGCTGCAATCCGGTCTGACCCGAAAGGCTGGCGCGCACAAAACGCAGATAGGCCAGAAAAGCCGCGCGTTTGTTCTCCGGCGATCTCGGTGCCTCGGCAAGGTCAATGCCGTAAAGCCGCACAAGATGCTCGCACACTGGTTTGACCTCTCCGCTGAGGATACGCCCCTCAAAGGCTGACCATGCTCGCCGCAACGGATGGCGCAGCACGGTGAAGCTGCGAAAGCCGGGATTGGCGCGCTTCCAATCGCGCAGGCGGGCAGCGTTGAACCCGGACTTGAGGGCACCCGGCGGCACACCGTCAAGCGCTGCCAGCCATTGCAGAACCTCGTCTTCAGGCGCACCGCGGAGAGGCATGAACAGAAGCGGTGTCTGCGCCCCGGCATGGCAGGCCGGCAGCATGGGCGCGCGGCGCGGCTCAAAATTCGGGGTGCGGCCCAGATCGAAACGGTCCAGCCGCGCAAGACCCGGTGCCAGCGCCTCAGGATTGGTAAGCTTGGCCTCGATGGGTTCGGGGTTTTGCTTTTTCAGCTTGCGCGAGGGTGCATCGATGCGCCCTTCGACCCCCAGCCAGCGCGCCAGACCGTTGAGCACATCGACATCGTTGAGATCATCATAACCGATGAAGAAGGCGCTTTGCCCGGTGGTTTGCAGCGCGCGCAGGATTGCAAGCTGGGCGGTTTGCAGGGTTGTCAGATGCTCTTCGAACTCAGCGCTGTCAAAGGCCACCTGCGCGGTTTTCAACTGGGCGACGTTGTGCAGCTTCCACTGCCCCGTCCCCGCCGCGATCTTGCGCGAGACATAGCTTTCCAGCGGGTTGCGGGTGAGCACGATCTTGGCGCAGGCCGGGTCCGCCAGCACATGTGCATGGATGCGTGCATCATGATCGTGGAACAGCCGGAAACCGGTCAACCCCCCCTGCGCCCGGATGGCCGCCAGCAAGGTGAAGGGGTCCGCCTCTCGCTCGACAAAGGTAATGCCCAGATATTCCTCGGTTTTTGGCTTGTTGATGAAGGCCGGGTTGAACAGTTCGCCATGGCAGGTAACCCCCGGAAACGCATTCAACGTGGTTTCCAGCAGGTTCGAGCCGGTGCGCATTTCTGCCAGCACCACGAAGGATTCAAAGCACGCCATGCGTCATTTCACCTTGATCGACAGCCCCGGGGCCGCAGGATTGTTCGGAAAGTCACCCATCAGAACCGGCTGCATCCCGCGGTTGCGCAACTCCTGCAGGAAGGCGCCGAAACCGGACAGATCGACCAGTTCGGGAATGCGGATCAGCCGAGCCTGTTGATGCGGTGCGATTTCGTCGAACAGGGTGTGCAGAGGCTCAGACGGGTCTTCCAGGAACTCCGCCAGCGTCCATGTCCGCACACGCGCACGCACCCAGGGGCTGCGCAGGATACCAAGCATCGCGGTCTCGATGCGTTGCAGCTTTGCGGCCTCGCGCCGGATTGCATCCATATTGCCACCAGCGCGAAAGAGCGGCACGGCCCAGGCCCCGGTGATGACCGAGATCTGCGCGTTTGAATCGGTGGCCATGAACCACAGCAGATCATGCTTCTCGCCGATATGATCCGCCGGACCAAGCTGGAAGCACTGGCGCTCACCGCGCGTGGCCCACAGAAGGTTGGTCAAGAAGGCGCGGGGATTATAGTCGCGCAGGCTGGCACTGTCAGACAGCCCGCCCGCAAAAACCTTCTCGCGCCCGGAAAATTCGGCCTTGTGCGGAGCAAAGAGATGGCCATGCACCCGGCAATTTGCCACGGCGGCCAGCCAGCCCTCGAAATCCTCGAAAACCTCCGCAAAGCCCTGAAAGACCGAATAAGGCTCTGCCGTCTTGCCGTTTTCGCGGTCCTTGGAGGGAAAGCGACTGGCCATGTATAGCCCCGCGCGGCCCCGGACCCGTTGCAACGTGGCGCGGGCAAAATGACGGTCGATGCGGCTTGGCTGCGGCTCGGCGGCGGGGTCTTCGCTGGCTCGGGGCGTCAGGAAATGCGCATAAAGCCGGTCTGCCCCCGGCCAGATCTTGCGCGCGACAAAGCAGCCAGAGCGGCGAAGAAGTTGTAGATGGTCGTCATAAAACACATGCGGCCGGCCCTGATGATCGAACTTGCCCAGGGTCAGCGAGCGGCTTTCGATCTTGCGGGAATAGAGCCGCGCCAACGTCTGGAAATAGCTTTCATCCGGTATCCATACGCGGCGGAAATAGCGCTCGAACATCGGGCGCGCCGGGTCTTGCAGGATCGCTTCCATCGTCTCGCGCGTCAGACACCACCATTGCGAGCCGATATGCGGCTCTATCCCGGCGGGCAGCTCGCGGCGCACCCCAAGACGGCGCTGCAGGTCCACCAGCCGGTCAAACAGCCAGCGATGGCGCTTGTAGGCCACCGGGAAATACAGCGTGAACCGCTCTTCTGACAGGCCACCCTTTGTCCAGTTCACATCGGCGACACTCACCGATTCGATGAAATCGGTGCCAGGGTGGCGCGCCAGCCATTCTGCCAGTTCACTGATCGGCCGTAGCGGCAGGCAAGTTCCCGAAGCGGCATAGACATGCGTCACATCGGGGAATGCGCGCAGCATATCCTCGGCCGCCGCTTGCATTGCCGCCACCAGTGACCATTTGCCCCATTCGCAGCGATAGCGGCGGCTGAAACGCACGTTCGGCATGTCCTTCAGCGCATCGACAAGTCGCTTATACCCGTCACGGCCCACCCGCGCATCAACATGGATCACCACGGGGCTGCCCGCCTCAGCCCAGAACCGCGCAACCTGCGCCGCACGTTCCAGCGCTGTATGCACCAGCATGATGCAGCCCAGTCGCGCGTTCATGCCCAGTTCCCCTTTGACATCAACCCCATGATTTCCAGCTGCCGCCAATTGATGAACCGTTCCGACCATTTGCACCACAGATCAGCTTCTGCCTCGGCGTGATAGGCCAGATACTCGCGGCTCGCGCCATAATGCTCGCCACGCGCCACCTCTTCGCGCGCCTTGTCGCCCAGGGTCGCCAGAAACTTGGCATGCAGCAGACAGCCCGAAGCCTTCTCACCCCCTGCCCGGTCGTAAACAAGGTTCAGCCCGCGGGGCAACAGCATGTGGGTAGAACTGACATAGGCGTAGTCGCGGTGCCATTTCACCAGCGGGATCTTGTTCAGCGCCGGGGCATCCTGCGGCCGGTCGGCAAAAAACACCCGCGCCCGAGGCCCGCCCTGCAGCCACAGGTTCTTAAGCTTCGGGTTGCGTGACACGGTGTAACTGGCGCTGTCGAACCACTTCGCCACTTCGAACGGATTCTGCCCCTCAATGCATGGATGCTCTGAAACCGGACCCTTAGGATACATGTCCAGAAGCAGCGTCCCGAACGAGCGGATCCCCGAGGCTTCCAGCCAGTCTGTAAGCGCGCGAAGGGGGCGGGTATCATGAAAGGGGTAGATGAAGAACTCATCGACATCCACCACCAGAACCCAGCGCCCATGGCCATAACGTGCCAGCAATCCGTTGATCCAGTCCATGCCGAAACGCGAGTCGCGGTAGCTGGCGTTCGTTGACCAGAGCGATGTGTCGGGCTGCTCGGCCAGATAGTCGCGCGACCCATCGTCTGACGCATTATCGACAAACAGAAAATGCTCGACGCCCAGCGCGCGGTAGTATTGCAGGAAATACGGCAACCGGGCACGCTCATTTCGCAGGGTGCAAAACAATAGCAGGCTGTCAGGGCGCAGCGCCCCGGTGCGAAGAATGACTGGCCGCAATTCACGCCGCTTGAGAAAGGCCCGGAACTTCCAGCGTTTGCGCATCCACCGCAGCCGGTATGATGACAACAGCCCCAAACTCCGTTTCCTTTCGTGAACAATACTGAGTCGTTTCGGTCTAACGGTTTACAATTCAGGAATAAAACAAATTCTCTTCGCAAACCTTGACCGCTCAGCCCCACTCCCCGCGTGACATCAGCCCTTCAGCCTCCAACTGACGCCAGCCCAGATAACGCGTTGATGCTTCGCACCACAGATCCGGCCCATCGATCAGCGCGTCATAATAATGGTCAAATGCCCCCGGCTCGCCAAAATGCTGACGGCGCTCTTTTTCTTCGGCGGATTTGGCACTGATCGTATGCAGGAACTTGGTGTGCAGCAACACACCGGACAACAACTCGCCGCCCTCTGTTTCATAAACAGCGTTCAACCGGCGCGGCAGCATGGAATGGGTGGAATTGAGATAAACATAGCGCCGGTTCCATTTCACCAGCGGAATCTTTGAAAGCGTGGGCCCACGGCGCGGCGTATCGGCCAGAAACATGCGTGAACGCGCGCCACCCTGTATCCAGAGGTAATGCAGATCCTGCTTGCGCGTAATGGTGTAATTGGCGCGGTCAAACCATTGCAAAACCTCCATCGGGTCTTGTCCCGCTTGATACGGCGCTCGGTCAACCGGACCCTTGGGGTACATATCCAGCATCAGCGCGCCAAAACTCTCGATCTCCCGCGCCTCCAGCCAGTCGGTCAAGGCAGACAAGGGTCGGGTTTCATGGTCAGGATAGACCAGCAGTTCATCGGCATCGACCGTCAGGCACCAGCGCCCGTGGCCGTGCCGGATCAAAAGCCACTGCAGCCAGTCCATCCCGTAGCGCGAAGCACGATAGCTTGCTTTGGTCCGCCACAGCGAGACATCCCCCTGACCTGCCAGCAAATCCGCCCCGCCATCATCGCTGGCATTGTCGACAAAGATGAAATGCCCCACCCCCAGACGACGGTAATGCTGTAGAAAATACGGCAGCCGCAGCGCCTCATTGCGAAAGGTGCAGAACAGCACGACCATTCCCGGCGCAATCTGCCCCGTCCGGTCAATCACCGCCACCAGTTCACGCCGCTTGCGAAACGCGCGCAACAGCCGCAGCTGGCGCTTGCGCCGCCACCGCCATGCCCGCCAAAGATCGGCCAATCGCCGCATCGTTTCCTGTTCTTTCCACCCGTTCGGCTTCATCTTGCCAGAAATACGCGCGGGGGTGAATTCGTGCAAAGCACGAAGAGGGGGCGGCAGCCCCCCCTTCTGTTGTTTTCCGGTGGATGCGCGGCTTACTCGGCAGCCTGACGCATCGCCATCATGTCATAGATATAGCTCTCCAGCTCATCGCGCAGTTCTTCACGCGCCAGCCCAAAGGCAATCGTGGCCTGCAGATACCCCGCTTTCGATCCGCAATCGAACCGCCTCCCGTCAAAGCGGAAGCCATAGACATTGCCTGCGTTATGGATTTCCTTCTCGATCGCATCCGTCAGCTGGATCTCGCCGCCTGCGCCCTTCTGATGGTTGTCGAGGTTTCGCAAGACCTGCGGCGACAGGATGTAGCGACCGATCACCGCCAGGTTCGAGGGCGCGGTGCCCGGCGCGGGTTTTTCCACCATGCCCTGAACCGGCATCACCGGGCTGATCGAGGCGGGCACATCCAGCACGCCGTAGGATGAGGTCTTTTCAGGTGCCACTTCCATCGCCGCCACCATATTGCCGCCGGTCTCGGCATAGGCCTCGACCATCTGTTGCAGGCAAGGCTTGTCAGCGGCGATCACGTCATCCGGCAGCAGCACCGCAAAGGGCTCGTCACCAATCAGATTGCGCGCGCACCAGACGGCATGGCCCAGCCCCAGCGCCTCGGACTGACGGACCGAGGCGATCTGGCCCGAACCCATATTCGTGGCTTGCAGGATTTCCAGCAGATCGGTCTTACCCTTTGCCTTCAGCGAGGCTTCCAGATCCGGCGCGCGATCGAAGTAATCTTCCAGCGCGCCCTTGCCACGTGACGTGACGAAAATGAATTCGGTGATCCCGGCAGCACGGGCTTCGTCAATCGCATACTGGATCAAAGGCCGGTCAACCAGCGTCAGGATCTCTTTCGGGATGGACTTGGTCGCCGGAAGGAAACGAGTGCCCATGCCAGCAATGGGGAAAACGGCTTTGGTTACTTTCTTCTGCATCGGATCACTACCTGTTCAGGAAACACGCGGCCTGTTGCCGCCGCTGGATTCAGGTTTGATTAATGATCCGGGCAAGAATGCGGCGCAAAGCGGTTAATCTGTTGCCCATTCAGAGACAATTGCCCGACCGGCGCCGCCTCGTGTCAGCGCAACTCCACCCCCGGCGCCATGGCCAGGAAAAACGGGTTGTCATAGCCGGGCTTGCCATAAGTCAGCGGCGTGTGATCATCAAAACGAAGCACCTTTCCCCCCGCGCCCAGCAACACCGCATGGCCCGCCGCGGTGTCCCATTCCATGGTGCGGCCAAGGCGGGGATAGAAATCGGCCTCGCCTGTGGCGACCAGGCAGAATTTCAGTGACGAGCCCGCGCTTGTCATGTCGCGCACCTTGTAACGCGCAATATAGTCATCGGTTGCCGCGTCACGGTGCGATTTCGACGCCACGACCATCAGCGCGGCATTGTCCGGTCTGCTTACGTTGATCGGTGTCCGCGCGCCCGGCTGCGGGCCAAATGGCCCTGCCTCTTCCACCGATTTCCCATCGGCGCGGGTGTAGAACATACGCTGCTTCGCCGGGGCATACACCACCCCGCGCAGGGGCACCCCGTTTTCCACCAGCGCGATATTCACCGTGAAATCACCGCGCCGTTTGAGGAATTCCTTGGTGCCATCAAGCGGATCGACAATGATGAACCGCCCGGCGCTCTGGCTATGCGTGGCGGCCTGTTCCTCGGTGATGACAAGGATATCGGGAAAGGCCGCATGCAGACCGGCGCTGATCAGGGCATCGGCGGCCTCGTCGGCCTCGGTCACGGGGCTGTCGTCGGATTTTACGCGCGCCTCAAACTCCGGGCGGCCATAGACTTCCATGATCGCCGCCCCGGCCTCCAGCGCGAGGGCGCGGAATGTGGTCTCGATCTTTTGATAAAAGGCATCGGTCATTGAATTTCCCTTTGACAGTGCTGCGGTTGATCGCAGACGGCAATCGGATTATCCTTCGCAGCAACCTGAATGCAAGGTTTCGCGGCCAGAATCCTCCGGCGCAACCGCAAGGACCATATCCATGCTCACGAACCGCCGCAAACAGGGCTCTCTGATCACGGCCTTCACCATTCTTGAGCTGATCTTCCACGCCGCTGTCCGCTCAATCCGCAAATCACACGGCAATGCGCTTGTCGGCTTGATGATCAACATCGCGCAGACGCTTATCCTGGTGGTGGTGTTCTATCTGATGTTCATGATCATCGGCATGGGAAACCGGGGCATACGCGGTGATTTCCTGCTGTATGTGATGACCGGGATTTTCCTGTTCATGTGTCATGTCAAGGCGATGGGGGCGGTGGTTCAGGCCGAGGGCCCGACCTCGCCAATGATGAAACATGCGCCCATGAACACCATCGTCGCGATTGGTGCGGCAGCACTGGGTGAATTGTATGTGCAGATCCTGTCGATGGTGGTGGTGCTGTTTCTCTATCATGCGATCTGGCAACCGCTTGAAGTGTATGACCCGCTGGGCGCGCTTCTCATGATGCTGCTGTCGTGGTTTTCCGGTGTAGCGATCGGCACGATCTTTCTTGCGCTCAAGCCCTGGGCGCCCTCACTGGTGCCGCTTATGTCGCAGATCTATTCGCGCGCAAACATGGTGGCTTCGGGCAAGATGTTCGTGGCCAATACCCTGCCCGGTTTCATGCTGGTCTATTTTGACTGGAACCCGCTGTTTCATACCATCGACCAGGCGCGCGGCTTTGCCTTTCTCAATTACACGCCGCACTATACTTCCATCGTCTATCCGGTTGTAATTTCGATGGTGGCACTCGTGATCGGTCTGATGGGTGAGTTCTACACCCGTAAACACGCCTCACTCAGTTGGGGAGCAAAATAGGAGCGGATTGATGCGCCATTTCATTGCCTTAATCGTCCTGATCTGCGCCAGTGCCGCCACAGCGCAAGATTACCCAGCGCATTACAGGGTGACGGGCGTCGCCCACAACGATGTCCTCAACATCCGGGCCGAACCCGGCGCCGGGGCGCCGATCATCGGCCATTTCCATCCAAACCAGCGCGGGATCGAGGTGATGGGCCTGTCGCAAAGCGGGCGCTGGGCGCTGGTCAATAGTGGCGAGCGTGCGGGCTGGTCATCGATGCGCTATCTGGCGCGCGAAAGCACGCGCAGCTGGCGTGACGGGCAAACCGCCCTGACCTGCTTTGGCACTGAACCCTTCTGGAACATGCCGATCTTCCTCCCAACCCATCGCGCCGAGTTTCACGCTGTGGACGATGGCGGGTTCGAGCTGGTCACCGACGCCGGCGCATTGCCGTCAACGCGGTTTCCGCCAACGCTGGCCATTCCGTTCTCGGGCACGCGTGAGGGTATGGCCATCGTGCGCGGCGCGCGCTGCTCGGACGGGATGAGCGACATGGCTTTCGGACTGGAAGTGCAGATCTACTGGCGCGGTGACACTTCCGGGCTTTCAGGCTGTTGCAGCATCGCAGACTGAACACGGCTCATCAAGGGCTTGCCCCTGCGGCGCGGGTGACGCAAATTGCACCTGTTAAGCAACGAGGCCCCCGTGACAGCCCTTTACATCGATGCCGACGCTTGCCCCGTTCGTGACGAAGCGCTGCGTGTTGCCCTGCGCCAGGGTGCAGCGGTGTTTCTGGTCTCGAACGGCGGCATCCGCCCGGTCGATCATCCACAGGTGCAGAATGTCTATGTCGATCAAGGTGCCGATGCCGCCGACCGCTGGATCGCAGATCGTGCGGGCGCGGGCGACGTGGTGGTCACCGCCGATACGGTTCTGGCCGCGCGCTGCCTTGAAGGTGGAGCACAGGTAATCAAACCCAATGGCGAGGCCCTGACCCGTGCCAATATTGGCCAGGTGCTGGCCCTGCGCGATCTTGCCGCTGACCTGCGCGCTGCCGATCCTTTCCGGCAGGGCGGCGGAAAACCCTTCAGCAAGCAGGACCGCGCGCGCTTTACCGACCGTCTGGACAGGATGTTGACCGCCGCGAGAAGGGAAGGACCATGATTGCGCCACGCTCCACTGCGACGATCGGGGCGCTTTGTGCTGTCGGAGCCGCGATGGGTTTCACCATGAACGACATGGCAGTGAAATACCTCAGCACTGACTATGCCATGCATCAGGTTATCGGCATCCGCTCGGCGATTGCCCTCGCCATCACACTTTTACTGATCATGCCGCTGACCGGCGGTTTTGCCCAGATCCGCACGCGCAAACCCTTTACCCATATGCTGCGCGGGTTGTTCGTTGTCGGTGCGAACATGGCCTTTTTTCTGGCCCTTGCCGCAATGCCAATGGCCGATGCCACGGCGATTTTCTTTGTCAGCCCGATGATCATTGCATTGTTCTCGGTTATCTTCCTCAAGGAAACCGTCGGCCCCCGCCGCTGGCTGGCGATTGGTTTTGGCCTTCTGGGTGTGGTGATCATGATCAGGCCGGGCAGCGATACGTTCAGCCCCATCGCCCTGTTGCCGCTTCTGGCCGCCGCCGCCTATGCCGGGCTGCACACGCTAACGCGCAAACTGGGCGTCAGTGAAAGCGCGGCAACGCTGGCCTTCTATATTCAGGTGACATTCATTCTTTTCAGCGCCGCCGTCGGCCTGAGTATTGGCGACGGGCGTTTTGATACCGGCAGTCATGCCTCGCTTTCGTTTCTGACCCGTGCCTGGACCTGGCCAGCTGCCGCCGACTGGCCCTTCTTTCTGATTACCGGACTTGGCAGCGCCATTGGCGGGCTTTTGATTTCCCAGGCGTACCGGCTGTGCGAGGCTGCCCTCGTGGCGCCACTGGAATATATCGCAATGCCCATGGCCATATTCTGGGGTGTCCTTATATTTGGTGACTGGCCGGATGGCTGGGCGTGGATAGGAATCTTCCTGATCATAGGTTCCGGAATTTATATGATCTGGCGCGAAACACTGAATCGTGTAAAGTAGTCCATAGTTTCGTCGCTATCGGTATTTACTTTTCAGTCGTCCGACTTGAAAGAAGCGCATTCCATTTTTTCTGGAGGCTACTGAATGATCGAACTTGAGAATCTCAGCTTGAAAGAGCTCAAGCAACTGCAGAAAGACGTGTCCGTTGCTATAGAGCAATACAAGGAACGCGAGCGCCGCAAAGCTCTGGCCGAGGTTGAGGCATTTGCCCGCGAACGCGGTCTGACGCCGGCTGACCTGAGTGAAATTGGACTCAAGCGCAGCCGTAAACCTGCCGCACCGAAATATGCCAACCCTGCCGACCGCTCGCAAACCTGGACCGGGCGCGGGCGTAAGCCGCGATGGGTTGTCGCGGCGCTTGCTGAAGGCAAGACCCTGGAAGATCTTGCACTATAAAGCATGCCCACGGCATTGAAGCACGCTGGCGCAGTCTGGCAACTGATGGGCGAACGGCGATTGGGTCTGATTGCTGCTGGCGTCGCTTTCTTTGCGATGCTGGCGATCTTTCCTGCCGTCGCGGCTCTGATAGCGCTGGTCGGCTTTCTGGCTGATCCGATTGCAGTGGAGCAGGCCCTTGATATGGCAGACGACTTCCTGCCGGAAGAGGTCGCTTCAATTCTGTCGGATCAGATCGGAAGATTAACGAGCACGGCCACAGAAACCCTTGGCCTGGCGTCTTTTATCTCGCTACTGATGACCACGTGGTCGGCGCGGCTGGGCGTGGGGGCACTGATCCAGGGAATGACCGCGATATATGGCGCGGCACCCAGAAACGGCATACGCGGCACTATCCTGGCGTTGTTCCTGACCGTAATCTTGATAGGCGTTGGCGTGGTGGCGGTCACTGCAATGTTGCTGGTGCCGGTTGTCCTGGCGTTGCTGGGCCAGTTCCTGCCCGGTGACAGCTATTTGCCCTTTGCCGCAGAGGTGGTGCGCTGGGCTGTTGCCTTGCTGGCACTGGTTGTCGGATTGGGGATTTTTTATCGTTACGGCCCCAACCGTCCAAAGAACCAGCGCAGCCCCTTTCTTTCCTACGGGCTTTTCCTGGCGCTGTTCCTGTGGAGTCTGGCTTCGGTTGGATTTTCGATCTTTCTGGCAAATTTCGGAAACTACAACGAAGTGTATGGCTCTATCGGGGCGGTTATCGCGCTTCTGATGTGGCTCTACATATCGGCCTATGCCGTGTTGATTGGCGCGGCGCTGAACTATGTCGTTGAGAAAAGCAACCGTGACGCGCAGGCCGCGTCAGCGCTGATCAAGATCGATTGACGGTCTTCCGGTTTTCGTCGCCTGTCCGGCGTTCATTCCCAACTGGGAAAGAACTTGCCGCCGGGTGAAAGCGTGAAAATATCCACGCCATCCGCCGTGACACCCACCGAATGTTCGAATTGTGCTGACAGCGACTTGTCGCGCGTGACCGCTGTCCAGTCATCGGCCAGAACCTTGGTTTCGGGACGGCCCAGGTTCACCATCGGCTCGATGGTAAAGAACATGCCCTCTTCCAGCACCGCTTCGCGCCCCGGCCTTCCGTAATGCAGCACGTTGGGGGGCGCATGAAACACGCGGCCCAGCCCGTGGCCGCAGAAATCACGCACCACAGACATGCGGTTTCCTTCGACAAAGGTCTGAATCGCATGACCGATATCGCCAAAGGTATTGCCGGGCTTGACCGCCTCGATTCCCTTCATCAGCGCGTCATGCGTGACCTGAATAAGCCGCTCCGATTTCCGGCTCAGGTTGCCCGCGACATACATGCGTGACGTATCGCCAAACCAGCCATCCACAATCACCGTCACGTCGATGTTGAGGATATCGCCATCCTTCAGCGCTTTCGGTCCGGGGATGCCGTGACACACCACATGATTGACGCTGATACAGCTTGCATGCTGATAGCCGCGATAGCCGACGGTGGCTGAAATTGCGCCATGCGCGGCCACCATCTCGGTTATCAGCCGGTCGATCTCGCCGGTGGTCTGGCCCGGAAACACATGCGGCGCGATATCATCAAGGATTTGCGCCGCCACCTGCCCGGCCTTGTGCATCCCCGCAAAATCTGCCGGTTCGTGGATGCGAATGCCATCGCGCGTGACGCGCCCGCTGTTGTCATACACTGTAGAAAGCCTCTTGTTGTGCCGTCTAGATAGCGATTCAATCCCCAAAACGCCAGAGCGCGCGCGGATGATTGAACACAAAGCGCGCGGATGATTGGATTGTCAGCAGCCCGCTGTTAGGTAATGTGACAGCAATCCTGAACGGAATCGGACAATGAGCAACCCAACTGCGGCCATGCTGGTGATCGGCGACGAAATTCTCTCCGGGCGCACGCGCGATTCGAACACGCACCATCTCGCTGGCGAACTGACAGGGCGTGGCATCCGCCTGGCCGAGGCGCGGGTGGTTCCCGATGTGCATGACCGCATTGTCGCCGCAGTGAATGACCTGCGCGCGGCCTATGACCATGTCTTCACCTCGGGCGGCATCGGCCCCACGCATGACGATATCACCGCCGATGCCATCGCCGCCGCCTTTGGCGTGCCGATTGACGTGCGCGCCGATGCCCGCGCCATCCTTGAAGCACATTACCAGCGCACCGGGCTGGAACTGAACGCAGCACGGCTGCGAATGGCCCGCATTCCTGATGGCGCCGCGCTGATCGACAATCCGGTCTCCTCGGCGCCCGGATTCACGCTGGGCAATGTTCATGTCATGGCCGGGGTGCCCGCCATTTTCCAGTCCATGGTCGCAAGTGTGTTGCCCATGCTGACTGGTGGCGCGCCACTTCTCAGCCAGATGATTGATGTTGACCGCGGCGAGGGCGAAATCGCCGGGCCGCTGGGCGATATGGCAGCGCGTTTCCCTGAACTGTCCTTCGGCTCCTATCCCTATATCCGCAATGGCGCGCATGGCACGCAACTGGTGGTGCGCGGCACCGATGCCGCCCGGCTCGACGAAGCGATGGTCGCGCTGTCGAGACTCGTAAGCGGGCAGGGCTGATGTTGTCCCCAGACGCCCTGCATGCCGCGCTGGAGGCCACCTGGCCCGCTGCCGCCCATCATGCCTGCGGCCCTTTCACCCTGCGCGAAGGGCAGGGCGGCGGCAAGCGCGTAAGCGCGGCTACGCTGGAAGGTGAGGCCAGTGAAGCACAGATCGAAACCGCCGAGAGCGCGATGCGGGCGATGGGGCAGACCCCGCTTTTCATGATCCGCGCGCAACCCGCACTGGATCAGGCGCTGGCGGCGCGCGGCTATGCGCGCGTCGATCCCACGCTTTTCTACGCGGCCCCCATCGGCGAGGTGGCAGAAACCCCGCGCCCGGTGTCGCTTCTGTCCTGCTGGCCACCGCTGGCGATCCAGCGCCAGCTCTGGATGGAAGCCGGTATCGGCCCGGCGCGGCTGGCGGTCATGGCGCGCGCCAGTGCGCCGCGCAATGCGTTTATCGCCCGGTTTCAGAACCGCGCCGCCGGTGTCGGTTTCGCTGCGCTGCATAACGGCGTTGCCATGCTGCATGCGCTGGAGATCGTGCCCGATTTTCGCCGCCAGGGCGTTGCCCGCTACATGGCGCGCGGCATTGCCGACTGGGCACGCGGTCAGGGCGCTGAATGGTTCGCGCTGGCCGTGACCGAACGGAACATGGCCGCGCGCGCCCTTTACAGCGCTCTGAACATGACCGAGGCTGGCGCCTATCATTATCGCCAGAAGCCCGAGGACCGGCCATGACCCTGCCTACCGCCCTGAACCTTCCGCCCGCCGACCCGCTGCCCGAAGCCACGGCGCGCTATTTCGACATCTGTCAGGAAAAGCTGGGCATGGTGCCGAATGTGCTGCGCGCCTATGCGTTCGACCCGGTCAAGCTGAATGCCTTCACCGCCATGTATAACGACCTCATGCTGGGCGACAGTGCGCTGAGCAAGCTTGAGCGCGAGATGATCGCGGTGGTTGTCTCGTCCATCAACCGCTGCTGGTATTGTCAGGTCGCCCATGGCGCAGCGGTGCGGGAGCTGTCCGGCGATCCGGCGCTGGGAGAAGCGATGGTGATGAACTGGCGCGCGGCCCGGCTGGACAGCCGTCAGACCGCCATGCTCACCTTTGCCGAAAAGGCCACCAGGACCAGCGCCGAAATCACCGAAAAAGACCGCGATGCCCTGCGTGCTCAGGGCTTCACCGACCGCGACATCTGGGACATTGCCTCGGTCGTGGGCTTCTTCAACATGTCCAACCGCGTCGCTTCGGCCACGGGGATGGAGCCGAACGCCGAATACCATGCGCAAGCCCGCTAGGGTCCGGAGCGCTATCGCTCTTGACGCAGGCTAAAAATTGAACAGGTTAAACGCGCGCTCCTTCATCTTGCCCCAAATACGCCGGGGGTGAATGGCCGAAGGCCAGAGGGGGCAGCGCCCCCTTTGCCGGAACCCCACATCATGTCCGCCGTTGCCCCTGTTCGCCAAGCCTCGCTCTTTACCCCGGTTCTGATCGGCGGCTGCATCATCATCCTGATCAGCTTTGCCATCCGCGCCTCGTTCGGTGTGTTCCAGATCCCGATAGCCGAAGACTTCAACTGGCCACGCGCCGAGTTCTCGCTGGCCATTGCCATCCAGAACCTTGCCTGGGGCATCGGCCAGCCGATCTTCGGCGCCATTGCCGAACGGTTCGGCGACCGCCGCGCCATTGTTGCCGGCGCGCTTCTGTATGCGGCGGGGCTGGTGTTGTCGTCCTTCGCGGTTACGCCCGGCGCGCATCAGTTGCTGGAAATCCTCGTGGGTTTCGGCGTGGCGGGCACCGGCTTTGGCGTCATCCTCGCCGTGGTAGGGCGCGCAGCTTCGGATGAGAACCGCAGCCTGTCACTGGGCATCGCCACTGCCGCCGGATCGGCAGGGCAGGTGATCGGCGCACCGGTGGCCGAGATCTTGCTGAGTTTCTATGACTGGCAAATGGTGTTCATGCTCTTTGCGGTGGCCATTCTGCTTTCGCTTTTCGCCCTGCCGATGATGCGCAGCCCCGCAATGGCCAGCCGGGCCGAGCTTGAGCAATCGATGGGTCAGGCGCTGCGGCAGGCTTTTCGTGACCCGTCTTTCACCCTGATATTTCTGGGCTTTTTCTCCTGTGGCTATCAGCTTGCCTTCGTCACCGCCCATTTTCCCGCCATGGTGACCGAGATGTGCGGGCCTATTGACCAGACAGGCTTTCTCGCCGGGATCGGTATATCCACCACCTCGGCGCTGGGGGCGGTGGCAATCTCGGTCATCGGGCTGGCCAATATCGCGGGCACGCTGGCGGCGGCGTGGGCGGGCAAAAGGTGGTCAAAGAAATACCTGCTGGCGGGCATCTATACCGCGCGCACCATTGTCGCCGGGGCGTTCATCCTGATGCCGATCACCCCGGCCTCGGTGTTGATCTTCTCGCTCCTCATGGGGTCGCTTTGGTTGGCGACCGTGCCGCTCACCTCGGGCCTGATCGCGCATATCTACGGGCTGCGCTATATGGGCACGCTTTACGGTATCGTGTTCTTTTCCCACCAGTTGGGCAGCTTTCTGGGCGTCTGGCTTGGCGGGCGGCTGTATGATCTGTATGGCGATTACACGCTGGTCTGGTGGGTTGGTGTGGGCGTCGGGGCGTTTTCCGCCATCGTGCATCTGCCGGTGCGCGAGCGCTCCATGAATGCACTGCCTGCCTGATATTTTCTCATCAGCGCCTTGAAATCGCCGCCCTGAACGCGGAACCATGCGCCAACGGCAATACATGGGGCGTTGATGCGTAAACCGAAGGTTCTGGTGATCGCCGAGGCCGCTAACCCTGAATGGGTAAGCGTGCCGCTGATCGGCTGGTCACTGTCGCAGGCGCTTGCTGAGGTGGCGGATGTGCATCTGGTCACCCAGATCCGCAACCGCGAGGCCATCCTGCGAACCGGGCTGCGCGAGGGGGTGGATTTCACCGCCATCGACAGCGAGGCCGTTGCCAGGCCAATGTGGAAACTGGCCGAAAAGCTGCGCATGGGCGAGGGTCGGGGCTGGACGGTGATTTCGGCAATCTCCACGCTGATCTACCCGCATTTCGAACGGCTGGTCTGGCGACAGTTCGGCCCCGCCATTCGCGCGGGCGAATATGATCTGGTGCATCGCATCACGCCCCTAAGCCCCACCACGCCCAGCCGTCTGGCAACATGGTGCAAACGCGCGGGCGTGCCCTTCGTTCTGGGTCCGCTCAATGGTGGGGTGCCGTGGCCTGCGGGCTTTGACGGAGCGCGCAGGCAAGAGCGCGAGTGGCTTTCCTATGTGCGCGGTTTCTACAAGGTTCTGCCGGGGCGGGGCCGCACCCTGCGCGATGCGGCCGCGATCATCGTCGCCTCGCGCCATACAGAAAGCGAGATTCCGGCGCGCTATGGCGCAAAACGTCACTACATCCCGGAAAACGCCATCGACCCCGCGCGCTTTTCGCTTCAGGCCCGGCCCGGTGAGGGGCCATTGCGCGCCTGCTTCATTGGCCGGATGGTTCCCTACAAGGGCCCCGACATGCTGATCGAGGCTGCGGCACCGCTGTTGCGCGATGGCCGCATGGTGCTGGACATGATCGGCGACGGTCCGCTTCTACCCGAACTGCGCGAATTGGCGCAGGCGTTGGGGGTGGCGAATGCGGTGCAGTTCCACGGCTGGCTTTCCCATGACAAGGTGCAGCACGTTGCCGCGCGTTCTGCGTTATTCGCCTTTCCCTCAATCCGCGAATTTGGTGGCGGCGCGGTGCTGGAAGCAATGGCGCTTGGCCTTGCGCCGCTCATTGTCGATTATGCCGGGCCGGGCGAGCTGGTGGCTGAGGGTCTGGGCTACAAGGTGGCGCTGGGCAACCGCGCCGAGATAATCAAACGCTTTGCCAAGGCACTTGAAAGCCTTGAGCGCGACCGCGAGGGCCTGGCCGCCACCGGGCAGCGCGCGCGCGCGCATGTGCTGGAACATTTCACCTGGTCCGCCAAGGCGCGTCAGATCGCAGCGATCTATGCGCAGGTTCTGCACGCTACGCCGCCTTGACACCAGCGCGCCACCGGGCACAACTGCGCGCAGAGAAAAGGCAAAGGACCATCATGCGCATCATCTTCGATCTGGACGGCACGCTGATCGATAGTGCGCCCGATATCCATGCCGCCGGAAACGCGGTGCTGGCGGCCGAGGGGCTGCCGCCGGTTTCCGAGTCGCAATCGCGCAGCTTTATCGGCAATGGTGCGCGGGTTTTTGTTGAACGGCTCGAACACGCCGGTTCGGGCACAAATGACCCAGCCCGAACCACCCGTATGCATCGGCATTTCCTGGAAAGATATGAGACCGAACATGCCCTGACCCGCCTCTATCCCGGCGTGGACTCGGCGCTGGAAGCCCTGCGCGGCGCAGGTTGGCACATGGCGATCTGTACCAACAAACCCTGTGCCCCGGCCCATGCGGTTCTGGCGCATTTCGGCCTGAGCAGCTTCTTTGAGGCCGTGATCGGCGGCGACAGCCTGCCCGTGATCAAGCCAGACCCCGCACCCCTGCGCGCCGCCATCGATGCGTTGGGCGGCGGCGCGGTGGTCTATGTCGGTGACAGTGAGGTGGATGCGGCCACCGCCGTCGCGGCGCGGGTGCCCTTCGCGCTGTTCACTAACGGCTATCGCAAGACCCCGGTGGCACAGATCACGCATCAGCGCGCTTTTGATGACTTTCAGGATCTGCCAGCCATTGCCCGGGCGCTGCTTCCCGGTTGACTGCGGCGCTGGAGCGGATCGTGTATATTCACCTTCGCGCGATATACTCTGTCATATTGTTTATGCCTGTCAAAAAGCCCAAGCCCGGAACCCGCTTTCGAGCGACATGCTTTATTCCAGCCTCGCAATATCGCGCAGATGCGTCATTCGGCGGGCGAAAACATGCTCGAACGTATGGGCGCGTGCGAATTCCAAAGCGCTGGCCGAAGCCCTGAAAATCGCTTCGCGGTCCCCGTCCAGCCGCACCAGCGTACGGACCAACGCCGAAACGCTTCCCGTTCGGCAAAGCCAGCCACCGCCCGATTCTGCCTTCAGATTGCGCCATGTGGCATTGGCATAGCCCAGCACCGGCACACCGCAACCCATCGCCTCGATATAGATGGAAACCGGGTCTGACTGCCTGCGTGGAGCCAAAAGCAGATCGGCCTTTTGGCGCAAATGCGGCACCAGTTCTGTGTCGAATTTCACACTGCCCCGCAGCAACATCTGCTGACCAAGGCCCAGCGCCGAAACCCCATCACGCAACCTGCCCGCCATCGAGCCCTCGCCAAACAGCTCCAGCCGGAAATCGACTCCACGCAGTTTCAGCAGATGCGCTGCCTGCAACAGATCGCTGACGCCTGAAGCCTGCTCAAGCGGGCCGACATGCACCAACATCAGCGGCGCACCCTTGCGCAGCCGATCGGAGCGGGCTTGTTGATCGACGGCGCGCGCCAGCATCGGGGTGCGCAGGCGGTTGTCCAGATACATAAGGTTGTCGCGGTGCAGCCGCCGATAGGCGCTATACGCGGGAAACCCGTTGAACTGCACGCCATCGGCGGCGCGAAGCGCTGTTCGCAGCGCAGACTCGTTGCGCAAGAGCCAGATGACCGAGCGAATCCTGCGCCAGACATCGCGCTGATGGTCGCCAAGAACACTTGCCAGTCGCAGGCCCGGCGCGTTCTCCAGCGTGTAGACAAGGCGCGTCAATCTTCCGTTCGTCATCTGTGGGAGGTTCAGATATCGCGCGTCATCGGCAGAGCAATAGACAAGGTTCGCTTCGGCGATAAGCACCTCTGGCAGCGGTTCATCAGGGTCCAGAAGGACGATATCGAACCCCAGCCGCCTGCGGCTGAAACGCTTGCCCCCCGGTATCGCAACAGCACCGCGGCGCAGAACGCAGCTTACCCGACCGGGCCAGAACTGGCAGTGCAGCTTCATCCCCTCGACGAAATCAACGTCAAGAAGCACCTCACGCCCCGGGATTTCAATCACCGGCGCGGGGGAAAGCATCAGAAGCGCGGCCATAAGACGTACGACTCACTCAAAAGTCACAAGGCAAACCGGTTTAGAGGTGGAATGTTGCCGAAATCCCCTCAAAACTGGCATAGGCATGCAATGTCGTTAATTCAGGGTCAGTTGCAATGAGAAACTTCGCGGTCCTGGCGGTGACAGTCCTGCTGGTGCTGGCCTTGGCCTTGGGCGCCGGGCACTGGTACAGCCGTGCGCCCGAAGTGACCCCCAACGCCGCCGCGCTGCCGCCGCCGGACGGCGCGATGCGCGTCTATCATCTGGGCCATAGTCTGGTGGGACGCGACATGCCGGCGATGCTTGCGCAGCTGGCACAGGCCGGCGGCTATCCGGCGCATGGTTTCGACAGCCAGCTTGGCTGGGGCACCTCGCTTCGGGAACATTGGTATCCTGATGTGGAGATCGGCGGATTCGAAACGGAAAACGACCACCCGCGCTTTCGCCCCGCGCATGAGGCCGTCGCCAGCGGCGCGTATGACGCCGTTATCCTGACCGAGATGGTGGAGCTGCGTGACGCGATCCGCTATCACGACAGCGGCGAGTATTTCCGCCAATGGGCCCGCGCTGCGCGTCAGGCCCGGCCCGATGTGCGGCTGTTCCTTTATGAAACCTGGCACGCGCGCGAAGACCGCGAGGCATGGCTGAACCGGCTGGAAAACGATCCGTCCGAGCTGTGGAAAGCGCGGGTGCTTGGCCCCTCCTGGGCGGATGAGGCAGCCGGGCCGGTGCATCTGATCCCGGCGGGCAGGGTGCTGGCCCGGTTTACCCGCGCACTGGAAGAACGCGGCGGGGTTGCCGGGCTGCCGGATGAAACAGGGCTTTTCGCGCGCAATGACAATGGTACGCTGGATACGATTCATCTTAACGATCTGGGCAGTTATCTGGTGGCACTGACGCATTTTTCCGTCCTCTATCATCGGCCCGTGGAAGGGCTGCCGCATGCCTTGCTGCGCGCTGACGGAACTCCTGCCGATGCGCCCTCGCCCGAGGCGGCTTTGCTGATGCAACAGGTCGTCTGGGAAGTGGTCCGCGCCACGCCGTTCACCGGCCTGAGCACCGAGCCAGACGCATGAGAGTTCTGGTGGCGCTTCTTCTGGCGCTGGCGCTTGTCGGTGCCGCGCAGGCACAGGTTCACACCGGGTTCGAGGCGCGCGAGGGGCGGCGCAACCTGGCGTTCGGCCTGAACGGGCTGAGCGATTACAGCACCCAACAGCCCTTCATCGACCAGATGCGCACCGCCCGCGAATGGATCGGCCATCTGCCGGGCCAGTGGGGCGGGCATGATGCGCAATGGCTGCGCGACGGCGGCTTTCTCGATGAGGATGGCTGGATCACACGAATGCCCGCCAATCTGGCACGGATCGGCACGCTGATCCTGACCGACCTGCCCGCCGGAATGACCTCAGTCGCCGGGCGCTACCATGCAAGCTGGGAGGGGTCTGCTTATCCGGCTTTTCGTGGTGCCGCGCGCAATGTGCGCTACAGCCGGGGCAATGCCACCTTCGATTTCGAGCCGGGCGAGGGGCCGGTACTGATAGAGATCAACCGGGGCGATCTGCGCAATCTCAGCGTGGTGCATGAGAGGCACCTGGACCGACATGCCGCGGGCGAGATCTTCAATCCTGACTGGCTGGCACTGATTGGCGATGCCGAAACCCTGCGCTTCATGGACTGGATGGATACCAACAACTCCGATCAGGCGACATGGTCGGACCGCCCGAACCTGAGCGACTACACCTGGGCCGCGCATGGCGCACCGCTGGAAGTCATGCTGGAACTGGCCAACCGCACCGGGGCCGAGCCATGGTTCACCCTGCCCCATCTTGCCGATGACGACTATATGCGCCGTTTCGCGGAAGCGGTGCGCGACGGGTTGCGACCGGATCTGCGCGCCTGGGTCGAGTTTTCCAACGAGGTCTGGAACTGGTCATTCACCCAGGCCGACTGGGCAGAGCAAAACGCCCGCGCGCGCTGGAACGGGCGGGAATGGGCCTGGGTGCAGTTCTACGCCCTGCGCGCAACCGAGATGGTGCGCATCTGGGCCGATGTCTTTGCGGGCCAGTCTGAGCGGTTGGTGCGGGTTCTTTCGGTTCAGACCGGCTGGATAGGGCTGGAACAGGATATCCTTCATGCCCCCCTCTGGCAGGCAGAAGACCCTGCCAATCGCCCACCTTTCGAGCATTTCGATGCCTATGCCGTGACGGGCTATTTCAGCGCTGAATTTCACGACGACGGACGCCAGCCGATGCTGGATGACTGGCTTGCCCGCAGCCTTGCCGAGGCCGAAGCACAGGCGACGGCTCTGCCACCGAATGAGCGCGCGGCCCATGTCGCCGAACACCGCTTCGATCTGGCGCTGGAGCTGGCAGGGCAGGAATTGCTGGATGGTTCGATCTCCGGTGTTCCCGCCAATTCGGTGCGTCATCTGCTGGATCATACACTGGCCTATCATGCCCGCGTCGCGCAGGAGCATGGGTTGACGATGGTCATGTATGAAGGTGGCACGCATGTCACGGTGCCGCCCGCGCGACATGACGACAGCGATCTGGTGGATTTCATCATTGCCCTCAACCACAGCCCACAGATGGCCACCCTTTATCGCGTGCTGATAGAAGGGTGGGGCGCACTTACCGAAGCGCCGTTCAACGCCTTTGTCGATATCGGTGCACCCACCGTCTGGGGAAGCTGGGGTGCGCTCAGGCATATCGACGATGAGAACCCGCGCTGGGATGCACTGATGGAAGTAACCGCACCATGAGCAAGCCACAGGAGGCGGCGCTTGGTGTGATCATCCCCGCCTGCAACGAGGCGGATTATATCGACGCCTGCCTCAGAGCGGTGCTGGCCTCGCAGGCGGTGATGCTGCATGTGGTTGTGGTCGCCAATGGCTGCACCGATGACACCGCCCGCCGCGCCTGCGCACACGCCCCCGCCTTTGCCGCGAGGGGATGGGCGTTTGATGTGCTGGACCTGCCCGCGCTGGGTAAACCCGGTGCGCTGGATGCAGGCGATGCCGCCGCCAGCTATCCTTGCCGCGCCTATCTCGATGCCGATGTCATCGTCTCGCCACCGCTGCTGGGCCAGATTGCGCAGGTTCTGCACGCGGCGGATGCGCGCTACGCCTCCGGCCGCCCGAAGGTGGCGCGCGCGGCCAGCGCCGTCACCCGCGCCTATGCCCGGTTCTGGACACGCCTGCCCTTTGTTGCGCGAGGGGTGCCGGGCTTTGGGCTTTATGCCGTCAACGCGGCGGGGCGCGCGCGATGGGGCACATTCCCCAAGGTGATATCCGACGATACCTTCGTGCGGCTGAATTTCGTCCCTTCCGAACGTCATCAGGTGCCCGCCAGCTACGAATGGCCCATGGTTGAAGGGTTCGCGCCGCTGGTGCGTGTGCGGCGGCGGCAGGATCAGGGCGTGGCCGAAATTGCGCAGGCGTTTCCCCAGCTTCTGACCAATGCCGAGAACACCAGACCGGCGCTTCGCTGGGTTCTGGTACAGGCACTGCGCGATCCGCTGGCTTTTGCCACTTATGCGGCCGTCAGCCTGGCGGTGCGCGCAGGCTGGCGCGCTCAGTCAGGCTGGGTGCGCGGGCGCTGATTGAACAATGCAGCCAGTTTTGCCGCTTCCTGATCGATGTCGTGACGGGTCAGGGCGCGGGCGCGGGCGGTCTTGGCCATCTTGCCCAGTTTTGTGTCTGCGGTCATCGACATATCGGTAATCGCCTCGACCAGCGCTGGGCAATCGCCCGCGGGCACCAGCCAGCCGGTCTTGCCGTGCTGCATCAGTTCTGGAATACCCGCAACCCAGGTGGCAATTACCGGCCGGCCCGAAGCCATGGCCTCCATCACCACCATCGGCAACCCTTCGGCAAAAGAGGGCAGCACCATCCCATGCGCCTGCGCCAGTTCGCGCAGCACGCCAGCTTCATCCAGCCAGCCGGTCAACCGCACATGCTTACCCAGCCCGTGATGGCTGATCGCCCGCTCGATGGCCGGGCGCATCTCGCCATCGCCAATCAGCACCAGCCGCACATCCACCCCGCGCCGCACCACCTCGGCCATCGCATCGAGCAGCAAAAGCTGGCCCTTCTGCTCTGAAAAGCGACCGATAGTGACCAGCACCAGGGGGCGCTCTGCGGGCAGGGGCGGGGGCTCGGCAAAGGTCAGCGGCTCTATCCCGCAATGCACCACATGCAGACAGGGCCAAAGGCGATGCGGCACCCAGCGGCTGAGCTGGCTTCGCCCGTAAGAGCTGATCGCCACCACGAAATCGGCGCGCTCGGCCTTCTGGCCCAGCGCAATGGCAGCGGGTTTGTCGAATTCCTCGGGGCCATGCACGGTAAAGCTGTAGGGCGGGGCACCCATCGCCTGCGCCAGCATCGCCACCGTGGCGGGGTTGGTGCCGAAATGGGCATGCAGCCGGTCAAGCTGAAGCTCTGTCGCGCGGCGGGTGACAAAGGCTGCTTCAAGAAAGTAGACCAGATGCCGCAGCACACCGACATCCGACCGCCGCCCGGTCCGAACCGCCAGGGCAAGCGCGGAATACATCCGCACAGGATGCACCAGCCCGACAGCGAACACTGCCCAGATCAGCGCCAGAACCCCTTTTGCAAGGACATACTCCGTCACCGCCGCCTCTTCGCGGTCGGCAGGGTCTGGCAGCGCGCCATTGAACGGACGCATCGCCAACCGGTGAATCACCAATCCGCGACGCTCAAGTGCGCGAATTTCGCGGCGGATGAAGCTGTGCGAGGGCGAGGGATAGGTATTGAGGATATAACCGATCTTCACTTGATCACCTTAGGGATAGTAACACCGGGCTATCGGCGGATTGGGGCGATTTCAAGAAATTCGCGCGGTCTTGCCCGGGCGCCGCGCCTCGGCCACAGTGAGGCCCCATTCGCCCCCCATGGCCAGAGGCCACCAGGCAGGAGCAGACCTTGAGCGAGCAAAGCGCAGTCCAGGCTGGCAGCGGCGGTTTTGCCGCGCGCATAGCACGCGGATCGGCCTTCACGATGGCAGGATTCGGGCTGTCCAGCGCGATCAGGCTGGGTTCGAACCTGATACTTGCGCGGCTGGTGTTTCCAGAGGCCTTCGGCATCATGGCACTGGTAACCGTGCTTCTGGTTGGGCTGATGATGTTTTCCGACATCGGCATCACCCCGTCCATTCAAAGCAGCAAGCGCGGCGACGATCCTGATTTCCTGAACACTGCCTGGACCATCCAGATCATCCGCTCGGTCATCCTTTTTTCGATGGCTTGCGCACTCGCCTGGCCGATGGCCTGGTTCTATGGCCAACCCGAACTGCTGCAACTGATCCCCGTCACCGCCATCAGCCTGCTGATACTGGCGGTGCAGCCCACGCGTATCGATACGGCCTCCAGGCATATGATTCTGGGGCGGCTGACAGCGGTTGAGCTGACCAGCCAGATTCTGAGCGTTGCCGTCCTGCTGGGCGTTGCCTGGGCCACCGGTTCTGTCTGGGCGATGGTGGCGGGTAATCTGGCTGCTGCATTGATCAAGGTAATGCTTGCCTGGATGGTGTTGCCCGGCCTTGCCAACCGCCCGCGATGGGAGCGCGAGGCGGTCAGCGAATTGCTGCACTATGGCAAATGGATTTTCTTGAGCACGGTTGCCGGCTTTGTGCTGTTGCAAAGCGACAAGCTGATCCTGGGCCGCTACCTGACCATGGAGGGGCTGGGCCTTTATAATATCGGCTATTTTCTGGCCGGATTCCCTCTGATGCTGGGCCATGCCCTGATCGGACGGCTGATGATTCCGATCTATCGCGAGAATCCGCCCTCGCGATCAGCGGAAAACTTCGCTCGGCTACGGCGTGTCCGGCTGGCGCTGAGCGGGCTGTTGATGGCGATGATGGTGCCATTGGCACTGGGCGGCGTGTGGCTTGTCGAGTTTCTTTATGATGCGCGCTATGCAAGTTCCGGCGTGGTCGTGGTGATGGTGGCGATTGCGCTTTTGCCCCAGATCCTGACGCTGAGCTATGATCAGGCCGCGCTGGCATCGGGCGACTCGCGCGGTTTTTTCCGGCTTAACGCCATCCGCGCCGCGCTTCTGATCACGCTGATGTTGCTGGCCGTGCCAAGTGCCGGTGTCGCCGGGGCGACGCTGGCCATCGGCCTGACGCATCTTCTGAGCTGGCCGCTTGTGGCAAGCCTGGCGCATCGCCACGGCGCCTGGGACCGGATGCATGACGCGCTGATGGGATCGCTGTCAGCGATTCTGGCACTGGGGGCCGCTCTGCTGCACGGGTCGGTGATTGCAGCCTTTGTCGCCGGCTGACGGCGTTAAAGCGGACAATTGACACCTCGCTGCCCCAATTGTGACAGCCTTGTGCGTGTAAAGTGGATAAGGTGACCCATCTTCTGGTAACGATTCCGCCCGATACGGACGCAAGAACATGATCAACACTCGCATTCTGGAACAACGGCTTGGCTGGCGCACCAAAGAGGATTCTGACGGCGCCGAACAGCCCGAGAACCGACCAATCCAGCATGACACCGTGCTTCAGGGCCGTATCCGGACCATGCCGGGCCGCCCGCGCCAGCGCCGTGCCGATGTGGATGCAACCTGGGCCGCACTGCCGATGGTCGCGCCGTCAACCGATGCGCTGACCAAGCCGCGAAAACGGCTTAACGCAATGGATCGCGACAGTGTCGCCGGTGCCGCGCTGGATGAGTTGCGCACCCAGCTTCTGCGCGTTGTGAAAACCAATGGCTGGCGCCGTATCGGCATCACCGCGCCGACGCGCGGTTGCGGCAGCAGCTTCATCGCCTCGGGACTGGCGGCCAGCATCGCGCGGCTGGAGTATCTGCGCGTCCTCTTGCTGGACATGGACCTTGCCGCACCCGAACTGTCGCGACTTCTGGGCATTCCCGCGCCCGGCCCCATTGGCGATATCCTTGTCGATGGACCACCCGCAGACAGCTGGATAATGCGCATAGGCACCAATCTGGCGCTGGGGTTGAACGACAGCGCCGCCGACAATGCCGCCGAACTGGTGCAGAGCCCTGACCTTATCCTCGGTCTGCGTGCCGCGATCGATGCGCTTGCGCCCGATCTTGTCATCCACGACCTGCCGCCGCTTCTGTCAGAGACTGCCGCGATGGCGTTTCTGCCGCAACTTGATGCGATTTTGCTGATCTCCGACGGAACCCGGACCCAGGCGCGCGACATCGTCGAATGCGAACGCCTGCTTGAGGGGCAGGTGCCGCTGCTTGGCGTGATTCTCAACAAATCCGAAGATACCGGCAAGCGCCCTCGGCGGCGCACGGTGCGCGATTGAAAGAGGCATAGCGTGGGGCCAATTCAGAGCATTCCAGAGTTTCTCTCGTTCCTGCGGCGTCGTGGATTCATGATTGCGGTGATCTCGCTGCTGGGCATACTGGGCGGGATCATCGCTGCGCTCAACAGCGAGCGAGTCTATTCCGCCACCGCCGTGATCCAGGTGATAAACCCCATCATCAATGGCGAGGGCGGGTCCGTATCCGTCACGCTGGCGCGGCGTCTCCAGACCATTGAACAGCAGTTGATGTCGCGCGAGAACCTGCTGGACCTGGCGCGGCGTTATGACATGTTTCAGGATCTGAACCTCAGCCCCACCGAGCAGGTGGTCCTGTTGCGGCAGTCGATCAACATACAGAACATCGCCGCCGTTCATACCGGCTTTGCCAGCGATGGCTCGCTATCGGGGCTGATGATCACGACTTCGGCCAGCGATCCTACGGTGGCGGCGGCGATCAGCAATGAACTGGCCGATCTGTTGCTCAGTCAAAGCACTGCCAGCCGTCAGGAAAGTGCGCAGGCGGCCTTGCGCTTCTTTCAACAGGAGGAAGAGCGGCTTCAGGCGCGCATTGCCGCGCTGGATGACCAGATTGCCGATTTCCAGACCGAGAACGAAGGGCTTTTGCCCGGAGCGCAGGCCCAGCGGCGCGAAGACCTGAGCCGGTTAGAGGCCGGTCGGCTGGAAATCGAGCGCGATATCGTCCAGCTGCGCTCGGAACTGTCCTCGCTCGACGCCAGTTCAGGCCGGACAGTCACACGGCGCCGCATTTCGCAGATCAATGACGAGATTTCGCGGCGTGAAGACGAAACCGCGCTGATCAGCGCACGGATCGACGCCATACGCGCCGAACTGGCCCGCGCCCCCGAAGTGGAACGCCAGATCACCGCTATGGAACGCACCATGACCCAGCTTCAGGCGCAGTTCGCCTCGGCCGCGGAACGTCGCCGCGAGGCCGAACTGGGCCTGCGGATAGAAGATGATCAGCAATCGGTGCGTTTCGTTCTGCTGGAAGCCGCGTTGGTGCCGGAACATCCGGTTTCCACCGCTCGTCGAAGGATCGCGCTGATCGGAGCCATGTCGGGCATCATGCTGGGGTTCGGGCTGGCGTTGCTGCGCGAACTGCTGAACCCCGTCATGCGGACCGCAAGGCAAATGGAGCGCGAATTGCAGCTGCGGCCCGTCATCTCCATACCCTACACGCGCTCTGACGTCGAAATCAGGCGACGGCGAATAGTCTGGGGAATGGGCTTGGGGCTTTTGCTGATTGTCGCGTTCCTTCTGGCACTTTCGCTTTTCTGACCCTTTCGCCGCCTGCCGGTTTGCGGCATAGGGCGTGTTGCGAAAAAGTTGGCACCGGTCCTTCGCGCGATACTTGCGTCAGGCACCGGCGACACAGGCGCGCGAAGGAAGGCCCGAATGCAACAGGAAATCCCTTGCTGGATCGACGGCGCACTGCGCCCGATGGACAAGCTTGCCGTGCACCGCGCCGGGTTGCGTCATCCGGCTGTGTCGGTCTTTGTCCTGTCGGGCGGCGCATTGTTGTTGCAGCAGCGCGCGATGGGCAAATACCATTCCGCGGGGCTTTGGGCGAATGCCTGCTGCACCCATCCCCATTGGGGCGAAGATCCGGCCGCCTGTGCCAACCGCCGCCTGGCAGAAGAGCTGGGCGTCACCGGCCTTGCCCTGGAGCATCGGGGCCAGATCGAATATCGTGCCGATGTCGGCGGCGGCATGATTGAACATGAACTCGTCGATCTTTTCATCGCCGAGACCAAAGCGCCCCCGGCGCTGCATCCTGATCCTGCCGAGGTCATGGCCACCCGCTGGCTGACCGCCGATGCCCTGCGCCACGAGATTGCCGATACGCCAGAACGGTTCACGCCCTGGTTGCGCATCTACATGAACCGCCATGAGGATCGGATTCTGGAAAGCCGCGCGGGCTGAAAGCGCGGGCAGGAATGCAACACTTGCGTTGCTCCTTTATCCTGGCGTGCCCTCGAAAGACCGATCGCTCTTGCCACGGCGCGGCACCGTGCCATATCGCCTGCGACGGGGGTGATGCAAGAAAATGCACAGATCAGCCAACACTGCGCGCGTAGACGCCGTGGTCATCGGACGCAACGAGGGTGCGCGCCTTACTGATTGCATTTCGTCACTGCAGGGCCAGGTGCGCCGGATCATTTATGTCGATTCCGGATCGACCGATGGCAGCGTTGAAGCCGCCGCTGCGCTGGGTGCCGAAGTGATTGCACTGGATATGGAGCTGCCGTTTACCGCCGCACGCGCACGCAATGCCGGGCTGAAGGCGTTGGCCACACAACCACCCGATTTCGTGCAGTTTATCGATGGCGACTGCCTCTTGCAGGACGGCTGGATCGAGCGCGCAACCGGCTTTCTTGATGAAAATCTGCGCGCCGCCATTGTCTGCGGGCGTCGGCGCGAGCGGTTCCCCGACGCCTCGGTTTACAATGCGCTCTGCGATGCCGAATGGGACACGCCGGTCGGCGAAACGCGCGCCTGTGGCGGCGATGCATTGATGCGCTACAATCCGGTCGCTGCGATCGGTGGCTTTCGCGAGGATCTGATCGCAGGGGAAGAGCCCGAATTGTGCCTGCGTTTGCGTGGTCAGGGCTGGACGATCTGGCGGATCGATGCCGAAATGACACTTCATGACGCCGCCATCCTGCGCTTTGGCCAGTGGTGGCGCCGGGTTGAACGGTCTGGCTATGCCTTTGCCGAAGGGGTCAGCCGCTTTGATACCCGGCGCGAGCGTTTCCGCCTTGTCGAATATCGCCGGGTCATGGCCTGGGGTCTTTGGCTGCCACTGATCACGCTGGTTCTGGCGCTGGCGCTGCACCCGGCGGCGCTTGTACTGCTGCTGGCCTATCCGGCGCAGGTAGCGCGGCTGACGCCCCGGATGGGCTTTCATGGCGCTTTCTTCAACACGCTGGGAAAATTCCCCGAGGCGCTGGGGAGCTGCCGTTTTCATCTGCGCCGCTGGCGTGGCAAGGCGCCTCAACTGATCGAATACAAGTAACGCTCACGTCTTGCGCAAGCGCCAGGCCGCCAGCATCTGCCCCGGCAGGATCAGTCCGCACCGCAGATAGCGCATGAACAGCCGTCGCGGGCTGGACAGCATGCGCCACAGCCATTCCATCGCCAACGCGCGCACCCAGCGCGGTGCGCGGGTCTGGGTTCCGGCCAGAAAATCAAGCCCCGCGCCGATCGATGCAAAGCCCAGCTGCGGGGCCACGGCGCGGCCCAGCGCGGCAAAAGCCTCTTGCTTCGGCGCGCCCAGCGCGATCAGCACCAGTTTTGCACCCGATGCGGACAGCGCCGCCAGTATCTGACGCGCCTCGGCTCCCTCCGGTTCAAAACCCATCGGCGGGGCGATCTGCGCGGCAATCTCCAAGCCCGGCACCCGCAAGCGCAACGCCTCGGCGGCGGCCTCCAGTGCGGGCTCGGTCGTACCAACCAACGCCACCGATACGCCCGCCTGCCGCGCGACACGCGCCAGCGGCTCTACCATGTCGGACCCGGGCACCAGCGCCACAGGCCGCCGCGCCAGACGTGACAGCCAGACCACCGGGTTGCCATCGGCCACCACCAGATCCTGCGCGGCATAAATGGTGCGAAAGCCGGGATCGTGGCGCAGTTTCACCAGATGATCCAGATTGATCGTCGCCAGCGCAAAGCCCTCGCCCCGGCACAGCCGCTTTTCAACCTCGGCAAGAAGCGCGGCGCGGTCCGGAACATTCACCGAGATACGGTGAGGAGGAAAGAAAAACTCCACGAAAACTGACCCTTCGGCAATAAAGACAGCCCAGCAAAGACCTGTTATAGTCGCAGCCAGTGCGTCGCGAAACCCCCACCAGAGGGGCGGGCGCAATCAGGCAGGTTTGGAGCAAGGAATGCGCAGGCAAAGCCGCGCGGAGCGCAGAGCACGCAGATGATCAATATTGGCAACAACATTGCGCTGCTGGCGCTTCTGACCTGGCCGCTGGTGGTCTTTTTTCTGTTTCGCGCGCTTACCGTTGAGCGCGCGCTGATCTGGTCCATTCTGGGCGGCTACATGCTGCTGCCGCAACTGTCCGAGATCAACCTGCCCGGCATTCCGGCTTTCAACAAGGAAACCATTCCGAACCTTGCCGCCTTTGCCGGCTGCCTGCTTGTTCTGGGCCGCCTTCCTTCGCTTCTGCCCGAAAGCCGGATCGGCAGGTTCCTGTTGGCCCTTTTCCTGATCAGCCCCTCGATAACCGTGCTGACCAATCTGGAGCCGATGCAGTTTGGCATCATCTCCGCAGGCTCGACGGTGGTTTATGACCCCAGCAATCTTGAGCGCGCGATGCTTCCCGGCCTGCGCCCCTATGATGCCGTTTCATCGCTGGCGAACCAGCTTCTGGTGATGCTTCCCTTCTTTCTGGCGCGCAGCCTTCTCTATACTGCCGAGGCGCTGCGCGAGGTTCTGGTAGCGCTGGTTATCGCCGGGCTGATCTATGCGCTGCCCATGCTGTTCGAGGTGCGCTTCAGCCCGCAGCTTCACACCTGGCTCTATGGCTTCTTTCAGCATGATTTCATCCAGGCAATCCGCGACGGCGGGTACCGGCCTTTCGTTTTCATGCCGCATGGCCTCTGGGTGGCGTTCTTTGCCTTCATGTGCACCATGGCCGCAGCGGCGCTTTTCCGGATGTCCGAGCCTGCGCAAAAGGGGCGGATGCTGCTTCTGATGGCGATGATGGCAGGGCTTGTCGTTATCTGCAAAACCTTGGGCGCCTTGATGATGACGGTTGTCTTTGTGCCGATCCTTCTGGTGCTTCGGCCGCGCGTGCATCTGGCCCTTTCCGCGCTGATCGCAACGACTGTGCTGATCTATCCGGCGCTGCGCGGGGCAGGGCTTGTGCCGGTTGAGGCGCTTCTGGCCCGCGCCGCCGCCTTCAACCCCGAGCGCGCCGCCTCGCTGGGCTATCGTTTCGCCAACGAGGATCTGGTTCTGGCGCATGTCGAACAGAAAATGCTGTTTGGCTGGGGCGGCTGGGGCCGGTTCATGCCGCATAACCCTTTGACCGGCACCTCTGAAGTGGTGGTTGACGGCACCTGGATCATCACCATCGGCCAATCCGGCTGGCTGGGGTATCTGGCGCTCTTCGGGTTGCTGGCGTTGCCGTTGCTGACGCTGTGGCGGCAGGCCCGCAAACCCCTGACGCCGCCAGTTCCGGTAGCGGTTTCCGCTGTCGCGCTGATTCTGGCGGTGAACATGATTGACCTGGTTCCGAATGACACCCTGATCCCATTCACCTGGCTTATTGCCGGGGCGCTCCTGGGCTATGCCGAAGCTCTGGCACGCGCTCCCAAGGCTGTCCGGATGCATCCATTAAGCCCACGACGACAGAGCCTTCCGGCGGCGGAAGCAACTGCAGGAGAGCCGGAAAAAACCCCGCCGAAGCGCCGAACTATCCTGTAGTTGCGACAGCGGATTGCAACCATTTCGCAAGCATTCCAATCGCCACCTTTCTGCCCGCTTTCCGCGTTAAATCTGCCCGCATATAGGTATTGTTTCCAATAAAAATACTGGCAAGTTGAATATCGCATGGTTTCTGACGTTTCTGAAAACGACATCGCCATCATTGGCATGGCAGCCCATTTGCCCGGCGCTTCTTCGGTTGACGCGTATTGGTCAAACCTTCGTGCCGGGCTTCGAGCCATCCGCTCGCTGGACGAAGAGGCGCTTCTGGCAGCAGGCGAAGACCCCGCGCTCATGCGCCAACCCAACTATGTCGCCGCCGCCGCGCCGCTTGACGGTTTCGCCCGTTTCGATGCCGAATTCTTCGGCTTCTCACCCAAGGAAGCCGCCATCCTTGACCCGCAGCACCGCCAGTTCCTTGAGGTTGCCTGGGAAGCGATGGAGCATGCAGGCCATGTGCCGGAAAACGTAAGCGGCCCTGTCGGCGTCTATGCAGGTTGCGGCATGGGCTCGTATTTCTACTTCAACATCTGCTCGAACCGCGATCTGGTTGAAGATGTCGGCATGTTCCTGTTGCGCCACACCGGCAACGACAAGGATTTCCTTTCAACCCGCGTCTCACATATTTTCGATCTGCGCGGCCCCTCGGTAAACATTCAGACCGCCTGTTCCACCTCGCTCGTGGCGGTGCATTATGCAGCGCAGGCGCTGTTGTCAGGCGAGTGCGACATGGCGCTGGCGGGTGGTGTCACCATCGAATTGCCGCAGGGACGCGGCTATCTTTACAAGGAAAACGAGATCCTTTCACCCGATGGCGAATGCCATGCTTTCGATCATCGCGCACAGGGCACGGTCTTTGGCTCCGGCGCGGGCTGCGTGGTGCTGAAACGTGCTGAGGATGCGCTGCGCGACGGTGATCATGTCTGGGCAATCATCAAGGGCACGGCGATCAACAATGACGGCGCGCAAAAGGCAGGCTATCTGGCCCCCAGCGTTGACGGTCAGGCCCGCGCCATCGCCGAGGCACAGGCGGTCGCCGATACCCCGGCCGATACCATCGATTACGTTGAATGCCACGGCACCGGCACTTATCTGGGCGATCCGATCGAGGTTGCAGCCCTGACACAAGCCTTCCGCCAGACGACCGATGCCAATGGCTTTTGCCGCATCGGTTCGGTGAAAACCAACATCGGCCATCTGGATACCGCCGCCGGGGTTGCCAGCCTGATCAAGGCCGCGCTGGCACTGCATCACAAGGAAATGCCGCCTTCGCTGAGCTACGAGGCGCCGAACCCGACGATTGATTTTGAGAACAGCCCCTTTCAGGTCAATGCCACGCTGACACCGTGGGAGAGTCGCGGGCATCCCCGCCGCGCGGGCGTCAACTCGCTGGGGGTAGGGGGCACCAATGCCCATGCCGTGCTGCAAGAGGCGCCAAAGCGCCAGGTTAGTGACGAATCCGACTGGCCGTTTCAGCTTCTGACGCTTTCCGCCCGCAACCGTTCCGCGCTTGACGATGCCAGCAAGAACCTTGCGAAGCATCTGCGCGCCAACCCGGATCAGCCCCTCGCCGATGTCGCCTTTACCCTGCACGCCGGGCGCCGCGCCTTTGAGCGTCGGCGCGTGCTGGTGGCCGAGAGCCATGAAGAGGCCGCCGCGCTGCTGGAAGGTGACAACCCGCAGCGCGTTTTCACCCACACCACGCTGGAAAACCCCGATGTGGTTTTCATGTTTCCCGGCGGCGGCGCACAATATGCCGGCATGGCCCGCGATCTCTATGAAACCGAGCCGGTTTTCCAGGATTGGATGGATCGCGGGCTGGATCACCTGCAACCAAAACTATCCTATGACCTGCGCGCCCTGTGGCTGCCTGAAGAAGGCAAAGAGACTTCTGCGAACGAAGCACTCAAAAAACCTTCGGTGCAACTGCCGCTGATCATGATCACCGAATATGCGCTGGCGCAGATGTTTCTGTCGTGGGGCATCGCGCCCGCCGCGCTGGTGGGACATTCGATGGGCGAGAACACCGCCGCTTGCCTGGCCGGGGTGATGTCATTTGAAGATTGCATCGGTCTGGTTCATCTGCGCGGACAGTTGTTTGATACGGTGCCCGCGGGCGGTATGCTGTCGGTGCCCTTGTCGCTTGATGCATTGAAACCGCATCTGAGCAACGATCTGGACATTGCCAGCATCAACGCACCCGAGTTGACGGTTGTCTCTGGCCCCGATGCAGCACTCGAAGCGCTGGCCGGAAAGCTTTCCGCCAACGGGGTGGAGTGCCAACGTATCGCCATCGATATTGCCGCGCATTCCCGCATGTTAGAGCCGATTCTGGTGCAGTTCCGCACGTATCTCGCCTCGATCTCGCTGCATGCGCCGCAGATCCCGGTCATCTCCAACCGCACAGGCCAGCCGCTAACGCCTGAGCAGGCGCAAAACCCTGACTACTGGGTCGAACATCTGCGCAACACCGTGCGCTTTGCCGACTGCATCACCACGCTCAGCGAAAACCCTGATCGCATCTACCTGGAAGTCGGCCCCGGCAAGGCGCTTTCCTCGCTCACCCGGATACAGGGGGCAGTGCCCAGCCAGCAGGTTCTGTCTGCGCTGCGCCACCCCGACGAAGACATTGCCGACGACCTTTTCCATATGGCTCTTCTCGGCCGCTTCTGGGCACTGGGCGCCAGCTTCGACTGGGGGCAGATCTGGGGCGACGCGCGCCGCAACCGTGTGCCGCTGCCCGGCTATCCGTTTCAGCGATCCGAATACTTCATCGCGCCTGCTGCGCCCAGCGCCGCCCCGGTGACAACCCTGCCTGCAAGGCTGGATGATATCACCTGTTGGGGGACGCGGCTGGCCTGGGTGCCTCGCTCACCGGATATCGAGGCCGATATCCAAGCCGAATTTGGCTCTCTGCCGCCCGAATCCTGGCTGATCTTTACCGATGATGCAGGCATTGCTTCCCCCGTCGTAGAGAAACTTCGCGCCGCCGGTCACCGGCTGGTCACCGTGCAGGCAGGCGATACGTTCCGCCGTCTGGGCGAGGGGGCATATCAGCTAGCGCCTGAGCGTGGGCGCGAAGGCTATGATCTGCTGGTTCAGGATCTGGTCGCGCGCGGCACCTTGCCGACACGGATCGCCCATTTCTGGCTTGCCAGCGGAAATCCGCGTTTCCGGCCGGGTTCGAACCTGTTTCAGCACCATATGGAACAGGGCTTTCATTCGCTTCTCTTTCTCGGTCAGGCGCTTGGGGCTGAAAGTGTCGCCGGGCCGCTGCATATAACCATCGTGACTGCCGGCGCAGCACAGGTGCGCGATGAGGCGCTGCCATGGCCCGAGAAAGCCACCATTGCCGGCCCCGTCCGGGTTATCCCGCACGAGATGCCGGGCATCACAATCAGCACGCTCGATATCGAGCCGCGCCCAAAGGCGGATTCGGCTCTGACATGGCCGATTCTTGAAGAATTGATGGCTCGTCCAGGCAATGCCACCGCTGCCTTGCGTGACGGAAGGCGCTATGCGCAAGTGACGCGCCCGCTGCCGCTGGCAGCCCCTGAAGTGCCGGAACTGCCGCAAGGCGCCGTCTGGGTAATCACCGGCGGTTTTGGCGGGATCGGGCTGTCGCTGGCCGAGGAACTGATCCGCCGTTCGGATGCGCGCATTGCGCTGATCGCCCGCACCGCTCTGCCCCCACGCGAGGAATGGAGCACATTGCGCGACAACCCGGCAGGTCCGCGCGCCCGGCGTATCCATGCCATCGAGCGGCTTGAAAGCCTTGGCGGGCAGGTGACGGTCGCAGCGGGCGATGTCTGCAACATTGACGAGATGCGCGCTATTCTCGACGAAATCCACAGCAAGCTTGGCCCGATTCACGGCGTAATACACGCTGCAGGGCATATCGACGATGCGCCGCTTCTGACCAAGACCACCAGCAGCGTCGATGCCGTTCTGGCGCCGAAGGTGCATGGGCTTCGGGTGCTGGATACCCTTCTGCCCGATGGGGCGGTCAAGGTGATGGTATTGTTTTCGTCAACCTCAACGCTTACCGCACCCGCGGGCCAGGTCGATTACGTCGCTGCCAATGAATACCTGAACGCCTTTGCCCGGTCGCGCGCCGGTGGCAAAACGCGGGTTCTGTCGCTGAACTGGGGGATCTGGGCGGATGTCGGCATGGCCGCCGAGGCAATGGCGGCGCGGCTTGGCCAGACTCCGGCGCTGCCTTCCGTGCCCGTCGATCTGCCGTTGCTGGATGAAGCCGGGTTCGATGCCGGTGTGAACCGCCGCTTCGTCGCCCGACTTGATACCAGGCAATGGGTGCTGGATGAGCACCGCACCAGGGACGGTCGCGCCATCTTGCCGGGCACCGGCATTCTGGAACTCGCCGCCGAAGCGCTGCGGGCGCAGGGGGAAGCCGGCGCGTTCGAGATCCGCGATCTGGTCTTTTTCCGCGCCCTTGAGGTGGACCAGCCGCTCGATATCCGCGTAACGCTGACCCGCAACGATGAGGGTTACAGCTTTGAACTGCGCTCCGAGGCTATGTTGCGCGGGCGCAGGGGCTTTGTGCTCAACGCGCAGGCACGGTTGCTGCTGAACCCAATGGCTGAACCTGCGCGGCTTGATGTTGAAAAGATTGCAAAGCGTTGCACCATTAGCGTTGCTGAGAACATGAACGGCATCCCCTCGCCGCAAGAGGCGCATCTGGCCTTTGGCCCGCGCTGGCGCGTGTTGCGCCGCAGCGCCTTGGGGCTGGGTGAAGGGCTGGCGCATCTGGCGATACCCGAGGCTTTCCGCCACGATCTTGACGCAGGATTTGTGCTGCATCCGGCGCTTCTGGATATTGCAACCGGCTGGGCGATGGGGCTGATTGATGGCTACGGCGCAAAAGCGCTGTGGGTGCCGGTGTCCTACGCCAGCGTTGCGGTGTTCGCGCCCCTGCCCGCCGAGATCGCCAGTCATGCGCGCATCAAACCGGCCGAGCCCGGTTTTGCGAGTTTCGACATTACGCTGACCGCGCCCGATGGCACGGTTTGCGCGGAAATCCGAGGGTTCACCATCAAACGGCTGGAACAGGGGTTTGGCGCACCTGCACCGCTCCTTCCATCCGAGCTTGAGTTTGACGAGACGCCGGGCGCCGATCGCGCGCTCAGCCGGGCCGAGGAGCGTCTGGCACGCAATCTGTCGCAAGGCATCAGCCCGGCCGAAGGGGCCGAGGCCTTTGTTCGAGCGCTGTCTCAGGACGTGCCGCAGATCGTCATTTCGTCTCTGACATTACCTGAATTGATTGCTGAAGCCGCCGAATCTCCCACGCCTGAAGCAGGCGAGAGTCAGAAGTTCGACCGCCCCGATCTGAGCAGCGACTATGTTGCCCCACGCAATGACATCGAAAAGATGCTCGTTGGCTTTTGGGAAGATCTGCTGGGCGTGAAGGGGATCGGTGTTGAGGACAGCTTCTTTGATCTGGGCGGCCACTCGCTGATTGCCGTGCGGCTTTTTGCCAAGGTAAAAAAGGCCTGGGCGGTAGAGTTCCCCATATCGGTGCTGTTCGAAGCGCCGACAGTTGCAAAAAGTGCCGCGATGATTGCAGAGCGCACGGGCTATGCGGAATCAGGGGGGGCACCCGCCACCCCCACCCGCCGATATGAATTCCTCGTGCCGATGCATGAGGGCGAGGGCGGTGAAAAGACGCCGTTCTTCCTTGTTGCGGGCATGTTCGGCAATGTTCTGAACCTGCGGCACCTCGCCAATCTGCTGGGCGCCGACCGGCCGTTCTATGGCCTTCAGGCACGCGGCCTGCTGGGTGACAAGCCACCGCATGATACGCTTCACGACGCCGCGCGCGACTATCTGGCAGAGGTCCGGCAGGTGCAGCCGCACGGACCCTACCTTCTGGGCGGGTTTTCCGGCGGGGGGCTGACGGCGCTGGAAATGGCCTGGGCACTTCAGGACGCTGGCGAAGAGGTGTCGTTGCTGGTGTTGCTGGACACGCCGCTGCCCCTGCGCCCGGAACTGAGCAGGCAGGACAAGGCGCTGATCAAGCTGGCAGAATTGCGTCGCAAGGGGCCGGGGTATCTGCTGGAATGGTGGCAGGCAAAACAGGCCTGGAAAGTAGCTCAGCGCCACATGGCCGATGAGAGCGACAATGAAAGCGGCTTTCACAACCGCGCGATCGAGGCTGCGTTCCGGAACGCTCTGCCGCATATGCAATTGCGCCCCTATACTGGCAGAACTGCGCTGTTCCGCCCGCCGCTGGACCGGCATTGGAAGGTATCGAACGGGCAATGGGTCAGCAGGGCGCGCGAGTATGTCCTGCCAGACAATGACTGGTCACAATGGATGCCGGAATTGAGCGTGCATGAGGTTCCGGGTGATCACGACTCGATGGTACTGGAACCCAATGTCCGTGTCATGGCCGCCCGCATGCGCGAACTCATCCGAACGGCGGAGGGGGGCGCATGAGCCGCGTTCACTGCATCATCCTGAACTGGCGCACCGCCGAAATGACGCTGGATGCCGCCCGCGCCGCAATGCGGGCGATGGAAGGGATCGAAGGCGCGATCACCATCGTGGACAACGATTCACAAGATGGATCGTTCGAGCGGATGCAGGCCGAATGCGCGAACTGGCCCCGGGTGCGTGTGCTGCAATCCGGGCGCAACGGCGGGTATGGTGCAGGCAATAACTTCGGCATCCGCACCGGGCTGCCGGGCGGCGCGGATTATGTCTATATCCTGAACTCCGATGCCTTCCCCGCACCCGACGCCATCCGCACGCTGCTGGACTATCTGGAAACCCACCCGAAGGTTGGGTTTGCGGGCAGCCATATCCATGGGCTTGACGGCGAACCGCATACCACGGCTTTCCGCTTCCCCTCGATCAGCAGCGAATTCGAGGGGGCGGCCTGCACCGGAATGTTCTCGAAACTGCTGAAAAACAGCGTCATCGCGCCGCCCTTGCCCAGCAGGACCACCCGCGTTGACTGGCTGGCGGGTGCAAGCGTGATGATCCGCCAGAAGGTTCTCGACCAGATCGGTCTTTTTGACGAGACCTTCTTTCTCTATTTCGAGGAAACCGACCTTTGCCGCCGCGCCGCGCTGGCTGGTTGGCCGACAGTTTATGTCGCCGAAAGCCGCGTGGCGCATGTCGGCTCGGTAAGCACGGGCATGAAGGAATGGAAGCGCGTGCCGCGCTACTGGTTCGAATCGCGCCACCACTATTTTGTCAAGAACCACGGCAGGATCTATGCTTGGCTGGCAACGCTGGCGCATTGGGCGGGGCTGGGCATTTGCCGGTTGAAGATCCTGCTTCAGGGAAAGAAGCCACACACACCGCCATATTTTTTTCGCGATTTTGTAACATACTGTTTCGGAATGCGCCCTAAACCGGAGAATTGAGGATGGCCACGTTTTCCTGCGTTATGGTCGGAAATGAATCGCTTCTGGTGGAATGCGCCAAGGTGCTTGTCCAGCGCGGTCATGAGATCCGCACCATCGCAAGCCGCAATGCCGATGTCATCACCTGGGCCGAGGGGGCGGGCATCCCCGTTGTTGCCCCTGGCGCCGGGCTGGAGGCACGGCTGGATCCGGGGTTTGACTGGCTTTTCTCGGTCGCCAACCTCTCTGTTCTGCCTGAGGCGGTGCTGTCGATGGCCTCGAAGGGCGCGGTCAATTTCCATGACGGCCCGCTGCCGCGCTATGCCGGTCTGAACGCGCCGGTCTGGGCGCTGATCAACGGCGAGCGTCAGCACGGCATCACCTGGCACCTGATCGAGACTGAAATCGACGCGGGCGATATCATCGAGCAGGTTCTTTTCGACATCACCGAAGATGACACTGCTTTCAGCCTGAACGCCCGCTGCTATGCCAGCGGGATCGATAGTTTTCCGGCGGTGGTTGCCGCGCTGGAAAGCGGCGCTCCCGCGCGGCGCAAGCAGGATCTGTCACAGCGCACACTATGCCTGCGCGATGATCGGCCCGCCGGGGCAGGGCGGCTTGATTTCACCCTGCCTGCTGCTGACCTGCCGCGCCGGGTTCGCGCGCTGGACCATGGCGGCTATTGGAACCCGCTGGCCCTGCCGAAGATCGAAAGCGCGGCAGGGGTCTTTGCCGTGGGTCATGCGGAAACGGCCGCGGGCTCCGGCGTGCCCGGCTTGGTTCTTTCCGTCGATGACGCCCTTGTGGTGGCTTGTGGCGATGGCGCTGTGCGGCTGTCGGGCCTGACCTGCCTTGGTGGCCTGCCGGTTGAAGCCGCGACGATCGCCAGCGTCGGCACTCTGCTGCCGCCCCCGGATAAGGAAACCCTCAACGCTGCGATTGCCCGTGTTGCCCCCGGTGAAAACCATTGGCGGCGCGCACTGGCGGGGTTTTCCGCCGCCGATCTGCCCGGCGTCAGGCCCGCTGGCACGGTCACCATCGAAAGCCGCGCCCTGCCGGGGCTGGAGCCGATGCGCGCCGCCGCTGTTCTTGCGGCCTATGGAGCCCTTATCGGCGGGGCAAGCGGCATGGCTTATACCTGCCCTGAGATTGCGGAAACGCACGCCGCCGCACCGCTCTATCTTGCTGACTGGGTGCCGCTGATGCCACAGGGCAGTTGCCTGGCAGCCCTGGAGGGCGCCATTCACGCCACCGCAGAGCTTGCACACCGCTTTCCCGGCCATACCCGCGACCTGATCGCCCGTGACCCGGCGCTTTCCCCCATCGCCACGCCACATCTGGGCCTGTCTGAAACCGGTGAGATGATCGCCGGGACGGCGCTGTGCCTTGTCTCCGGCGATGATGGCCTGTGCCTGATGGCCGATACCAGCCGCATCGACGAGGCAACGCTGGATCTGTTCGCTGCGCGCCTTGCCCATCTGGCAGATGCCGATGGCGAGGCTCCGCTTGAAACGCTGGATCTGACCACCGCATATGAGAAAGCGCTGATTGCCGGAATGAACGACACGGCACGCGACCATGATCGCAGCGCAACCCTCAGCCGTATGTTCGAGGCGCAGGTGGCCAGAACGCCCGATGCCCCCGCGCTGGTGTTCGAGGGTGTCACACTGAGCTATGCCGAACTGAACGCCCGCGCAAACCGCGTGGCACATGTGCTGCAGAATATGGGCGTGGCGCCGGACGTGCCCGTCGCCCTTTGCACCCGTCGCTCGCCCGATCTGCTGGTGGGGGCGCTGGGCATCCTGAAGGCGGGCGGTGCTTACGTTCCGATGGACCCTGCATATCCCACTGAAAGGCTTGCGCATTTTCTGGAAGACAGCGGTGCGCCGGTCCTTGTTACACAATCATCGCTGATCGGTAGCCTGCCACCGCATCGCGCCGAATTGCTGGTACTGGACACTGACACCCGCCTGACCAATGCCAGCACCGACAACCCCGCCATCGGTGCCGGGCCGGAACATCTGGCCTATCTGATCTACACCTCCGGCTCTACCGGTCTGCCCAAGGGCGTGATGGTCGAACATCGCAATGTGGCCAATTTCTTTGCCGGAATGGATGACCGTATCCGCCATGACCCGCCGGGTGTCTGGCTGGCCGTGACCTCTCTTTCCTTCGATATCTCGGTGCTTGAACTGTTCTGGACATTGGCGCGCGGCTTCAAGCTGGTCCTGACATCAGATGAAGACCGCATGATGGTTTCAGGTGGCGCGCTGCCGATTTCTGACAAGAAGATGGATTTCAGCCTTTTCTACTGGGGCAATGACGACGGTCCGGGCCCACGGAAGTATGAATTGCTGTTGGAAGGCGCGAAGTTTGCCGACACACATGGCTTTTCCGCCGTCTGGCTACCGGAGCGGCATTTCCACGCGTTCGGCGGCCCCTATCCCAATCCCTCGGTACTGGGCGCGGCGGTGGCGGCGGTGACGCGCAACATCGGCGTGCGCTCCGGCTCTGTCGTAGCGCCGTTGCACCATCCGGTTCGGATCGCCGAGGAATGGGCGGTAATCGACAATCTGACCAACGGACGCGCCGCGCTTGGCATTGCCTCGGGCTGGCATCCGGTCGATTTTGTGCTGCGGCCTGAAAACGCGCCACCTAACAACAAAACCGCCATGTTCGACACGATCGACAAGGTTCGGAAACTTTGGCGCGGAGAGGCCGTTGAATTTGATCGCGGCGGTGAAATGGTGCCGATTCAGTCACTCCCGCGCCCGGTTTCAAAGGAACTGACCATCTGGCTGACCATCGCCGGCAACCCTGACACCTGGCGCGAAGCCGGCGAGATTGGCGCGAATGTGTTGACCCACCTGTTGGGTCAGTCGATTGATGAGGTTGCGGAAAAGATCAAGATCTACCATGCCGCGCTGCGCAAGGCGGGACATGACCCTGCCAGGTTTACCGTCACACTGATGTTGCACACCTATGTCGCACGCTCGCGTGACCTGGCGCGTGAAACGGCGCGCGCACCCATGAAAAGCTACCTGCTTTCAGCCGCTGCGCTTGTGAAGCAATACGCCTGGTCGTTCCCGGCCTTCAAGCGGCCCACCGGCGCCACAAGCCCCATGGATATCGACCTGAGCACGCTTAGCCAGGATGAGGTTGACGGCGTTCTGGATTATGCCTTCAACCGCTATTTCGAGGATTCAGGCTTGTTTGGCACGGTCGAAGATTGTCTGGCCCGTATCGAACAGCTGAAAAAGATCGGCGTGTCCGAGGTTGCCTGCCTGATCGACTATGGCATCAAGCCTGAACAGGTGCTTGAAGGGCTTTATCCGCTGGCCGAGGTTCTCCGCCGCGCCAATCAGCCTACCGAAATAGCTGAAAACGACCATTCGCTCGCCGCGCAGATCATCCGTCACAAGGTTACGCATTTGCAATGCACGCCATCCATGGCGCGCATGCTGATCGCAAATGACGAGGCCCGCACCGCGCTTGCGCGCGTTTCGAATTTGATGATCGGCGGCGAGGCGCTTCCTGGCGCCCTGGCGCGCGACCTGGCGCAGATAACGGATGCCCCGGTGCAGAACATGTATGGCCCGACGGAGACAACCATCTGGTCCACAACCGGGCTGTCAAAGGGCGGGGAAGGTATTGCCGGCATCGGCACCCCCATTGCCAACACCACGCTGCACGTTCTGGATGCACAGATGAAACCTGTACCTACAGGCGCGGCGGGTGAGCTGTGGATCGGTGGCGAGGGCGTCACGCGTGGCTATTGGCAACGTCCTGACCTGACATCCGAACGCTTTGTAGAACACGATGGCGAACGGCTCTACCGCACCGGCGATCTGGTTCGTCTGCGCGCCGATGGCGGTGTCGATTTCCTGGGACGCGCGGATCATCAGGTAAAAATTCGCGGCTATCGGATTGAACCCGGCGAGATCGAAAGCCTGCTCGAAGTCCAGCCCGGCATTGACCAGGCCGTTGTCATGGCGCGCGAGGATACGCCCGGCGATGCGCGGCTGGTAGCCTATCTGACCGGACCAAATGCTGCCAATACCGAGGCACTTCGCCGGGCACTTTCTGCGGAACTGCCCGCGCATATGGTGCCCGCGCATTTTGTCGCGCTGAACGAATTTCCGCTGACGCCCAACAAGAAGATCGACCGCAAGGCACTTCCAGCGCCCGGCGTTAAAACACCAAGCGCACCACAGCCCGCGCTTTCCAACGGCAGCAATACGCAAGCGCGGCTGGCGGAGATCTGGCGCGCGGTACTGGGAGTCGAGGTCATCCGTCCGGGCGACAGCTTCTTTGCCCTGGGCGGACACTCCTTGCTGGCAGTTCATACACATCGCGAGATTCGCGAGAAGCTGGCGCTGCCGGGCCTGTCGATCACCGATGTCTTTCGTTTCCCGGTTCTGTCGGATCTTGCGCGGCATATTGATAGTAAATTCAAGCCAATAACCACCGATCCCGCACCCCAGCCCGCCGTGGAAAGCGCTCGCGGGCGTCAAGATGCCATGGCGCGACGCCGCGCGCTTCGGGCTGAGCGGCTTAGCAAGATCGGCTGATGGACAAACCAACAGACATCAGTAACCAGCCGATAGAAGCGCTGGTTGCGGCGCTGTTTCCCGCTGGCGTCGGCGTCGGTATCACCAACCCGTTGGTAAAGCAGCGGGAGGCGTTGTTTCACGTGGAACAAGAGGCAATCCATCACGCCATTCCCGCAAGGCAGCGCGAATTCAACGCCGGCCGTGCCGCCGCCCGGATGGCGCAGGCCGCGCTTGGTCATGAGCCGCGCGCGGTTCCGATGGGTTCTGACCGCGCCCCGATCTGGCCAGAAGGGCTTTGCGGCTCCATCAGCCATGCAGCGGACACCTGCGTTGCCGTGGTGACCGACGATCCCGCGATCAGGGCGTTGGGGCTTGATGTTGAAGAAAAGCTGGGTCTGCCCGCCGATGTTCTGGATATTGTTCTGCATCCTGATGAACGACGCTGGATAAACCGACAACCAAACCCTGACTTGCTCTCCAGGCTGTTTTTCAGCGCCAAGGAATGTGCCTATAAAGCGCAATATCCTCTGAGCCGGCAGCTATTCGGATTTGAAACCATCGCCATTACGGTTGACACTGAGCGCGGCGCCTTTGACGCACGGTTCACCCGGCCCGTGCCACCCTTTGCAAGTGGCGCAGGTCTTGCCGGGCGGTTTTCAGTGTCCGATCGGCTGATCATTACCGCCGTCACACTGTTCGCCTGACCAACGCGCCGCAGCCAACCCAGCCCAGCGCCCGGTCGCGAGACAGGCAGTAAGAAGGTAACCGCCGGTCGGAGCCTCCCAATCAAGCATCTCGCCAGCGGCAAAAACACCGGGCAAGGCGCGCAGCATCAGGCCATCATCAAGAGCGTTGCGGCAGATGCCTCCGGCTGTCGAGATTGCTTCATCCAAAGGCGCAGGCTGGCAAGGAGGCAGGGGAAGAGCCTTTAGCAGAACCGCGAGCGCTCTGGGGTCATTTGGTAGGGGCCGCGCGCATTCTTGCACCAAAGCAAGACGGACACGATCCAGTTTTACAGCTTTTCTGGCCTTGTTAGAGAATGTTTCACTGGCGGGCCGTGCGCGCAGACGGCTTTCTATCTGCTCGGCGCTCAGATCTGGAAAGAGGTCGATAGACAGTGGCGCGCCGTCACGCACGGCACTGCTGACAGCATAAATGCCGCCCCCTTCCAAACCCCTGGACGAAATCACCGCCTCGCCCCGAGCGCGCATCCGGCCCGCGACAAGCGCGATGGATTTGAGAGCCGCGCCGAAATGCGGCACCATATGCTGAGACCATTCAAGTCGAAGCGCCATATTCGCTGGCTTGAACGGCGAAACCGACACACCGTTTTCCGCCAGTATGCCGGCCCAAGCCCCGTCAGAGCCCAAACGCGCCCAGCTTGCACCGCCGAGCGCCAGAACCGTTCGGCTAGCGGTGATGCTTCGCGGTCCATCGGGCGTTGAAAAAAGAAATGTGCCGTCCCGCAACCCCGTCCAACGCCAACGAAGCCGCAAATCCAGCCCACGGGCGCGCAGATCAGCTAACCAGTGCCGCAGAAGCGGTGACGCTTTCATCGCCTTCGGAAACACCCTGCCAGAAGATCCGGTAAACACCTCCTGGCCGTGAAGCCGCACCCAGTTCTTTACTTGTTCAGGGCCGAATTCAGCCAACATAGGCCGCATCCAATCGGCCGATTCCGCATAATTAGAGACGAAATCAGCGAGTTCTTCATCCTTGGTGACATTCAGCCCAGATTTTCCAGCCATCAGCAGTTTACGCCCCGGCGAGGGTTTGGCCTCGGCCAGGATAACTGAAAAACCGGCTTTCAGAAGGACATCCGCCGCCATCAGCCCCGCCGGCCCGGCACCAATTACCAGCGCCGGGGTCCGTTCATTAATCATGCGTCGTATTTCCGCCAGATGGCCTTTTCGCCCAATGAGCCGACAAATTCCTCATGGTTGGCGGCTTCAGTCGCGGTCAATCGGGATGGCAGAGGAATGGCCCGAGGCTGCGGCCGCCAGCTAGTAGTGGTGGTCGCCTGGCGTTGCGCGGGCTGCGGGGCAAGAACCAGATCCGGCTGTCGCCCACCGATCAGTTCCAGATACACCTCTGCCAAGATTTCGCTATCCAGAAGCGCGCCGTGCTTCTCGCGCGATGAGTTGTCGACGCCGAATCTTCGGCACAGCGCATCAAGCGACGCAGGCGACCCCGGAAACCTGCGCCGCGCCATTGTCAGCGTATCCAGCGCAACATGATCGGGCAGAAGGGGGCGCTTGGCCCAGCTCAGTTCAGCATTCAGGAATTTCATGTCGAATGCCGCGTTATGGATGACCAAACGCGCGCCGTTGACAAAGGTCAGGAAAGCATCTGCGATATCGGCAAACACCGGAAAATCGCTCAGGAAGTCATTGCCAAGCCCGTGAACCTGAAAGGCCTCCTGCGGCACGTCACGTTCCGGATTGATATACTGATGATAGGTGTTGCCGGTGGGCATGTGGTTGAACAGTTCGACCGCGCCAATCTCGACAATGCGGTGACCCTCTGCGGGTTCGAAGCCGGTTGTTTCCGTATCCAGAACTATCTCGCGCATTTCTCAGCCTTTGGTCAACTCTGTGATCAATTGCATAACGTCTCGTCTCGTCTGCTCTGGCGACAGAGTCTCGATAACATGGGTAGCGCGGGCGCGCTTCTCGGTATCCGGCATCTGTTTGGCGAGTATCGTCTGGAAATGCGCTTCGGTCATTCCCGGCCGGTCCATCACACGAGCGCGCTGTTCTTCGGGCGGAGCGGAAACTGTCAGAGTGGCATCACAAAGCCTCTCCGCTCCGGATTCGAAAAGAAGCGGAATGTCCAGTAATATCAGAGGTGTACCCACTTTTTTATGATGCGCGACAAACTGCTCGCGCGAAGCGGCAACCAGCGGGTGCACGACCTCTTCAATTCTCTTCAGCGCATTGGAGTCCCGGGAGATCCAGTCCTTCAGAACGTTGCGATCAATCGCACCGTCCTTCAGCGCGCGCGGGCAAAGCCGGGCCAGCGGCGCAACGGCGGCACCCCCTGCAGCATAGAGGCGATGAACCTCGGCATCGGCATCCCAGACAGGAACCCCGGCATCGCGAAAAAAGCCCGCCGTAGTGGATTTCCCCATCCCGATAGAGCCCGTCATGCCCAGAACAACGGTCATCCTGCAAGCACCCATTCGCGCAATTCCCGGTCTACGGCGGGTGTCACGCCGAACCATCGCTCGAAGCCCGGCGCGGCCTGATGCAGCAACATTCCCAATCCGTCGATTGCCATGTTCCCGCGCGCCCGCGCCATAGCGAGAAGCGACGTTTCCAGCGGCGTATAAACCAGATCGTTGACTATGGCATTTTGCGGCAGTGCATCCAGACGCAAGGGCAGGGGCGGTTGTCCGCTCATCCCCAGCGATGTGGCGTTGATCAATGTGTCGCAGCCTTCGAGCATGGCGTCGCGCTCATCCCAGGCCACGGGAGCGACGCCGAATTCCTGTGCAAGTTGCGTGGCGCGTTCGGGGCTTCGGTTGGTCAGCCGGATCTCGGTGGCACCCCGATCCTGAAGGGCCGCAATGACCGCACGGCTTGCCCCGCCAGCACCAACAACAGCAACGCAGCGCGGCGCCCAATCTGGAGCATTGTCCAGAATGTTCCACGTGAAACCATAAGCGTCGGTATTGTCGGCCTCAATGCCCTGCGTGGTGAATGTAAGGGTGTTGGCCGCGCCAATACGCTGCGCCAGCGGGGTTACATGATCTGCCAGTGTCAGCGCCGCCTCTTTGTGCGGAATCGTCACATTGGCACCAGAAAATCCCATTTTAGGCATTAATTTCAAACATTTAGAAAAATCATCCGGGGCTATCTGCAGAGGGATATAATGCCCGTCTATTCCATAGCGCAGTAGCCAGTGACCGTGAAGCCGCGGTGAGCGGCTATGCACGACCGGAAAGCCGATTACCCCTGCCAGTTTGAGTGGCGCACTCATCCGTCGATATCCTTGCGTAAGATCAGAACATTCAGGAGTTCCAGAAGCGGCAGGCCAAGTATGCCAAAATAGTCCCCCTCGACGCTGGAAAACAACCGTATGCCAGGCCCCTCTAGCTGGTAACATCCAACGCAATGACGAACATCGGGCCAGTGCGTTTTCAGATAGCGATCCAGGAATTCGTCAGAGAAGTTGCGCATTGTCAGGCGCGCAACAGCCGTGTGCCGCCAGACTGGCTGTCCCTGGTGATAAAGGACTGCGGCTGACAACAGACGATGCGTCTTGCCGCGCAGTTTTCGCAGTTGTGTGCAGGCATGGTCAGGGCTTTCTGCCTTGGCCAGTGCCACGCCCTCCAAATCAAGGATCTGATCGCAACCCAAAACCAGCGCTTTCGGGTTCTTTTGCGCAATCTTGAGCGCTTTGTGCTCAGCCAGAGCATCAGCCAGTTCGGCGGTGCTGGCACCGACGTCAAGCAACGAAAGCCTCAGGTTTTCTTCGTCGATCCGGGCCGGCTGCACCGCAATCTCCACACCGGCGTTGCGCAAGAGCGCGGCGCGTGTTTCCGAGCCAGACGCGAGAATGAGGACAGTCATGTGGATAAGTTTGCTCGAACAAGGGGTGGCGAAGGGGGTGAAAAATGCCTTTTCGCTGAATCACCCGCGAAAGGCCAAGTTGTCAAGAACCAGACCGAGGTTATCCACGGTGGACACCATTCAATTACAGGGTGTGAACAATCCGGAAAGTTAAGGGATTATCCGCGATGTTCAACTTGCAATCCTTTGTTAAGTATAGAATTTTTCTGTTTTCATGCATTTCTGCTTCGTCTGAAGAATGTTGACATATCTGTGGACAGATCACTAATCCCGATATCCCATGCCCCTACAACATCCTCTTTCCTTCTTTATACATTCATTTAAAGAAGTAGGGTGAAAGGCGGATGAGCATGCTTGTAGAATGGTATTTTTGGGTCAAGGCATTCCACATCATGTCAGTGATTGCCTGGATGGCAGGGTTGTTCTACCTGCCGAGGCTCTATGTCTATCATGTTGAGCGTCCGGCTCGGCCAGAGCCCGCTGACACGCTGATCATCATGGAGGAAAAGCTGCTCCGGGTGATTATGAACCCGTCGATGATTTCGGCCTGGTTTTTCGGTCTGCTACTTGCGATCACGCCGGGTGTGGTAAGTTTTGATACGATCTGGGTCTGGGCCAAGCTTGCAGGCATCCTGGCAATGACCGGGTTTCACATGTGGCTTGCCCGGCAGCGCAGACTTCTTCTCGCCGGAACAAGCACGATGAGCGGGCGACAGTTCCGGATGATGAACGAAGTTCCAACCGTTCTGATGGTGGTTATCGTGTTGTCGGTGGTTATCAAGTTCTGATCGCGTTGACTCTGGCGGCAATTGGGCGTATTGCCCGTTTCACCGTGCCGTCCGGCATGTGTTCTTCCTATGAATATTCGTTGTTATGGCACCCCAGTGCCCAGGAGGTCGTTCCATGGATGTGGATCGTTTGACTCTCGCCGATCTGAAGGCTCACACACCCGCAGCGCTGCTTGCCATGGCAGAAGATCTGGAAATCGAGAACGCATCTTCCATGCGCAAGGGCGAGATGATGTTCTCGATCCTGAAGGAGCGCGCCGAGGAAGGCTGGGAAGTGTCTGGTGACGGTGTCCTGGAAGTGTTGCAGGACGGGTTTGGTTTTCTGCGATCAACCGAGGCCAACTACTTGTCAGGCCCGGATGACATCTATGTCTCGCCCGAGATGATTCGCCAGTTTGCGTTGCGAACGGGCGATACCGTGGATGGCGTCATTCAGGCGCCGGCCGAGAATGAGCGCTATTTCGCGCTGACGAAGGTTACGCAGATCAATTATGACGCGCCGGAAAAGGCCCGTCACAAGGTTCATTTTGATAACCTGACACCGCTTTACCCCGATGAGCGGTTGAAGATGGAGATCGAAGATCCAACGATAAAGGACCGCTCAGCCCGCGTGATCGACATTGTTGCGCCGCTTGGCAAAGGCCAGCGTGCGCTGATTGTTGCGCCGCCGCGGACGGGTAAAACCGTATTGATGCAGAATATCGCGCATTCAATCGCCAGCAACCATCCGGAATGCTATCTTATCGTTCTGTTGATTGATGAACGGCCTGAGGAAGTTACCGACATGCAACGCAGCGTGAAGGGCGAGGTTGTTTCGTCAACCTTTGATGAGCCTGCCTCTCGTCATGTTGCTGTGGCTGAAATGGTCATCGAGAAGGCGAAGCGACTGGTAGAACATAAGCGCGATGTTGTGATCTTGCTGGATTCGATCACCCGCTTGGGCCGGGCCTTCAACACCGTTGTGCCGTCGTCAGGCAAGGTGTTGACCGGCGGTGTGGATGCCAATGCATTGCAACGACCGAAGCGATTCTTCGGCGCGGCGCGGAATATCGAAGAGGGCGGTTCGCTGACTATCATCGCCACGGCGCTCATCGATACTGGCAGCCGGATGGACGAGGTAATCTTTGAAGAGTTCAAAGGCACCGGTAACTCCGAAATCGTGCTTGATCGCAAGGTAGCGGATAAACGTGTCTTCCCGGCGATTGATATCCTGAAATCCGGCACCCGCAAGGAAGAGCTTCTGGTTGATCGCACAGATCTGAACAAGACCTTCCTTTTGCGCAGGATCATGAATCCGATGGGAACGACCGAGGCGATTGATTTCCTGCTCTCGAAGATGAAGCAGACGAAGAACAACGCTGAGTTCTTCTCATCCATGAACACCTGATTCGCGCCCGGACATGGACACCATTGTTGCATTGGCCACGGCGCGGGGACGCGCCGGTGTTGCGGTTGTTCGGGTGTCTGGCCCGATGGCCTGGGAGGTTTGTGCGCGGATAGCAGGTAGGGTGCCCACCCCACGCCGCGCCACGCTGTGCCCCCTGCAAGACAGTCAGGGCGACCGAATTGACGAAGCGCTGGTTCTGGTGTTCGACGAAGGCAGCAGTTTTACCGGCGAGAAAGTCGTGGAGTTTCAGATTCACGGAAGTGCCGCGGTTATCGCCGCACTGATCCGCGAGACACTGCATATCGAAGGGGTTCGCGCTGCCGAAGCGGGGGAATTTACCCGCCGCGCATTCGAAGCGGGAAAGCTGTCATTGACCGAGGTTGAAGGGCTCGCCGATCTGCTTGAGGCTGAGACCGAAGCGCAGCGTAAGCTGGCTCAGCGCATCTTTGACGGAACCGCTGCCCGAATGCTGGAAAACTGGCGCGATGGCCTTTTACAATCAGTCGCAATGCTGGAAGCCTCAATTGATTTCTCGGATGAAGAAATACCGGCAGATCTTTCAACACATGTCCTGGCACCATTGAAGGATGTTCACGCGGCCATCACGCAACAGATCGCGGGAAGCGCTGCCTCGGAGCGTATTCGCGAAGGCTTTGAAGTGGCAATTGTGGGTGCGGTCAATGCAGGAAAATCGACGCTGCTCAATGCTCTTGCCGGGCGTGAGGCTGCCATAACTTCCGAGCGGGCTGGAACGACGCGCGATGTGATCGAGGTCCGTATGGACATCGGCGGGCTGCCCGTGACCTTGATCGACACAGCCGGGCTGCGCGATACAGAAGACGAGGTTGAACGAATCGGGATCGAGCGTGGGAAGAAACGTGCCGAGACTGCGGATCTACGCGTTTACTTGAAAAGTGAACCCGATGAAGAGGTTATGACCTTTCGGCCGGATGACATTGTGCTTTTGTCCAAGGCGGATCTCTGGCAACTCCCGGGCGTTTCAGGGAAGACCGGCCAAGGTGTAACTGAACTTGTTGCCTCTATATATCAGGCTCTGTCGGGCCGTGTTGCCGGTTCTTCGATGTTTTCAAGAGAGCGACATTTCGATAAGCTCCGTAAAGCCGGTTTTCATCTGGACAGGGCGATTCTCGACCTGGAGACAGGGCAGGCGGGGTGGGAATTTGTTGCGGTGGATGTGCGCGCGGCAATAACGTGCCTTGACGGGATCATCGGGCGTATCGATGTAGAAGATGTTCTGGGCCGCATTTTTGAGTCCTTCTGCATCGGCAAGTGAGGAGTGTTTCACGTGAAACAATTCGATGTCATCGTTATCGGCGCCGGACATGCGGGGGTTGAAGCCGCTCATGCCGCTTGTCGACGCGGGGCACGAACTGCGCTGATTACCTTCAGTGTCGATGATCTTGGCGTAATGTCGTGCAACCCGGCGATTGGAGGTCTGGGGAAAGGGCATCTTGTACGCGAGATCGATGCTCTCGATGGCATAATGGGGCTTGCCGCTGATTATGCGGGTATCCAGTTCCGTTTGCTGAACCGCTCGCGTGGCCCTGCGGTTCAGGGGCCACGAACCCAGGCAGATCGAGCGCGTTATCGGCATTTCGTCAAGCAAGCAACGATCGGCATCCCCAGCATTGAGATCATCGAGGCAGAAGTTACCGATCTGATTATCAGTTCTGGAAAAGTTTCGGGCGTTGAGACGGTTGATGGCGCGCGGTTATTTGCACCTTCTGTTGTTCTGACTTCCGGAACATTCCTGCGTGGCGAGATTCACATTGGAGAAGAGCGCATCGCGGCGGGGCGGCAGGGCGCACGCGCTTCGGTCCGGCTGGCTGAGCGTATTGCCGAGACTGCGATCGCTACCGGGCGACTGAAGACCGGGACGCCAGCGCGCCTGGATGGGCGCACGATTGATTGGGACCGTATCGGAAAACAGGAGGGTGACGATCATCCCGTCATGCTTTCCTTTCTGAACGGGGCGCCAGCCACGCGGCAGATCGCATGTGGCGTTACACAGACGAACGCGCGCACGCACGAGATTATCCGTGAGAACCTCCATAGATCCGCAATGCGGTCAGGGAATATTACGGGCGTCGGTCCTCGTTATTGCCCGTCAGTTGAGGATAAGATAACGCGGTTTTCAGACAAGGATTCGCACAACATTTTCCTCGAGCCCGAGGGCCTGGATAGCCAAACTGTTTATCCGAACGGCATTTCGACTTCGCTTCCACGAGATATTCAGGATGCTTTTATCCGAACCATACCCGGGCTGGAGGGTGTCGAGGTACAGCAGTATGGCTACGCTATTGAGTATGATTTTCATGATCCCCGTGGCTTGAAGAGGACGCTGGAGTCTCGCTCCCTTGCCGGCCTTTATCTCGCGGGACAGATAAACGGAACAACCGGATACGAGGAGGCGGCTGCCCAAGGGCTTGTTGCCGGATTAAACGCTGCTGCGGCCTCGCTGGATCTGGAAGAGGTTTTGTTCTCGCGCAGCGACAGCTACATTGGCGTCATGATTGATGATCTGACATCGCGCGGCGTGAATGAGCCCTACCGTATGTTCACCTCGCGCGCAGAATTTCGACTGTCTTTGCGGATGGATAATGCTGACCAGAGGCTAACGCCGGTGGGTCTCTCACTTGGGTTCATCGGCGCGAAGCGCGAACGGGCGTTCGGTGAGAAAATGGCGCGACTTTCTGCGCTTCGCGAGAAGCTGGAAAGTCAGAGCGTGACGCCAAGTCAGCTGCAAGGTCTTGGAATCATGGTGCGCGCCAACGGAACCCGAAGGACGCTTTTCGATCTACTGTCGCTCAGCGATTTCTCGGAAGAAAATCTCAGATTGATTGACCAAACACTTCGGCAAGAGCGGCCTGAAGACCTGTTGCAGATGAGGCGAGAGGCCGTCTATGCTCCTTACGTCGCCCGACAGATGGCAGAAGTTCAGGCGCTGAAGAGAGACGAAAATATCGACATACCGGACGATTTTTCGTTCTCGGATATAGAGGGTCTTTCCCGCGAACTTCAGGAAAAGCTTGAACGCGCCCAGCCGCAAAGTATTGCGCAGGCTGCGCGGATAGAAGGAATGACACCGGCCGGGATCGTTCTTCTTTTGACCCGCCTGCGCCGCGGTCAGGTGGATAGACGGAAGCATGCGTGATCTCTCTGCTGTTCGGCTGAATGTTTCACGTGAAACATTGCAGCGTCTTTACCTCTATTGTGAGCGGCTTGAGCATTGGTCTGCAAAAATCAATCTGATTGCGCCTGCGCCGAAGGATCTCATCTGGGATCGGCACATCGTTGATTCAGCGCAACTTTTCAATCTTCGCCAAGCCGGGGGAACATGGGCTGATCTTGGCTCCGGCGGAGGCCTTCCCGCTATGGTGTTGGCCATAATCGCGCAAGAGGTTGAGCCGGATTTGCGTTTTCATCTGGTAGAGAGCGATGTACGAAAAGCGGCCTTTCTGCGAATCTTCAGCACTGAACTTTCGTTGAATGTTCAGGTTCATCAGGCGCGCGCTGAATTGATTGCCCCTCTACGGGCGCAAACTGTTTCTGCCCGAGCGCTCGCGCCTCTTGATAAGCTATTGTCCTATGTACACCGGCACCTCGACCCGGCAGGGGTGGCTTTGCTGCCAAAAGGACGCAATCATCTTTCCGAGATTGAAGCAGCAAGGCGAAACTGGTCTTTTGATCTTGACCTTGTCGACAGTGTCGCCGACCAAGAGTCCAAAATTCTGCGTATAGGCCAGATTCAACGCAACGTTGGAAGTGCATGAGATGAAGATCGTGGCGATTGCCAATCAGAAAGGCGGAGTGGCCAAGACGACAACGGCCATCAACCTCGCGGCCGCGCTCGCTGAGTTGGGGAAGAAGGTGTTGCTGATTGATATGGATCCGCAGGGGAATGCGTCGACAGGCTTGGGAGTCTCGCTCGACCAGCGTGCGGCAACGGTTTATGATCTGCTGATTGGCGAGGCTGCCCCAGCGGAAGTGATCGTCAAGACCCAGACCGCGGGCGTTGATGTTTTGCCCTCCACGACAGAACTTTCTTCTTCAGATGTGCAACTTTTCAACCTTAACAAGCGCAGCTTTCTCCTTCGTGACGCCGTTCGCCATCCTGAATTGATCGCAATGAACTATGAGTTCATCCTGATTGACTGCCCACCCTCGCTGAATCTTTTAACGGTTAATGCCCTCGTGGCTGCTCATTCGGTTCTGGTGCCACTGCAGAGCGAGTTTTTCGCGCTTGAGGGGCTGTCGCAGCTTATGCTGACCATTCGAGAGATCCGGCAAACAGCAAATCCAGAGCTTCGGGTTGAGGGAATATTGCTGACAATGCACGATCAACGAAATAATCTTTCGCAACAGGTCGAAAAAGACGCCAGGGAAACGCTTGGTGCCCTTGTGTTTAACACTGTCATCCCGCGAAACGTGCGCCTAAGCGAAGCGCCATCTTTTGCGTTGCCCGCCCTTACCTATGATCCCGACTCAAAAGGTTCAAACGCCTATCGCGCGCTCGCCAGGGAATTTCTCGCCAATAATGCGGCCTGAACGGAGAGAGAATAATGACTGATCGCAAAAATGAACGCCGTGGGCTTGGGCGCGGGCTGTCGGCGCTGATGGCCGAGGTCGGTGCCGATATCTCATTTGCTGGGCACGACACCGCTAGGCCTGAGAGTGCAGAGTTGCAAGGCATACGGGCAGCACCGATCGAATCGCTGCGCCCAAACCCCAACCAGCCCCGCCGCCGGTTCGATGCCGCTAATCTTGCCGAGCTTGAAGAATCCATTCGTGAAAAAGGCATTATCCAGCCGCTGATCGTTCGGCCGGACCCGGGTAACCCTGAGGGGTTTGAGATCGTCGCGGGCGAACGGCGCTGGCGCGCTGCACAGAATGCCAGGCTGCATGAAGTTCCGGTTATCGTTAAGAATTTCTCGGATTCCGAAGTGCTCGAGATTGCGATCATTGAGAACATTCAACGTGCCGAGCTTAGCCCGGTCGAAGAAGCGCTTGGTTACAAGCAGCTCATGGAGCGGTTTGGGCACACGCAAGAGAAAATTGCCGAGGCTTTGGGAAAAAGCCGCAGCTATATTGCCAACCTTCTTCGCCTGTTAAACTTACCCGAGGAAGTACGGGAGATGCTTGAATCAGGTGCGTTGTCGGTGGGCCACGCGCGTGCGCTGATCACCGCGCCGGATCCGGTTGGTCTGGCGCGCAAGGTGGCTGAGGCAGGGCTTTCGGTGCGGCAAACCGAAGAACTTGCACGAAAAAGCCATGAGCCGCGCAAACAGCAGCGCGCAACGGCCACTCCTGAGAAGGATGCTGATACGAGAGTCCTTGAAGATGATCTGTCGGCGAATCTGGGGATGGCGGTCATCATTGATCACCGCGCCGGCGGAGAAGGGCAAGTGACCATTCGTTACAAAACGCTCGATCAGCTTGACCAGCTGTGTCAGCTTTTGTCTCAGGTCCGCTGAAGCAGGCGCTACAACAGTTGGCGCAGAACCGCGTTCAGGACAGCGCGGCCCGCATCCGTGGTTCCGATCCGGTCACCACGCAGCCACAGATGCCCCGATTCTTGCAAATCAGCGATTTTCGCTGCATCCAGCGGCTTTCTTGCAAGCGCTTCATAGCGCCTCTGGCTGCTGCCTTCTTGGAGGCGAAGGCTCATCATCAGATACTCGGCAGCCTGCTCGGCTGCGGGCAGGGGTTGCGGCGGGTTTTCGCCGCTTCCACTTTTCTCGATCTGTTCCAGCCAGGCACCCGGCATCCTGATTGAGTGCCGCGCCCAGCGATGGCCGTCAGCCGTAAGCCGGCCGTGCGCGCCTGGGCCGACCCCCAAATAGTCGCCATACCGCCAGTATACGAGGTTATGGCGGCCTTCGTGGCCGTCTCGCGCATGGTTTGACACTTCATAGGCGGGCAGGCCGGCCGCGCCACACATTTCTTGCGTCAACATGTACATATCGGCTGCGTTTTCATCGTCCGGCAACCCACCGAGCTTTCCGCGTTGATATCGATCACCAAAGGCGGTGCCATCCTCAATCGTTAATTGATAGAGCGACAGGTGCCCCGCTTCGATCTGTAACGCCTCGGCGAGTTCAGCGCGCCAACTGGCAAGGCATTGATGTTGGCGCGCATAAATCAGATCAAAGCTGGCACGGGGAAAAATCGTGCGGGCCATATCAAAGGCCTTGATGGCCTCGGCAGCTGAATGCAAACGACCAAGACGACGCAGATCATCGTCGTTCAACGCCTGAATACCGATAGAAACCCGGTTCACCCCGGCATCGCGAAACCCATGAAAGCGCGTTGATTCAGCCGATGTCGGGTTCGCCTCAAGCGTCACTTCGCAGTCGTTTGCTTGCGGCCAGAGCGCCGAAATCCGCTCAAGAAGCGCTGCCACCATCTCAGGGGGCATCAGAGAGGGCGTGCCGCCTCCAAAGAATACGGACTGAACAACGCGCGCCCCGGTCATCGCGCGCATGCGTTCAAGCTCGGTTAAATAGGCGCGGGTCCATCTAGCGTGGTCGATGTGTTGGGCAACATGGCTGTTGAAGTCGCAGTAGGGGCATTTCGCCTGGCAAAAGGGCCAATGGACATAGATTCCGAAGCCTCCGTTCTGCCAGTCCTGTGTGGCCGGTTGTTTCACGTGAAACAGCCCGCCATGAGCGTAGAGATAGCACGAGCGCGGTGGCTGATACGGTTCTTTACGTCGCCAGGCATCTCAGCGAAGGTCTGATTCTCGCCGTCGGGAAGGAACATGGGGTCAAAGCCGTGGCCTTCGGCGCCCCTGATTGGCCAAACCAGCGTTCCTTCCACGGCACCCTCGAACACCTCATCATGTCCATCCGGCCAAGCCAGAACGAGCGTGCAGCGGAACCGGGCGCGCCAGGGTTCGGCAGCACCAGTAGCAAGCAGGGCATCATGCACCTTCTTCATCGCTGCGCCAAAATCGCGGCCATGAGGTGTTTGCGCCCAATCTGCGGTATATACCCCTGGCTGACCGCCCAAAGCGTCAACCTCCAGGCCGCTGTCATCGCCCAATGCAACCAACCCGGTAGCGCTGGCCGCGGCATGCGCCTTGATGCGCGCGTTGCCCAGAAAGGTGGTTTCCGTTTCTTCCGGTTCGGGCAGGCCCAGCATGCCGCTGGACACAACCGTCAGCCCGGAAGAGGCGAACATCGCGCGCATCTCAGCCAGTTTTCCGTCATTATGTGTTGCAATCAACAGTTTGCCACCGTCGAACCTGCGCATCAGATCGCGCCTTTCTGCACCGAAATAAGCCTTTCAACCCCGGCTTGAGCCAAATCCACCAGTTGATCCATTTGTGAACGCGAAAAGACAGAACCCTCGGCCGACATCTGCACTTCGATCAAGCGATTGTTCCCCAGCATCACGAAATTGCCATCTACACCTGCCTCGCTGTCTTCATCATAGTCGAGGTCAACAACCGGCTGTCCTGCGTAGAACCCGCAGGAGATAGCGGCGACATGGTCCACGATCGGATCGCTTGCCAGGATGCCGGCCTTCAGAAGCCGGTTTACGGCAATCCGCAGGGCGACCCAGCCACCGGTGATTGCCGCGCAGCGCGTGCCTCCGTCCGCTTGAATGACATCGCAATCCACCGTGATCTGGCGCTCGCCCAGTGCAACGCGGTCCACACCCGCACGCAGCGCTCTGCCAATAAGCCTCTGAATTTCAACCGTTCTACCGGTTTGTTTGCCAACTGCCGCTTCGCGCCGGTTCCGTGTGTTGGTCGCACGCGGCAGCATGCCGTATTCGGCGGTAACCCAGCCCTGGCCCGTATTCTTCAGAAACGGCGGCGTGCGATCCTCCAGCGAGGCGGTGCACAAAACATGCGTGCCGCCCATCTTGATAAGGCATGATCCCTCGGCATGCCGGATCACATCAGTTTCAATTGAAACCGGGCGAAGTTCGTCTAGTTTTCGCTGCGATGGACGCATGACATACCCCTGTGTTCAAAGCCCCCAGATACATGCCGAGACCGCACGCATGCAACCCGCATTGACGCTGCGCCACAAGCGTTCTAACCATTTCTGAACCGCTTAATCAAAGTCATGACGGAACAACGCAAGCTTATGCAGGAAATGAACGACCGCTCGCGCGAGGTATTTCGCCGCGTAGTCGAGTCTTACCTGGCTACCGGAGCGCCTGTGGGCTCTCGAACGCTGACGCGCGATTTCAGCGAAAGGGTTTCGGCGGCGACTATTCGCAACGTAATGCAGGATCTGGAGTATCTGGGCCTTCTGGACAGCCCACATGTTTCAGCCGGCCGCATTCCCACCCAGCAGGGGCTTCGAATTTTTGTCGACAGCCTTCTGGAGATAGACCCCCTCACCGCCGCCGACCGCGAGAAACTTGATGCAACACGCGGTTCGAACGAACGCGATCTGACAACCATGCTTGACCGCGTGGGCAACGCGCTATCGTCGATCACGCGCGGTGCCAGCCTGGTTCTGGCGCCAAAGCATGAAGCGGCGATCAAGCATATCGAATTTGTCTCGCTTTCTACTGACCGTGCGCTGGTGGTCCTGGTGTTCTCTGACGGGCATGTGGAGAACCGCGTTTTCACCCCGGAACCCGGCCTGACTCCCTCTGCCATGCGTGAGGCGGCGAATTTTCTCAACGCCTTTGCCAACGGCCTAACCCTGGGCGAACTGCGCCAACGGATTCGCGCTGAAATCGCTCACCGCCGCCAGGAGATCGATTCGCTGGCGACCGATCTGGTAGAGCGCGGCCTTGCCCTTTGGGAGAATGAAGGCGAGCCGCATGAACGCCTGATCGTGCGGGGCCGCGCCAATCTGCTGGAGCAGACCGACGGTGACAGCCTGTCGCGCATTCGTGAACTGTTCGAGGATCTTGAGCGCAAGCGCGACATCGCCGAGTTCCTGGAACTGACCGAGCGCGGCGAAGGTGTGCGCATTTTTATCGGTTCCGAGAACAAGCTTTTCTCTCTTACGGGTTCCACTCTGGTGGTTTCTCCTTATATGAACGCTGACCGCAAGATTATCGGCGCGGTCGGCGTGATCGGCCCGACGCGGCTGAACTACGGACGCATCGTGCCGATTGTCGATTATACGGCCCAGCTTGTCGGGCGCATGCTTGGCGAACTGGGATCTGAGTGAACCGAGGAAGACATGGCACAGCCACAGAATAACGAAAATCCGGACCTGTCCGAACCCCAAACCGAGGCCGAGCCGCTGGACCCCATTGCCGCACTGGAAGAAGCGCAAGCCGCCTTCGAAGCAGAGCGCGCTGAAATGCGTGACCGGTTGATGCGGGCGCTGGCCGATCTGGAGAACACCAGAAAGCGTGGTGAGAAAGACCGCCGCGAGGCCGCCATTTATGGCGGCGCCAAACTGGCGCGCGATCTGATCCCGGTTTACGACAACCTCAATCGCGCGCTTTCTGTGACTACTGACGAGACCCGCGCGCAGGCGCAGGGCCTTGTTGAGGGGGTTGAACTGACGCTGCGCGAGTTGCTTTCGGTTCTGGGCAAGCACGGGGTCGAGCGTGTCGCGCCCAATGTGGGCGATGAATTTGACCCGCATATGCATGAAGCAATGTTTGAAGCGCCGCTGCCTGACACCCGCGCCGGACAGATCATTCAGGTCATGTCCGACGGCTTTCGCATGCATGAGCAGCTTCTGCGCCCGGCGCAGGTGGGCGTCTCGTCAACGCCGAAGTGACTTAGCTTTTCTCGTGCAACAGCGCGTGCAGGTCATAGATCAGCGAGAGCGCTTCGCGCGGGGTGAGGGCGTCAGGATGCGTGGCCCTTAGCCGCTCCTCCACCGCTGATGGCTTTGCCGGTGCCGGTTTCGGCGCCGGTTTGATCGAGAAGAGCGGAAGATCGTCAATCAGACCCTTGGCTCCGCGCTGCCCCTCATCACCGCGTTCCAGCATTTCCAGCACATCGCGCGCGCGCGCAATCACCGCATCGGGCAGCCCGGCCAATCGCGCGACCTGAACGCCATAAGAACGGTCGGCCGCGCCGCGCAACACCTCGTGAAGGAACACCACCTCGCCTTCCCATTCACGCACCGCTACGGTGGCGTTCTGCACGCCCTCCAGCCGGTCAGCGAGCGCCGTCATCTCGTGATAATGCGTAGCGAAAAGGGCGCGGCAACGATTGACGCCTTGCAGGTGTTCCAGCACCGCCCAGGCGATCGACAGGCCGTCATAAGTGGCCGTCCCGCGCCCGATTTCATCAAGAATAACAAAGGCTCGGTCATCGGCCTGATTGAGGATTGCGGCGGTTTCCACCATCTCCACCATAAAGGTGGACCGCCCCCGCGCCAGATCGTCCGACGCACCCACGCGGCTGAACAACTGCCCCACCAGCCCGATATGCGCGGCACGCGCGGGCACATAGCTGCCCGCCTGTGCCAATAGGGCAATCAGCGCGTTCTGACGCAGGAAAGTTGATTTACCGGCCATGTTCGGCCCGGTAACCAGCCAGATTGCCGCGCCATCACCTTCAGGGTTCAGGGCGGCATCGTTGGCGACAAAACTTTGTCCGCTTTTTGCCAGCGCCTGCTCCACCACCGGATGCCGACCGCCCTGAACATCAAACGCGCGGCTTTCATCAACCTGCGGGCGCGTCCAGTCGCGCAGCCGCGCCAGTTCGGCAAGGGCGGCTGCAACATCCACTTCGGCCAATGCGCGGGCGGTAGCATGAATGGGGCCGGCGGTTGCCAGCACCTCGGCGCGCAGGATCTCGAACAGGCGCCTTTCGATCTCCAGCGCCCGGCCACCGGCGTTCAGGATCTTCGTCTCCATTTCGGACAGGGCAAGCGTGGTGAACCGCACCTGATTAGCCGTGGTCTGGCGATGGATGAACCGCTCGGACAGGGGCGGTGCGAGCATTTTCTCGGCATGCGTGGCGGTGGTTTCGATGAAATAACCAAGCACATTATTATGCTTAATTTTCAATGAGTTGATTCCAGTTTCGGCAATATATTCTGCCTGCATCGCAGCAATCACGCCGCGTCCCTCGTCACGCAGCCGCCGCGCCTCGTCGAGTTCCGCATCAACGCCTTGGGCGATAAATCCGCCATCGCGCGCCAATAGTGGTGGATCGGCGACCAGCGCGGTTTCCAGCCGCTCCGTCAATGCCTCATGGCCGACCAGCGCCATTGCGGCTTCTGTCAGGATGGTTGGCACATCGCTGGCCCCAAGAATTGCGGCAATCTTTCCGGCGCCCGCCAGCCCGCCGCGCAGCATCGCCAGATCGCGCGGCCCGCCCCGGTCCAGCGACAGGCGCGACAATGCGCGGTCCATGTCCGGCACCTGTTTCAGCGCGGCGCGCAGATCGGCGCGCAAAGGGTCACTTTCCACCAGTGCGGTGACGCCCGCCAGCCGTGCCCGGATCGCAGACAGATCGCACGACGGGCTGGAAATCCGCCGTTCCAGCAACCGCCCGCCGCCCGCTGTCACGCTCAAGTCGACTGCCGCCAGAAGCGAGCCTTCACGCCCGCCGCCCATGGCCTGCGTCAGTTCCAGGTTGCGGCGTGTCGCGGCGTCGATCTGCATGACAGCGCCTGCGTTTTCGCGCACCGGCGGGCGCAGAAGTGGCATCTGCCCGCGCTGCGTTAGATCAAGGTATTCAACCAGCGCTCCCAGCGCGGACAGTTCGGCGCGGCCAAAACTGCCGAACCCGTCCAGAGTGGAAACGCCAAACAGCGCGCACAGCCGTTTTCCCGCGCCTGTGCTGTCAAAACTGGCGCGCGCAAGACCGGATATCGCCAACCCGAAATCGCCCGCCAGTTCATCAAAATCAGGCTCTGATCCGGCCAAAACAACCATTTCTCTCGGGTTCAGCCGCGCCAGTTCCGGGGCCAGCCTTACCCGTGGGCAGGGCATCACCCGCAGCTCGCCGGTGGAGATATCGGCCCAGGCCAGCGCCCCTTCATCGCGCACCATGGCAAAGGCGGACAGGAAGTTATGGCGGCGGGGTTCCAGCAGCGAATCCTCGGTCAGCGTGCCGGGTGTCACCAGCCGCACCACGCCGCGCTTGACCACCGATTTCGAGCCGCGCTTCTTGGCCTCCGCCGGATCTTCCAACTGCTCGGCGATCGCCACGCGAAACCCCTTGCGAATGAGCGTCAGCAGATACCCCTCAGCCGAATGCACCGGCACGCCGCACATGGGGATGTCGGCGCCCTGATGCTGCCCGCGTTTGGTCAGGGCGATATCGAGCGCGGCGGCGGCGGCCACCGCGTCATCGAAGAACATCTCGTAGAAATCGCCCATCCGGTAGAACAGCAGCGCATCGGGGTTCTGCGCCTTGATCTCCAGAAACTGCGCCATCATCGGCGTGACATTGGCGTCTTGCGCGCTCACATTTCTCTCCTTGCCTGCGTGCGTGACCCTACAAAACCGCCCGCGCCGCGAAAAGGCGTATTTCGACGCTGTTGTTCTGCGTGAAAGGGGGCGCTAAGGAAGATGCACAGGTGAGGAGCGCTGACGTCATGACCCGAAAAACCAAATTCACCCCCGAAGAGGCGTTGGCCTATCATTATGAACCGACGCCGGGCAAGATCGAGGTCATCGCCTCCACGCCGATGGCGACCCAGCGCGACCTGTCGCTGGCCTATTCCCCCGGTGTCGCTATCCCCGTAGAGGCAATCGCCCGCGATCCGGGGTTGGCCTATGACTACACCACCAAGGGCAACATGGTGGCCGTCATTTCCAACGGCACCGCCATTCTGGGGATGGGGAACCTTGGCGCGCTGGCCTCCAAGCCGGTGATGGAGGGCAAGGCGGTGCTGTTCAAGCGTTTCGCCGACGTCAATGCCATCGATATCGAGCTTGATACCGAAGACGCCGACGAGATCATCAAGGCCGTCAGCCTGATGGGCCCCAGCTTTGGCGGCATCAATCTGGAGGATATCAAGGCGCCCGAATGCTTCATCATCGAGCAGCGCCTCAAGGAAATCATGGATATTCCGGTGTTCCATGATGACCAGCACGGCACCGCCGTGATCTGTGCCGCCGGGCTGATCAACGCGCTGGAGCTGACCGGCAAGAAAATCGAGGAATGCCGGATTGTGCTGAACGGGGCAGGGGCTGCCGGTATCGCCTGTCTGGAACTGCTGAAGAGCATGGGCGCGCTGCATGACAACTGCATCATGTGCGACACCAAGGGCGTGATCTGGCAGGGCCGCACCGAGGGGATGAACCAGTGGAAATCCGCCCATGCCGCCAACACGCCGCACCGCACGCTGGAGGAGGCGATGGTGGGCGCGGATGTGTTTCTGGGCGTCTCGGCCAAGGGCGCTGTCACGCCTGAGATGGTGGCGAGCATGGCGGATAACCCGGTGATCTTTGCCATGGCCAACCCTGACCCGGAAATCACCCCTGAAGAAGCCCATGCCGTGCGCGCCGATGCCATCGTCGCTACCGGGCGCTCGGATTACCCCAATCAGGTGAACAACGTTCTGGGCTTCCCGTATCTGTTCCGGGGGGCGCTGGATATCCACGCCCGCGCCATCAACGATGAGATGAAGATTGCCTGCGCCCGCGCTTTGGCCGAACTTGCGCGCGAGGATGTGCCCGACGAGGTTGCCATGGCCTATGGGCGCAAGCTTTCCTTCGGGCGGGATTACATCATCCCCACGCCCTTTGATCCGCGTCTGATCTACCGCATCCCGCCCGCTGTGGCCAAGGCGGGCATGGATACCGGCGTGGCGCGCCGTCCGATCATTGACATGGACAGCTACACGCTGAACCTGAAATCGCGGATGGACCCGACAGCCAGTATCCAGCAAAGCCTCTATGCCCGTGCCCGTCAGGCCCAGTCGCGCATGATCTTTGCCGAGGGCGATGATGAACGTGTCTTGCGCGCTGCCGTGTCCTATCAGCGCTCGGGGCTGGGCAAGGCGCTGGTCGTCGGGATTGAAGAGGATGTGCGCCAGCGGCTTGATGCAGCCGGACTTGGCGATGCGGTGCGCGAACTGCAAATCGTAAACGCCGGCAATTCCCGTCACCTGGACGCCTATAAAACCTTTCTTTACAAACGATTGCAGCGAAAGGGGGTTGACCAGCGCGATGTGCATCGCATGGCCACGCGTGACCGGCATATCTTTGCAGCCCTTATGCTGGCGCATGGGCATGGCGACGGGTTGATTACAGGCGCCACGCGAAAATCGGCGCTGGTCATGGACATGATCAACCATGTGTTTGATGCCCGCGCGCAGGATGGCGCGGTGGGTGTGTCGGTGCTGCTGCACAAGGGCCGCATCGTGCTGATCGCGGATACTTTGGTGCATGAATGGCCCAATGAAAACGATTTGGCCGATATCGCCACCAAGGCCGCAGGCGTGGCGCGCAGTATCGGGTTGGATCCGCGGGTGGCTTTCGTCAGTTTCTCCACCTTCGGCTACCCCGTATCGGAGCGCGCCGAGAAGATGCACCGCGCGCCCGAAGTGCTTGATGCCCGTCATGTCGATTTCGAGTATGAGGGTGAAATGACCGTGGATGTCGCGCTCAATCCGGCAGCGGCGGCGCATTATCCCTTCTCGCGCCTCAGCGGTCCGGCCAATGTTCTCGTGGTTCCGGCCCGGCACTCGGCCTCGATCTCGGTCAAGCTGATGCAGGAAATGGCCGGGGCCACCGTGATCGGCCCCATCCTGACCGGCGTTTCCAAGCCGATTCAGATCTGCTCGACCGGGGCAACGGTGAATGACATTCTGAATATGGCGGTGATGGCGGCGGGACGGATTGGCTGACCATCGCCAGGGCAGGGGGCGGCATGACGGTTTTCAACCTCGGTTCGATCAACACGGATCATTTCTACCGGGTGCCGCATCTGCCGCAGCCGGGCGAGACAGTGGCGGCGCTTGGCTACATGAAGGGCTTGGGCGGCAAGGGGGCCAACCAGTCGGTTGCGGCGCTGCGGGCCGGGGCGCGGGTGGTGCATATCGGCGCGATCGGCGAGGGCGACGGCTGGATTGCAGCAAAGCTTGCCGAAATGGGGCTTGATCTGGGGGCGATTGCGCGGGTGGATCAGCCTACCGGCCATGCCATTGTCGCGACAGATCCGGCGGGCGAGAACGCGATAATCCTGCATCCGGGCGCGAACCGGGCGCAATCACGCAAGGTGATCGAACAGACACTGAGCGCGGGGCAGGCCGGGGATATCCTGCTGCTGCAAAACGAGACCAATTGCCAGGCAGAGGCTGCGAAACTGGCGCAAGAGCATGGCATGCGGGTGCTCTATTCCGCCGCGCCGTTTGAGCTGGACGCCCTGAAAGCCGTTCTGCCGCATGTCACCCACCTTCTGGTCAATGCGGGCGAGGCCGCGGCGCTGGTGGCCGAAACCGGCACCGCGCTGGAGGCTTTGCCGGTCAAGGCCGTGATTGTGACCCGTGGTGCCGATGGGGCTGAATGGGTCAGCGCCGAGGGTGTGTTTCACGCGCCGGCCCACAAGGTCACGCCGGTTGATACCACGGGTGCGGGAGATTGTTTTGCCGGAACGCTGGCGGCGGCAATCGATCAGGGGATGACGCCGGAACAGGCCTTGCGGCAGGCCTCGGCCGCCGCCGCGCTTCAGGTCACCCGCCCCGGCACCGCCGAAGCGATGCCGGACCGGGACGAGGTTGCGGATTTCATAGGCCGGGCCTGAACGCCACAAACTGTTCGCGCGGGGCGGCATGGGCCGCGCAGGCCGGGTCCTGGTGACAAGCGGTCTTCAGGTCTTGGGGCCGCTTGTCGAACCTCACTTTTCGTTGCCCGACTGATCGCGCAACTGGTCAAGCGCGGCGTCAGGGTCGCTGTCGATTTCCAGAAGCTCAGGGCGCGGACGGCCCCAGAAATCAAGGAAAACGCCCAGATGGTGGCGGGTATGGTACACCCAAAGGATAACCGCCTGCACCAGACCCACAACCGATAGCCAGGCAAGCGCGGCGTTGCCAGTCACCTCGCCCGTCGCAAGGCCCAAGATGAAGATCGGCAGGAAAAACAGCGAAATAAGAAAACGCTGAACGAAATAGTAGACCTGGCCGAAAATGCCGAGGTTCTTGATTGCCCAGACCAGAACGCCATCTTCGGCGGACTGGAAAATGCCCATGACAACGTCGAATGCACCCATCAGGAAATAGCTGTATAGCCAGAGGGCAAAGAAGAACCCGATCATGCCTCCGATTGAATCGGAACCGATAGCATTGGTGACCAGCACGATAACCAGACCATGGGCGATCAAAAAGAGCGCGACAGCCAGGGGGCTTATCAGAAACCGCGTGGCCAGCATGAACATTACGGCCACCGGGCCAAGAAGAATCCAGAAGATGGTATTGCCAGCGAATTTGGCGTCGTTGTCTGAGGACATGTAAATTTTCTCCAACTACTCGACTTCAAGCGCCCTTGTTTCAGGTTTCCCTGTGTTGCCGGGCGTCTTGCTTTGGTTTTTCACTCAGTGGCGTTTTTCCACGCTCACACATGCCCTTATGCCTGCGGCAACGCATCAAAGGCCAAGAACAACCGAACAAAATGTGCCGGTTGTGTCGAATGTGTGGAAATTTGGCCACACAACAACAGGGTGCGTGTGGTGTGCTGATGCAACTATCGGTTGGCAAATGGCGCGTCGTCGCCCCAGATCGCACGCACCCGCTCATCGCGCCCACAGGCCGCGCGGTAACGGCGGTAGGCTTGGGCGCGGGTGAGCGGCCCAAACCGAGTCAGAACCAGTTCCGAACTGAAGGGATAGCCCTGGTGATATTCCTCGGCCGGCCAGAACCGGGCAATGTCGCGCACCGGCGTTACAACCGGCTGTCCCAACTCGGTGCTGGCGCGCTCGACTGCGGCCCGGGCTTCGGCCTGTTGTTCAGGAGTGGCGAAAATTGCCGTTGTATAGCTTTCGCCCCGGTCGCAGAACTGCCCCCCATCATCCAGTGGATCGATCGAGCGCATGAACAGATGAAGGATCTGTGCATAGCTGACTTGCTCGGCGTCAAAGCTGATCTGCGCAACTTCCAGATGCCCGGTGCCGCCCCGTGTCACAGCGTTGTAGGTGGGGTCTTCCGTATGCCCCCCGGCGTAACCGACAATGACATCGGTCACCCCCTCGACCCGTCGAAAATCGGATTCCACGCACCAGAAGCAACCGCCCGCCACCAACGCCGTCTCAATCCGCTGCGCGACCGCGCCACTTGCCGCCGTTCCCAGAACCAAAGCCAAGATCAGTATGTGCCGAAACATGCCATCAATCCTTTTGCTACCCCGTTTCTGATTATGGCCCGTTTTCCGCCACCTTCACGCCCGGATTAACGGTTTCTTTATTTCTTCACGCGATCATGATTGAAACCGTCAGGGGGGCAAGGGATGCCACAGGTCAGAAAACCGAAAAGCGGTCGAGTCGACATGCCCTCTGGCACGGGCGTCATACTCGCCGCCAGCATTGGTGCGCTGTTCTGGGCGGGGGCTTTCGCGTTGCTCTGGTAGCCTAGCCAATCAGCTTGGCAAACCGCATCGCCACTGCGGGGTTGCCCGTTACCTTCAACTTGCCGGTCATGACCCCGGTCATCGGGTTCAGTTTTCCGGTCAACAGCTTGATCAGGTTCTCTTCGCTGATCGCAATGGTGCAATCCGCCGCGCGGTCTTCAAGCAGAGCCTGACCATCGGCGAGCACCAGCACCCCGGCGCTGCCGCAGTCAAATTTCAACGACCCTTCGAAAGGGCGGCTTTCCAACCCACGATTGATCCGCGCAGCGATCTCGGGCAACGACATGGGTATCTCCTTTGGTCAAGCGCCTATATCGCTTGGGGTTGCCATGACAAACCCGCCCTTGCGTCAAGCAAAACGGGCCGCTCGCGGCCCGTTTCACGTGAAACGTTATTGCCCCAGCCGCCTCTTGCGCGTGGCCAGCAGCTTCAGCCGCAGCGCATTGAGCTTGATGAACCCGGCGGCATCCTTCTGGTCATAAGCGCCGGCATCATCCTCGAATGTCACATGCGCCTCGGAATAGAGGGAATGATCAGACCACCGCGCCACCGTCCGCGCCACGCCTTTGTAAAGCTTCAGCCGCACGGTGCCGCTGACATGCTCCTGGCTCTTGTCGATCAATGCCTGAAGCATTTCGCGTTCGGGCGAGAACCAGAAGCCGTTATAGATCAGCTCGGCATAGCGCGGCATGATCGAATCCTTCAGATGTCCTGCGCCTGAATCCAGCGTGATCTGCTCAATCCCGCGATGCGCTTCCAGCAGGATGGTGCCGCCCGGTGTTTCATACACGCCGCGCGATTTCATGCCGACAAAGCGGTTTTCCACCAGATCGAGCACGCCGATCCCGTGCTTGCCGCCCAGTTCGTTCAACCGCGTCAGAATGGTGGCGGGTGACAATGGCTCGCCATTGATCGCCACGGCATCGCCACGCTCAAAGGTGATCTCCACCATTTCCGGCGTGTCAGGTGCCTTCTCAACAGGCACCACGCGCTGAAGCACGAACTCGGGCGCTTCAACGGCAGGGTCTTCCAGAACCTTGCCCTCGCTGGAGGTGTGCAACAGGTTCGCATCCACGCTGAAGGGTGCCTCGCCGCGCTTGTCCTTGGCGATGGGAATCTGATGCGCCTCGGCGAATTCCAGCAGCTTGGTGCGGCTGGACAGATCCCACTCGCGCCAGGGCGCGATCACCTTGATATCGGGGTTGAGCGCATAGGCCGACAGCTCAAACCGAACCTGGTCGTTGCCCTTGCCGGTCGCGCCATGAGCCACGGCGTCGGCGCCTGTTTCAGCGGCAATCTCGACCAGCCGCTTGGAAATCAGCGGTCGGGCAATCGATGTGCCCAACAGATACAGCCCCTCATACAGCGCATTGGCGCGGAACATCGGAAAAACGAAATCGCGCACGAACTCCTCCCGCACATCCTCGATATAGATGTTCTCAGGCTTGATCCCCAGAAGTTCGGCCTTCTTGCGCGCCGGGTCCAGCTCTTCGCCCTGGCCCAGGTCGGCGGTAAAGGTGACTACCTCGCAACCATATTCGGTTTGCAGCCATTTCAGGATGATCGAGGTATCCAGCCCGCCGGAATAGGCCAGGACAACTTTCTTGGGCGCGGACATGGGGAAAACTCCAAAGCTGACAGTTTGACGACCCTCGCTATCCGCTTTGCAACGCCTTCGCAACACCCGCGAGCGGGGTTGACAGGAGCGTGCCCCCCATCCCTACTGTCGTGAACGAAGACATCCATACACGGGGGAACGCATGAAGGGCCTGTCAATCCTGCTCCATGCCATCGGCATGGTAACCAGCAACCTCAACGCAGCGCTGCGTATATCAGCCGTGCTGATGGGTGTGCAGTTCGTTCTGGCCATCCTTCTGGGGGTTCAGTTTCTGTATACGGGCGCGGACACCACGAACATGATCATGTCGGGCGCCTATCCCTATGGCTCGGCAGGACTCATGGTGATCATCCAGGCGGTGTCTGCCCTGTGGATCGCGGTTGCCTGGCACCGTTTCGTCCTGCGCGAGGAAGAGCCGGGCGCCGCTCTGCCGGTATTCAACAGCGCCGCGATCCTGTCCTATCTCTGGGCGGGGATCATCTTCGTGCTGGTGCTGATCGTGGTGGCCATTCCCTTCGGCATCCTCGCCGGAATGCTGGCCGCCCCGTTGATGGCTTCGCCAACGACGGGCAGTGCGACAGTCAGCGGGCTGATCCTGTTTCTGGTACTGTGGCTTCCGGTAACCTACATTTCCTATCGCCTCTCGCCGATTCTGCCCTCGGCCGCCCTGCAAGAGCGCATGCCACTCAAAGAGGCCTGGTACGCCACCGGGGCCAGCGGTGCGGCTTTCGTGGTTCTCGCGGTGGCCTCGGTGCTGGCAGCCTGGGTCATCAACCTGCCGGTGATGCTTCTGGCCCAGATTTCAACCTTCCTGGCCTTTGTCTGGGCTTTCGCAGCGCAATGGGCGGTGCTGCTGGTCGGCGTCAGTGTCCTGACCACCATTTATGGCCATTACGTCGAAAAGCGCGCGCTCAATGTCTGAAGTTGACATGCCGCGTCTGCACCTGCTGCGCGGCGTGGTGCACCCCTGGCACCATGACATCTTCGGCCATATGAACGTGCGCCACTACGCGCCCTTCTTCGATGACGCCACTTTCCACCTTTATTCCGCGCTGGGCGTCGGTATCAGCCAGATGCTGAAGGACTTTGGCGTTCATATCGTCACCGCAAAAGCCGAGACCAACTTTTTGCAGGAACTGAAGGCAGGCGATATCTTCCTGATAGACGGCGCGGTCGTTCGGCTGGGCAACAAGAGCTGCAGTCACCATCTTCGCATGATCCATGCCGAGACTGGCACCATTCACGCGACCTATGATCTGACAGAGGCCTTCTTCAACCCCCAAACCCGCCGCGCCGCCCCGATGCCCGAACCCATCCGCGAAAAGATGGCGCGCCATCTTGTCTGACGCGCCTGCGCGCTTTCATCTTGCCGGAAATACGCTGGGGGGTGAATTGGCCAAAGGCCAAGAGGGGGGCGACGCCCCCCTTTCACCGCTTACAGCACATACCGGCTGAGATCAGCCGAGCGCGCCAGATCGCCGATATTGGTTTCCACGAAACCGGCGTCGATCACCACTTCCTGTCCGGCGCGGTCCGGGGCGGTAAAGGACAGCTCCTCAAACACCCGCTCCATCACCGTATAAAGACGCCGCGCGCCGATATTTTCGACCGCCTCGTTCACTTCGGCGGCGATCCTGGCGACCGCGCGGATACCATCCTCGCTGAACGAAACCTTCAGCGCTTCGGTCCCCATCAGGGCGGCGTATTGCAGGGTCAGCGCGTTGTCGGTTTCGGTCAGAATGCGCACGAAATCTTCTTCGGTGAGCGCGCGCAGTTCAACCCTGATCGGCAAGCGCCCCTGCAATTCCGGTAAAAGGTCCGATGGTTTGGCAACATGAAACGCGCCCGAGGCGATGAACAGGATATGGTCGGTCTTGACGGCCCCGTATTTGGTGGAAACCGTCGTGCCCTCGATAAGCGGAAGCAGGTCACGCTGCACGCCTTCGCGGCTGACATCGGCGCCGCGGGTTTCAGCCCGGGCGCAGACCTTGTCGATCTCATCAAGAAACACGATGCCATTCTGCTCAACGGCTTCCAGCGCGGCGGCTTTCACGGCTTCATCATCCAGCAGCTTGTCGGCCTCGTCGCTGACCAGCAGATCATGGCTTTCCGCCACCGTCATCCGCTTCTTCGTGGTCCGCTGCCCGAAGGCTTTGCCAAATATTTCACCCAGATTCATCCCGCCCTGTTGCGGCATGCCGGGAATCTCCAGCATCGGCATGCTTGGCCCGCTATCAGCCACTTCAATTTCGATCATCGTATCATCCAGTTCGCCCCGCCGCAGCTTGCCGCGAAACAGATCACGGGTGCCGGTGCGGGCGTCGGTTCCGGCGATGGCGTCCAGAACCCGTTCTTCCGCGGCGGCCTGGGCGCGGGCGCGCACATCCTCGCGCATCTGTTCGCGGGTCATGGCGATGGCGGCATCCATCAGATCGCGGATGATCTGCTCTACATCGCGACCGACATAACCCACCTCGGTAAACTTGGTCGCCTCAACCTTCAGGAAGGGCGCGCGAGCCAGCTTGGCCAGACGGCGGCTGATCTCGGTCTTGCCGACGCCGGTGGGGCCGATCATCAGGATATTCTTGGGGTGAACCTCGTCGCGCAGGGCGGGTTCAAGCTGCTTGCGCCGCCAGCGGTTGCGCAGGGCGACGGCCACGGCACGCTTGGCGCCTGCCTGGCCGATGATGAAGCGATCCAGTTCAGAGACAATCTCGCGGGGGGTAAGGTCGGTCATTTGCGGATGGTCTCCACGGTCAGGTTGCCATTGGTATAGACGCAGATCTCGGCGGCGATCGACATCGCCTTGCGGGCCACCTCTTCGGCGGTCAGGTCGGTTTCCATCAGCCCTCGCGCCGCCGCCAAAGCGAAATTCCCGCCCGAGCCGATGGCGGTAACGTCATGTTCCGGTTCCAGCACATCACCCGCGCCGGTGATCACGTAAAGATCGGCGCCATCGGTAACGATCAGCATGGCCTCGAGGTTGCGCAGATACTTGTCGGTGCGCCAGTCCTTCGCCAACTCGACGCAGGCACGCGCCAGTTGCCCCGGCGATGCCTCAAGCTTTTTTTCCAGCCGCTCAAGCAGGGTGAAGGCGTCCGCAGTCGATCCGGCAAAACCGGCGACAATCTCGCGCCCTTCTGCACCCACGCGCCGCACCTTGCGGGCCGATCCCTTGATCACCGTCTGCCCCAGGCTGACCTGCCCGTCGCCCGCCACCACCACTTCGCCGCCGCGCCGAACCGCCAGAATTGTCGTGCCGTGCCAGCCGGGAAACCGATCTTCCGCCATTGCTGTCTTCCTTTGCTTTGTCAGCCCCTATATGGCCGCCTCACCCCGGATCGACAAGAACCCCCTCTGGCGAGCGCCCGGGCGCGACGCTATGCTGGTGCCATGCAGACCGTTCATCCCACGTTTTCCCTGCCCGATGCCGCCGCGATGACCCGCTTCGCCCAGCGGCTTGCGCCGCATCTGCGCGCGGGGGATGTGCTTTTACTGGAGGGGCCTATTGGCGCGGGGAAAACCCATTTCGCCCGTGCGCTGATCCAACGCCTGCTTGTCCGGCCTGAGGACGTGCCATCACCCACCTTCACGCTGGTGCAGACCTATGAAGGCGCTGATTTCGAAATCTGGCACGCTGATCTTTACCGCCTGACCCATCCTGACGAGGCGCTTGAACTTGGCCTGACCGAGGCGTTCGAGAACGCGCTCTGCCTTGTGGAATGGCCCGAGCGGCTGGGCGCTGATCGCCCGGAAACGGCTCTGACACTGCTGTTCAGCGTCGAACCTGATGATACGCGCAAGCTTGCGTTTCTCTCTGCCGACGACGCATGGCGTGTGCGTCTGAAAGGACTGGCCGATGTTTGACCCCAGCGCGATGCCGCGCGTCTTCGCGCAGGAACCCGGCGCCGATTTTCCTGCCGCCATTGCGCGCGGGTTGCGCGCCCGGATGCAGGGCCATCCGCCCGAGGCCATGGCGCGGGTGGAGGTTCTGGTCAACACCGCGCGAATGCGCAACCGGCTGCGCGCGGCGATGATCGACACTGGCGCCGGGTTTCTGCCGCGCATCCGGCTGATCACCGATCTCGCCCAGGATGCGGCCACCGAAGAACCGCTCCATTCACCCCTGCGCCGGCAGTTGGAGCTGGCGCAACTGATCCGCAGACTGCTGGAAACCGAGCCGGACCTGGCACCCCGCAATGCCGCTTTTTCGCTGGCCGAGAGCCTTTCGCGCTTGCTGGATGAAATGCAGGCCGAAGGTGTGTCAACCGAGGCGCTGGAAGCCCTTGATGTCAGCAACCATTCTGAGCATTGGGCGCGTTCGTTGCGGTTCATCCGCCTGGTGGCGCGCTACCTTGGCCCGGATGCCGCGCTTGATACGCAGACCCGCCAGCGCCGCACGGTTGAAGGGCTGATCGCGCGCTGGGCCGAGGCGCCGCCGACGCATCCGCTGATCATCGCCGGGTCAACCGGTTCACGCGGGACAACGGCGCTGCTGATGCGGGCGGTTGCGCGGCTGCCCCAGGGCGCGTTGATCTTGCCCGGCTTCGATTTCGACATGCCTGATACGGTGTGGTCCGGCCTCGAAGACCCGCTTCTGAGTGAAGATCATCCCCAGTATCGCTATTTCGCGCTGATGCGGGCACTGGGCATCGCAGCGTCCGATGTCGGCCTCTGGGCCGGGACCGCCGCGCCCGATACGGCCCGTAATCGACTGGTTTCGCTCGCATTGCGGCCTGCGCCGGTTACAGACCGTTGGCTGAGCGAGGGGCAGGGACTGGGCGACCTGATCGCGGCGACGGAGGGGGTGACCTTGATTGAGGCGCCAAATCCCCGGGCCGAGGCTCTTGCGATCGCGCTGCGGCTGCGGCAGGCGGTGCTGGACGGACAAAAAGCGGCACTGATAACGCCGGATCGCTCGCTTTCCAGGCAGGTCACAGCCGCGCTGGACCGCTGGCACCTGCGCCCTGATGACAGCGCGGGTCGGCCTTTGGGGCTGTCCGCACCCGGACGGTTCTTGCGGCAGACGGCCGAGCTGATGCGCGGCGAGCCGGCATCCGAGGCGCTGGTGTCCCTCCTGAAACACCCGCTGACGCACAGCGCCACGGCGCGTGGGCCGCACCTTCTGCATCTGCGCGAACTGGAGTTGTGGTTGCGTCGCTGGGCAATTCCCTTTCCCCAAACAGCCGATCTTCAGCGCTGGGCCGGGCAGGACGAGGGGCGGCAGGCATGGGCGCGCTGGCTTGGCGTGGCACTGAGCGGCATGAATGACGATCGCCCGTTGGCCGACTGGCTGCAAGCCCATCTGCACCTCGCAGAAACCCTTGCGGGCGGGGTAGGTGCCGAGGGAAGCGGCGAATTGTGGCTGGCCGAGGCCGGACAGGCCGCCCGCGCCGCGATGGATGAACTTCTCGCCAATGCGGCCTATGGCGGAACGCTTTCGATCATCGATTATATCGCCTTGTTAGAGACGCTTTTTTCCGGAAAGGAAGTGCGCGAAATTGTCGAAAGCCATCCGGATGTGATGATCTGGGGCACGCTGGAGGCGCGCGCGCTTGGGGCCGATCTGGTTGTGCTGGCAGGATTGAATGATGGTATCTGGCCCGCCGCGCCGCAACCTGACCCGTGGTTCAACCGGCGCATGCGGATGGATGCCGGGCTGTTGCTGCCGGAGCGGCAAATCGGACTCTCGGCGCATGATTTTCAACAGGCGATCGGCGCGAAAGCGGTGGTGTTATCCCGCGCCACCCGCGATGCCGAGGCCGAGACAATTCCCTCGCGCTGGCTGAACCGGCTGAAAAACCTGATCAACGGGTTGCCGCGCCAGAATGGCCCCGATGCGCTGATACAGATGAGCGCGCGGGGTCGCGTCTGGCTGGACCTGGCGGCGGCATTCGAGAATGATTTCAGCCCGGTGCCCGCCGCCGTGGCCAGGCGCAACCCCCGCCCCGCGCCCGCGCCCCCGCCTGCGGCGCGGATGCGTGAGTTGTCGGTTACCGCGATCAAGACCCTGATCCGCGACCCTTATCATATCTACGCCAGCGCCATCCTGCGGCTTCGCGCGCTGGACCCTCTCGCACCTGAGCCGGACGCTCGCCTGCGTGGCACGGCGCTGCACAGGGTTTTCGAAGAATATACCAAAAGCTTTCCACCGGGTGACAAGGGCAGAGTTTCGGCATTTTTGGTCATTGCAGAGACTGTTCTTTCTTTGGAGGTTCCCTGGGCCGCAACCCGCATCCAGTGGCTTGCGCGGCTGTCTGGCGTTGCGCAGGAGTTTGTCGACTGGCACGCGCACCAGCCCGGCGTGCCGGTGGTGACCGAAAGCAAGGGCGCGCTTGATCTGCGCGATCCGGTTTTCCGGTTGACGGGACGGCCTGACCGTATCGACCGGCAGCCCGACGGAAGGTTGCGGATCTTTGATTACAAGACCGGGACACCCCCAAGCCAGAAAGAGCAGGAGCATTTTGACAAGCAATTGATTTTGCTGTCAATCATGGCAGAAGATGGCGCTTTCAAGGGGTTGGACCCTGCCGAGGTCGAGCGCGCCGAGTTCATTGGCGTTGGCACGAAGTTCAAATGCGAACCTGCCGACACCGCGCCTGACGTTCTGCGCGAGCACCGCGTTCGGCTGGAAAAGCTGCTTCGCGTCTATCTGAAAGCCGATCAAGGGTTCACGGCGCGACGTGCACTTAAGAAAGATACCGACAGCGGCCAGTATGATCAGCTCGCACGTTTGGGCGAGTGGCAGGTGACCGATGCGGCGCAGGTAATTGCGGTGGGAAATCACGATGAATGAAGCAAGCCATCGCCAGATCGTCGCCGCCGAACCGACTGCCTCGACCTGGCTTTCGGCCAATGCAGGCTCTGGAAAGACACGGGTTCTGACCGATCGCGTGGCACGCTTGCTGTTGCGGGGGGTGGAGCCGCAGCGCATTCTGTGCCTGACCTATACCAAGGCCGCCGCGAGCGAAATGCAGAACCGGCTGTTCAGAAGGCTCGGAGAATGGGCGATGCTGGAGTCCGCCGCGCTGACGAAGCAACTGCGCGATCTGGGCGAGCCGGTCACGGACGATGCCGAGGTTCTGGCGCGGGCGCGCAGGCTCTTTGCCCGCGCAATCGAAACGCCGGGCGGGCTGAAAATTCAGACAATCCATTCGTTTTGCAGCGCGCTGTTGCGCCGTTTCCCTCTTGAAGCCGGGGTAGCGCCGGATTTCTCGGAAACTGACGAACGCAGCTTGCGCCAGCTACAGCTTGAGGTGCTGGATGCGCTTGCTCAGGGGCCGGATGCGGCTGTCCTGCGGGATCTGGCGGCGGTAACAAACGAGACATCGCTTGCCGCCGTGCTTGATCAATTGGGCCGGTTCAGAGACATTTTCGTAGAAGGTGCGCCTGCGATCGACGCGGCTGCGCTCTTCGGTTTGCCTGTCGGGTTCTCTGAAGACACGCTTCTGTCCGAAGTGTTCCTTGGTCATGAGTCTGATCTGGCTGCTTCCTTTCTGCCGGTTCTTCGGGCCAGCGGTGCAGGCGACAACAAATTGGCTGATGCGTTGTCGGATGTCAGGACTCCGTCTATTTCGGCTCTGATATCGCTGGAAAAGACCCTACTTTACGGTGCCACCGCCAAGGCCGGGCCCTTCACCGCGAAGCTGGGTGCAATCCCGACCAAGCCGATACGGGAAGCTTTGCCGCCTGACATGCTGGAGGGACTCAACGCGCTTGCCGGCCGGGTGGAGGCTGCGCGCCCGAAGCGACAGGCACTTGCCGCAATGACGCGCTCCCAGGCGCTGCATCGTTTTGCAGGCGTCTGGATTCCGGCGCTGGAACGGGCCAAATCGCGGCGCGGTTGGCTGGATTTCGATGATCTGATCCTGCGCGCACGCCGGTTGCTCAGCGATCCGGCGGTGGCGCAATGGGTGCTGTTCAAGCTTGATGGCGGTATCGACCATATCCTGATCGACGAGGCGCAGGACACCAGCCCCGAGCAATGGCGCGTCGTTGAACTGCTGACGCAGGAGTTCACCTCGGGTCAGGGCGCGCGCGATACAGAGCGCACGATCTTTGTGGTGGGTGACAAGAAGCAGTCGATCTATTCTTTTCAGGGCGCCGATCTGCGTGGTTTTGATCGCATGCGCGAGAAGTTCGACACTGCGCTTTCCGGCATTGAGCGTCAGCTTAACCATATGGAGTTGAAGCATTCCTTTCGGTCATCCGATGCTATTCTGCGGCTGGTGGACCATTGCTTTGCGACAGGGGAAAACGGGCTGGGCGGCACGGTCGAGCATCTGGCCTTTCATGAACAGATGCCCGGCCGTGTGGACCTTTGGCCGATGGTGCCGCCCGCCGGAAAGCCGGAAGATGGCGAATGGGATGAACCGCTTGACCGCCCGTCCGAGCAGAACCACGAGATCGCATTGGCGCAGGCCATCGCCGATGAAATCCGCGCAATGATTGACCGGGGAGAGCGGATTGATTGCGAGGGTGACGCGCGGCAGGTGCATGAAGGTGACTTCCTGATTCTGGTGCGGCGGCGCAAGCTTCTGTTCAACGAGATCATTCGCGCCTGTAAGGCGCGCGGGCTGGAGATTGCCGGGGCGGACCGGCTGGTGCTGAGTGAAGAACTGGCGGTGCAGGATCTCATTGCGCTGCTGCGCTTTCTGGCCCTGCCAGAGGACGATCTGTCGCTCGCGGTTGCCCTGCGCTCGCCGCTTTTTGGCTGGAGCGAGGATCAGCTTTATCGTCTGGCCCAGGGGCGCGGACAGCAGTTTCTGTGGGAGCGTCTGCGCGGCTGGGATGCCGAAGAAACCGTTTCTGTTCTGGCGGATTTGCGGGGACAGACCGATTTTCTGCGCCCCTACGAGCTGATCGAACGCATTCTTACGCGGCATGATGGGCGGCGGCGGCTGATGGCGCGTTTCGGGGCAGAAGCCGAGGATGCGATCGAGGCTTTCGTGGCGCTTGCGCTGCAATATGAACAGGGTCGCATTCCCTCGCTTGACGGGTTCTTGGGTTGGTTGACGGCAAGCGACGCCGAGATAAAGCGCCAGTCAGAGGGGGCGGGGCGCCGCATTCGGGTGATGACGGTTCATGGCGCGAAGGGGCTTGAAGCGCCGATCGTGATCTTGCCCGATACCGCCGAACGCCGCGCTCCTGCTTCGATGGGGCTGAGTGCGATCAATGGTGTTCCGATCCTGCGGATGAACAAGCCGGATGCGCCACAGGTGCAGCTGGATGCGGATCAGGAAGCCGCTGAACAGCGCGCCGAGGAAAGCGATCGGCTGCTTTATGTAGCGCTGACGCGCGCCGAGCGGTGGCTGATCGTGGCAGGGGCCGGTGAGGCCGGCGAAGGCTGGCATGATCGCGTGGCGCGCGGCCTGGTTGAGATTGGCGCGGTGCCATGCGATTTTCCGACCGGCCGCGGGATGCGGTTTCAGCACGGTGAATGGCCCGCACCCGTTAAGGGGCTGAAGGTTTCGGTTTCCCGTCGGGCCGACGGTGGCGATCTCGGCACGCTGTTCAGCCCGCTTCCCGCCATGCCTGTTGCAACCGACGTGCTGAGCCCTTCGGCGCTGGGTGGGGCCAAGGCCTTGCCGGGTGACGCCGGAGCTGAAGAGGCCGTGGCAATACGACGCGGGCAGATGGTGCATGTGCTGCTGGAAAACCTGCCTGGCCTGGCGGTGGACATGCGCGCGGCGACGGGGCGCAGGCTTCTGGCGCCGTTTGCCGCAGAACCGGAGGAGGTGGAAACCTGCCTTGCCGAGGCCCTGGCGCTTATGGCCGATGACGAGATGGCCTCGATTCTGGCGGCAGAGTCCCTTGGTGAAGTCAGCCTGTCGGGCGAATGGAACGGTCGCAGGATGTCTGGCACCATAGACCGGTTGCTGATCACGCCGGAACGGGTGCTCGCGGTGGATTTCAAGACGAACCGGGTGGTGCCCGGGGATGTGATGCAGGTGCCCGAGGGGTTGTTGCGGCAGATGGGCGCCTATGCGCATCTGCTGCGTGCGCTCTATCCGGATCGCACGGTGGAGACGGCGCTTGTCTGGACGGCGGAGCAGCGGATCATGCCGATACCGGGGCCCGTTGCCGCAGCCGCGCTCGCCCGTGCAGCCCTTGACCCGGCCCTTGGTGGCTCATAGTTAAAAACCAACGTACATTGAGCCGATATTTCCCTCAGATCCACCGGAGAAAAACCCATGGCCACCATTCCTGTAACCGACGCGAACTTTGACACTGAAGTGCGCGACAGCGACCTGCCCGTCGTTGTCGATTTCTGGGCCGAATGGTGCGGCCCGTGCAAGCAGATCGGCCCGGCGCTGGAAGAATTGTCGGAAGAATATGCGGGCCGGGTGAAGATCGCCAAGGTCAATGTCGATGAGAACCCGCAAGTGACCGCCGCCATGGGCATTCGAGGTATTCCGGCGCTTTTTCTGGTCAAGAACGGTCAGATCGTCGCCAACAAGGTTGGCGCGGCACCCAAGGCCGCGCTCGCCAGCTGGATCGAATCGTCGATCTGAGCCGATGATGCCAGACGGGCGCGTATCCTCGCCCCGTCTGCGCCTGGCCGCGCTCAGGCGCTGGCGCGGATGACCTGGGCACCGCGCCAGGACGTGGTGCGCCTGGGTTCGGCGGTTGGCGTTTCGCGCTGGCTGCTTTCGGCGATCGCTTCCAGGCGATCAAAGGCAACAACGACGGTGTTGTTGGAAACCTTTTGCGCCGAAACGGCCAGACATTCGCCATCGTCAAGCTGCATCACCCCCGAGATGAGCCCCGGCGTGGCACCCGGGCGCGCGAGTTCTGCAATTCGGTCCCAGAGCGCGGGATCCTTGCTGTCTTCGCGCCAGTTTGCCAGCGCTTCAGCCAGCGTAAACCCGGCAAGTGTATCATCGCCCTCCAGTGTCCAGAGACGGTTGAAGGCGGCGTTGGTCAGGATAAGCTGGCCGTTCTGGGTAAAGACCGCAAGCGCCGTGTCGAGGATATTGAGCGCTGCCTGACTGGTTTCCAGATCGGTGCGGAAGTTTCGCGTCATATGAACTTCCGACGTGATGTCCTCGATCAGAAAGGCAAGCGCCCCATCGGGATGCGGACTGGCGGATACGCGGAAAGTCTGACCCGTCGGCAATGACCAGGTTTCCTCGAATTCACTGTTCGCCGCGCCCTTTTCGATCTCAAGCAGACGCCTTGACCAGCTGTGATAATCGCGCGGTTCGGGCAGGACGCGTTTATCGCGCATCCGGTTTAGAAACCCCTCGATTCCCGGGCGCGAGAGCAGAAACTCGGGCTCCAGCCCCGTGAGATCGGTCAGGGCGGGATTAAACAGCTGTAGCCGCCGCGTCCGGTCAAAAACCGCCAGGCCGATAGGAAGGGTGGCGAAGGTCTTTGTCAGGGTCTGGATGAACTCGCGCTTGGTCTTTTCGGCGAGGTGGGCTTCATCGGCGGGCAATGCATAGATGAGTTGGCCCTTGCCGTCGGCCATGCGGGTGATGTCAAACCAGCGCTGACGACCGTTTGCCATGCCCGGAAGCGCCACCCGCTGCTCTGGCCCGATCGCACCTGATGGAAACAGCGGGGGCAATGGCCAGGTCACCGATTCGCCCATACCGCTTTCGGCAAGCTGGCGCAGATAGGCACCGTTCGCCCAGATGACCTGGCCCTGTACATTCTCGCGCCAGTTGAGGATTGGCGAGCGGTCGGTAGCGCGGCGAAGCACCGAGAGTTCGTCTTCCATGGCGCGATAGCTGAGCCGGTCAAGCATGATGTTGCCTTCGTCCGAAGATGTGTCTGTCAGTGTCAGCCGCGCGCTGCCATCAAGCCATTCGCCCTGTAGCCGGAGGCCGGATCCGTCTTGTGCCATCAGACTGACTCTCCCGGTTTCGGAAAGAGTTCCGAGCTTTTCGCCCAGATCCGGGAAACTGCCACCAAGGAAACGAGACAATAGCTGCCAGCTTTTCGTGTCGTTCTTGCAGCGGTGTACACCCTCGGCTGCCGCAAGCGAATTCAGCAGGGATTCGCCGCGTTCATTGGCATCTATCAAGCGCTTGTCATCGAACAGAAAGACCGGCTCAAGCCGGTTGTGGCCCAAATCGCCCCCCTCAGACCGGGCGGATCGGCGGACAAGGGCGCTGGCGATCATTACCACGGCGAGCGCAGTCAGTGCCGAAGTCACAACGAGGATGACCGCGAAAACGAAAGGGTTCTGCATGGGAATGCCTGCCTTCTGGCCCTGCGAATGGATCCGACAGGAACAAGCATTGCCGTTATTGGTTAAGCGCCGGTTAAGAACCGTTGTCGAAACGACCCGCCCCCTCGCCGTGGCGAATATTCTCGCCCAGGGCGCGGCGGGTGTCGGCCTCGATGATGCTGCGTCGCCAGGTTACTTCGGCCAACGCACCGCATTGCTGCGCGGGTGCGGCCGGACGGCGCCGGGTGCTGCAATTGGAGAACGACACCGAAGCACCGGCGCGCTCCAGCAGGGTCTTGGCGATGAAAAGGCCAAGGCCCATCCCCTCGTATCCGGGCCGCGAATCACCACGCGAACCATCCCGGCGCGAACGCAGGTAAGGCTCGCCGATCCGCCCGAGAAGCTGGGGTGGATAACCTGGCCCGTCGTCGACCACACGCACGGTGATCTCATCTTCCGACCATTCGGCTTCAACCCAGACACGGGATTGGCTGAAATCGACGGCGTTCTGTATCAGGTTGCGCAGCCCGTGCACGACTGCCGGCGCGCGGTGGATCTGTGGGATTGCCGGATTCGCGCCGGCAAGCGGGATCAGCGTGAAGATGACCTCCTTGCCGCGGTTGGCGTGCGGGGCGGCAGCTTCGCGCAGAATGGTCTCAAGCGGTGCGTGGTGGAGATAGCGATCATCCTTGCCGGATTGGCCCATTGAGCGCAGGATCGCGCGGCAACGGTCGGTCTGTTCGCGGATCAGGCGGGCATCATCGCGCAGGTCAGGCTGATCTTTCAGCGCGTCGATCAACTCGGCGCTGGCCAGTTTGATCGTGGCAAGCGGCGTGCCCAGTTCATGCGCGGCGGCGGCAACCACGCCGCCCAGATCGGTCAGCTTCTGTTCGCGGGCAAGCGCCATCTGCGCGGCAAGCAAAGCCTCTGCCAGAGCGTGTTTTTCGGCGGCGACACTGCGCGAATACAGTCCGATGAAGGCAACCCCGACCACGATTGCCAGCCAGAACCCGAAGCGGAACAGATCAGGCAGTACCAGCGGTGCGCCATCGGGCAGAGAAAGCGGTTGCGAGAAAAGCGCCAGAAGCGTGGTCAGGATGATCGTTACCAGGCCCAGAACCAGCGTGCTGCGGAGCTGAAGCGTTGTGGCGGCAATGGTAACGGGGGCCAGCAGCAAGAGTGCAAAGGGGTTGTCCAGCCCGCCGGTCAGAAACAGGAGCAAGGTCAGCTGCGCGGTGTCGAACGTCAGGGTGAGAAGGGTTTCACCCTCGGACAGGCGACGGATGCGTGGAAAGATCGCGGCGCTGAGGATGTTCGAGACAACCGAAACACCCACCACAGCCAGACACAGCGCCAGATTGAACCGCAGGCCGAAACCGTGATAGGCGATCAACAGGGCGAGAAGCTGGCCGAAGGAGGCCAGCCAGCGCACCCGCGTGAGGGTTTCAAGGCGTACCCAGTGGCCCTGAATATCGCGGTGCATCAATCCTTCGGGTGCGGGGAACATCGGGCGGCCTGTTGTCGCGGGGTGTCGATTGGCATTGTTAGGCCGGGCCGGCTGGGGCATCAAGCGTCAGAAGGTCTGGGCCACGGAGAAGCAGATGATTCGGATTTACAGTATCGGTGCGGCGGCGCTGGTGGCGGTGATGCTGGGCGTTCTGGGCTGGATGGTTCTGGCCGGCCGCAGCAACGATCAGTTTGCCCAATGCCGGGGCACGGCGATTTCGGGTGGCGCGGGCTCTATCGGCGGGCCGTTCGAACTGGTTGACCAGACCGGGCGAACGGTGACGGATGCCGATGTGATCACGATGCCGACCATCCTGTATTTCGGCTATACCTTCTGCCCCGATGTCTGCCCGCTGGATACGGCGCGCAACGCGCTGGCGGTAGAACTGCTGGAAGATCAGGGGTATATGGCGCGCCCGGTCTTCATCTCGGTCGATCCGCAGCGCGACACGCCCGAGGTGCTGACCCAGTTTTCCAGCGTCTTTCATGAGCGCATGATTGGCCTTACTGGCAGCGAGGAACAGATCCGCGCTGCATCGCGCGCCTATCGCACCTTCTATTCGGTGCAGCCGGGGGATGACGAATACTATCTGATCGATCATTCGACCTTCAGCTATCTGGTGCTGCCCGAACATGGATTCGTCGAGGTGTTTCGTCGGGATCAATCGGCAGAGCAGATCGCCGAACAAACCGCCTGTTTCATCGAGCGTATGTGACATATTTGCAAGCCAGGGGCGCATGAATATTTGACCTCCTCCGCCGTCATGCCTAGATCATGTGGCAGAACGGTAAGGAATGCGGACATGTCCGATGAAGGCCCCCTTGATCTAGGCGCCGACCCCTCTTTGCTTCTGGTCGATGATGACGAGGTTTTTCTGAAACGCCTTGCGCGCGCGATGGAGCGGCGCGGGTTCCAGGTGCAGACCGCCAATTCGGTCGCATCCGGAAAGGCATTAGCCGTGGCGCACCCGCCCGCCTATGCGGTGATTGACCTTCGGCTTGAGGATGGCAACGGCCTGGATGTGGTTGAAGCCCTGCGCGAGCGACGGCCTGACAGCCGGGTGGTGGTGCTGACCGGATACGGTGCCATCGCCACGGCGGTTGCAGCGGTCAAGATCGGCGCGACGGATTATCTGTCAAAGCCTGCCGATGCCGACGAGGTGGTCAATGCGCTTCTGTCGCGTGGCGACAGCGCGCTGCCCGGCCCACCCGAAAACCCGATGTCGGCCGACCGGGTGCGCTGGGAGCACATTCAGCGCGTCTATGAGCAATGCGACCGCAATGTCTCGGAAACCGCGCGGCGGCTGAGTATGCATCGGCGGACCCTGCAGCGCATACTGGCCAAGCGCAGCCCGCGCTGAGGTCGGGCGAAGGGGGCGTTGCCCCCTCTTGGCTGCGCCAATTCACCCCCAGCGTATTTTAGGCAAGATGAAGCCGACCCCTTTCAGCTTTGGGTGAGGGCGGATTCCAAGTGCTGATAGCATGAGATGAACTCTGCCCGAACAGCGACGGGCGGGCGGAGTGTGATGGTGATATCCTCAAAGCTGCCGGCTGGGGGCTTGCCGAAGAAGCGCGTGGCCTCGGTGGTGGAAAAGCCTGCGATCTGTGTGGCTTCCAGCCAGGCCGAAATCCGGTCGGCGCGCTTGATCAGCGTTTTCACCCTGGGCGGCAGGGCGGCGGGCAGTCCAAACCGGATGTGAATGGCGGCGGTCAGGCGGATGTCGAGTTCCTTGTAACCGGGGCCGACCGCAGCCTTGACCGGCGAGATCATGTCGCCGATCACGTATTCGGGCGCATCGTGCAGCAGCGCGGCCAGACGCCAACGCGGTTCGGTCCTGGGGGCGAGGCGGGTGACGAGGGATTCCACCAGAAGCGAGTGGTCGGCGACTGAATACGGCCAGTCTCCGTGTGTCTGACCGTTCCAGCGCGCGACAAAGGCGAGGCCATGGGCAATATCATCCAGTTCGATATCGACCGGTGTGGGGTCAAGCAGATCGAGCCGCCTGCCGGAAAGCATGCGTTGCCAGGCGCGTGGTTGTTTCATGAAGTTCTCGTTTCGCGGGTGATGCCGGACGCATCATAAGGGCAGGGCTTGCGGAGGTGAATCGATTTTTCGAGGAGAGCAGCGCCAGCGCGGGATGCTCATACGGCGGTGCCGAAGAATGCCAGTGCGAGCAAGGCTGAGAACCCGGCAATGAGGACAAGACGTTTGCGCGTCTGCGCGGTTAATCGGGTTGGCCACAATAGTGCGCCGGAAGGTGCGGAATTGTCGGGTAGCGGGATGACAACCTCGGCAGGGGGCGTTTGGCCGGTTGAGCCGGGGTTGTTGTCCTCGCCGCAGTCATGCACTGCGCAGGGCGGCAGTGGGGGAGCTTCTTTCATCATGCGCGCCAGATCGGTGTCAGTCACCGCGGGAGCGATTGTATCGGCGGCTGATCGAGCCAGGGTGTCCGGCCGGCGCGTGCTTTGCAGGTTGGGCCATTTGCCCATCAGCCTGGCCTTGCGCTGAGGCGGACGTGGCGGGGTGTTCGGGTTGCGGAGGATGCCGATGCGCGCCTGCCGATCGAGCATGCGGGCGCGGCGCGCGGCTGCGGCCGCTGGGGTTTCGCTGGGGTGGGTCACGATGGCCAGCCTGATCCTGGGTCTGTTCACCCCCACTATGGGTATGAAGGTTTAACAGATGGTTGCCGGGTACCCGCTCTGGCCTGAATTGCGCATGAAAAAGGGGCGCCCATGCGTGCTTCCCGGGCGCCCCGCTGCGAAAAAAGTCTCAGGCCGAGGGTGCGGTTTGTCCGGCCTGTTGCACCTGTTGCTGGCGCGCGAGTTCCTGACGGTAGAGCGCCATGAAATCGATCATGTCGAGGTTCAGCGCCGGGAAGCCGCCATCGCGGGTGATGTCGCTGATGATGCGCCGCGCGAAGGGGAACAG
>ERZ869909.175-NODE-175-length-95900-cov-22.923473_pt1 | contig 95900 bp, 93 predicted proteins | sample MGYA00520892_ERZ869909 | MGnify/ENA primary metagenome ERZ869909 (study PRJEB32215, sample SAMEA104723947) | bioreactor metagenome | biome: bioreactor; feature: anaerobic bioreactor; material: water | place: China | collected 2015-03-12 ... | reverse complement strand
ATTATATCATTTAATGATATACGAGGGCATGTTAATTATAGATGTTTTAAAGAAAAAAGTTGGTTTCATTCATCTCCCACTTAATTCTTTGAAGAGGGAGTTTTCTGAAACGATTAGATAAAACATCTTCTGATATTTGTCATCCTCTAAATTATATAATATCGATCTTGCACATAAAGCTATGTCTTGATGTTTTGAGTCTAAACCTACTCTACCTAGATCAATAAAGCCAGTGACTTTTTTGTGAGTTGCACATATATTAGGTAAACAGTAATCTCCATGAGATAGCACCAAATCTTTGATGATGGATTGATGTGTCTTTAAATGTTGAAGCATCTCGTGTGCGCTTGAAAACCGATTATTGATGATACTTTCATCAAAATCATTTTGATCAACTAAACCTTCTTTGACTCTGATTTCAGCTTCTCTTAATTTATCATCTAGTGTATAGTTATATCAAGGTTTGAAGTAGGTATGCTCCATAATATGTGCAATCCTTCAATCAGTAAATCAATGAGTCTTATCGGATCTTTAAGATGTGTGCTTAGAGAAAGGTCCTCTCCTTCTAGTTTTTGAATGATAGCATAAATCATACTTTTTTCTTCGATGAAATCTATAAGTCTTGGTGTTATTTCTAAAGGTTCAAGCTTTCTTAAAACATCGATTTCATGTGAGATCTCAAAGGATGTCTAATCCATCTTTAACACAATATCATCACAAAGAAAAACAGATGCCGTTGACATCCCTAATGTTACTTTATGACATGCTTTGTTTTTGATATATCCATAGATATCTTTTGGTAAGCCTTGAATCATTTTATCTACCCTACATTATTATAACATGAAAAAAACACACAGGGATTATCCTGTGTGCTTGATCATTAGATTGCGCATTTCTCGTAATCACATTCTTGATTATTACAGTGGATGCAGCCTTGTTTTTTAACAAGCACATCACCACATAATGGACATAACTCTTTTTCAATCTTTTCAGGTGTATAACCACTTGATGAAACAGAAATATGAGTGATATATTCTTTTGTTTCTTTGGTTTTCTTATTAAACCATTTTTCTTCTACATGTAAATGAGGAGGTGTTGCTGGATTTAAATCCTCTGTGTTTTCATTGATACCCGCTAAGATACCAATCTTTGCACATCGATCTCTAAACACGGTTGCACCTTTAAATCCTAAGTTCCATGCTGTCTTATAAATGTTAATGACATCATCAACAGATGCGCTATTATGTAGGTTAAATGTTGAGGAAATCGCCGTATCAACGTATTTTTGGATGGTTGCTTGTACATGTGCTCTTTCCATAAAAGGAATGTTTTGAGATGTTACAAGTGCCCATTCAGGAAGCTGTTCTGGCTTAACGCCCATTGCTTTTGCAAGCGCAACTGGGGTTTTTTCCCAAATCGTAATAGTTTTTTCTTCTTCAAACATCGATACAATACGTCTTGTATAGTTGATTTGGAAGAATGGTTCAACACCACCTGAAACACCTAAGATATTTGAAATGGATCCTGTAGGTGCAATCGATAGGAGTCTTGAGTTTCTCATACCATATGCTTTAACAAGTGCATCTGTATCTGGATCAATGCCTGTTTGATAGAATCTTGAAGATGATACCTTATCATAATCAAATCGTGGGAAGGTACCTAATTCTTTTGCACGAAGTGCAGAAGCTTTAGTAGCTGCATTAAGCATACGTCTCATAAGCTTATCTAAAAATTCAATGAATTCAGGTGAGCCGTATCTTAATCTCATACTTAGAGCTAAGTCCGCTAAGCCCATCACACCAAGACCGACTTCACGGTATTGAATGACGTGTTCTCTTTGTTCTGGTAATGCATGACGGTCACCTAACATGGTGAGTAAATCGTCTAATGCGCCAATCATTTCTGAGACAACAAAATCAAATCTTTCGAAATCATAAATAGCGTGATCTGTAAATGGATCTTTTACAAATGCATTTAAGTTTACACTACCTAGATTACATGAACCATGTGGCATTAAAGGTTGCTCACCACAAGGATTTGTTGCAGAAAATCTAACATCATCATATTCTGATAAGAAATGATAATCATTCATATGATCAATAAACACAACACCTGGGTCTCCCATTGTATGTGCTGCATAACCGACTAATTTTAATAATTCACGTGCATTGACACGTTTTTCAATCGTTTCATAAGGCGTTTCAAAACTCATGGTCCACATCTCATTGTTTTCAACAGCCTTCATGAAAGGATCTGTAATTGCGATAGAGATGTTTGCACCATTGACTTTACTTAAATCGAGCTTCGTTGTAATAAAGTCAATAATATCTGGATGATCGATATTTAATACAAGCATCAATGCACCACGACGATTATCTTGTTGTGTGTTGAGTGTTGTATGTGAATACTTTTCAGCAAATACCATCACACCTGGTGTCGTATTTGATGAGTTATTCACCTTGGCACCTTTAGGACGTATCTTAGAAAGGTTCATACCTTGACCGCCACCATAGCTATAAGTTCTAGCAATTTGGTAGTCTACCTTATAAATGCTTTCTAAGCTATCTTCTGGATCTTTAACGACATAACAGTTTGATCCTGTAATGTTACCTTCACGACCAATTGCGTATAGGTTACGACCACCAAAGATTGCTTCTTTTCTTCTAAAAATCTTTTCTAATGAAGATTTGCCAAACGCGATACGCTTGATAAAATCTTTCTTATCTTCACCATTAATTAAATACTTCTTTAAAATTAAATCTTGACGCTCGTCATTATCTGCCCATGGATTATCACGATCTGTCTTTTGTTTATCTCTATATTTAATATATGATCTAGCAACATCATATTGCTTTTTCTTCATTAAATATAATTCGACGTCATCTTGAATTGTTTCAATACTCACGTCTTGGTTCTTCGGGTAAGCCTTTGTAATCTCTTTTGCTTGTGCTAGGCATTCTTCTTCCGTGAAGGATACGCCAACACTTTGATAAGCTTTACTCATCGCACTGGCGATTTTCTTTAAATCAAACGGTTCCTTTTCACCGTTACGTTTGACAACATACATTCTTATCCACCTCTTTTATTTTTATCCCCATAAAAATCAACACATTTTGCAAGCTCAGACAAAATGGTTTAGTAGTATTATAAAGGATTAAGACGCTTATTTCAATCGAGAAACTTCACATAATTATGAAAATGATTTTCATTTTATAATACGTAGTATTAGAGATTTTTTCACGCTATAAAAAGGAAATGGCTTATCTTAAGGACTTCAACCTGTTTCATCTTAAAGAATATTTAGAGTATAGCGTTTTGTCATTAAGAATTATCATCAAAAATAAATCTCATTTAATCTGATATGACATGTGCGATATAACTTTTCTCTTGTGATTTTATTTTATTTTTATAACCATATTCATTGTATAATTGGTATATGTGAGGGATGACATTGAAAACATTTCATATCAGTGTTGGTGAGCTCGTAAGCTTTTTATACGCAAGTGGAGATTTATCTACTGAGACATTCCAAAATGTCTCACTCCTAGAGGGTACAAAAGCACACCAATATCTTCAAAGTTTATATAAATCTAATGATGAGAGTGAAATACCTATTAAAGATCTCATCATGATTGATGACACATTATCTTTAGAACTATCAGGTCGTATTGATGGTCTTTTAATGATGGATGAAACGCTTGTCATGGAAGAAATCAAATCGACTAGAAAACCTATTTTTGATGATTTATTTACACCTAATCTAGAACATGTCGCACAGCTTAAAATGTATGCGTACATGTATATGAAAAAACATCACTTAACAGATATCAAAACAAGACTTACGTATATTGAATTATCAACCTATCAAACAAGATCTTTTTATGAAATCTATGATATCGATTTATTAAAGCCCTTTTATGATACATCAATCAATCTTTATTTAGACTGGCTATATAAACTTGCTCATCACATTCAAGAAAAAAAGGAAACCCTAGAAAAGCTTGTTTTTCCTTTTGATCCTTATAGACGTGGCCAAAGAACATTTATGACAGCTGTTTATCAAACCATGATGGATCAAGATATTTTATATGCCATCGCACCTACGGGTATTGGAAAAACCATGGCAGCTTTATTTTCATCTTTAAAATCTCTTCATGAAGATGAGCAAAAAATCTTTTATTTAACAGCTAAAACTCAAGGGAAAAAAGTTGCAATCGATACCATGGATATCTTGCATGAAGCAGGCTTAAAATCAAAAACGTTAGAGCTCACATCAAGAGATACCATCTGCTTTCAAGAAAAAAGAGAATGTGATCCAAACAAATGTCCTTTTGCTAAAGGCTTCTTTGATAGACTCAAAGATGCTATGATGGATATTTTTGAGCATGAAACGCTCATGAAAAGAGAAACTGTTGAGCTTTATGCTAGAAAACACATGGTCTGTCCATTTGAATTTAGCTTATATGTCTCTTATTTTGTAGATGTAATTATTTGTGACTATAATTATGTCTTTGATCCTAGAGCTCATTTAATCAGATACTTTGAAGATACTACTTATAAACCTCTTTTACTGATTGATGAGTCACATAATCTCATTCAACGTTCAAGAGATATGTATTCTTCTACCCTTAAAACATCAGACCTTATCACATTAAGAAGACAAGCAAGCAAATTAAAGCCTTCTATTAGAAATGCAGTAAAAAAAGTACTTGATGCTTTTATGAACTATGAAGAAAAATTAGGTGGTCTTGAGACATTACATTTTAAAACAATGGATGACGATTTCATGGATAGTCTTTTGTATCTTCTAAAAAAGATAGAAAAGGCAATTAAAGAGACACCAAACTATCCTAAAAAGCATGAAGTCATGGAAGGTTATTTATCCATCTTAGGTTTTACGAGACTTTATGAATACTATAATGATGCATATGTGACCATTGTTGAATCAAAGGATGATGACATCTATGTAACCATGCAGTGCTTAGATGCCAGCATGTATCTTTATGATATTATGAAACAGAAGGCTTATGGTACAGTGCTTTTTAGTGCCACGCTTTATCCAACACCTTATTATCAAACATTACTCACCAAAGGTCAAGGTGAGACCTTAAAGATCAGGTCACCTTTTAATCCCGATCATTTAAAGCTTGTTGTTATGGATCACATCTCAACAAGATATCAAGATCGATTATCATCCATTCCTTTTGTGATTGATGTCATAAAATCGGTTATAGAAGCGAAAAAAGGAAACTACATTGTCTTTTTCCCATCATATCAGTATTTAAATCAAATCTATGATGCACTCCCTCAAGCATTAAAAGAGGTTGTGATGATTCAAGAACGTGATATGAGTCATATCACACGAAATGAAACCTTAAAATCGTTTGAAAATATCAATCAAAACACACTTGCATTTTTCGTCATGGGTGGCATGTTTGCTGAAGGTATCGATTATGTAGGGGATATGCTTCATGGCGTCATTTGTGTCGGTGTTGGCTTACCTCAATTAAGTTATATGAATCAACTTTTAAAGGATTACTATGAGCAAAAGTTTAATCAAGGCTTTGATTATGCTTACACCTATCCTGGTATGAATAAGGTCATTCAAGCTGTTGGTCGTGTCATTAGAAGAGACGAAGATCGAGGGATTGCTATCTTAATTGATGATAGGTTTAATACAGGAACATATAAAAAGCTCTTTCCAATAGAATGGAAAAAGCCAGAAGTGATTAGAGATAAAGATAAACTCAGTCAAGCACTTATACAATTTTGGAAAAATATGTAACATGCAATTAGTATTGCATGTTTTTTTTAAAGGCTTGCTTTGATTGAATATGACAATGGAAGCTTACCTTTAAATGCATCATATTGATATAAACCACGCGATACTTCTTTCATATTGCCGTTATCCCAAAATAACGTATCATATTCATGCAAAAATTCAATCTTAAATCCTACGTTAATGAGGCTATTGATGATATCACTTAATGTATGATTCCACCAATAATTCTCACCTTTTTTAGGATTTCCTGCATATCCGCCAATATCATAGCCTAAATCAGCCTTTGCATCGAAATAATCATATTTAGCTTCTAAAATGCCTTCCTTTATTTTTTCTTCATCGAATAGATGAAAAAATGGATGACTATCATAGACATAAAAGAATCCATTTGGTTTAATGAGATGTCTGATCACTTCTGCCCATCTTTTTAAATCAGGTAACCATCCTAAAACACCTTCAGAAGTGAAGACAATGTCATATTTATCATGATGGATTTGATCAAGTTCTAATACATTTGATGCTAAAAATGAGATGTCCTTTAAATTAAAATCTTTTGCCATCTTTGTCGCATAATAGACATTCCTGTCTGATAAATCAACACCTATTGCTTTATTTAAACCTAAATTTTTTAAAGCAATGGTATCAGCACCTGTATTACACTGCAAATGAATGAGTGACTTTCCTTTAATATCACCAAGCTCTTTTAAGATATGCTCATTTAATTGAAAATTGCCTTGCTCAATGAGCTTTTTATAATGCTCATAATGATCTTTAGAGAGTAAACTCCAAGCTTCTTTGTTTTTTATAATTTCTTTCATGTTATCACCAAAACTAGTATATCATGATTTATGGTAGAAAAAAGAGGATATTTTTATCCTCATTTTTGATTAATAACTAAAACTGTTTGATTAAAAATTAACTCGTATAAATCCATTTCATCAATCTCTATTTCACCGTTCACATATTGGAAGAGTAATCCAGAAATTAATGCTTGAATGACATGCTTAGTATAAGGTTTAGGTGTTTTCATAGTAAGAATGCCTTCAACAACACCTAAATAAATGATACTTTCAAATCTTTTATCCATTACATGCTGAATGTTTTTAACACATAGATCAATCTCTTTTGAAAAGCTAGGAAAGGCTTGTTGATGGTTATTCATAATCGCATTCATGATCATTTTCGCATCTTTCATAACGAAAGTTATTTTTGATATTTGCTCAATAAATGCACCTTTAAAATCCATTTTTTCAATATCTGAGGTTAAAATCTTTTCATAGTGTTTTAATAAAAACATATATGTCTCTAAAATTAAATCTTCCTTACTCGTAAAATGCTCATAAACTGTACTCTTACCTATTTCAGCTTCAATCGCAATTTGACTTAAAGACATATTTTTGATATCCGTTTCTTTTTTAATGTGATCAATCATCACACTTAAGATTTTATCCTTCGTTGTGAGCATGTGACATTTCCTCTTCTTTCATCTTTTTACGATTGAAAAGTGCATAAATTGTAGGTACAACAACAAGTGTGAGTAACGTTGCATAAATTAAACCACCGATTGCTGTAATTGCCATAGGTTGTAAAAGCTCAGAGCCTTCTCCAAAGCCTATTGCTAGTGTTAAAAGTGCTAAAACTGTCGTTAATGCTGTCATAAAAATAGGTCTTAATCTTGTCTCACCTGCTTCAACAATCGCTTCTTTGATCATTTTACCTTGTTCTCTTAGTTTATTAATGTAGTCAATTAAAACAATACCGTTATTCACAACAACACCAATTAAGATGATAAAGCCCATAATAGCAACTAAGCTTAGATTTGAGTTTGTAATAAGTAAAGCAAGCATACCACCTGTAAATGCGAGTGGAATCGTACCTAATATAATAAACGGATATAAAAGTGATTGGAACTGAATGGCCATGACCATATATACAAGTAAGATTGCGACAATAGAAGCTAAAGCAAGTTCAGAAACAGCTTCTAGGATTTCTTCATTTTCACCTTGGAAAGTCACGTTATAGCCATTGCCATAATTTAAAAAATCTGCACTTTCTAAATAAGCATTCACACGGTCAGTTACTACACCTGATACAAGGGTTACATTATAGCCTTGTTCAACTTGAGCGGTAACCTCTAAATAGCGATTACTACCATCTGTTCTAATCATTTGAAAACCTGTCATATAATCAATGGCTGTGACTGATGTTTCACTATCTATCTCATATAAGGGTGCAATCGCTAAACTTGCTAAGGTTGGATCTGCACTCATCGGATTGAAATCTAAGACGATTGTCTCACCTGAAATGCGTAAGAATGGATTAATAATAAACTTAATGGGTTCTCCTAAAGCAAGCCCTGATGGATCTAGTGTATATATAGATGTTCCTGATTGACTTAAGTAAACATCTATCATATCTCTAGTTGGTTGATCAAAGAGTAAGACACCTGATAAGAAGTTTAGGTAATCACCAAAAACCTCAAAGGATATACCACCAGAAAATTGATTATTAGGTAAATCCAATGTATAGTCAATACCTTCGATATTGACTGTTAATTGATTTGTTTGTCCGAGTCCTGAAAGATTTGTGTATAGATAATTTAAATTGTCTAATACAGCTTGACTTGTTAAACCATAAAGCATCGCATTTTCTCGATTAATCGTAATTTTTACATTGTCAGCACCTTGACTAATACCATTATCAGCTTTAACAACACCTTCAGTTTCACTTAATATTGCTGTAATGTCATTTGCAATCGATTCTAGTGTTTCAAGATCATAACCCGAAACTTTGATATTAATACCTGAGGCACCACCAAAATTACCTGTACTATTTTGCGATGATACGTTTAGCTCAACGATTTGATTTTCTTCAAAATTCGGAATCGTTGTAAGACTCAAGTTAGAAATCGTTTGTTCAATTAAATCTCTATTTTCTTCTGTTGATTTATTTCTGTTTTCCTTTAAATTAATGGTCATAGATATATTGGCACTTGCATTACCGCCTGGTCTTCCCATACCAAAACCACCAAATCCACCACTGCCTATGGATGCTGAAACTGTTTCAACGTCGTCTAATTCTAGAAGTGTTTCTGTGATTAAATCTGTATAGAGTGCTTTAGATTCAAAGGAGGTTTGTTGTGTCGTAATGATATTAATATCAATCGTACCTTCATCAGATGTAGGTAGTAAAATAAACCCTTTTGATATAACGAGCCAAGAAGATCCAACAAGTAATAGTAGCACAATCATCAATGCTAAAAGCTTATGTCTTAATGTAAATAAAACTGACTTTTTATAAAAGGCTTTTGTTTGATGCATAAACTTTGATTCTTTGGTTTCTTTTTGGTCATTTAAGATTTTAGCAGATAAAGAAGGCACTAAAGTTAATGCGATAAATAGCGATGCAGAAAGTGAATATGCAATGGTTAATGCCATACTAATAAAGACTTCAGCGACTAATCCTTCTACAAATAAAATTGGAATAAATACAGCAATCGTTGTTAGGGTAGATGCGGTGATTGCGCCAGCGACTTGTTTAGCACCTTCAATGGATGCTTCTTTTTTGGATTTTCCTGTTTGGATCATTCTATAGATATTCTCAATGACGACAATTGAGTTATCAACAAGCATACCAATACCTAATGCAAGTCCACCCATGGAAATGATATTTAATGTGACATTCGTAAAATACATAAGCATAAAAGCTGCAATCACTGAAATCGGAATGGCTAAACCAACGACGACCGTTGGTTTTACATCTCTTAAGAAAAGAAATAAAATAAGAATCGCTAAAATCCCACCAACAATGATGTTATTAAGGACTGATCCAATCGATTGATTAATATATTCTCCTTGATTGAGTAAAACCGTATAGTGTGCTGTGTCACCCTCACGGTCCATAATTTGATCTAACTTAGAAATGATATTGGATGTGACTTCAGTAATACCATAGTCTGCTTGTTTTGTAAAAGAGACTTGAATGCCTTGAATACCATTAATTTTTGAATAGGTATCTGTGTTGGCATTGATGTATTTAATGCCATCCTCTAGGATTAAATCGGAAAGATAGATGATGTTTCCTCCATCATTTAAGATCGGAAGTGATGCAATCTCATCAAGATTATTTGGTGCATCTCCGATGTATAACATACGTAATTCGCCGTTATCTAGAGCAACACCTACCAAACCACCGACATTTTGTTCTTCAATAATTGTTAAAACATCATTATGTGTGATGGCATATGTATCTAACGTATCTTGGTCTAAATTGATCTCTAGTACGACATCAGCTGAACCTGATACTGATACATCAGCGACACCAGGAATACTTTGTAGATCTAAAAGAATGTCTCTATTGATCCATTCTGTATTTAAAATAAGCTTTTCTTCATCTGTTAATGTATCATCATAATCTCTAAAAAGTGTGATGGTCATCACCGGAAGCATATCTGGTGAAATACGTAAAATACGTGTAGATCCCACACCTTCAGCAAACGCTATATTATTAATGAGTTCTCTCATTTCAATGACAATAGAATCCATATTGGACCCTTCTGCAAATGTTATAATAGAAACAGCGAAGCTTTCATTGCTCATCGATGAAATTTCAGAGAAATTCCCGATGGTTGCAACAGTTGACTCGATTTTATTTGAGACTTCTGCTTCAACGGTTTCTGGACTAGCCCCAACATAATCTGTTACTGTTACCACAAAGGGTAAATTGATTTCAGGAAATAAGGTTAAGGGAAGTCTCGTGACAGAAAATAATCCTAACACGATAATAATTAAAATCCCCATTAAAACTGTAATAGGTCGTTTTACACTATATGAACTCATAGGATGCCTCCAAGCATAGATATTGCCGACCGAACGGTCGGTCGGCTATGTTGATTATATCAATAGATGACTTATATATACAATGTTTTTGCATATGAACCATCATTTCCCACAATTAAAAAGCCTAGGATTCATCCCAGGCTCTCATTAAAACTTTTGTTACAAATATTTTTGCTAATTCAGGATCAAACTGTTTACCAGCATGCTTGATTATTTCTTTAACTGCTTCATCTTTTGTGCGTTTCGTGCGATAAACTCTATTTGTAGTCATCGCATCATAGCTATCACAAAGATTAATGATTCTAGAAATAAGTGGGATTTCTTCACCCTTCAGTCCTCTAGGATAACCTAAACCATCCCATCTTTCATGATGTGTCAGTGCATATTCTGCTAAACGACTATAATTATCTGCAGCTCTTAGGATATTATATCCTATTTCAGTATGTGTCTTCATGATATCAAATTCCTCTTTAGTTAGAGGACCTGGTTTATCTAAAATAGCATCAGGAATCGCTATTTTACCAATATCATGATACATGCCTGCTAACTTTAATTCCTCTAATCTTTCATCATTGATACCTAAAGCTAATCCAGTCACATAACACATTTGGCTCACCTTTTCTGAATGGATACGCTCTTCTTTGTATTTATCTGTGAGTGTTTTATGGATTGCTTGAATCGCAACGTTTCTTACACTCATGCTTTCAGTGATCTTAAAGCGATACATCTGATTTTCAGCTTCCTTCATCGCATCCGTTAAGCTTACATCCTTTGATTCAACCATCGTGTATCCAATGGAAATAGATAATTGAAGTTGATTAACTTTTAATTGAGAAACATTATGTCTTGCTTGATGTCTTAGATCTTCAATTTCTTTTTTATCGAGTTTTTTAAGGAGTACAGCAAATTCATCGCCACCAATACGTGCAACAAAATGATCTTTAAAGACTTCATGCAAAACATCTGCAACGCTTGTGATGACTTCATCTCCTCTTTCATGGCCAAAAGCATCATTAAAGATTTTTAATCCATTCACATCAATCATCATCAGTGTAATAGGAAATGCATCTTCTTTTAAATAAGATTCATAAGTTTCGATAAACATGGGTCTATTATATAACTGAGTAAGATAATCATGTTGGTTGATATATGTGATTTCTTCTTGTTTTTTGGTTGCTTCAGTGATATCTCTTGAGATTAACACTGCACCAATGATGGATTGATCTTTGTGATAGATAGGTGAAACAGAGGTTTCAAAAATGAATCTTTCGTGATTAATAACCATATCCCAATCATACATGGTATGTTTGCCTTTTAAGACCAGGTCGATAATTTCTTCGTATCCAAATTTTTCATCGTGCCATAAAACATCTGTTTTTTGACCGACTAGCGATTCTGATGTTTGTTTAATTTTTGATAATCCCTTCCCAGATGCGAAGATAATACGATGAGTATTATCAATCTGTAAAATGAAATCTTGTGTCGAATCGATGAGTAACTTGAACCGTTGGTTTTCTAAATATAATTCATTTGCGTTTGCTAATGCATCTTTAAAATAGTTTTCTGTCTCTTCTAAATCATGATTGAGCTTTTGTCTAAGTTCGATAAAGCTATCATGTTGATCCACAGGTAACCTATATGATATGTAGTCTTTGACATTGACTAAATTCAAATCTGAAAGCAGTCTATTCATCGGTTGATAGATATATTTTAAGCTCATAAGCATGTAGGTTGCTGCAACAATAATAACAATGACAATCACCAATAAGAAATAGTTTCTAAATTGATTTTGAGTCATGAGGAACTCTTCTGTTGGCATAAAAACGAGCAGATTATAATCATCATTGATGACATCTGTAAACATAAGAGCACCCATATGACCATTAACGATTTGATATTTATAAACTATATTTTTTTCTTTGTTTGCTAGATCGATGCCATAATAAGTTAAATCAGAAATAAAAATATCACCATGAAGATTTGGATGGGCAATGACGTTATTTGAAGCATCAAATAATACAGCGTATCCAGTATTTCCAATCTTTTTATCACTGACATAAGCACTGATGTTTGCAATATCTAAATCAATTGCTATAACACCTAATAAAATACCACTATCATCAAATACGGGTTTAGCAATGGTTGTAATCACTTTATCTTGGGTTGCATTAATGAATGCAGGTGTTGATATGATGTCTCCTTTTTGAACCGCCATCGTATACCAAATACGTGTTCTTAAATCAAATCCAGGTCCAGGGACAAATCCACTTGAGTTATACATCACATTATCGACTGTACCAAAATACATGCTAGACATGTCATTATCTAATTCATGTATTTGAATCAAATAATCTAGTAAATCATCAGTGCCAAAAAGACGAATATATTCTGATACATTATCAAGTGTTGCAAAATATGCGTGATAATACATCTCAACTTCCATTTCAGTATATTTGAGTTCTAGCTCAAATAAATCTTCTTGTCTTTGATCAATGGTTTGAACAGCATAAGAAAAAATCAGGGTAAAAACAACACCTGATAGTAGTACAAAGAGGACTGATAAGAAAAATTGGATGTGTGTAAATCGTTTCATTTTGTCACACTCACTTTAAGCTTAAATTTCAGCCTCATTATAACACGACACATTTTTTTATAACATTATCTACGCCTATATGTAATAAATTCTTAAGATTTTAAAGGTGTTTCACTTTTCTTAATGGATAACAACACACCTAAAGCAATGGATAAATAGCTTGCCATAAGTACACGGTAGGTGGGCGGTAAAATGAATGTGATGGTGTGTGCCGGTATCCAAAAAAAAGGAATCGTTTTTAATAAGATAAAAGTAAAGAAAAATTTAAAATTGATCTGTTCAATCACTTTTGAAAATGGTGTTTTGATGATATTTTTTAATGATCCTTCACCTAAATCAATATATGTATCCGTGATACGATGTAACATCATAAATGTTGGTGCAAAAATTAAATTCATGGTTAAGCTTACTATAAATGCATAAGTAAGTGTATTTAAAAACGTGTTTTCAAAAAATATATTATTTTGAAACATGTGCTTTATTCCCCCATCAAAAAGTGGAAAAACAAACACAAAAGCCATGCCTAAGAAGCCCCAGACAATGGATTTCAAGAAAAGTCCTTTATCTTTTGTATAATAGCCTGTCTTGATTCTTTTAACAAGCATTTCCCCCATGCTTGCTAAAACCATCGTTTTCAAAAAACCCATTCGATATGGCGCATGATTGGTTGCTTCTACAAAAATTGGATTAGTCCATGGTAAAAAAATAAATAAAGATATCAAAAAAATGATCGTTATCCAAAGTAAGTCTTTAAGTTTCATAAGCCACCTCGTAAAGTATCTATATTCATGATAACTGAAAATGAGAAGATTCACAATAAAGAAAAAAGCCAAACGGCTTTATATCTTAATAAAGATTGGCTTTCTATGTTCGAATACTGTGATTTCATCAAATCCAGCATCTTTTAATAAACTCATAGCTTCGTTAAAGCCAGCATAATAATCTTTTACATAATGAGCATCAGAACCAAATGTTACAATCTTTCCACCGAATCTCTTATATGCTTTCATGATATCAAGTGTTGGATGTACCATGCCTAATCCATATCTTAAACCAGATGTATTGATTTCTATACCTTTACCTTTTTTGATGATTGCTTTTAATATCTTTTCAATCGTTTTTTTATGATCTTCATATTTGTATCTTCTATTTTCATAACCACCATATCTAATGATATAGTCTAAATGACCAAACACATCATAACCATCATAGTTTTCTGCGGCTTCTAAGCAAATCTCAAAATAACGTTGATATGCTTCTTTTTGTGTTTTCCCTTTAAAAAAATCACCATTATATAAATCAAGACCATCACAAAAATGAATAGATGAAATCACAAACTCAAATGGATACTTTTCGATAAATGCTTTATTTTGTTCTTTTAAGTGTGGTTGATAACCAAGTTCAACACCTAATGAAAGTTTAAAATGCTCTTTTTCTGCAACTTCATTTAAATCTTTTATATATTGATCGTAATCAATCTGATTAGAAAATATATCAGCGATACTATCAAAATCAACATGATCTGTAAAAATGAGTCTTTCTATACCCATAGATTTTGCTTGATCAATATATGACTTAAAGGTTGCTTTAGGATCTGCATCTGGTGAATAGTTTGTATGCATATGATGGTCGATGATTTTTTTGTTCATGCTTTTGTTTGTCTCCTTTGTAATTCTTTTCTGATGTCTTCAGGTTTAACACCTTGTTCTACCATTAACACAAGTGTATGGTAAACAAGGTCAGAGATTTCATAGATTAAGTTCTCTTTATCATTATTTTTAGCACCTATAATGACTTCAGAGGTTTCTTCTCCCACTTTTTTTAAAATCTTATCTAATCCCTTATTAAATAAGTAATTGGTGTAAGATCCTTCAATGGGATTTCTTTTTCTCTCTTCAATTGTAGCATAGACTTCATTGATGACAAAAGACTTTTGATCCTTAAGATCACTTTCAAAGATAGGCTCAAAAAAGCATGATCGGTTGAGTGTATGGCATGCAACACCTTGTTGATCAACAAGGAGTAAAAGTGCGTCTTGATCACAATCATAATAGATTGATTTTACATATTGGATGTGTCCTGATGTTTCACCTTTTTTCCATAACTCGTTTCTGCTTCTTGAATAATAGTAAGCGACTTTCTCTTCGATTGTTTTGCTCAGTGCTTCAGCATTCATATATGCCAGCATTAAGACTTCTTTTGTGTCATAGCTTTGAGCAATAACTGGAACTAGTCCTTGTTCGTTAAATTTTATATCTTTCATATCGATACCTTATATGCGGACATTGATGCCTGCATCCTTTAAATAGTTTTTTAAGTCATTAATTAGTATTTCTTTGTAGTGGAAGACAGATGCTGCGAGTACTGCATCGACATCTGTTTGTTCTAAAGCTTCTAAGAAATGTTCTTTTTTACCTGCACCACCGGATGCGATAATTGGAACATTCACTGCTTTAATAAGTAAGGATAAAAGCTCTAAATCATAGCCATTTTTCATACCATCTTCATCGATGGAATTGATACATATTTCACCTGCACCAAGTCTTACGCCTTCAATCGCCCAAGAGATAGCATCAAGTTCTGTTTTGTTTCTACCACCTTGTGTGTAGACTTTATAGGTACCATCACTCTCTTTTTTAGCATCAATCGATAAAACAACACATTGGTTACCAAATTTAAGTGCTGCTTCTTTGATAAGGCTTGGATTTTTAACTGCACCAGAATTGATAGAGATTTTGTCCGCACCTTTTCTTAGGATTTTTGTAAAGTCATCAATGGTTTCAACACCACCACCTACACAAAAGGGGATATTGATGTTTTTAGCAACCTTTGATACAAAGTCTAAAGAGATTTCTCTTTTCTCATGGGATGCAGTAATATCATAAAAGATGAGCTCATCTGCACCTTCTCTACTATAGTAAGCACCTAAGATAGCTGGGTCATCAACATCTTTAATGTCATCAAATTTTTGACCTTTAACAACACGTCCATCTCTAACATCTAAGCAAGGTATGATCCTTTTTGTAAGCATGAAAGTGCCTCCTTTAAATCTATTTTTTGTTCGTAAAGTGCTTTACCAATAATCGCTCCATAAAGCCCCATTTGGTTAAGTCTTATGATATCATCAAGTGATGTTACACCACCAGATGCGATAATTTTAAGATTTGTTTCTTTAAGTAATAATGCATAGTCTTTAAAATTGGGACCTTCTAGCATACCATCTTTTGAAATATCTGTATAAACTATTTTTTTAATGCCTATATTTTCAAGCATTTTAGCGAAAGTGATTACTTTTTGTCTAGAGGTTTGTTGCCAACCTCGTGTAAGCACATAGCCATCTTTCGCATCTATAGATACAATGATACGACTTGGATATAACTTAATCATATCTTCTAATAAATCTGGATCTTCAACAGCAATTGAACCGACAATCACTTCTGTCACACCAAGATCTAAAAGCTTTTTTACACGCTCTAGTGAACGAATGCCACCACCTACTTCTAAAGATAGATTTGTTTCATCAACAATTTTTTTGATGGTACTTTCGTGTATCATCTTTCCATCTTCTGCTCCATTTAAATCGACGATATGAAGATGTGTGGCACCACTTTTTTCAAAGACTTTTGCTAAACTTAAAGGATCATTGCTATATATCGTTTCTTGTTTGAAATCACCTTGAATTAGTCTTACTGCTTTATTATTTTTTAAATCAATCGCTGGTATCAGTATCATCTAGTATCTCCTTATAAGCCTTTAAGATGCTTGCTCCTACTTGTCCAGATTTTTCTGGATGGAATTGTGTTGCGTATATGTTATTTTTTCTAACTATGACTGGTATTAATTTTTCATAGGTTGTATAGCTAATTAGTTCCTTTAAGCTTGAATCCACATAATAAGAATGAACAAAATAGACGTAATCATTTTCTTTGATATATGTTAAAATTGGATCATTTGGTTGAAAGAATGATAAGGTGTTCCATCCCATATGAGGTACTTTTTTACTAATATCTAAATATTTGACGCTACCTTCTATCAAGCCTAAGCCATCATAAACACCGTGTTCATACCCTTTTTCATAAAGAAGCTGCATGCCTAAACAAATGCCAAAAAGGTATTTACCTTTTTCGACATGCTTCAAAATTGAAGGGATTAACCCAGATTTTTTTAAAGCATCCATGGCATCTCCAAAGGCACCAACACCTGGTAATACAAGAGATGTAGCTTCTTCTATGACTTTAATATCTTTTGAGATAATCGTTTCAATTTTGGCATCTATAAAACCTCTTAATACAGAGTCTAGGTTACCAGAATCATAATCTAAAATGACATTCATTATAACAACCCTTTCGTTGAGGGTACATCAGTTGAAGTGATTTTTACAGCATTTTTTAATGCTCTACCAAAGCCTTTAAAAATCGATTCAATCTTATGGTGATCATTTTGTCCATATAAAAGCTCTATGTGTAGATTAATTCTTGATTCTTGAACAAATGCTTTAAAAAATTCATAGACATTTTCTGTTGAAAGTGTTCCAACTTTATCTTGTTTAAACGAAGCATTAAATACTAAATATGGTCGATTCGATACATCAAGAACGACACGAGATAAGCTTTCATCCATTGGTAAATAAACTGAAGCATATCTTTCAATGCCTTGATAGTTTTCAATAGCTTCCTTAAAGGCTATACCTAAGAGGATACCAACATCTTCTACGGTATGATGATCGTCCACCTCTAAATCACCACATGCTTTAATGTTTAAATCAAAACCACTATGAAAGGAAAAGAGTGTGAGCATATGATCAAAAAAGGGTATACCTGTCTCTATACTAGATTGTCTTTTACCGTCAAGATTTAATTCTAACTCTATATCAGTTTCTTTGGTAACTCGTGATACTTTACTTTGTCTCATAAATGAACTCCTTGATATAGCCTAAACATTGATTCATTTCTTTTAGGCTTTTTATGGTCATACGATAATAGTCTTTTTCATAAGAAGAAAAATCTCTGATTAAGACACCTTTTTCTTTTAAACGTTTTCCTAGATTAATGATCGGTGATTTAATCCAAAGGAAATTGCCCTCTGATGGATAAACTTTAAATCCGTAGGAAATTAATATATCTCTTACATAGCTTCTGATTCTTTTTGTTTCATTGATGGTTTGAAAAACTTGGTCTTTTTTCTCTAAAGCTAAAACGCCAAGCCTTTGAGATAGTGCATTGACATGATAAGGTGATCGAATCGTTTTAATTAGCTTTGTCTGTGTGTCTGATGAAATCATATAGCCAAGTCTCGCTCCTGCTAAACCATATGCTTTTGAGAATGTTCGAAGAACAACTAAGTTTTCATAATTTGAGATATCATAAATCATTGTTTGATCATCAGATGAAAACTCCATATAAGCTTCATCAACGATAACTAATGCATTTGTTCGATTGAGGAGTTTAAATATATCTTTTTTAGGTATTTGATAGCCTGTAGGATTATTTGGTGTACATAAAAGAATGATTTTAGGATTTAAAGATAAGTTTTCTATCATAAGGTCTAAATCTAAACTAAAATCCTTGTTGGATGGTATTTTAATAAAGTTTGCATCATAGATTTTTGCATAAATCTCATACATAGAAAACGAAGGATCAAAAGATAATACGGTATCACCATTTCTAAGATATGCACGAAAAAGTAAATCTAAAAGCTCTGATGAACCATTACCCATCGTAATGTATTGATCATCAATATTTAAAACGCTTGATAAGGCCTTTCTAAGGTCTTTACTATCATAATCAGGATAGAGCTCTATATGCTTTAATTCTAGAAAATCTCTTTCATTAAAATAGTTAAAGGATTCATTTGCATCTAACTTAAGTATATAAGGTTCATCAATCACTTGATAAGGTTTTAATGCTAAAATAGCTTTTCTTGGTAATAACTTTTTCATATCATTTAAACCTTACCTCAACAGCTCTTGCGTGAGCTGTTAATGCTTCAGCTTCTGCAAGTCTTATAATGCTATCCTTTGCTTTATTTAATGCTTCTTTTGAATAATAAGTATAAGAGCTTTTCTTTAAGAAATCTAAAACAGAAAGTGCTGATGCAAATGTTGCAGTACCACTTGTTGGTAATGTGTGGTTCGGACCAGCAAAGTAATCTCCTACTGGTTCTGGTGTATAACTTCCTAAAAAAATAGATCCCGCATTTGTGATTTCTTCAAATAATACTTCAGGTTTTTCAGTTAGTATTTCTAAATGTTCAGGTGCGATCATATTAGATATAGATACTGCTTCTAAAAGGTCATCGACGATAATGATTGCTCCAAAGTTTTTAAAGGATGCTTCAATGATGTTTCTTCTAGAAAGTGTCTTGATCTCTTTTTCAATGGAAAGATTAACTTTTTGTGCAAGGTTTTTACTATTTGTAATTAAGATGGCTGCTGCATTTATATCGTGCTCTGCTTGTGCCATCAGATCACATGCAATAAATCTTGGATCAGCATGTTCATCTGCAATAATTAAAACCTCTGATGGACCAGCAATCATATCAATCCCAACATATCCAGAAACCATTTTTTTAGCCATAGCAACATAGATATTACCAGGACCAACAATTTTAGAAACTCTTGGGATCGATGCTGTACCATAGGCAAGAGCAGCAATCCCTTGAGCACCACCTACTTTATAGATTTCATCTACGCCTGCTAATCTAGCAGCTACTAAAATATTAGGATTGATCTTACCATCCTTACCAGGAGGTGTTATCATCACGATTTTTTCTACACCAGCAATCTTTGCTGGCACAGCATTCATTAAAACGGTTGATGGATAGGCTGCTGTACCACCTGGTACATAAATCCCTACACTTTGAATAGGTGTTACTTTTTGACCAATGATGATGCCATTTTCTTTTTGATATCTAAAGGACTCAATCATTTGTTTTCCGTGGTAAAACTTTATGTTATCCATTGCTAACAATAAGTCATTTTTAAGTGTATCACTTACAAGCTTATTCGCTTCTTCGATTTCTTCTTGAGATACTTTGAAACTTTCTATGTTTGCACCATCAAAAGCTTTGGTATAGTTTCTTAAGGCTTCATCACCATAGGTTTTCACTTGTTTAATGATTTCTTCAACGACTTGATTTACTTTTAAATCGTTTAATTGTGATCTTGATAGTAACTTTTGAAATAGTTCATCTTGAACCTTTTTTTCAATTATTTTTAACATAAATTGATCCAACTTTCTTTAATTTATCCATCAAATCTCTTATGATTTGATATTTAAAACGATAGCTTACAGGATTTGAAATCAGCCTTGCGCTTACATCCATCATGGTTTCTAAGACTTCAAGTCCGTTCGCCTTTAGGGTTTTCCCTGTTTCGACAATATCTACGATTACATCTGATAAACCTACAAGTGGTGCAAGTTCTACTGAACCGTTTAATTTAATGATTTCAATCGCTTGATTCTTTTCTTTAAAGTATTTTTTGGTTGTGTTAGGATATTTGGTTGCGATTCTTAAGACATCATCTCTTTGGTGAATCTCTTCACCCTTCTTACCAGCGACTGCAAATGTACAAAATCCGAAGTCCAGAGGTAAAAGCTCATATAAGTTCTTCTCATCTTCTAAAAGCGTATCTGATCCAATGATTCCTAAATCAGCAACACCACTTTCAACATAGGTCATAACATCACTTGGTTTAACGAGCATAAATTTAAGCTTTTTTTCATCATCAATGAAAATTAGCTTTCTTGAATCAGATAAGATGACATCACCATAGCCAATCCCTTTAAATTTTAATATTGCTTCATCGCCGAGTCTTCCTTTAGGTAGTGCGATGGTTAAATAGTTTTCATTCATAGACTAAAACCTCTTTAATGACTTCTTGTGTGTTTAAAGTAAATCCAATCGCTGGTATTTTTTTTCCATAGTTTTCTGTAAGAGGATCATATCTGCCACCACTTAAAACGTCTTTTTGACTACCCTTTAAGTATCCCTTAAATAAAATACCATCATAATAGTCATAGGTTGATACCAAAGATAAATCAACCATATATCTTTTTTTGTCATCTAGTGCGTTGATACGTTCCTTCAACGCATTGAATGCTAACTTACTTTGTTCGTTTAATGCAAAGGACTTTAGTTTATCTTCAATCATGCTTAACTCACCTTGTAAAGAAAAAAGCGACTCTAAAAGTTGGGTGGTGTCCTTACTTATGTTTTTAGTTTCAATAAACTTATTTAAGTCATAAGTACTTTTACGATAAAGGATATCTTTAAACTTACTTTGTTCCTGATCATTTAATTTTAAAGCACTCATAACACCTTCTAAAAATCTTGTGTCACTCACTTCGATGACATAATCTAGATTAAATAGATTAAAGACATTAGAAATTAGATTTAAGACTTCTAAATCAGCTGTCTTTTTACCATCGCCTAATAATTCAACCCCAAATTGTCTAATGGTATCAATTTGTCCCATAGCCGTTCTAGAAAAAATGGTTGAATTATAAAAGATGCGTAAGACTGAACGATCTTGCCACTTTGGTATGATTTGACGCATGAGTGATGTTGTAATATCAGGTCTTAACACTAAAATTTTCCCATCATGATCAATCATTTTAATCATGCGTTCTTTTTTAACACGTTTATTTTTTAAAACAAACGCTTCATAATCTTCAAAAAAAGATGGTTCAAACAATATATATCCTTCATTAGAAATGAGTGTCTGAAGCTTTTGATTCACTTGAAATTTCGTTTGTTGATATTTCAGTTCATCCATCATATTTAAAAATGTCATATGTCTTCTCCTAAAAATATAAAATGGGCGGACCTATGTCCACCCAACATCAACATGTTATCAGTGTACAAGTCCGAGAAAAGCTTAAAGAGGGCTTGTACATTTTTTTGTACAACCCTATTTTCTATGATGATGAAGATGTGTATGACGCTTCTTGTTTAACATAACATACCTCTTTATCACTTTATCATAGTAAAGCGTTAATTTAATTATAGCATAGCTTTTTTTATATATCAAGATACATGCAATCTTTTTAGTACAAAAAGCATATGGCTTGATTTTATTTCGAATTCGAAATATAATTAGGGTATAAAATAAATAACAACAAAGGAGCATGACACATGAAAGACTTATTAAATGTAGGTATTATCATCGGTAGTACAAGAGAAGGTAGAGTAGGACCAGAGGTAGCAAACTGGGTCAAAGAGATCGCAGATCAAAGAAAGGATGCAAATTTTGAAATCGTAGATATCAAAGCATTCAATCTTGGTTTACTTGGTGAAAAGGATCAAGAGAAAGAAGTATCTAACTGGAATGCCAAGCTTGCATCTTTAGATGCATTTATTTTTGTCACAGGTGAGTATAATCACTCTATTCCTGCGTCACTAAAAAATGCGCTTGATCTAGCTAGAGATGCTTGGAACAACAAATCAGCAGGTATTGTATCCTATGGATCAGTCAGTGGCGCAAGAGCAGCAGAGCACTTAAGAGGGATTTTAGGTGAATTACAAATTGCAGATGTGAGAACACATGTCGCGTTATCCATGTTTACTGATTTTGAAAATTGGTCTCAATTCAAGCCACAAGACTTACACTTAACGAATTTAAACACACTCTTTGATCAAGTATTATTATGGGGTAAAGCCTTAAAAACAGTTAGACAATCATAAAGTCAAGTAGCCACTTGGCTTTTTTTCTTACATTTTTCTTAAGCCAGATATTATATTTTTCATTTTCCTCTTTACCATTGTATAATGGTAGATGAGGTGTCAATATGGAATACATACTAATCGATAAAACCACCAAGGAACCCCTTTATCTACAAATTAAAAACGCTGTAAAAACAGCGATTATCAATGGTACACTAAATCATATGGATAAACTACCCACAGAACGCGAGCTCTGTGAGGTTTTTGATATGAGTGTGATAGTTGCTAAAAATGCTTATGATGAGCTTGTAAAAGAGGGCTTGGTCTCTAGAATTAAAGGAAAGGGTACCTTTGTTACAACTAGAAAAACATATAAAGTACCTATTCACCATTTTTACAATCTTGAATACTTCTCAAAAGCAGCAAAATACGAACTTAAAAAAAGAGTCGTTCTTTTTTCCATGATTAAATATGATCCAACCATCTATCATTTACTTCATCTAGAAGTAGATGAATTGTGTTATGTAGCAAAACTTGTTATCTATTTAAAAAATGAACCGCTTTTACTTCAAACACTTTATTTACCTGAAAAGCACTATAAGCACTTAAACATTGAAAAATTAGAACAGATCACCGCATTAGAAATGCTTCAAAGAGAATCAGTCGTCAGACCTGATCACATCAAAAATGTGTTTAAGGCACACAATTTAACATCCGCTGAAGCACAGCTGCTTAAAGTAGATGATTTCGCACCAGCACATTATGTAAGATCCTTTGTCTATGACGATCAAAATGAACCACTTGTTCTACTTGTCTCACTTTATCCATCTGAAACAGCAAAATGGGAGGTGGATCTTCATGCTTAAAGATAAAATCCAGATGATCAAACTTGATAGACGATCATCTTTATCCTTATCCTCTCAACTTTATAATGAATTAAAGTCATTAATCTTAGATCGCCATTTTACATATAGAGAAAAAGTTTGTGACAAAGCACAGTGTGCTAAAGCTTTAGGTATCACGGAGATTGAGGTTTCAAAGGCTTTTGATCAACTCCATAATGAAAACTTCTTAATAAAAGAAGATGATACCTATTATGTCAATCAATACGATTTTTCTTCCGATTTTTTTAGTCGAATTGTTAAGGTCTATGATGCCATTAAGGCAATGAACTTAGAACCTTCTATGGAAGAAATTCAAAGAAAGATTTTGAGGGTTGATCATGCTCTTTCTCAAAAAAGCAAATTTAAGGTTGGTAGTAAGCTTTTATATGTCAGAAGACTTTATAAAGGTAATGGTCAACCACTGATTCTTTTAGATTTATATTATGATCTAGAGTTATTTTCCAACTTAGATCAACACATGAACGATGATACACCGATTTATCAAACACTTTTTGATCACTATCAAACCGTGATTAAAAAATCTCATCGCATAGTTGATGTTGTTAATTTACCGAAGGATATCGCTAAAATCTTTCATGTAAGAAACCAAACAGCAGGCTTTAAAGTGACTGCAGAGACTTATAATCAGTATGAACAACTTGTTGAATACACTGAAGGTTATTCTGCAGATAACTATGTGTATGAATTTGAAATCAATGTTAAAGAGATTATCCAAGATTATAAAATCATGAATCAAAACATATAAGACCAATTTTGGTCTTTTTTTTAGGCAAAATAAAGATAATCACATTCTGAGGTTGTATTTCTTGACAACTTTCTATAAAATATTATTATAGACCCCTATAGGAGGATAGACTTATGCCAAGAAGAATTACTGATGTTTGTATCGCTTGTGGCGCTTGCCAAGCAGAATGTCCAGTAGATTGTATTTCTGAAGGTGATATCTACGTTATTGACGAAGATATCTGCATCGACTGTGGCGCATGCCAAGCTGTATGTCCTACTGATGCAATTATTGAAGTATAATCACTAAATTCAATTTGAAATGAAAAAAACTACTCACTTTTTAGATGGGTAGTTTTTTACTTTTTATTTAATAATCATTTATGAACTTACTTCGTTATCTGTAATAAATGATATCTTCATTGTATCTTTAATAGCATCAATCGTTAAAGATTCTAACACATTTAAATCAATATCTTCTAGCTTCTTTATATAAAGACATCCAACACCTGTCTTAAATTTACCTAGGTTTTTAATTTGTGGAAACTTATCAATGGTATAGGTAAGATAGAGTGTGATTGCTTCTTTTCTGCTCGCTAAACCAATTAAAGGCATGTCGCCTTCACGACCTGATTTATACTTATAATGAAGACTTCCAAAGCCAATGATTGTGCCCCAAAGCTTAGGTTCTTTACCAGTTAATCTTTTAAAGAGCTCAATCAGTGTATGGATATCCTTTTTTCTTTTCTCTGCAATCGTTTCTAAAAATGCATCAATGCTTTGATGTGTAATTTCCATGTGAGACCTCCTATAAGTTTACTAATATTTCTTTAATGAGACTTCCAAAAGATACTCTAACTTCTTTAGCCACATCAAGCACTTCTTGATGTGATAATTTTTGAGGTAAGATACCTGATGCCATATTGGTTAAACAAGAAATCCCTAAGACTTTCATCCCTGCATGTGATGCCACAATCGCTTCAGGCACTGTAGACATGCCTACGGCATCGCCACCTAAAATGCGAATCATCTTGATTTCTGCTGGTGTCTCATATGAAGGTCCTGTCCACCATGCATAAACACCTTGATGAAGCTTAATATTTAACTTATTTCCTATGTCTAATGCTTTATCTCTTAAGCTTTTCGTATAAATCTCTGTAGCATCCGGAAATCTTGGTCCAAAATCATCTAAATTCTTTCCAATTAATGGATTATTTGCAGTAAGATTGATATGATCTTCTATCAACATTAACTCACCCGGCTTAAAATCTTTATTCACTGCACCACACGCATTTGTTAATATAAGTGTTTCTACACCAAGTAGCTTCATGACTCTAACTGGAAAAGTGACTTCCTTTAAGCTATATCCTTCATAGTAATGATATCTGCCTGATAGTAAAACGACTTCTACACCATTTAATTTCCCTACAACGAGCTCACCTTTATGACCTTCAGCTGTTGGTTTGACAAAGTTTGGTATCGATTCAAATGGTATATGGACTGCATCTTTCATCTCATCAGCCAAAACACCTAATCCAGAGCCTAATATAAGACCTATTTTTGGATTCATGTCTGTTCTTGCTAAAATATAGGATGCTGCTTTTTGATATGGCTTCATGTCTTTCATTTCTTATTTCCCCTTTATATGTTGATAAGATTATTATATCATTAAAGACACATCTAAAAGATGTGAAGTTTCACATAGGATTGTTTTCATTTTCTAATTTGGGATATTCTTCATATAATAGAGTTAAAGAGGTGTTTTTATGCAATTTCAAGATCAACTCAAAAAATACTTTGAAGCACACCCTGTGACTTCAATCATTTTAATACTTAATACGTTATTTGCGCTATTAGTTTTACTATCTGGTGGATTTACCATTAATAATTTAGTGAACTGGGGCGGTTTAGTGCCCATACTGGTCACTGAACAAAACGAATATCATCGTTTAGTCTTAGCCATGTTTTTACATGGTGGTATCTTCCACTTTTTAATGAATTCTTATGTCTTATATATCATTGGTGGACAGCTAGAACGCATCATTGGACCTGTTAAGTTTTCTATATTATATGTCATCAGTGGATTATTTGCTTCAATCTTTGTTGTCTTATTTGGTGAACCTAACGTCGTCACCATTGGAGCAAGTGGTGCTATTTATGGTGTGATGGGTGGATTATTCATGCTCACTCTCTTAAAGAAATCTTGGTTTAGACCACAATCGATCAACTGGATTAGACAATTAATTTTGATTAATCTCGTCTTAACCTTCATCATACCTAACATTAGTGTTTGGGGACATTTAGGTGGTCTTATAGGCGGATTTTTACTCTTTTATTTTCTAACACCTAAGAAGCCTTACTTCGTAGTTCAATACGAAATTAAAAACGACATCATAGATGCAGAGCAAAACTTTTGATTTTTTAAACATACACATGGTATCATCAAGATGCTATCATAATTTTATAAATTATAAGGAAAAGAGCGGCCCCTGATCCAGGTCGCTCTTTCCTTTTTATGTTGATTCGTTTTCATTCATTTTTTTAGGTTGTCTTTTCTTTGGTTCTTTCTTTACTGGTTCAGGACTTTTTTTAAAATAATCATAGCTTGCTTTAAGTGTACCTGCAAGTGGTACAGCTAGTAAGACCCCTGCAAAGCCAAAGATGGATCCAAAGAATAAGATGCTTGATAATACAATAAGTGGATGGATATGCACTGATTTACCGTAAACTAAGGGTTGCAAGACACTTGATTCTAAGGCTTGTTCTAATAGGTGAATAAGTAGCACAGCTACTATGCCTATTAAGAATATGGAACTTGTCCCTCCATTTTGTTGATACTCTAGATGATTTGTTAGTAAGAAAACTATCGGTGCAGCAATACCAATCCATGCCCCTAAATAAGGAATAATATTCATTAATCCCATGAGTATTGCAAACATCACTGCATGTGCAATATTAAACTCAGGTATGAAAAAGGATAAAATACCTAATAATAGACCATTATAAAGCGCAATACTGATCATCATAATCCCTTGGCCTTTAAAATAGTTTTTAATGACTGTATCACTTCTTTTACCAAGCTCAACCACATGGGGTTCTAAATCCTTTGGAAACACATGGGCTATGCTTGTAAAGATGTATGTTTTTTCTGTAATAAGATAATAATTAAATACCGGTGTTAAGACTAAGACAAAGATTAACCCAATAATATTAGAAAGAATAGAGGATAAAGACACAAATATCGTGCCAACCAATCCTAAAACCTTTTCTAAGGATGCACCATTATTTGCTATTTCATCTAAGATGCTGCCAATATTGCTGTTTTCCAAATAAGCTTCTATAAATAATTGCAATTCAGCTAAAATGGTTTCAAACGCTTGATAATCAATGAGATTGATGAGTGAGCTAAGGATATTATAAATCTGAGAAAGAATAAAGACTAAAGCAATCGTCATCACACCTAAGATAAAGATCATCCCAATAAATATCGCTAAAATAGCAGCAATACTCATTTTCATCTTTAAAGACTTATGCATCTTTTCAGCTAAAGGTCCTGTGATAAAGCTTAAGAAAAATGCAATGACAAAAGGTAATAAAACCGTACCAAGTGCTGCACCAATTCTTGTTAAAGTATTGTTAAATAGCAAATTTAACACATATAATCCAATGATGCTTAGCACAATAATGCTTGTGATAAGTAAAGTTCTAACTAATTTTTCTTTTGACCATTTTTCTCTCATATACTATCCTCATGTAATGTTTTTTTGTATGTCTTTTTATACTCATACATATCTAAATCTGCCTCATGAAGTAAGTCTTTAATTTCTTTATCTTCATCAAAGATTACAGATCCTAAAGATAAACCAAAGTGATAAGGCGTTGCATCTTCATAAGCATCAAGATGCTTTTGAAGTATTTTTTTCTTTTCTTCAAATAAAGCATGATTTTTATGAAGATATAAGCATGCAAACTCATCACCACCAATGCGGTAACATGTCCCATGATCCTTAAAAACTTCACTGATGATTTTAAACGTTTCTTTAATCGCTCGATCGCCTTCAACATGACCATATGCATCATTAATCGCTTTTAAATTATCAAGGTCAAACATGATGAGTCTTAAATGAATCTTCTTATCGGGATCAAAATAGATGTTTTCTATGTCTCTTTCAAAGGCTAATCGGTTTTGTCCTTGAGTAATATAATCTATATACGCAAGCTTTTCGTAGACTTCACTTTCGTGACTTAGTTTAACACGCAATAATAGGTATCTACTATAGTAATAAAGTAATATGATGGATAAAAATGCTAAACCTATAGATAGGTAAACAGATGTTTGTTTAAAATTACCTAATGCAAAATTAATCAGTTCTAGCAAAGCTAAAATCGTTAAAAAGATGAAGATCTTTATGAAGTTCATCGCGTTTATATTATGATTTTCTTTAATCTCTATGCTTAAAAAGACGACTGTGACAATAATTGATACACCTAATAAAACATGTGTAATAATCACTGATTCAAAGAAATCCATAAATCCTACGATATAAAATAAAACCACCAAGAAAAACTGGATGCTAAATAAGATAATCCCAATATTCAATGGTTTTTTAAATCTGGTTAGCACATGTTCTCTAAGATAATATATAAGCGGGATTGGAAATAACGTTAATGATAAATATGCTAAACTACCTATTAAAAGTTCACTTCCAGTAAAAAATTGTAATAGTCTCGATTCAGCCATCATCCATTGTGATAAAAATATTGCAAAAAGACCAATATATGCAAATCCTCTATCTTGTTTTTTAGTCATGATAAAAGTGGATCCTGTCACTAACAATCCAATAATGAAGATGATTGAAGCAATCAGAAATCTTAAACCATATGTTCTCACTAAATAAGTTAAATGCATCACCTCTGGTCCATAAAAGATCTCATTGATTTGTCCAGACATCGATGTATAAGGTGATTCAAACGTGATTGTTAAGGTTTGTCCATCAATATGTCTAGGTAATCTTACGAAATGCCACATCGATGCAAAAGGCTTATCTAGTGTCATGCCATAGGTTTCTTCGTAAATGAGCTCATCGCCTAAATGCACTTTAACATTGGCTAATGAAGTTCTAATCATGATGTATTGTGGCTCATGAAATGATTCATCTAAAAGATATGAGATGGTATAAGGCGTATTTTTTTGAATCTTTAAATTCACTGGTAGAGAAATCGTACTACCTTCATAATTCCATGTATCTATGGAACTAGGATTTTCTATCGTGATTTTATTGCTTGCTCTACCTACAAAAAATAAAATAAAAAACACAATGAGTGCGAGTATGAATACAAGATACGGTCTTAATGTTTTCATCTTTTTTCCTCCATATGTGTTTTTTATTATTATAACCTAAAAAGACTATTTTGTGATAAAAAGGATGCCTAAGCATCCTCTATTATCGATAAAATCTTTTTGATGTTTCAAGTTTTAAGTCACCAGAAGATACTTCTGAAATAAGTTCTAGTAAGATGAGGCGTTCCTTATCTTCAGATGTCACTTCTCTAAATCCAAAACCTAAGTAATAATTCAAGTATTTTTTAAACTCTTCTTGCATACGTATGAGGTTATAGCTTGAACATAAAGTCTTAGTTTGATTATTTTGTCTTTCAATGATTGAGTAAAGTTTTTGCATGATAAGATCCTCCTTTGGGTATTATTTTACTTTATTTAAGGTTTAATAAAAGGGCGTATATGTCCTATTCCTACAATAAGTTATTACTTATTTCTTAAGTTTTTGATACAATAGTATATGAAAGAAAAAATGCATGCAATCCCCCCCGGGATGCATGCCATTCGAATAGATAACGGATGAAAATCTACTCAAAATTTAAGTGTCTTCTGATCGATCGCAACTATGTCGATGTGATGTTGGTGGTTAAAGCTATTGGCTTCTTCCTTTTTTTCCACATAGGAAATCACATCTTGTTCAAAAGATGGATCAAGATCATCTTCCACTAAAGTTGGTTTAGAATCCATCAAAATTCCCCCTGTTTTTGACATATAAACCCTCCGTTTGTTTATATTGTATCGTAGAAAAATTAAAAACCATAGAGCAAATATGGCCTATTGTAATTGAGGTGACTTTTTTTATGGACTCAAAGTATTCAAAAGAACTTGCTATGTTTTTCGATACCATTAGATATCAAAGAGGACTTACACAAATCGATTTTATCGATGGCATTGTCTCTATTAGACAATATCGAAGATATTTAAGCGGTGAATCTAAAATGACTCAAGATGTCATTAATCAATTTTCAAGAAAATTAGGCTTTAAGCCAGAACATGTAATTTTAGATTTTGAAGCATCTAGAATTAATGAAGGTAAGCTTGTTGTCCAATTTTATAACGCTGTTGTAAATTATGATAAAGAAAAAGAGAAAACACTGGGCAACATGATTAAGGCTACAGAAATTGTTGACCCTTACCACAAAGTCTTTTTAGCTTATACGTATGAATTGCAGAACTTGTATCATAAAAAAAACGATGAGAAAACTTTTTTAGAAAATGCCTTAAAGATCATAGATTATCCTAACATTTTAAAAAGAGACTTACTCTCTGCTGTTGAAATCTTGATTTTAGCATCTTTAATTACAGTACCTCTTTTTGATGGTAAAGATCAAGTTGCAACAAGAATAAAGATTTTAATGGAAAATCCTAATCTTATGATTAGTGGAGATAACAATAGAGTTCTTTTTGCTTGTATGGTGAAACTATCGACTTATTATGGGATTAATAAAAGATTCCAAGATGTCATTGATATTTGTTTGCTAGGTGTTAAAAATTCACATGAACAAAACTCATATTATCTTTTGGATTATTTCTACTATAATTTATCTTTAGCATATCACTATTTAAATAATGAGAAAGAAAGAGATTATTATATCTATAGACTATTTATGACTCTAGAGATGTCAGATAACAAAGCGAAGTTTAAAAAGTTTAAGGATTTGGTTGAAGATGATTATAAGATTCATTTTGAATCCTTTATTCATGAGTACATGAAAATATATAAGTTTATCAAAAAGTGAACTATTTCTCGCTCACTTCTTTTTTTTAGATCTCTTTAATCCATCTTGTTATTTCATCAGAAGATGGAATACGTCCAAACACTTTGACTTTTTCATTAATTACTAACGCTGGTGTGCTTAAGATGTTATAAGACATGATATCTTTAATGTCTTCTACTTTAGTTATATTGATATCTTTTCGATCCAATGCTTCTACCACACGTCTTACTTGAGATTCTAAAACCTGACATTTTTTACATCCTGTACCTAATACTTTAATTTCCATATGTTTCCTCCTCTATAATAAGAATCCACCAAAGGCATTAAATAAATAGCCCATGATTAATATACCTACTGTAACAATACCAACAAACATATAAAATAGTTTGGGTTTTACGACTCTTTTAATCATAATCATTGAAGGCAGCGATAATGCTGTGACTGCCATCATGAAAGCTAAGACAGTGCCAATACCTACACCTTTTAAAACTAAAGCTTCAGCAATAGGTAGTGTGCCAAAGATATCCGCATACATCGGTATACCAATGATGGTAGCTATAAAAACTGAAAATGGATTATTGTTACCAAGGATGGTTTCTATCCATGTTTGTGGAATGAAACCGTGTATAACTGCACCAATACCGACGCCGATTAAAACGAAGAGCCATACTTTAGAAATAATCTCTTTCACTTGATAGATTGCATAATTGTATCTTTCTTTTTTAGTCATTTTATAGTCATCAAAATCAACTTTTCCGCTTTGATTTTGAATACTCTCTTTAACGAAATCTTCGATATATCGATCCATTTTAAAGATAGAAATCAGTGTACCACCAACGATCGCGATGATGAGCCCAACAATGACATAGGCTATTGCTATTTTCCAGTTAAAGATACTTGCAAGTAAAACGACAGATGCTAAATCAACTAAAGGTGATGAAATTAAAAATGAGAAAGTGACGCCAACAGGTAACCCGGCTTTAGTAAATCCGATGAAAATAGGTATCGATGAACATGAGCAAAATGGCGTTACTGTGCCAAGTAAAGCACCTACGGTGTTTGCAGGCACACCTTTTAACTTACCTAGTATCTTTCTTGTCCGATCAGGTGAAAAGAAAGACTGAATATAAGATGCTATAAAAATCAAAACAGCAAGCAATAAAAAGATTTTAATCACATCATAGATAAAAAAGGATAAGCTCTTAAATAATAAAGTATCTATATCTATACCTAAGATTTGACTTAAGAAATTGTTGACACTTCTTTCCAGCCAAGTCATTTTTAATAATTGATCATTAAGCCAAACGAAGATGCTATTTATCATAGGTTGCAAGATCCTTTCATTGCTTTAAGTGCTTCTAGATATGAAATCATATCATCAATCTTATCAAAATCAACATAATGCTTTTTCCATGTACCATCTTTTTTGGTTGTTGTTAAATTTAAATCTGATAGCATCTTAAGATGATAAGACATGGTGGGCTGTGTAATCTCTATACCATCCATGAGTGTACACGCACATGTTTCTCCTTTGACAAGTCTTTCTAAGATGGTAAGCCTATTAGCATCTGATAGTGCTTTAAATAATTGTGCTAGTTCCTGCTTCATAAGGACTCCTTTATTATATAGATGTTTATCTATATTGATATCCATCTATATTATAAATGATAGATTTTTATTGTCAATAGTAAAAAGAAAAAGCATGAAGCTATCATGCTTTCTTGCCTATTTAAAGTAAATACTAACACTGGTACCTTGTCCTATACTGCTTTGAATCTTTAAATCTGCATTTAATTTGCGAACTATATCTTTTATGATTTGATAACCTAGACCACTACCTTTTTCATGGAGACGACGCGCCTCTTCAGCTCTATATGGTCCTTTTAAAATTTGATTGATTGTCTCATCACTCATGCCAATGCCTTGATCTTCTATGCATAATTTTCGCTCATCTTTAAGAACATTTATATGAATCGTTGACTGTTCTTTTGAGTAATAAAAGGCATTAAAAATGAGATGCTCCACCAATCTTTTTAAGTCTTGATCAGAAATTATCACTGATAAAGGTTCTAGTTTCAATAAGATATGAATATGCTTACTATCAAAAACTTCTTTATACTTTGCAATGTATTTTTCAATAAATATAGAAATGTCTTGTTCATATGGTAATTCTACATAATCTAATTCGATAAATTTGGGTACTAGAAGAGAGATTTTTTTAACCTCATCTAGTAAATCCTTAAGCATCTCATCATTAGGGACTATGCTTTGCTTTAAAAAGGACTCTGCATAGATTTGAATGACCGAAAGCGGTGTTTTAATATCATGTGCTAATCTTTTGATATGCGATTCATAGATTGTTTTTTGTTTATCCTTTTGTTCAAAACTACGCATTAATTCTTGGTGTATATGCTTAATCTCTTGGTATGCAAATATCACATGTTGATCTTCAATATGATCTAAATCACTTTTGATTTTTAAGCTTTCTTTTTTTAGATATTGATACAAAATTAAACCACCCAGTGTAAATAATGTAATTGATATAAGATTAAGCCCTAAAAAGCCAGATAGCATATCTTTACTTAAGAAGGATGATTCAAAGTTAACAGCTAGATAGCCAACGATTATATCCTCATAATAGACTGCTTCAAATTTTGATAATTTATCTTCTTGATCATTTGTGAAAAGTGTGATATCTTGTGCATCCTTAAAGTGAAGTGTAACTTCATTGATATGCGTATAGTGTTCTAAATAAACCTTGAGTGTATCTAAATTGGATTCTGTTGCTAAATGCGCAGACATATTGTATAAAGAGCGATATTGACGATCAATCTCTTTTTGATATTGGTTATTAGAAAATAAGTAAAATGCAATATTAAGTAAAAAGATCGTTGATAAAAAAATGATTAACACATACTTAAAAACGTGAAAAACAAGTAATCTTTTAATGCTGTTCATCTTTAACCCCCACAAATTGATACCCTATACCGTAATGTGTCTTAATATAAGATTGATGTGTTGATATATCAATCTTTTTTCTAATATTTTTGATAAATGCATCGATGACTCTATCATATGCATCACTATCAGAAAAGCACTGTTCGATAATCATGTCTCTTGATAGCACCATGTGAGGATGTGATATCAAGTACCACAAAACATCATACTCATAGGGTGTAAGGCTTATTAAAGTCTCATCGATATAAACCTCTCTACTTAGTGGTAATACTTTTAAATGACCTTGGTTAAAAGAAAGTATGTTGGGATGACTAATGACTAGTCTTTTTTCTACATTTTTGAGTTTAGCCATAACCTCTTCAATGGAAAAAGGCTTTGTCATATAATCATCTGCACCAATCTTTATAACATCAATTTTATCTTTAATATCGATTTTCGCAGATAAGACGATGATATAAACATCGCTTACTTCGCGTATTTTTTTGATAAGTTCTTCCCCTTGTATACCAGGTAACATAAGATCTAGCATGATTAAATCAAAATGTGCTTCCTTAAGCATTAAAAGAGCATTTTCACCATCATAAGCTTGTTTGACATCATGACCATCTTTTTTTGCGTGCATAGCTAGTAATTGATTTAACTTGGGATAATCTTCAACAACGAGTAGTTTCATATAATCACCTTCGCTCTTTATTATACATCAAAAAAAATGGGTGAAAGGATTCATTCACCCGTTTTCATCATCACTTAATCAAGAATGTTGTTTGATATGATGCTTTCAATCAATACTTCTTTTATTTCTTTGATTTCTATAGTTAATTCATCGATAGATAAATCATCGATGCTTAATAATAGTAGCTTTTCAGCAAATAGAAGATCCAAATTTGCTTGTTCATCACTTGTCTTATGTAAATAGTACCACTCATATATGTATCCATCGCTTAAGGATGCACAAGAATTATATGGATCGTAAGAACCCATCATTCCCATGCCTTTATATGTGATTTTTACATCCTCAATCATGCTTTCTTTGATGAAGCTGATTGTGTCTATTGCATCTTGAAGTGACTGATTTTTAATATCTGATGCTTTGATTTTCTCTGAAAATATGAAATCAAAAACTTCTTGATCATCAACTGATAAATGAAGATAAATACTTTCATAGCTATTGATGTCATATCGTGTTCTCATCATGCCATGATATGCTATGGCATAATCTCTATCCTGATTTTTAGGATAGGCGTAACTAAGACTTAATGACAACATAACAATAAATAACAAAACAAATAATGAGCCTGTGATTAAGATACTTTTTCTCATATTACTTATCCCTCACAATATCCATCAGCTTTTCGTATTCATCGATGGTAATTTCACCTTTAGCAAGTCTAGTTTTTAAAGCTTCAACTGCACGATTTTCTCTGTGTTCTTGTTGGCTATTTATCCCATTGAATATGAAATAGATAACACCGATCCAAAATATACCCATCGCAAGCATACCAAATGGCATACCCCAACCACCAATCATATGTCCATAATACGGATAATCATTATTTTCAAACCATCTAGGATAAAAGAATCCAAAGAATAGGACACCGATAACTAATAAACTCATTAAAAAAACTAAAATGATACTTTGATACTTCTTCATAAACTCACCTCATCTATAGCATACCAAATCATTGTGAATGAAAAATGAATAGATAAAAACTTGCAATTATAAAAGTGTGTGTTATAATGAATGTATAAGACCCCTCCCATGGTGGGGTACAGGAGGCTGAAAAAATGAATCAAACTGAGCATCAAAATCACGCACACATACATCAGGATAAAATCAATCAGTTGTTAAAAACAAGTCGTGGACAAATTGAAGGCATCTTAAAAATGTATGCCGATGGTAGATATTGTGTAGATATCTCTAAGCAAATACTCTCAGTCATTGCTATGCTACAAAATGCAAATGCTCTCATCTTAAATGATCACATTAACACTTGCGTTAAAGAAGCTATATTAGATCAAAAAGGTAAAGAGAAAATCGATGAAATCACTGAAATATTAGTGAAATACTTAAGGTGAGGTATGACAATGCATAAAAAAATAATAGGTATCTTTGTTGCTTTAATATTCATCTTAGGAGTTACATTTTGGGCTAATAAAGAATCACCAAAGGAAAGTGATTTTTTAAGAGCTTATGGTTTAGATCAAATGAATCTCAAGGAGATCATTAGCACATTAGAACAAAAACTAGATGAGCCATCTTATTTTAGTGCTTCGATCACTGGATCAAAGCTATATCTTGGTGATGATAAGGATCAAATTGAGATTGACTTACCAAATAACGCGTTTTACCTATCTTTTGCACCTTATATTTCAAAAACACATCCTTGTGCTAACCACAATCTTGTGACATGTAGAGGTGAGCTTACAAATACATCATTTTACGTGACTGTGACAGATATAAATTCAAATCAAATCATTTTAGATGACACAATCACTAGCAGTGCAAATGGCTTTGCAGGTATTTGGTTACCTAGAAACAAAAACTATCGAATTGAGGTTTCTTATCAAGGATTCTTCGCTTCAAACGATATTTCAACTTACAACACATCAAATACTTGTTTAACCACGCTTAAATTAACTTAAAGGAGGTTACATTTATGCAAAAGCATCATCATAATCAACATGATGAACATCATCATAAAAATCATCATGATCATCATCATAAAGAGACTAATGACCATCATGATCATCATGATCATCATCAAATGATGGTCACTGATTTTAAAAAAAGATTTTTCTTTTCACTCATTTTATTATTTCCTATTTTAGCTATTTCACCTATGATTCAAACATTTTTAGGTTATGATTTGAGATTTAGTGGAGATTTAATCCTACTACTATTCTTAAGTACCCTATTATTTATTTATGGTGGCTATCCGTTTTTTAAAGGCATGATTGAAGAAATGAAGGATAAAAAACCATCTATGATGTCTTTAATAGGACTGGCAATAGGTGTTGCATACTTTTATAGTGCCTATGCAGTATTGTTTAATGTAGGTCATGATTTTTTCTGGGAATTATCATCCTTAATATCCATTATGCTCTTAGGTCATTGGATTGAAATGAAATCCGTGCTTGGAGCATCTAAAGCACTTGAAGAGCTGTTAAAATTAATGCCCGAGACGGCACATTTAGTTTTAGAAGATGGCCAAATTAAAGAGATTTCAATCAAAGATATCAAAAAAGATATGCATCTTCTTGTAAAACCTGGTGAAAAAGTACCTATTGATGGAAAAATCATTGAAGGTAAATCCTCAGTAAATGAATCTATGCTTACAGGAGAATCAATGCCCGTATCAAAGACTGTAGGAGATGAGCTCATTGGTGGTTCCATCAACGCAGAAGGATCCTTAACGTATCAAGTCACACGTGTTGGTGATGAAACATTCCTATCACAAGTCATCAAGCTTGTTAAAGATGCTCAAGCAACACGCTCAAAAACGCAAAGAATCGCTGATATAGCAGCGAAATATCTCTTTTATATCGCGCTTATTGGTGGTATATCTACATTTCTTATTTGGATACTTTTAGAAAGAGACTTAGGCTTTGCTATGGAAAGAGCTGTCACAGTCATCATTATTGCATGTCCTCATGCACTGGGCTTGGCAACACCCCTTGTTACTGCTGTTTCTTCTAGTATCGGTGCTAAACATGGTTTACTTATTCGCAATCGAGCAAATTTTGAGCAAGCGCACAAAATCGACACAGTCGTTTTTGATAAAACAGGCACTTTAACGAAGGGAACATTTGGTATTTCAAAGATTGTTAGTAACTCAATTAGTGAAGATGAATTATTATCACTTGCGTATGCAATCGAAAATGCATCAGAACACCCAATAGCACAAGCAATTGTTGCAAAAGCGAAAGAGAAAAAAATAACACTTAAGAAAGCAAAGGATATTGAAGCATTGCCAGGCAAAGGTTTAAAAGGCAAAATAGATCAGTCAATCATAGAAATTGTCAGTCCTGGATATCTAAAAGAGGCCAAGATATCTTTTGATGAAAAAGCTTATAGCGCATTAGCTAAAGAAGGTCAAACGGTTGTCTTTGTTTTAAAAGATCAAACTTTATTAGGTTATATTGCATTAAGCGATGTGATAAGAGAAACATCCAAAGAAGCCATTCAAACACTTCAAAACATGGGCATTGAATCATATATGCTCACAGGTGATAATCAAAATGTCGCACATGTAGTTGCTGAAAAGATTGGCATCAAAGAAGTGATTGCAGAGGTGCTACCTAATCAAAAATCAGAAAAAATCGAATCATTAACCAAGGAAGGTAAGCGTGTAGCCATGACAGGTGATGGTATTAATGATGCCCCAGCATTAGCAAAAGCACATCTTGGCATTGCAATTGGTGCGGGAACTGATGTAGCGATTGAAACCGCAGATGTCATACTTGTCAAAAGTAATCCTATGGATGTTGTTCATATCATTAAGCTATCAAAATCCACATATAGAAAGATGATTCAAAACTTGATTTGGGCAACAGGATACAATGTTATTGCTATGCCCTTAGCAGCAGGCGTTTTAAGCTCTATCGGTATTTTACTCAGTCCAGCTATAGGTGCGGTACTCATGTCACTTAGCACAGTCATAGTTGCAATCAATGCAAGACTTTTAAAAATTTAATAGTTTAATCAAAAAGGCCATAAATGACGAAATCCCGCATTTATGGCCTTTTATTCATAAATAATTCGAAAAATTACTAAAATAATACACAGGTAATTTTGCTCTTAAACATCTTCTTTTATGGATGTTAAAAACTCAGCATGATATCCAGTTTGAGTAATTGCGTTTAAATAAGTGTTGATATCAGGATCAATTTGATCTACTACTACTTTTGCAATATGTGTCATTAAATCAATATCTACATTTGCTACATCATATTGATTTAGTGCGCTTTTAATACGATTTACACAACCAATGCAATGAATCTCGCCAATTCGAAAAATAAGTGTTGTCATAAAATACCTCTCTTAATATGTATATTTAGTCTTCTAGATAATAAATGTGTCTTATGTGATCTTTATTTTCTACATACGCAATGATGTATGTATCTTTTGATAATATAAGATCATTAACCGTTGTAACAAAACCATTATCATTTAATGTTTTTGGATAATCCTTATCTTCACTATTCGTATGCATACCAAATCGATATGACCTACTGATAAAATCAGTACAGTAAAACTTGTTATCTCGATCCATAAAAAATAGAAAGTTATAAAGAGAACGATTCTCAAGATGTCTATTTGCATAAGATAAAGTTTGATTTAAGATATCCTCATCGACATTTTTTACTCTGAGCACAACAAACTTTTCTCTATAATATGCGCCATAATATGGATATGATGGATCCTTTTCGCTTCTATAATTTGGTAACATCCAATAATTAGTAGAGGACTTTCTAACACCTACTGAAAACGAATGCGTTCCATCAGAAGGATCTTTAATGATGTCAATGATACTTTCATTTTCTTGTGGAAAACCAGTAGCTTCTATGAATTGATTTTCACCATTATTAAGTGCAGCATGTCCACCAACAAAAAAACTCATAGCTTGATGAAAACCAAAGACATATGGAAAAGGTGATGCTTGTGTAACAAATATATCTCCTTTTTGTCCTATAAATGGTTCTTCTTTGGTTGTATAGAATACACTTCTTTTATCATCAAGTTCATAATCTTTCTCTCTTTTAATTGGATGATACATTCTATTTTCAATCTCACCATTTGGAAAAAGGATACTAACTGACATCTCTTCTTGACTATCTTTTATAAAGTTATTAATGAGTTCGTTCACTTTGATATGTTGATATAATCCATATAAGATTGTTGATATTAAAATGATAGTTAATATGAATAGAACTTTAAATCTGATTTTCCGTATGTTCATGTGTATACCTCTATTTTCATTTTATACATAGAATGTGAATGTAATATGAATGATGATTGTCATTTAGCATAGATTCACTTATACTAATAGAGATACATAAATATTTTCACACCCAAAATGAGATGAGGTGCTTTCTCATGAATACGATTGAACTTTTTAACTTCTACTATTTTTTATATATAGGTATACTCATATGTATGACGTTCGTTATTTCTCTATTTTTGGATAACCAATCCTTAAGATTTAAAAAAGGATTTATTCTTGGCTTAATCATCTTCAATTTTATTATTCATTTTTTGAAGATATTCATTTATCCATATACACTTATAGATCATGTATGGACAAAAGTCACTTTTGAAAATATTTCAGCTGCGACGATTTTACTTTTTCCATATTTATATGTATCAAAAAACCAAACATTAAAAGACTATATGATCATCATTGGTCTTTCTGCAGGCCTCATACCTCTGATTTATCCAGCAGATGCTATGTCAACAATGTTTAATGGCACGATTCATATTGGTGAAAGACCTGTATTTATGCTAGAAAACATAAGGTTTTATACAGCACATTATATATTGTTCTTAGTCGCATTTTTAATGCTAAGATATAACATCCATATCGTCTCATTTAAAAGAGCTCTAAAAATACCCTTGATATTTATTGGTGTTTTAGTGTTGTTATTGATTAATGAACTTTTGATTACATACTTTGGTGGTGTCCCTTTTGAGGATCTCTTTGATCCTAATAAAAGAAATCCATCCATGATTTTTGGTATCAAGGATGGATATGAAGAAATTAGTGTGCTTTTAAAGGTGTTTGTCCCAAAATTCATGGAAATAACTCACCCAGTTTACGGATTTACTTTTTTAGTACCAGTCATCTGGTTAATGATACCTCTTTATATTTATGGGAGTATAATTATCATTTTGTTTTATGTGATTATAGATAGGAAAAATCTTATAACCTGGATAAAAAAGTCAAGATAATGTGTTACTTTCTTATTTTGCTGCTTTGATGACAGCTTTAGAAATATATGTCGCGACTTTCTTATTGAATATATTAGGAATAATGTACGTTTCAGTAAGATCTTCTTTTTTAATAATACGTGCTAAAGCTTTGCAGGCAGCAATTTTCATGTCATCTGTGATGTCTTTAACTCTAGCTTCTAGTGCACCTTTGAATATGCCTGGAAAGACTAAAGCATTATTGATTTGGTTAGGTTGATTAGATGCTCCAGTTCCAACGATTCTTGCACCAGCTTCTAAAGCTATTTCTCTTGTGATTTCAGGTATTGGATTAGCAAGTGGAAAAACAATAGCATCAATAGACATAGAAGCTATCATATCCTTAGAAACGATATTGCCTGCTGAGACACCAATAAACACATCAGCATTATTAAGAGCATCCTTTAGTAAACCTTGTTGATTATTTTTATTCGTATGTTTAGTAATCTCTTTTTGTGCATCGTTTAATGAGATGTCTCCTTTATTTAAAATACCTTGTTTATCGCATACTGTGATATGTTTTGCACCAAGTTTGATGAGAAATCTTGTAATAGCGATGCCAGCACTACCTGCGCCATTTATAACTATTTTTACTTCTTTTAGCTTTTTTTCAACAATCTTTAAAGCATTAATGAGTGCGGCACCAACAACGATGGCTGTGCCATGTTGATCATCATGAAAGACAGGGATATCACATAATTCCTTTAATCTTCTTTCTACTTCAAAACATCGAGGTGCAGAGATATCTTCTAAATTGATACCACCAAAAGATGGTGATAGACGATAAATCGTTTGAACAAGCTCATCTGTGTCTGTCGTATTTAATACAATAGGAATCGCATCAATATCAGCAAACCTTTTAAATAAAGCGCATTTGCCTTCCATGACTGGCATTGCAGCTAAAGGACCTATGTTACCTAAACCTAAAACAGCTGTCCCATCAGAGATGACTGCAACTGTGTTTCTTTTCGCTGTTAAAGTGTAGACTTCGTCAGGATTTTTGTAAATCTCTCTACAAGCTTCAGCAACACCGGGTGTATAGACTAGTGTCATATCAGACATGTCTTTGATGTTGTATTTATTTTTGATTGATATTTTGCCATTTAGTTTTTTATGTAGTTCTAGTGATTTTTGATAGATGTCCATAATATACCTCATCCTATAAATTTTCATACAAGCTCATGTCTATTATAAGTGATAAAAGTTAATTTTACTTAGTACTTAATTAAAAAGCCACAAAAGTTGTGGCTTTGTCTTTTGAAACTTAGTTTTGTGCGATATAGTCAATAACTGCTTGAGGTGTCATATTTTCTCTGATGGTGTCATATATTGGTAATAACACATCATAACCATAATAAATAGCATTTTTATCAGTGGCTGTTGTAGTATTAGTCACTGTGATAGAATTTCTTGAGTTGACTTGTGTATATCCTGTGCTTTCTTCATATGCTCTCCAAATAAAAAACATAGGAATTTGCAGTTCAATCTTAGTATATTCGTCCGTTGTGGCATTAAATGTATAGAAGTATTGTGTTTTTAACTCAATGTCGTATTGTCTAGCTCCAGTAAGCGTATTATGTGTAACAAATAAAGTATCCTTATTGTTAATGTAAATAGAATTTGCGTTATTACCATTTGCAGTAGCAATGACTTTAATATTATTAATGCCAGTTAAGTTTCCTAATGGGTACCACATCGTATCATATGTTCCCACAATAGGTACAGATTCTTTAACTTCTGATCCAACCATAAGACCTGTTTGATTATCATAAACTTCAACGTTTCGTTTTGTTGTCGCTTGAATTAAGAAATCTCCCTTTTCACCAATGATGGTAGTATGTGTGTTTCCAACATGTAACAATGCTCTTGTATTGATACCAACTTCATTAACACCAACAAAATGATATAAACTACCTCTGACACCATCATCATCTCTTGTAAATTCAATGTGTGCTCTGAATGTGCCAAACAAACGAGCAGCAATCACAAATGAATCTTCAGTCACTTCATATTTAATGACATTCGCTTCAGTAATAAAGAGTCTACCACCATATATATAGCCATCCTCAAAATTTATGTAATAAAGTTCTAATGATATGTCATTATAAGAAATCGTCAAATTGTATCCTTCGTCCAATATAATAGTTACGGAAACTCCAGCAATGGTTGTTGTAAAGTTGTTATAATCATCTGGATTTTCATTAATAAATGTTTGATATGCCGTAGCTAATGTGTTTGCAGTCTGATATATGGGATCCAAATACCCCATAACATTTTCAATATCTAACATAATGTCATATAGAATATTCATTTGCTTACCAATACCAGTATTCGGAATAGCAGATACATTCACAAATGATGTATAGTTCATTGATGGAGATCCTTTATAAACTTTGTTTTCTAAAGCGAAGCTTTCTGGTAAAAATGTCCATGGATCGGGTCTATCCATGACACTTAAAATGATGCTTGACACATCTGGCAATGTAATCATTTCTACTTCTACACTTAAAGTGATATTATTACTTGGCATGATGAAAGTACGATTTGTGATGAATGTAGATGTGGAACCAATCATATATTTTAATGTGTTAGGCTTTTCTCTATACAAGAGATCAAGATTTAAAACAACCTCTATGACTGTGCCTGCTTCGAATGAAGCCCCCTCATTTACTATCTCTATTTCAACACCATCAATGTCTGGTATTGTAATCGTGTAAGTAGGAATTGTTAAAGTTTTAAATGTAACTGTAACTATAACATTCCCTTCTGGCATGATGAAAGCATTATTAGAGACTGTAATCACTGTAGAACCATGAAGTACACTAATAATATCAATTGCCATATTTGAGTCTGGTGTTATCGTTAATATAACAGTCGCTCCAGCTTGAGCAGAACTAACATTTGAGGTAACTTCGCCACCATTATTTTGAGTAATACTAACAGTATATGTTGGTTGTGTGGTTTCTTTAAATGTTACTTGAACTAATACATTTCCATTTGGCATAGTGAATGTCAAATTAGTGACAGTAACTTGAGTCGTTCCCTGCGAAACACTAACTGTATCAATCTCATATCCTTGGTTAGGTTGAGCATTTATGGTGATTAGTTCACCTTGTGTAGCTTGTGATTTGTTAGTGCTTACTGTTCCATTGGATACATTCTCGATTTGAATTGAGTATGATGTGACCTCGGTAGGTTCTGAAGGCACTGAGGGCTCTGTATCGATATTACCCTCTTCACACGCTAAAAGAACGAAGCTCATGATAGATAAAACAAAAACTAATAAAAACCTCTTTAAAAAATTATTTAATTGCATCATGGTATCCCTCCCGAAGATTCATGTATGTTTAATATAATTTTACCAATATCATTTGAAATGATTCTTTCATTTTTAATAAAAGAATCCATATATTAGAAAAATCTAACATATGGATCTACTCCTTGGTTATATTTGGGCTCTTTTATTTATTTTTTGTCATTTTCATTTCAAGTAAAGAAAATGTATTAAGCAGTAGATATACAAGTTCAAATGTATCACAATCAACAAAGATTGATGCACCTCTTATGGTATCTATAAACAATCTTACAACATATTTATGATCACTGAATTCTATGGTAGGTGAACTAAATAATAGAGCTAAAGATTGGACTTTAGAAAACAAAAAGTTATCAGATGTTAATACACCAAAAGGCTGTTTTTGTTTTTCAAGAACATTACCATCACTTAAAACTTCATAACCAATTAATTGACTCAAGCTAAGTTGTGGTAAGTCAAAAGCATTTTTAAAGAAATCCTTCTCATCAATCATACCTTTTCTAATATACGAAAACTCGAAAGTCTCATCATTAAAAACGACAAAAGAAACATTAACAAAAGGTGTAAATTTTTTCTTCTTGTGATGTGTTATGATGATATGATTATATTTATCTTTGAGTAAACTTATGATTCCGATTTTTAATTGATCTAAATCCATAAACGTATCACCTTATGATTTCTTTTTTCTTTTCATCAATCCTTTTATTCTTAATATCCATTTTCCAAAAAACTCTTTTCTCTTAATGCTGTTTTCAATTTGCTTTTTCTTCTTAAAAGCTTTTTCTTCTTGTTTTATTTTTCTTTTTTGTTCTAACGCAGTTTTTTTAAGTACATCTAGATCATTTCTTAACAAGATTTGTACCTGTTTTTTCACTTGTTTTGTTTTTGATACTGTAGTTAAACCTAAAGCGTCTGTAACATACGTTTGAATGTTATCCACTTTTAATGATCCTTTATTAATATCAGATACAATAGATTTTAAAAGTTGCATATCAATTTTTGCTGATAGATAATCTCTTGAAGATATAACTATTTTATGGTCAAAAGGTAGTTCTTTATGTTTTAAGTAACTTTGATAGAAATCAATATTTTGTCCTTTATAAACATAACCAAATCCCGATACACGAATATCGTTAATGTTCTTATTAAAAATCTGAATTGAGAAATCTTTCGTGCCGTCTAATGCGTTGATATCCGAGGAAGATATTATCTGGAATTTTTTATTAGAAAAGTACATAGCAAAATATTTATTAAAGCTTAAGATTAGCGCACTAAGAAATATAGTTAATATAAAGAGTAATACGACAATTACTTCAAAGTTTTCAATTAAAAATGTCATCAGTTAACTTCCCCCTTCTCAATCATCAAATCAATCAATTGATTGATTTTTTTGAATGTTTCAAGATTATAATACTTTTCATCAATTCTTGCGCCTTGTTTCAATAAATAGATCATCATATCCATATCATTTAGTTTCACAAATGATAGAAGATAATTTAAATCATCTTTTGAAAGATAAGTTTTCATATCATTAAGTAATGATATATTAGATTTTTGTACACATGTTTCACCAACCTTTTTGAAATTGATGACCTCATGATATGTAGCAATCAAATGAGATGTAACATCTTCTAAATCATACTGAATCGTTTTTTTAACGATTGGTGTTAAATCTGTGAACAAACCTTTTTCGGCGAACTTTCTTATCAGTTCATAATCCTTTGTCTCTATGATCTCTAAATAGGTTTTTTGAGCATCAATACTTACTTTTCTAACCCATGAAATCGGTTCTTTATAATAGTAGTCTATGTAAAGATGAATACCTTCAATAAATTCATAACGAATGAATGTCTTGATATTGGAGTATAAATCTTCATCTTTCTGTTTGCTTTTCATGTAGGTCATTAGTACATTTTTTAAATGATAATATCCTATTACTTCAATGAAATCTGTGTTGGTTAGTGGGATAGGTGTTGATTCGTTGTTTTTAAATGGCCACATTGACTTAAGAACGGGTTTATAGTTTATAAACTTAGCAACAAATGTCTGCATACTAGGTTTATCAAGTAATCCCCATATGACTAATGCTTCTTTTTCGTTATCAATATCAAATGAACCGTTAAGTTTTGTGTATATGAGAATATAATCTAAAATACCTTCTAGTTCTTCTTCTAACATGAACTTAATAACAAGCAAGTAAATCTCCTTTGCGCGGTGATAATAATCTTCTACAAATGGAATCTTCTTTTGATGTATGTACATAAACATTTCTTTTTGCTTAGCCTCAATGATGTAATCCATTAAAACCTTACCGTAAAGATCGGGTTGGGCAATTCTTAAATTATCCACAGGTACTGTAGAGATTGCATTAAGTCCTTTTTGCACAACCTTTTGATATTCAGAAACAACCTCATCTGATGTTTTGGTTTTCAAATTCAGAAGATCATCTAGTGTTATTTCAAATAGTTTAGCAATCTGAATAAGGTTTTGAATATCAAATGAGCTTTTCCCTCTTAAATTCTGAGATACAGCTGATTTAGAAATAGCTAGAGCTTCAGCTAGATCATCTTGTGTCATACCATGTTGTTTAAGAAGCTTTTTGATGTATTCTCCTACCTTTACATTATCAATAATATCTGGCATAAAGTCGCCCCCTTATATCTTTAGTATAGCGGTAAACTGAAAATTAATAAAGATTGTTTGTACTTAACTATTGATTAACCTTTTGCTTATATTTTAGCAAATGTACTAAAAACAATTACTTCAATGTAAAGAATTGCTTAACTATTTTTGCTTTTTTGTCTTGATTAAATAGTTGTTATGCTTTAACAATGCGCTTATCTATTAATGTTAAATCAGTCAGAAATATTAAAATATTAATCAAGTCCAATAACATAATGTGCTATATTAGAATATATAATCGCTCTTTAGAGGTCCACATGAAATACGAAAATCAATTAATATTAAAAAAACATCAATCCAAACATATGATAGATATTGAAGTGATTGATTCAAAAGTAGATATCCATAAACCTCACGATAAGAGAGAGGTTGTGAGAGGTGTTTGTATCCACAAGAGAAAAATCCTTGTCGTTTATCCTAACAATGAACTCATCTATGGATTACCTGGTGGTGGAATTGAGTCAAATGAATCACATCAAGATGCATTAAAAAGAGAGATGAATGAAGAGGTTGGTGCTGAAGATATCAAAATCCTTAATTATTTAGGCAAAATGACTACCTTTAGAAAAAAATATCATAGTGATGAGATTTTTGTGCCTACACACCATCTTTATTTGATAGACATTCTTCATTATGGCACACAAAACCTCATATCATATGAAGCTGCTTTAGGCTTAGCATTTAAGTTTGTTGATATCGATGAAGTGATTAAAACAAATGAAGAAGCTTTAGAAAAAAGAAACCAAGATTATCTTGATTTCTATACAAATCAAACCGTATTATTCAAAATTATAAAAAGTGCATTAAATATGTGATGCATTTATTCATTATAAGATATTAAAATATATAATCACAAAGTGTTTATTTCTTCTTCTTAAATTTAATCCATAAAACGAGTAAGATGAATGGTAATATTGTCATCAAGATGAATATGATAAAAGCGGTTTCTATGCTCACTTTTTCCATCTCCTTCTCATACCTTTACAGTTTTATTATATCACTATACAATGCGATGAAAACGTAATCATTGCGTTTTTTTTATGCTTATCATACATATCATGTATAATAAACTTAATTTAAATTGGTTTGAATATCAAAATATTTATAAAAAGGATGAATAAAGGAGATTTTCATGAATCAATTACCAAGAATTATACAAGGCGGTATGGGCGTTGGTGTTTCCAGTGTAGAACTTGCTCGTACGGTTTCCATGCATGGCGAGTTAGGTGTGATATCAGGTACTGCCATCGCACTCACTCTAGCTAGAAAACTACAAACAAAGGATTGTAGTCAAGATATTATAGATGCCATACTTTCATTTCCATATCAAGAGATGGCAAAAAAAGTATTAGATACATATCATTTTGATTCAATCAATCAAGAAGGTAAAGATAAATATAAGGCTGTCCCAATGCCAAGTCTAGATCAACCAGATCAACTCACTGAACTGATGGTGATTGCGAGTTATGTTGAAGTTTACTTAGCTAAAAAAGGACATGATGGTATCATAGGTATGAACTTATTAGAAAAAGTTCAACTACCTACATTACCATCGTTATATGGTGCAATGCTTGCTGGTGTTGATTATATCTTGATGGGTGCAGGTATTCCGATTAGAATACCTATGGTCTTAGATAAATTTGCACAAAATGAAGATGCATCTCTACCATTAAAAGTATTGGATGAAACATTAGATGAACAAGTCTATATGACTTTTTCTCCTAAAGACTTTGCTAAAGATGAGGAGCTTCCTAAATTAAAAAGACCTAAATTTTTAGCCATTGTATCTTCTCACACATTAGCACTACATCTATCAAGAAGTGATTTTGGTTCACCAGATGGCTTTGTTGTTGAATTACCAATTGCTGGAGGGCATAATGCTAACCCGAGAGGTAAAGTTAATCTTAATGAATATGGTGAGCCTATTTATGGTGCAAAAGATGAAGTGGATTTTGAAGTTATGAAAAAAATCGGCTTACCTTTTTGGTTAGCTGGTGGCTTTGGAAGTAGAGAAGACTACTTAAGAGCAAGAGATTTAGGTGCGAATGGTATCCAAGTTGGTACAGCATTTGCATTTAGTAAAGAATCAGGTATGGAAATGAGTTTAAAAGAAAGAATCATAGAAGCTGTTTTAAAGGGTCTAGGACGCGTTAAAACAGATCCATTAGCATCTCCTACTGGATTTCCTTTTAAGGTTGTTGAAATCGAAGATACAACAGGTGTCGAAGAAACCTATTTAAAAAGAAACCGTATTTGTGACTTAGGTTATTTAAGAGAAGCTTATCGTAAAGAAAACGGTAAATTAGGCTATCGCTGTCCATCTGAGCCTGTAGATGATTATGTCAAAAAAGGTGGAAACATCGAAGATACCAAAGGCAGAAAATGCTTATGTAATGGTTTGGTTGCAACACTTGGCTTTGGTCAAGAAAGAAAAAATGGCGATAAAGAAATGCCTATTGTTACAGCAGGTGATGAATTAAAGTTTATCGCAAGATTTTTAAAACAAGGTGAAAAACTATATCATGCCATTGATGTATTAAAAGTAATCTTAGGATCATCATTTCAAAAGATGAGTTTATAACTAAAATAAGCGCATAAGAGATACACCATCTGTGTCACTTTACATTTGTGATCAAAATCTGAGATAGGATTTTATCAAATTATTATGAAAAGACACATTAAAGTGATTTTTATTGCTTCTATTTTCTAAAGTAAAATATTGATTTTATTCTGTTTCTTATTATAATGATACTTAAAAAGTAAGAGGAGGAAATTAAGATGAACGTGAGTAACTTTCTTGATACAGGTATGGAAAAAGGTGTGCATGACATTGTATTTGTATCAAAAAATGGATTGATCATTAATGGTAAGCATATAAACTATGAGAAATCGGAAGTTATGTCGGTAAAATATCAAAAGGTTGCTATTATAGAAGTAAATGAGACGATTTTTAATGAATCGCAAATCGAAAAATAAGATACTCTTTGTCTTTGATTACTTTGATTATCCATAAATAAAGTTTTTTTATAAACATATTCAAAAACGTTCATCAAGAACTAATTGTCTTGATGAACGTTTCTAAACCTTACTATTCTTAATCAATTCTCTTTTTTTATTAAGAATCATTTTGAAGTTTTTCTTCAATTATTAGTCAATTGTTCATATCTGATAACTTTTTCATCTGTTGGTATGCAAAAGCAATCGCATCAATCTCGATTGCCTGTTTTAAATATGACTCATCGTTCTTTGAATCATTCATGTTTGATGGTTTATTGTATCCTTCAAATTCACTCTTCCAAATCTTGATGGTCTCTTCATCTTCGATTGAGTTTGTTTTGATGCAGTGATATTGATATGCATGTCTTGTCTCATGGAAACATGTCACGATGATTTCTAGTTCATCTACTAGTGCAGCCCAATCTTCATTGAACACAATTGAATTGGTTGACTTATGGTAGAAACTAGAGATATTTGGATTTGAAAAGTCAGTTGATTTGTTGAAATATATGTTCGGTTCATTGATTTGTAGAATCTTGGATGCTGCTTGAACACTTATTGATACTGCATCAATACTTTTCATAGTGTATTTTTTCGACAATTGGTAAGATCTGATCTAGTTTTTCAACTATGCGTTTTTGGATTGTTAGTGGTGGTATGGGAATATAAATTTTCTTAATTTTATTTATTCCTACACCTCCAATCATTCCAGTCATATTTTCTTTGAATTGGCTCTGAAAGATTGGACTCTTCACAAAATAAAAGACAAACTTTGGATTAATGTATAGCGGAAAAATTGAAACCAATTTATTACCATAACAAACATCTCGATCTAATAACCCTATTTTTCTACCCGCACTACCGCCTTCTATACATAGTAAGGTTGATCCTGACTTTGCAACTCGAAAACTATCATCATATGGAATATAAACTCCATTATCATAATCTATAGTATGATCAAAATTTACATCTTTGGTTCCAATATAAGAATAACCATTTATTTTTTTGCTGTATTTTGTTTTTTTAACTGTTTCGTTAATACTATTGCCTGTTGAAAGATCACACACCTTTTCTAATTCTATTAACTCCCAATTTTCTGGAAAACTATAATCTAATTCATTTTCCAAAGAAACTGTATTATCAATTTTCAATATTTGTTTTAGTTCGTTTATTGCTTTGCCATCTTCTGGATACTGATCGACTAACTTTCCTTCCATCGCTTGAAGAAGTATAGATGAAGTCATACTATTTGGAAATTGTTGCATCAAATCATTAAGTTTTAATTCATCTTTTTCAAGAGAATCAATCAGCGGCAAAATTTCATCCAGCTTATCAACAATGCGTTTTTGTTCCGAAAGCGGAGGTATCATAATAGGTAGTTCCCTTATACTGTGTACGGTCACTGTTGCTTGAGCAGTTTTTGTTTCATTTTTTTTAATTAATTTTAATCCTAATGGTGAATTCAAGTAATACTTTAAGTATTCTAGTAAGCAACTATCAATTACACAAACTCTACAAATAGCACCACCTAGGAATGCTATTTTATTTGATTTGTATAAATGTACATTACCTATACTTGCGCCAACAATCGACAATAATAAAGATTCTTCATCCATTATCAACTTTGGAAATAAACTCGCAATATCATTTGGGATAAAATAGTCTGTATCGTATGTTATAGAATCCCATTTAAAATGTTTTGTTTGTAAATATGGTAAAGAGTCTATATTTCGAGTCTTTGTTAAGTTGGGTTTTATAGTATTTGAATAATCGAATCCGGTTTGTTTGGTTACAAATTTCGAGATATCACCAAGTCTAACAACAGTCCAATTTTCAGGTAAATCATAATCATTAGGTACTATTTTTGATACACTTTTTTCTTTTCGAATTATTCCACTCTTTATAAGTTTTTGTCTTTCTTTTAAAACATTATCTATATATAATTTTGCTAACCCATCATCACTCAATTGAACTGATAATTTCCCTTCAACTGCACTTTGTAGTACTGCTTTTCTTAACCAATTTGCAATCATGACTTAATACCCAACAGCTCTTCAATTTCTTTCAGTTTTCTATCAATCTTTGCATTTAACGAATCTCTTTTTTCATGAAAAACCTGTATAGTTTCTGCTGGAGATAGAACTTCTTCTTCAAAAGTTGGATAACCACATAAATCCATATCATATGTTCTATCTGCTAACTCTGAAATCTTATATTCTTTTGCTTTGTATGTTTCAGTTTCAGTATCTTTAATTTCTACTCTATTACTCCACCAATTGACACACTCATCAAAATGCTCAATCTTCATGGGCTTGGTCTTAGAGAAATGTTTATATCCTTCTGGCATATCAATTCTGTAGAACCAAACCGATTCAGTCTTTTTTGTATTATCAAAAAATAAAATATTGGTAGTGATTGATGTGTATGGTGAAAAAACGCTTGAAGGCATTCTTACAATTGTATGTAGATTAAACTCATCAATGAGTTTCTTTTTGATTGCTACTTTAGCATTGTCAGTACCAAATAGAAATCCATCTGGAATAATTACAGCTGCACGTCCATTTTTCTTTAGACGATACATGATAAGAGACATGAATAGATCTGCTGTTTCACTACTTCTCAAATCAGCTGGAAAATTATTTTTAACTACTTCGCTTTCTGTGCCACCATATGGAGGATTCATTAATACGACATCAAACTTTTCATTATCGCGGTATTCTCTAACATTTCGCTCTAATGAATTACCATGTATGATTTTTGGACTGTCGATATCATGAATGAGCATGTTTGTGATTGCTAAAAGATATGGAAGTGGCTTTTTCTCTATACCAAAAACACTTTGATTATATTTTTCTCTATCTTCTACTGTTTTTACTTGCTCTTCAAGAACTTTCAGTGCTGATGTTAAAAACCCTCCTGTTCCACACGCAAAATCTGCTATACCTTCTCCTAATTTTGGATCAATCATTTTAACCATGAAATCTGTAACTGCTCTAGGTGTATAAAACTCTCCAGCATTACCCGCACTCTGAAGGCTTTTCAAAATTGTTTCGTATATTTCGCCGAATGCGTGTCTTTCACTATACTCTTCAAATTCTATTTCATCTATTTCATTGATAACTTTTCTAAGAAGAACGCCATCTTTCATATATTGGTTTGCGTCTTCAAAGACAGCTCTCACAATCTTGTCTTTCATCGGTGAATCAATTTCAATTGGTAAATTCTTTAGTGTTGGAAAAAGCTCCATATTGACAAAGTCAAGTAGTTCCTGTCCAGTCATTGCTTTTCCATCTTTTTTATCCACAGCCCAATTACGCCATCTTAGTTTTTCGGGAATGATTGACTCGTAACTATCACTATGAAATTCCCAATTTTCTTCTTTTGCGTCATATACCTTGAGGAAAAGTAGTGAGGTCATCTGTTCGATCCGTTGTGCATCACCATTAATCCCACTATCTCCACGCATTATATTTTGAATGCTTTTTACAAATCCGTTCAAACTCATTTTATGTCTCCTCTATGCTCTGGTCTCATATATCATATTTTGTAATTCTTTTACTGCAACAAGGTAAGCATCTTTACCTCCGAATAGTTTAGCGATTTTCCGAGCGCTTCCTATGCGATCAAATGGTGCGTTATCAAGAATTCTCGTGTCTTCTAAATCTTGTATACCACCATCCATATACTTATCTAATAGAGCAGACAAAACTTCTCTACATGTTTCAGAGTATTTTCCAAGATAACCTTTTTTCTTCACCTGATCTACACGTTCTCTCTTGGTCAATGGCTTTTTGTCAAATGCGATATGAAGAATCAAATCGAAATCATCGATATCTTTTTGTGATTCTTCTCTTAGTGCGTCTAAAAGAATACCATGCTCTAGAAGTTCATCTTTAATAGCCGCCTTCTTCTCAGTATTTGTCCACATATGAATAAAATCATCCAATGTTGCATACTCGTTCAATATATTTCGTTTTGTATAGTCCTTAATGCTTTCACTAATCAATTTTCCATTTTGATCTAAATATTGAACTCGTTCGTTCAATATGGTTACACTAACTCCTCTGACTCTAATCTTGTGCTGTGTCGGATCTACTGGCTCTACAGTGGGTAGGATTGGTTCATTTCCATCTCCTGGATCAGTACAATCAGGATTTTCACCTTTTCCAGGTTCAAACTCGTCATCAGGAATTGGATTTCCATCGAATCCAGGATCGGCAAATAGTCTGGTCGCACTTCTAAAATCCATAATTGTAAAATAAAACTTATCGAAATCAGGAACCAACCGAGTTCCTCTACCTATAATCTGTTTAAATTCAGTCAAGGAGTTAATGTTGCTATCTAAAACGATTAGTCTAGTTGTCTTAGCATCCACACCGGTGGTCATTAGTTTAGATGTAGTTACAATCGTTGGATACTTCTCATTGACATCAATGAAGTAGTCTAGTTGTGCTTTTCCTTCAGCGTTATCACCGGTTATACGCATAATGTACTTATAATTATCTGCCACTAAATCTGCATTTTCATTGATTAAAGCTTGTCGCATGCGTTCGGCGTGATCAATATCAACACAAAATACGATAGTTTTACTGAATCTACCGTTTTCATGCAACCATTTTGTAATTCGTTTTGCTACTGCTTGTGTTCGTTCATCAATGACAAGTTTCCTGTCAAAATCACTGCTGTTATACTCCTCATCTGGAATTTGGTTTCCATAGATGTCTGTTTGACCTTTGTAAGGTCTCCATCCTTCTAAGTCTTTATCTAGACCAACTCTTACGACTTTATATGGAGCTAGGAATCCGTCATCGATACCTTGTTTTAAACTGTATGTATATACTGGATCGCCAAAATAATTGATATTACTAATGTATTTTGTTTCTTTAGGTGTTGCTGTCATACCAATTTGAATAGATGAATCAAAGTATTCTAGTATTTTTCTCCATTTAGATTCTTCTTTTGCACTGCCTCGATGTGCTTCGTCTACAATAATTAAATCAAAAAAACTAGGTTCAAATTCTCTAAAAGGTTCATCACCATCATCCCCAGCTAGCTGATGATATAGACTCATATAAATCTCATACGCACTATCTGGCTTCTTATCTTGTATTTTGGTCATGATTTTATCAAATGGTTTGAAATCTTGCTGCATCGTTTGATCGATAAGAATATTTCTGTCTGCCAAGTATAAGACTTTCTTTACAGTTCTCGTTTTCCAAAGCTTATGTATAATTTGGAAAGCAGTTAGTGTTTTCCCAGTTCCAGTTGCCATCACGATTAAGATACGCTTCTGTCCTTTAGAGATAGCTTCAATTGTCTTTTGGATAGCAACTCGTTGATAGTATCTTGGTGTTCTTGGATTAAATGTATCTAAATAGAATGGTTCAGTAACGATTTCTTCTTGTTTCTTATCTAGATTCTTACCAGCAAGGTATCTTTTCCACAATTCTTCTTCAGTAGGAAATTGATTAATTTCCAATTCTCTTTCTTGACCCGTGAAAAAATCATGTTCTATAAAAGCATCACCATTACTTGAATAAGCAAAAGGGACATCTAATATTTGTGCATATTCAATCGCTTGTTGCATACCAGATCCAATGGAGTGCTCATTATCTTTTGCTTCAATTATAGCTAATGGAAGATTTCCGCTTTTTGACATTAATATATAGTCAGCCTTTTTTCTTGCACTTCTTCTGACTACCTTTCCTCTCACAAGTACTTGACCATCAGTAAAAAAATATTCCATTCGGAATTGGGTTTTATCCCAACCAGCTTGCTGAATGGCTGGTGTAATATATCTTAGTTTAATATCCTCTTCAGTGAATTTTGCCATCGATAATCCCCCTGCTAAATAATATTCAAAACTTAAATGCAATCTTTCTTATAATTATATCAAAAAACATCATTTTATGAAACACTTAAAGAGTTTCGTTTATCCTTGTATATAAATCGGTTGACTATTTTAATGTTTACCACGTCTACCACGCGTACCACGCCAAAAATAAGAGTCACCTCTAAATTTATGTGCACATAAGTTGAAGATTTTCACGATATTTCGAAATATTGTATATCATTCCTTGATTACATTTAAAATCTACTTATCTGTAGATAATTTTTTAAGCTCAAGTGCACTTTTCATGAACCCTGTATCAGATTGTTATTTTTTTGACTTTTCATTTTAAACCTTTATTTGTACCGATGGCTCAACAAAGACAAAAAAAGCCACTCTCAGGGTTGAGAATGACTACTCGGTTAAGTATGGTGATCCATAGTGGCTCACAAAATCATCCGTGACCAACTAACGTTAAAGACCTCTAGGTCTTTAGTTTCATGTAATGTTTTGGTGACCATAAGGATTTTTGGAACTACTAATTTCTAGAACAAACCTACCTATAGGTAAAATATGATCAGAGGTATGTGAATTTAGTTTTATAAATCTCTTTCTAATTAGATTTTAAAAATTCAATTAACTCTTTTTTAAGTCCCTTACACTCTATTCTGTGTAAATAATACTTTCCTGATGAAATCAGCCATAAGACTTTGTCGATTTCATATGACTTTCTCCCCTCTAAACCTGCCATCTCAACAGTCGCTTTGTATGTTTTTAAATCAGTCCCATCTGACAATCCTAATGCATGGAAAATTTCTTTAAGGTGTACATCAGGTTTAGGGTAGTTAGTGTGTCCAAGTTCTTTTAAAGAATCACAGGATAAGGCGAAGCCCATACCAAAAACCTCTTCTGCAATTAGCATCGGTAATGCTGATTGAGTTTTTGTATTGAAACCGAATGATTTAACAAACTTATCAAAATCCTCATAATCTTTGAAATCATAGATAAGCGCAGCTGCAGAAAGAATACCTTTAGTATACTTACGCCATGTGTTACTTTTTTAATCTTTATTCTTATAATTAAATTTAAGGAAAAGTGTCTCATACAGAAATTCGTAAGTTGGGTAAGCTTCTAATACTTTTTGAGGTGCAAAATCAAAGAGTATGGTTTTAAAATCTGAAATTCTAGACTCAAACTTAATAGTAAAGGCGAGAGATGAATTCTTAAATATGGAAGTCTTTAGTACATTAAATGAGGCTAAGTTACTACAAAATAATGGGTTTTATATTACAATACTATTAGACCTTACAGTTCATTAAAATATCAACCGCCAGCACCGCTTACAATTTTCGAACTAAGATCCTAAGTCTCTATTCTATTTCGGAACATTTTATGGGGCAGTGCTCTCAATTATAGTACTTTGTAACTTTGTCATAATACATCCTAAAAAACTATCTATCAAAAAAACGGTAATTACTTAGCTGCTTCTTTAACATCTAAAATAGTAGCAGCGATTTTTTCAGATAAAACTGGAGGAACAGCGTTGCCAATCTGAACGAAATTAGCTGAGCGTGACCCTTCAAAATAATAATCATCAGCAAATGTCTGAATTCTTGCAGCTTCACGAACCGTAATAGATCTATTTTGTTCTAAATCTGGATGAATGTAATAATGGCCATCTTTAGCAATATGAGCAACAATCGTATGTGAATAACCATTCTCATCCAGAGCTTTAAAACGATCAATAAATGCGGTTGTGTTTTTATGTGTTTTGAGGGTGTTTGGTAATTCATCATATCTGAGTTGCTTACCCTTTTTCTTAGACTCTAATACTAACTTATAGATTTTTAAATCTCTATCATTATGTGTTCTAGAAATATTTGCTGTCAATGGAAAATCTAAATATTTTCTTATCTTTGATCGTAAATAATCAGATTTTGTGTTAATAATATATTCATTCTTGGACTCTCCTGGCTTCATAGATGGGAGATCAGAAAACAAATCTTTTATCTTAATTGGAACTTCTTTCCTAGTGCTCAGAGATTTAAAAAAATCATCATAATTCAAATCTTTCCTATATCCAAAAACAAATAACCTCTCTCTATTTTGTGGCACTCCATACTCCGAAGAATTAACAATATCATTTGAAACAGAATACCCTTGATCGCTAAAAGCTTTCAAAATGATTGGTAGCAATAACTCATCTTTATCATTTTTAAATGACAACAATCCTTTAACATTTTCAAAAACAAAGAATTCTGGCTGATATTTCTGGAGAAATTTCACATAGTACTCGTAAAGATAAATTCTTTTATCTTCAGGTTTCTTCGATTCATTCACTACTCTACCGATCATAGAAAACGCTTGGCATGGAGGTCCGCCAATTATACCATGCAATTTTTTTTTATTTAAATTTGAATCTATTCGGTTGAAAATCGTATCAATTGTATCCTCGTTTATTTCAACATTTAAAACTTTTGAAAAAAGTTCTTCCGGAATCATATTATACAATTGATCTCTGCTTATAGTTCCATTAAGGTAATTGGCGTAACTGTTGAGTTTACCTTGTGATCTTAAATAATAAAATGCTTCTCTAGTTTTAAGAGTAAGGGTTGCATCATGATTCATTTCAACATGAAGTAAAACATTAAATTGTTCTTGCCTGAACCCTTCGCTTAAGCCACCTGCACCCGCGAAGACGTCAATTATGTTAATCATTTCAGCAATCACCACCTTTTCTCATTAAATCCATAATTATAGCATACCAGACTTGCATTTCAAATTCAATCATCCGGTTCATCATGTCAAATTTTAAGTTTCATATCCGTTATACAAGTTTAGATAAATCATTTCTTTCTTCAGAGTCCAACTCCGGTTGTCCCTGCCTAGCAAAATAATGAGTAAATCTATACTGTATGTCTTTATAAACCTCCGGATTTATGGTGTATAGTTTTTCAAACTCATTCATTTCTAAAATGTCATTCTTGCTTACATTAATTACCTTTTGAAAATTGAAAAATGATTCCTTAATTTTACCCTTGTATGGGGGTAAATATTGGTATTGTGGATTTCCATTTTTTACTATTCTTTCAAATTTATCTTTAATGCTTCTACGCTTATCAGAAGTTGTTGCATTATTGTACATCTGTATATAATCATCGCGAAAATCATCTGAACTTTCACACAAAACTATATTTTCTGGAATAGTCCTTTCCATATCACATGATGCATTTAAAATAACATATCTTTTATTGCTTTTCTTTTCTAAAATAACTAGCCCTGGATGTATTTTATCCTTTATTATGGGGTTGATATAAAATTCAGAAGAACTTAGTGAATCTGACGCTTCTGATTCATCTCCAATTAGAAACTTGTTAGATAGTCTAGAAACAACATATCTCATCAGGCGTTTACTTTTTAACTCCTGTGATAATCCGTTCCAAGATAAAATATCTCCGGATACATGTTTCCAAAAAATGCCATGAATTTCTTCAATCAACAGACCCTCATTACTAAAAATATTAAAAATGTTTGTGTTATAAATATTGATAATATGTTCTAAAAGATTACCCAGTTTATTTGATTTTGAAAAAAATTTAAAGAAATCATTTTCATCAATTTCGTATGGATTTCCTGAATATATAATAATAGGGATCATATGTCTTTTTGCTTCATTAACGATTCTTTCACCATATTTTTCATTATTATGCCATTTCATGTCTATAATTATTCCATTAAGATCAGATTTTATATGCTTTTTGATAACAGAAATGTGCTTTTTGGTGCAACTTGATCCAACTATTGTTTTTCCCAAGCCTGTAGCATTTAAACTTTTGATCGTTGCATAAAAATCATCTACTACTTTTTGATCGTCATCAAAAATAAGGATTTTAATTACTTCCATCAGTTGCACCTGCCATAGGAATCTCAATTATGAATCTGACCCAATGATCATCATTCATTGCTTTAACAGAACCAGATAATCTCTTTGTTGCCTCACCCACAATAGCTAATCCAAGTCCAGTGCCATTGGGTTTGTTTGAAATTCCCGGAACAAACAACAAGCCATTGTTTAATAAATTTTTTGGGATTAGTGGCCCATTATTACTAAATTCAATATAAATTAAACCACTCTCAGAATACACGTTAATAGTTAAAGCGCGATCATTTTTAGAAGTAGAAAGCCAGAATATCGCATTATCAATAATGTTATTTACTATCATTAAAAAATCCTGTGGCCATCCTACTAATTTGTATTCTTTATCATACTTGAATTCATATCCAATTTTATTATCTTTAAAATAATTCTTATACATATTAATGGACTTATAAATAGAATCAATAATAGGAAACAGTTTAGTCGATCCTCTTTTTTTCAAAGCAAATGGTTTTAATCTATTAATAGTATCTTCAATATAATGCGATTCCTCTATAACATTCTTTGAAGAATCTAAGATAGAATATATATGTTCGAGATTTTTATCTTTCTCAAAAGATTTTAAATAATTGCCAATTATATCAGATTCATTTTTCAATCTTCCAACCGGTCTATTTAATTCGTGCAGAAGCACATTTGTCATTCTTCCAAGAGTTACTTGATTTTGATATTCTGCAATGGTGTATTCTATCTTGTCAATTATTACTTGATCTTTACTGGATTTTTCATCCAACAGTTCTTGTACTTCTTGCAAAACAGTTTTATCAATATTATATTCATTAAATTTTAGTTCTAAAGTACTTTTAATTTTTTTGTAATCTACTAAACTTCTTAGTTCTTTACTTGAAATGATTTTTTGTGTGAAATTATAGGCTGATTCTTTTCTTCTCTGTTCAAATCTCTTGGTTTCTAATTTTGATAAAACCTGTTTTGCCATTAATACTAGTCTCTTATAACTCTTATTCTCTTTCAGACCATCACGGGCACTTTTTTCAATTAGATTTGAGACTTCTTCAGAGTCGATCTTAATTACACCTGATATTTGATTAAATCCAACTCTAAGTGACGGATTTTGAACTCTATCCCTATCTAAGAATAGCCAGTCTTTGCCTTCTTCTCCATAAGGTCTAACATTAAACCCATATCTGCTTATTGATACTCCGGAAATATTGTCTATCATTTGAGCTACTAATCTATAATCTGCTTTATTTTTTTGATCAAACAACTCTAAAGTCTGTGCCATTTGTTCTAGTATTTTTTTATCGCGGTCAAACACCCTAAAATCGATTACTAATCTGCCACAATTTTCCAGATCATCTTCCTTTAGACCTTCAGGGATTATAAACTCAAACGGTATGTCTTCAGTCTGGTTTTTATACTCATACACAAGCATGCCTGTTCCATCACTGTTGACGTTTCCGGAGATTCTATAATGATAATCATCCAATAAACTCAGTGGCTCAAGTGGATCTAAATCATCATTGCTAGGAATCGGATTAAAAACTGGAAAATCTCGAGTGTCTAAATGAATACTGAAATCTTTAGGCAAATAGGTTAATGCTTTTCTTAACTCATTTTTTAAGTATTCTAATTCCAGAACACCCCAATCTTTTTTATAGTTCTCTCCGCCAATTATATCAAATATAGTACCGTTACTTTGATTTGTTACGGATGATCCTAATTCAAAAGAAATCTGATCCAAATAATCTACAGAACCAAAAACATTCCAATCAATTTCAAGTACAGTTTCAATATTCTCACTGACAGTTCTTAGTCTTAAAAAATCCCCTAAAATTGACGCGGCAAAACGTCCGATTCCTTTTCTCCCTTGCATAACTCTTTTTTTAGGACTGGTCTTACGATCAAGTTTGTCTTTAGTTGATGGCACCAACCACTTAAATTCCACATCATCTGTTGACATACCATGTCCATCGTCTTTAATGGTGATTTCAATTTTCTTTTCTTCACCACGAAATTTGATCCAAACATTATTTGCGTCAGCATCATAGGCATTTTTTACTAATTCAATTATTGCTGCATATTGATCTTTAATCAATTCAGAGCCAATAGTTTTTATGTGACTTGCTGCAGGTCTAAAACTTTTTTTCATTTACTTGCCCCTTTCAAAATAAAATCTTTGAATCCTTCTTTGCCTCCATGGTATTTGATTGAGTCGTTTGCATAGGCTACATAGTCAATAACCTTACTTTTAGAAACGACTTCAAGATCGATAAATACTATAGACATGACGTTCCTCTTTATTATATGTAAAAAAATAATGTGTAGTTGGTAATTTATTGATTATTTATATAGTCATTATAGCAAACTTATAACAATCATTTGTATATTAAATAAGTTTTTATATATAATTTACATAGCGTAAAATATTTTGTGTAAATGAATAACTGAATAAAATATAAAAAGGCATCTCATTTTAGTATAATAGAGTTGTCGAAAAACCACTATACAAAGGAGTGGATTGGTATGAAAATTAAACAGTGGGTTATGATACCTTATGCATAGAAAACTGAAAGGTCTAGTAACCATGCCAAGTAATAACAGTAAGTACTCAGAAGAGATGAGAGAAAGAACATCAAAGTTTATCATTGAATCCGGTTAGTCAGCTACTTCAATGGCTTCATCCTTTGGATAGCCATAATGTCCTGATGAAATTAATGGAAATGCTATAGAGCTTGCTCTATGTCTTACAGCAAGCTTTAAGCAGTTTAAATACGTTACTTCTAACAACGCTCTCTCATTATGTTTTCCATCTTGATAAATAGGTCCCACTGTATGGATGACATAGGACGCATTTAGTTTATAAGCACTAGTAATCACAGCATCAGTCGTTTTTAAAAGTCCAAATCTTTTTCTTTCTTCAATTAAACCCTTACCTGCTACTTGATGAATTAAATAATCCGTTGTCCCTCCAACAAAGGGTTCTGGTTGTGCTGGATTTACGATAATATCTACATTCATTTTTGTTAGATCTTGTCTGATCACATAAAATGGCATATATTCTACTCACTTTCAATTAATCTAAAAGTATTTTTCAATAGTCTTCTCTAATTTATTATTTAGCTTCAATTTTTTTCAAAGGGAAATCTGTAAATAGTTTCAACATTCAAATCATTGTGGTATTCAAAGTTTTGTATAGTTGCAGATTGTATAAAAAATTTCCCTTCATCACCACTTTGTTCAATCGAAAATAAAGAAAATACTCTACCTTCTATGAGCAATTCAAATTGATGATTCATAACATAACCGTCTTCATCCCAGCTTTCACCACCATAATAATTAATAGCAGTATGAAAATCATGCTCGTTGATCTGATCTTTTTCAATTCTCAACTTAAACAAAAATTTAACATAACTGAACTGATTTTTAAAGAGGTAAGCTGTATAATTACATAAATGAATATTGTTACTTTCATTCAAATCAATAACATGGTATGTAACATTTTCAAGTCCATTATTTATCAAAATATGATTTTCCGCTTGTTCACATCTATAAGAGAACAATTCTTTCATAAAATTTAATCTGGAATCATAATTTCTAAAATTCATGATAACAATTTGGATCATATGATCGGTATTGATTTCTTTATTTATTTTCTTTATTACCCCTTTTTCCATAAAAAGTTTACCAGAAACCAGAACTTCATCTCCAAGTTGGACATTCTTTGAAAAGTAGTTATAACTATATGATCTTTCTATGTCTGGAAAGTAAACAACAACTTCATATCCATAGAAAAACGATTCATACTTATCACAATAGATATCATCTATATTAAATGAGTAATTTACGTGTTTCATATAATCTGATTGATTGTAAACATCTGAAACGTTTTTTATTATGCCAAAATGCTTTTGTAGTTTCCCACTGACTTCAACGCCATATCCTACGATTGCTTTATCAGATTCACATAGGTAATCATATGTCAAATCAACTTCTGGAAAATAAATCACAACTTGTTTTAAATCTTTTTCTGATTGCATTTTACTATCCTCCATTACGGCACCTTGGTTCTAGATTAATAATTTATGATATAAAGTCTACCAAAAAAATATACTTTAAATAATCTCACCATACGGAATGGCATTTAATATAGCTGCTAAGCCTTTCTCAACACTGAATCTACGCATATTTGGATTTAACTTCTCAACGATTTCTTTACCCTCTAATTTACTGATTAGTGCAATAATACTCAGCTCAAATTTTGCCCTAGATGCACCCACATAAAACAACATACTGTTTTCAATAAATGTATCCCTATCAACATCAATCAAAATGATCACATCTGCCTCAAGACCTTTAAACTTTCTACTTGTTGTCCACTTATAATTCTTGTTTTTATAAGAATAGAATCCAGCAGAATAATCTGTGTTTAGCAATGATTTGCTCATTGACTTTACAGAGATTATTACAATATCTGAATATCCTATGGTTAAGTACTTATCTATTGATTCATTTAATTGAATAAAGAAATCTTCTTTATCTTTTCCAAAACACAAAATAGGCTGTTGTCCTGACAGCGCGCCTTCGTATAATTTAGGCTCTTTTTGTATCGGTTTCATTGAGGTGTGAGCAATTGCAGTAGTATTTCTGCAATTTTTATAGAGTGTGATTCTGCAATCTGCCTCAGTGATATATTTGGGAATTTTTGATCCCTGTATTAATTGATTATTATCATAAAAAATATAGAAGCATCCGTTTTTATTTTTTACAATCAAGTCAAGTATTTCGATTATTTGTTGTTCCTCGATTTTTTCTTGACCAAAATCCTGACCTTCATCAATTATCACATGTTGATAATCAAACTCCAATTGGTCAAAGTATATCTTTTCAAGGTACTCTTCTAGTTTTTTGTATGATTGATCTAAAACACCGGTTGTTTTCAAAGTATATGCATCTAATGTAAAGTAATGTATATTTTCATCTGGAAATGCGTTTTGTAAATAATCTCTTAGATCTCGATTAAAGCACAAAAATAACACCTTTTCTTTCATTTCCGCCAACCTACGAGCTTTCTCTACTGCTAGCATTGTTTTCCCTGTTCCAGCTGCACCATTAATCGTAGCATAACGCTGATTTTCTAGAAAGTCCATTAGTACTTTTTGTTCATCAAGCATTTTATTGAATTTTCTGTTTTTTTCGTTTAGTAATATATTATTCGATGGAAACAAATTAAAACTTGGTGAAAGTATATTGTTGATCATATACTTTGTCTCTATTGAATTTAAAGACTCATGTTTAGATTGTGATAGACTGTCATGGTATTTAAAGATATTGTTTAAACAGTTTTCAATATCATCTAAATCGTTATAGGTTATTATTAATTCTTTAGGTGCTTCAGCGGGTAAATTCATGTTCGCCAATGTGCCTTTTTGAACCTCAGGAAAACAAACAGCATGAAAAAAACCACATTTCCTAATTAAACTATATGGATCATCCTTCTTCTTTAGATAGTCAACAATCTTGTACTTGTTATTCTTAGCCTGATTAAAAGGTCCATCATGGCGCATAATACTACCATCTCTATACCTCCAAGCGCCATTTGTATACGCAAGATAACCTGCTTTTACTTCTATTGCGAGTATACCTTTTTTAGGATGGAATAAAACAAAATCAACTTCAATGTCCCGATTTTTATTATTTCCTATCTCTGTAATTTGGTATGAGTGGAATATGAAATAATCGTCTGATAGTTTTGATAATTTCTCGAATACTAACCCTTCCATACTTATCTCTGAAAACTCTTTTGGTATTTCTGGCAGCATAATTGCCATATTAATCACCTCTTATAAGTTTAATCCTTCTACATCGTTAACATCTTCTATAAAAATCAATCTCCACTCTTCAAAATTTAAACTACTCTTGTATTTTTTTATATTATCTTCATCAAGTATAAGCATTAATTTTAAGTTATCCCATAGTAAATCTACAATCATTCTATCTCCATTTTTAAATCTAACCTCTGAACCAAAATGAGTTGGAGCTGGAATTGTATATTTTTGGGTGAATAATTTTAGAGCTTTAATTTGCTTCTCGTTTACTAGTTTGTAATCATCAGTGGCATATAATACCGAATCAATTAAAGTATAACCATCTAATGATGTCCCCTTGTCGATATATAAATATTTCGCAATGTTTTTGAAACCTTCACTAGAATCATCAGATTGTTCGTCTGCTATAACATTAAATAACATGTTTTGAATAACTTGTTTTGCTAGTCCTCTTTTAAGTAGATCATGTATTTGCTGATTTCGATAATTTCTAAGGCAACTATAGCAAGAGGTTGAATCATCACAGCACTCTCTGCTTACAAGTTCAAGTGACTTTTCAAGGGAGAAAATAAACTCTTTAATATCCAAAAGTCTTTTAACGTGTCCTGCTCCTCCAGGAACTTGATCAAAAAATACAAATTGTGTATTACTATGATCATAATTAAAGACACCATTGATATCATTACGTTCAATATTAAAAGCAACAGATATACCGTTTAATATAGCATAAAGCACAGAAAGTGCTTCGTCTTCATTTAACTTACCATTAATAGTTATTTTTATAACATCTGTTTTAAACGTATGTGCCAAATGTCTTCTATGAAGTTGATTACCCGAGCAAGTTTTACTTTGATTATATCTTACGTTATGTTTGTGTTGAATAAAAGGAATTGTCCCAACCTTTTTTTCTATTTTTGTGTATCCACATCTATCACATACATAGAAAGGGTTGCTATTCACAGACATCATATCATCATCAGAACTACTCTCAATAGAAATATAGTTACTGATATTTCTTCTATCTTCGTTATCTACCCCACCTCCAACATAATATGTCTGACTTGCATAGGTTTTTTTAGGCTTTAAAGTGCGGCTTGTTCTTGGCTTATCTTCTGTAGCAAATCCGTAATTTGGAATGATATACTGTTCAGCTTTGCCTAATAGCCTTTCATAGCAATATGGGCAGAATGAAAACTTATCTGAATCCAAACTATAATCAACTATAATTCTATGACAATTTGGACATTGGCAATAAAATTTAGAATCTAGTTTATCAAATTGAAAAGTTGGAAATATAACATATCTTGACGTATATTTTTTCTTGTTGATGACAACTTCAGATTCAGGTGCGTATTCAGATATAGCAACACTTAAGTCACGACTGGGTTCCATGTCTGTTTTTTCATTAAAATCATAAATCTCTAGTTCAACTACATCAACTGGAAATCCATATTTAGGCACAACTACTGATCTAGAAAGTCTGTCTAATAATCTCTCTTCTTTAATCATACGTATTTGTCCATTAAACCAATTAACTTTCCTATCTCCGTCACTCGTTCCTTCGCTTTGAGCTTCATTTCGGGCTATTTCAAGCTCATTGATCTGATTGTGTATATAATTGACCATATTATTTATTGGCGTTCCTTCACCAATAACACTTTTAACCCAACCAAAATTCATGAGATCTCTCATATCTAAATCTTTTAAAATAGTTTGATCTATATATAATCCAAGGCTTTTTGGGTAACTAAGAATGTGCTGATTAAATGCATCAAAGCCACCTTCAAAAACGAATCCTTTAACGTTATGATAGTAATGAGGAAAGACCTCAAAAAAAGAGCCTAATGCAGATGCTGTAATATGTCTAGTAATGATTTTTCTATTATCTATTTTAAAGTAAGGCGGCTTTATAACACCTTTTATCATTGATTTTGGAGAATTAAAGTATGTATAATCATGAGATCCAATGCCACAATATGTCATTACAAAACCTGCATTACCGAAACGTCTACCTGCTCTTCCAGCTCTTTGCGCATAGTTAGCGGGTGTTGGTGGTACGTTTCTCATAAAAATATTATCTAAAGATCCGATATCGATACCCATTTCGAAAGTCGTAGAACTGCTTAATACATTTATTTTATTATGTTTAAATAAATTTTGATTTATCCTTCCTATTCTTTTTCCAATTTGACTCGTATGTTCTTCTACAACTAGTTTCTCAATACGTTTATCAATGTACTGTTTTCTATAATATCCACTAATACCCTCAATAACATTAAAATCTTCAACTTTGTGCAGTATTCCTTCGCAATGATTATAGTGACATAGATTTTTTACGTTATTAGGAGTAATTTTCAAACAACGATCACATCTATAGAAATCAATGTTGTTAGAGTCAATAACAGAATATTTATCTACATTAATTTGAACATGTGTTGTGTCTTTTTGAGAAATTTCAAATAAACCTACATATTGACATATATCCCAAATTTCTAATGCACATTTTGTTACAATATCAATATCGCTTGTATCCAAAACTTTAGATAGAAATCTGAATAACATATTAGATTTGCCTTTGCTTTCTGGTGTAGATGATGGCATGAAAGATCTAATGTTATTTCTCTCTCTATCTTTCTTGCTAACGGTATTTCTCATAACAACATAATTGTCAAATTTTCTATATAATAGTTCTTCGTCAAGTTCTGACCGATCAATTTCATATTCTTTATAATATATAGCGGGTGTTGTTCTAAAAACCTCCAAAGCTATATGTATGAGATCAATAATTTGTTTACTGTCAAATTCTTTAAGTATTGTGGAATTAGTTTTATCAATGGCATCAAATATTTTTTTCTCGTTGAGTAGGTTTAACCTGAAAGCAAACAATCCAATACCTTCACCACTGAATTTTCCATCAACACGTAATAATTCAGCAAGAATTGCTATCCATGCCTCAGTATTATATGCTTGATACTCATCTTTAGTAGGACTTATCAATTCTTTTTCAGCAACTATATCCCTATAATTACCTATTAATTCCTTAAATCTAACAGGTCTATTATGATCCTTAAGGATTTGAAGTATTGCTCGTTTCCTTAAGAATCGCATATGATTGTGCTCCATGAAGGTCGCATAGAAACTAGCTTGTTGGACACTGTCAGAGAAAGCTATAAATTGCTTCTTGTTTTCATCATCTAGAACATCCGAATCTAGATAATCGTACATAGAGTTCAGACTGATTTGCCCTAACATTGCAGTCGCTTCATCTTTTTGAATATGAAACGCTCTAACAACTCCAGCAATATGATATGAGTCACATACAGGACACCTTTCAATATTATTCTGAATTTCACTTCTTTCATTATCTGCATGAAAAACTTTCATCTTGTAGTGTTCTTGACAATCACAAGATTTGCCGTTAAGATTGTTAGTTTTTCTAATATGACCACACTTAGTACATAATTCATAGGGTGTTAGCTCATTTTCATCTAGCAATTCATTGGTCATTGATTCTTCAACGAGTAAAAAATCAGTTTTTACAGATTTTTTAGATTCTCCATAATTTTCATATATGTCAACTTTATCATTTTGAATGAATTTGGATTGCCCATTTACAATGTGCCCTATAAGGTATGTTGACGAGCAAAATCTACACACACCAAGTTCAAATGTTTTGACGCCATCTATCTCTTTTTGTCTCTTTAATTTGATAACCGGATCAGGTTTGTATTTAATAAATGCTCCTTCAGGTGAACTAACAAATATATGATATTTACAATTAATTAAAGGTTGGCCATCTTTATTTGCGAATGCCATTAAATCAATCAATGCAGAAAAAGATTCTTCATTAAATTGATATTTCCCTTTTAATAAATGATATATCTCATCAGAAGGATAAGTATCGTCATATTTCAACATCTCTAATATATCGTTAAAGGCTTTGTCCTTAATCAGCCATTCATAAACTAGTTGATTATTACTAAATGTAGTCGTTGAGATATATTCATCTATAATGCTTTTTATGTCTGATAATTTTTCCTTTGAATTCCAGACTTCTATATAATGATTGGGGTTAATTATATACTTTGGATCGACCTGTAGGTTAATCCGTTCTGCAAAAATAATATTTTCATCTTGATAATCGGCACCAGTCAATTGATGTGCAAAACTAATGATCTCACCAACATCATTCTTGTCTTTACCAAGGGTGGCACTAGTAAGAATATACTGTAAATCTTGGTGGACAAATTTTCCAGATAATCTTCTTAAAAGGTGACTTAGTTCAATTGCTAGTGCGCCTTTATAAGTATGTGCTTCATCTAATACAATAAACTTCCAATTTCTTGTATGTTTATCATTAAATATTCTCTGATCTTGCGGACGTATTAGAATATATTCTAACATTGAGTAGTTTGTAAACAATAAATGCGGTGGGTTGTCACGCATACTCTCTCTATCTCTAATCTCATTAACTGGATAATCAATTGGTGTGAAAGTTGTAATATGACTTTTTCTTAATTCTGAGGCATCTTTTTTGTTAACTCTATCTTCGTTCTCCTCTGTTTCACCTGTATATGAGCCAAAAGTTATCTCTGGATAACATCTTAGAATTTCTCTTAGTCTTTCCATTTGATCATTAACTAAGGCGTTAACGGGATATAAAAATAGCGCTCTTATACCTGTATGATCTTTACCGCTTTGAATATCTTTCAAAATGTTATTAATTATTGGATAAAGAAAACTTTCTGTTTTTCCAGAACCTGTACCAGTTGTCACAACTATACTACTACCTTTGTTTATCTCTTTTAAAGCATTATATTGATGCTGATATAGCTTAAAATTAGCGCCTATCCCTCCTAATTTTAAAAAGTCAGATGCAAGTTCACCATCTTCTACACATTCTTTTAGTGTTTTTGATGTAATAAAAGGTTTTGAAAAGCTGATATATGGCCCTTTAAAAAGTTCAGTTTTATCTAACTCTTCAGAAAAAATTTCATTGAGCTTAAAATCTCCGATCGATAAGGTTGATTTTAGATAAGCTTTATATTCGTTTTTTATTATATTAGCTCGATTAATAGGGTTTATTTTGATTATCATAGCATATCCACCATTTCTAATAAGTATTCATCTACTATACAAGATTCATCGGAAACTATAGGGTCATTAGTTGTATCGATTATTCTATGACTTTTTCTATCATAATATAGTGATTCCTCATCGTTTAGTTCCAAGATATTTGCAACAATTCTCTTATTTGTTTCTATATATTCCGGGATGTCAATGTTAATTTTTCGTATATTTCTGTAGAATTTTTTCTCGTTCTGTCTATTTAAGTAGAATATTTTACCAATGTATTGGTCTATCGATCCTATATACTTATCTATTGAAATATACGTGTATCTTTGTTCATCAATTGCGTCAAAATAAATTCTGTCATCGTTAGTTTCTCTACATACACAAAGTGACACTTCTCGTATTCTAAAAATCTTGTTTTCTAAATCATGTTTGTTAAATAAGTATACACTTTTACTCATTATTTGCCGATTAACTTTTGAGTCATAGATATTAATCTCAAGTTGGGCTGGCATATTGTCTATCATTAGTTCGTAATCCTGAATAGATTTCTCAAAAATAATCTCACGAGCCTGTGCTTGAGATGGTTTTACTTGAATCAACATATCATTATTTCCACGTACATTTTTGAAACTAATTTTTATACTTGACGTTCTTGGATTAGGTATAATCTTGATATCATCTTGTTCCAACTCATTATGATTCAAAAAATCTATATTATATACCAAATGATCTTTTTCATAGAAGCTTAATTGTATATTGCTATGCGAATAATTTGTTTTCAAAGTACCTATATCAATTTTAAAAAAGTCTCCTTGAAAAGATTTTATCGCATCTAAACGATTAACAACTTCGCCTTCTACCCAAATTTTTAATATATCTGCATTTATGCCTTTGAATCGAATTGCTTCATAATAACTAAAATCATCACACCATAAATAGTCCTCTATAATCTTGACTTGTCCATCTTCTTTTTCTAAATAAGGTATATCTAAACTGATATATGTTTGAACTGAGATCTCCTTAATTACTAAATCAAAAAATATATTACCTATATCAGCAACATTAAATGTTTTTTTGATAAATTTTTGTTCGATAATAGAGGATTGTAGCTCTACATCAATCTTGTCATCATCCAAAATATAACGGGTATTGAAATCATTATCGAAGAAAAAATCGAAATTGTCCTGGTTCTCAATCTTACTTCCTTTTTTAGTTGTGAATTTGATCGTATTGAATCCGTTAGAAATATTTGGTATGAAATATACTAAATTTTCGATACCTGTTTGTACAATGTCAAATGGAATCAATTTATCATTAACCCAAATTAACATATCATTCAACATCTCACTCGTGGGAACAACAATCGAGATTTCACCCTTATATATAGGAAATATCTTTTCAGATATTTTAATAAAGCCCTGATTTGATGTCTGAGCATTTAGGTAAATAGCATCATATGACGTTAGTGAGATATTGTAATCATTGATCTGAATATACTCTGAATCTTTTGGGTAAAAAACACCTACTTGAAAATTCGGATTTTTTTGAATTACCTTAACATTCGATTTTACAAAAGAATTGGCTATTACAAAGATAAAAGGATATCTGTCACTTATTTTTTTAATTTGTTTACCATTGTTATCAAAGAATATATGCTGATGATTCATATGGTGATCTGGTACATTAAGGCCATTAATTCGAACAACCAAATCAAACGGGTAGAATTTGACGGGAATCTCGATAGAAGATAATTCTTTTGATAACCCATCATCACTTATTATTTCAGGTTTTTTTATCTCTAAAACAATTTTTCCATCACACAAGATTTGAATATTGACTTTTTCATAGTCAACTTCATCAGATAAAAACATGGTTTTGGTTATAAGGTATAATTCATCATCTTTATAAATAAATTGAGGGGTCCAATTGATCGATCTTCTATTTTTCGTAGATAATGTATATTTTTTTAAAGCTTCATAACGATTCTTTCCTCGCTCATCAAACCAACTTTCTACCAATAGACCCAAAAAATCTTTCTTATAAGAGTTCTTACTTTCAGAATATATGACTACAAACTCAATAGCACGTAATATATCTCTTGAAAAACTAACAATGCCTTGCTTATATAACTTGCTTTTCATCAAATCCCTTGTAGACTTGATTAATCTATAAGCTTGATTCATTATTTTTGATTGAAACTCATCATCAATACCATAATCTTTTGTAGATATCTGACTTATAATATTTGTGACAACACTGTCTAATTCTTCATCCTCTTCAGGTAAAGTTGCTCTTAAATCATTAGTGAAAACTTCCAACATCATATCAAAATAATCATTTAAGTAATTTGAAGGGATAATGGATTGCATAAGTATCCAGTTTATTTTTCTTGTTTGGATAGCCGGACCAACATAGTATTCAGAGATAAACTCAACAATAGTTTTTTGTACTGATTGTCTACTTTCTTGTGCATATTTTGGAAACACTTTTGTATATGTTTCATGAACTGGGTCCCAAAAATTTCCCGCATAATTTTCATATGCAATCATGCATAGAGATGCAAAAATTAAATGCTTATCTTTTTTAAGAAGCTTAGAGTATTTATTTCTTACTATTAATTCAGCTGCAAGAAGATGAACTTGCTCTACAAGCATTTTTTCTTGTGTTGCTTTAATAACCACTGTCCCTAATAATTGTTTATTTTTAAAGCACATCTCGACTTCATCTTTAAACTTATCAATCTTTAAACTATTATCGTAGATCATATTTATCTCCCAAAGTTATTTTATCTGTCCAGTATAAAAAAACAGCATTAAAAATGCTGTGATTATTAAGAATACTCTGCATAAAGTTATCATTATAAAAGGATATCTTAAAAATAGGGATCCCCCCGTTGTTCTACATAATAAGAAGGTCTTTGAAATAATTATATAATAATTGTTGGAAATGTCAAAACTCGACAAATTTGCTGATAATTAACTTATTAACATGATATTATGAAATGTAGTAAAAATATCACATTTCATCTCGATAAGGTGTGTCCTCAAAACCCCTTTTTCTAAGTTTTTGAATCCATATATCTAGTCTGTTTTTAACCCAAATTGCACTGCTATGATTTTCTAGGACACATAGGTACCACCTTTGAGAAATAAAAAGTGATACTTTTATATCCTTAATGCTTATATTTTATCATACATCATTTTCTAGAAGTGTGGCTTTTTTAATTAAAGCCTTTTATAGTTCGATATTCAACTGGTGTTAAGTAATCTAATCGATAAGCTACTCTATGATGATTAAAATAATCTACATAAATTTCTATAGCTGTATTGATATCTTTGAAGTCATGTAATTTTAAATAGTGTTTCAAATCACCTTTGATCCATCCAATAAGTGATTCAATAACAGGATTATCTGTAGGTGTCCCTGCTCTACTCATTGACCTAGTGATTGGATAGTCTTTATGTGTTTTCTCAAATTTAACTGATGAATATACCCTACCTTGATCACTATGTAGGATGGTATGGTCTTCACCATATCCCCTTTGTTCTTTGATGCGTAAGAAATCTTCTAAACTTCTTAAATGATTCATCACACCATTACCATGATGATAATTAGCTAGGTCATATCCTACAATCTCATTATTAAAAACATCGATGTGAAGATTTAAATCATATTTCTTTTTCTGATGTATAATCATGGTTGTATCTGTACATACTTTCTCAAATGGTCTTCTTGTTTGCCAATTTCCACCTATGACATTTGGAAACTTATCCGATACACCTTTTGGTCTTCTAAACGCTCTTCTACGCGCTTTAGAATAGATGCCCATTTCTCTAAAACACTGATACATTAAGTAACTTGATACTATCCATCCTGTATCATTGAATATATCTTTTCTAACTGCTCTATACCTTTTTTCAGGATGGATAGTATGGTAATTATTAATGAGCTGTTTGAGTGTTTCTTTTGTTTCTTGTCTTGGTGTTTTAATATCTATTCTCATTAACCATCTATAATATCCACTCCTACTAATTCCGATATATTCACACAAGTCGTTTATATAGTATTTAACTCTGAACTTATGGACCAAACTATACTCATAATTTAGAAGTTGTTTTTTTTAAGTATTTGACATCCTCCGAGCTATAACTTTTTTTTAAACGTTCTATTTCTACTTTAAGCATGAGTATTTCATGCTTAAAAGACTCAATTGATGCTTCTTCTTGATTCGTTGGTATTTTATCTCTTATTTTTCTTTTGGTTATTAAACCACTGATCCCTTCTGTTTGATACTTCTCTACCCACTGTCTTTGTGTTTTGGTAGCGACGTTATATTCCCTCATAATGGATTTTTTACTGATGTGATCATTTAATATCATCTTAACAATCTTTAGTTTGAAGTCAACACTATACTCATTCATAGGCTTTCTGCTCCTTATATTTTTATATTATACAATATGTTCTTTTAGGTGGTACCTATGTGTCCCACTTTTTCGTAGCAGAGCAAAAATCGGTAATGCTTTTTCTTTCATTGGTACAAATCCTTTATTTTTATAGTTTTGGTAAGTGGATACTGGGTAGGGCAAGAAAAGCTTGATCGGTGGAGCATCCTTCTTATAACGATAAGGACTTAATCCAAAATGCTTTGAAAATGCTCTTGTAAATCCTTCATGAGAATCAAACAGAAAATCAAGCGCTACATCGATCACATATTTATTGTCATCTCTTAAATCTAAGGCTGCTAAAGACAATCTTCTTTCTTTGATGTATTGCATCGGAGATTTATGTGTGTATGTTTTAAATAATTTATCAACATACCAAGGAGAATAGCCAATGACCCTACTTAACTCTAGGAGTGTCATAGGCTTCTTGATATGTGATTCAATATAGTCTTGTAGCTTTGAAATAAGCTCTGCATGTAATGTATCCATCTTTTCACCACCTAGATTGTAATATATAGATTTAATTAAAACTTGACCGATTTTGTTATCTTTATCATATCAAAAAAACTATATACCTTGTTATGTATATAGCTATTTTCTGCTTTATGATTAATATATCCTTGGTTTTTAATTAATTACTTAACTGATCTATCAAGAATTGATGTTTCATATCCTTGTGATGATTTACAATCGTAGATATCTTTTTTGCTACATATGCTACATCAGATACGTAGCCTGTGTAAAAGATGCCATCTTTTGTATGTATTTCTACACGTCCAAAAGGAAAAAGGGCATATCTGCTCACATAGTTTTTGGCTTGAACGTGTTCAATATTTAATATAGAGATTTTTTCTTCGTGATGGCCATCATCGATATAAAAGTAGGATACATCATAAGATAGGATGTTTATTGGATGATTGAGATGTTCAAAAAAGCGAAATAACATATAAACACCTAGAATTGCTATAAAAAGCATATAGATAATAGCAAATGGATGTAAAAAATTTCTTATTGAACCGATGATTATAACTATGATCGGTATTAAAATGATGATTTTTAAAACGCCATATCCTTTGGATTTATAGCCAATTGTTTTCTTCATATTTCCCCCGTTTTTAAAATTTAATTCTCATCTATTAAGTCTTTAGCTAAGTCATGATAGTGTTTGATGTCTTTATCACTTAGATTCATTTCAGATCTACTAAAAGATACAATACCTAAATTGCTTAACTCACTTTCTGTATAAGATTTTATACGCTCTTTTGAGTTGTTATATGCAGTTTTACCATCATATAGGTTTTCAATCTCGAATGTGACTGACTCACCATAGGTGATTTCTTCAGCTTGCACTGTAATAGAATGCTCTCTTCCATCCAATTTAAAGTATACCCATACAAAAATTTGAGTACCTTCCTCAAGAACATCTTGTCTCATACGGTCTGTTTTAAATAAAAGAACAGATATATCGATAAGATGCACATCAACTTCTGTTTCTTCATCTTCGTAAAAAAGATGATAAATGATATCGTCCATATACATATCTGTTTTAGGATCTATTTCTTCCTTTTGACAAGCGTTTAAACATACAAGCATCAAAATCAATACCATGCAAGATACCAAATGTTTTAAATTTAAAATACATCGTTTTTTCATCATTTCCCCCAAATATCTTTTATACTGTTTTTTCTCTTACAACATTCATAATCTCAAATGCAACATCCTCAACAGATCCAATCGTTCCAATTTTATAATCTTTTTCTTTTGTGTGAATGATAATTGATCCAAATGTATATCTTAAGCTTCTTGCGTGCATTGTTCTAGGTGTTGCATGTAATATCTCTTCAAGTGATATCTTTTCTGTCTTATCTTTGTAGTTGATAAAGATAAACTCATCATCAGCTTCTATCATGTGAAGTGGTTTTCTCACATGGCATGTAAAAAAGCCGATAAAAATGAAGATGACCAAGCCTATAATGATTAAAAAGGATAAAGCTCCATTATCAAATCTATCTACGTTTGATACGACTGAAACGATATATATAAGTAACATCATAAGTATGAAAATGATAATAAATAACATGGCTGCATATCCAGATGATCTTTTTCCAATCACTTTTCTCATCATAAAAACTACCTTCCTGAAAATCTTAAGTCTAACTTGATATCATCACGCTCAAAAATACCGTAAGCCTCAGAGTCCCATCCTTCAACCCAAAGATTGATGAGAATCATGCCTTCGTAATAATCATCCATTTGAGTCATTTCTAACACTTTTACTTCTCTAAAGTTAGAAATGGTTTCTGGTAATCTAACTGCACTAGCTAGATAAGGATAATAACCAGAAAGTTTGTAGAAATAGTCAAGACTACCTTGTGATCCATGTAAATTTACATCTTCTAATTTTCCCATATATGTGTTTGTATCACTTGCTGGGTTTTCATATATAACTATGTGTTTTTCATTTTGAATCTGTCCTATGAAAGAGATGCGCATTGAATCAGTAAGCTTAAAATCGAATGACGCACCTTTTAAAACCGTGTTAGCCTTACTATCTATAAATGTTTGGCTTGCTATCATCGATCTTAGCTTTGAATCTAAGATGACAAAATCAAGATAAACATTTTCATCTGTTCTCGATCTAAAGTATATAGGAAAGGATATATATCCCTCATCGATATAGTTAGTTTCACTATGAAATAACCTATAAAAGTTTTCACCATCATAGGATGATACATGTTCTAGATGCCATGCATCTAAATAGGATATACTTAGTGACTTCATCATTTCAGATGTGATGGTTGTCATAAAGTTTATGCCATCTAAGGATATCTCTAAACTTGCATCAGTAATCATGTTTATGTTATGGATAAATTTTTCTTTGAATAAATCCTCAAAGTTTTTAAAGGATAGATTGATATAGTGATCCACATCATCTTTATCAAGCATGATCTTTGATAATTCATATGTTTTTACTTCAACTTTTGGGTCTTGATGGATATCAACTGTCTGATAATAAATCACATCCAAATCATACTGAGCTCTACCTTCTTCAATCAATTCAACATTAAAATGTGTTTCTTTATCATCTGTATACTCTATGCTTTGTACATAATAACTTTTATCCTCTTCATTTTCCTCAAAGAAGATGAGCACCAAAAGGATCGTGGCTTCCATATGTTTTTCTTCTTCTGTTGCAACTAGAAAGACTTTGTTTACTTCAATTTTGGTAATATCAATCTCATCTAGCTTTATCCCTGCGCCTTCAGTAAGACCGATATACAGTATTTCAGATAAATGAGATGCTAAAAACAGATCCTCTTTCTCTTTACATGACATTAAAAAGAAAGCTAAACCTATAGTTAAAAATAATAACCATACCTTTTTCATGTGTGCCCCCACTCGTTCATCTATTTGGTATTATTCTATCATATAATAAATCATTTACATATAGGCTAAAAAAAATACCTTTACCATTTTTGATAAAGGTATCTATTTTGTTACTTTTTCATTGTTTCTTTGGTTTTTACACCTTGGTTTAATAAATCAATCATTTCTTTAATTCTTCTTTGCTTTGTCTCATCTGTTTTAGCAGAAAAGACATGTCTTGCCCAGTTTTTTTGATAGCCTGGGGTTAAAGATTCAAAGAATGATAAGCATGCTTCATCCTTTAATATCACCTTGATGTCATCGATATGCTTGATGTAATCATCGACTCTACCTGATACATCTGGTCTTTTTCTAAGAGAAACATCCTTTTTAATACCTAATAAAGAATAATCACCATCTAAAGCACGCATCATATTAAAACGCATCAATGTGTCTTTGATATATCCAGTATTCATATCTACTTCTAATTTTGGAAATATATGGTCTCTGTGAATACCTTCCATGTTTAATGTGTTTTTAAGTTTAGGAAAGCATAGATATAGCATGCCTTGATCTTTTAATAATGGAATCGCTTCAAAGACATGGTTTTTCATCTCATCAAGTGTATATGAAAAGCTCATGATTGCATCATAGCTTTTAAGTCCTTCTTTATGATATGTATCATAAATCTCTTGATGGCTTTTGGGTATGCCTATGGTATAAACATCTTTACCCTTAAGTAGTTTTTCTAACATCGTTATGACCTAGTTTAAGCTTAATATAAAGAGTAAAACACTGAGTCCAGTATAAGTGCCATATGCTAAAAGATAAAGGTTCATCTCTTTAAATTTGTTTTTAATGCCTATAATTAAAAATGGGATTGTTAAAACAATCGTGATAATGAGAAACGCAAACATGACTAAGAAAAAGCCTAAGTCTGCCCAGGAGCCATCACCAGAATTACTTGTTAATAGGTTTTGAATGTAGATGATGAGCAAGAAGATAGCTAGAGCGATGTGGGTAAAGCTTAAGAACTTGATTGTTTTTTGCATGTTAACCTCCAAGGTTTATGATTATTTAATTGATATTATCATCATTATATCATTTAAAATATGCAAGTTCATAAACCATGCAACTTGCATATTTGTCAATATTTCTAATCTCATCAACTATAATAAAGAAAAAGAAAGAGATATGAGGATATAGTATGTTTAAATCAAAAGATTTTTTATGGCATGAGTGGGTCATCTTATTTTTTATGACACCCATACCTTTAGTTAACATTGCATTTCTCATCTTTTTAATCTTAAGGATTGGTCTATTACCTACTTTAAAGAAATTGCTTATATTACTGATCATATATGTGGTTGTTACACTATTTGCATTGATGTTTTTAAGTTTTTAAATGATAAAATATTAAAAAGGAGATGATGTTTTTGAATATAGAAGAAATCTTAAGTGATCTTACATCCAAACAGCATGAAGGTATGAAAAAAAGCTATTCTAAAGAAAACCAAACTTATGCAGTGATTGGTGTTAAAATGCAAGACATGAGGGCTCTTGCTAAAAAGATTGGCATAGATCAAAATCTAGCAATCAAATTAAATGAATTAAATATTTATGAAACCATGATGTTATCTACCTTTATTGCAGATAGAGATCAAATGACGTTTGATCTCTTAAATAAATGGGCAAAAAGAGCTAATCAGTCATCTATTATTGATCAAGGACTAGCACATTTAATGCTTCAAGTTAAAGATTATCAAAAGTTATTAGAAGCTTGGTGTGTATCATCTGATAAAGATTTAAAGTATGCTGGATTTGCAACGCTATCTGGTTATTTTAGATTAGAATCATTAGATCAGATTGATATCCATTTTGGATTAAACATGTTAACAGATATAGAGCATACCATAGTGACTGAACCTTTACCCATTCAAAACGCTATGAATAACGCAGTTGTCATGGCGGGGCTTCATGTACCTCATTTGGTTGAAAAAGCTTATGAAGTTGCTGAAAAGATTGGTTATATCTTACCTTTAAAAGCAAGAAATAGCTGCAATATCCAAAGTGCATTAGACTATTTAAATAGATATATCACACAACCAAAGTTTTCTAGGGTTGCTAAGCTCAAAGAAACAATATGACCATCACATGATGGTCATCTTTTTTTATAATCTTCTTTTTCTTCCAGAAGGCATAAAAGCGTCCCCAATGCTTTCCAAAGCTTCACCCTCTGTTAAAATGACTAGGACGATAAAGCTCACAAGCATAAATGAACCGAAACTTACGATGCTCATTTCTCTCATCAGATCTTCTTTATCTTCGCTTTGACTCATTATGGCTATCAAATAAAAATAAGCGACATTTAGAAAATAGAAAGATAGTCCTGTAAATGATTCAACAGAAATCCATAGTAAAAGTGATCCAATGAAAAAACCTATGACAAGCAAAGATAAAATGAGTTTCATGTGTCTTTTAATAAATTTGATGTAGGTGAGCCCACTAAATAAAGCAATTAGTCCTATCGATAAAAGATATGCTGTCATAAAATCTACAAAATCTAATGCATATGCTCTTAATACATAATAAGCAGTGATTGAAAATCCTACACCTATCATGTTTAAAATAAAAGATAAGATATAACGATAGGGTCTATCTTTTGACCTGAAAAAGATAATAGCACTTAAAAGCATGATGACTATACCAAGAAGCAAACTAAACCAATGATTTTGATCCGCTAAATAAAGAAAACCCACATGAATCGCTAAGGACATAACACCAAAACCAAAGATAGCATAAACCATGATCAGTACTTTTTTATAGTCCATATAAACCCCCAAAGTTATTTTAAATTTATTATACTATAAGATGAAAAAATACGTATCTATCAAAAAAACTCAACTTACTTTTAAGCTGAGTTTTTGTTTTATGTGTTTAACCTATTTTAATTTTGTTTCTGATATACTCTAACGTAATCAACTTCCATTAAAACAGGCTCATCGAATAAGCTATCTGGAGGTAAGATATTACCATCAAAATTACCGCCGATTGCTAAGTTTAAAATCAAATAGAAATTAACATCAAACGGCGCAGGAAAATCAAATCCAGTCGCATACCAATTTGTAAGTGTGTAAAAATTAATACCATTCACATACCAACGAATAACGCCTTCTTCCCATTCAACAGCATACTCATTAAAATCTGTGATATCTGTACCTGTTGGGAAAAAGTAAGTATTACTTGAATATGTGTTATTTGGCCAAGTGTCGCCAAAATGGATAGCTCCTGTAGCTTGACGTGGCAATCTACCACGTGCCTCCATAATGTCTAATTCACCACCACGTGCCCATCCACCATAAGGACTATTTTGTGGTAACATCCAAAATGCTGGCCACATACCATCACCTGCTGGAAGTTTTATGGATGCTTCAAAGCGTCCATAAGTTTGTGAGAATGTAGGCTGTGTCCAAAGTCTAGCTGATGTATAGTTTTTACCAGCATATGATTCTCTTTTCGCTTCAATGATTAAACGACCATCTTCAACTCTTGCATTTTGTTCACGGTAATATTGTTGTTCGTTATTACCCCAGTTGGTTAAGCCATATTGTGTTCCTGTACCTATTTGAAAACGCCATTTATCCAAATTTACACCATGTGCATTAAAGTTAAAGCCAACATCCGTAAATTCATCACACCATGTTAAGACATAGTCACCTTGTGTAATTGCATCACATCCATATAGACCTAAATCGATGTCTTCTGGATTAATCACAGTAATTAACGCTTCAGCCATCGCTGTTAATCCATTTTCATCTGTAACCGTAAAGGTTAAAGTAAACTTACCAACATTTGCGAGTGTATTGTTAAATAAACCCATGTCATCTAAGCCATCCACTTCAATCAATTCTGTTAAATCGTTACCATCTTGATCGACTGCAGTGATGCCTAATAAAGGATCAAAAGTGTCACCTAGTAAATATTCTTTATCCTCTACACCACTAAATACTGGTATCTCACCTAAATCTTCTTCTATACAAGAAACGAGTATAAATAAACTACTAAGTAGCACGATAAACATAATCAATTTTTTCATAACATGCCTCCTTCATTAAAACCTTCGTTTGTTCCCACTTATTCTATCACAAAAAAGACATTTCATGAAATGAAATAAAGCAAAAAAGCGAGATGCTGAGATCTCGCTTTAAAATGTGTAAAAATTTAGGATTTTTTTAGGAAAATGTTTTTCCAGAATTTCATAAAAACGAATAATAGAATCGCCATCACAACATATCCAACAAAAACGACATGTGTTAAGCCATAAGCTAGATATGCAATTGCTGCAATAAGTGCAGAAATGAGTGCATAAGGTAATTGTGAAATGAAATGTGCGTGTAAGGTTGATCTAGCACCTGTAGCTGATAAAACGGTTGTATCAGACACCGGAGATGAATGATCACCAAAGACTGCACCACCTAAGACTGCAGCGATAATCGCTGGCATAAAGGTAGGATCTGTACTCATAGCAATTGGGATAGCAATCGGTAATAAAATACCAAATGAACCCCAGCTCGTACCTGTAGCAAATGCCATTGCACCTGCAATTAAGAATAAGATGAGTGGTAATAAGGATGCTGTAATGCTTGAGTTAGCAACGACATCAGCAATTAAATCACCTGTACCTAAATCTTGAATCGCATTAGAAACCATCCAAGCTAATACTAAGATAGCAGCTGCTGATTTAAGCATTGCAAACATACCAACGCCAGAAACCTTTAGAATGCTCTTAGGTTTAACATCTTTATCTAATAAAGCCATAACAACCGCTAGAATAAACGCTGATAAACCACCAACGAATAATGGAATCGTAATTTCTTGATCCATAATCGCACCAAAACTAAAGCCTGCAGAAACTAACATCATAAAGAATGTCATGAAGACAAGTAATAGAATTGGAGCAATCAAAGTCCATTGATTAGCTTTTTTACCTTCGATGACATCAACGTGTTCTTCTGCATCTAATTTAGATGTATCATTACCCGCTTCAGCTTCTTCTTCAAACGTCTTCATCGGTCCAAATTTAATACCAAACTTAATGACTAAGAAAACCATGATTAAAGCTGTGATTGGATAAAATTGATAAGGTATTGCAGAAACAAAACCAGCAAAACCAGATCTTACAGTATATCCATTATCTGCAAATAATCCACCGATTAAACCAATAATATAAGCACCCCATGTAGAAATAGGCATTAAGATTACGACAGGTGCTGATGTTGAGTCAATGAGATAAGAAAGCTTAGCTCTTGATACACCATATTGATCTGTAATTGGTTTGGATACTTCACCAATGACTAATGCATTAAAATAATCATCAATCATAATGATAATACCTAAAATCCATGTAAGTAATTGTGCAGCAATTGGGTTTTTTACTTTTGATACAGCCCAATTAGCAAATGCTTTCACACCACCACTTAAGGTAATCACTGCTGTAATACCACCAATGATGACAACGAAGCCTAAGATAGGTAAGTACCAATATATATCAGTAACAATCCCAAAGAAACTGTTCCAGATATAGACCACTGCATCAATTGGATTATAGCTTGAGTAAATCAGTGCTGCAAGCACAACCCCAACGCCTAAAGAAATTAAAACTTTTCTTGTGATAATCACAAGGGTAATCATCACCAAGGCTGGTAATAATGCTAAGAATAACTCCACTTTTGTTTCCTCCTAAAATTTAATATAGTGTTATATTATCATAAAAATTAAAGTATTCACACTTTAATTGGAGTTATTTCTTTTGTTTTTTCTATATATCTAGGCAAATCTTTATCTCTTTTTGAAGTTGGAAATTCCTGATAAAACGGAGCTACTCTTTTAATAAGTGTATCTTGGGCTGAATAGAGCAATTCAACATTATCTTTCACTTTAATGAATGTTTCAAACAATTCTTTAATGTCCTCTCTTTTTAAGAAATCTATGATTCTTTCAGCGTATTTAACATATTCATTTTGTCTATAAACTTTGTCTTTTCTAGTCATTTTCTTGATTGAATTAATTTTGACTAAATCGAATCTAATATGGTTTATCATTAAACCCATACAATCTTTTAATGCTACATATGCATCCTTGAAATCCGAAAATTCCAACTTATGTATCTTAACTTGTTTCGTTTGATTTTCATGGGCTAGTTCATATAAGTATTGATATATTGCCGAGTTGAGTTCGTATGCTTTCAGGTCCCCAAAGTGTATCTTAAAATCTTTGTATATCTCCATCACTTTTTTATGAAGTGATTTTAGAGACATGATATTTTCAACAACTTTTTTTCTATCACACTCAATGTAAAAGAGTAGAATATCTTGATGCATTTCTCCAAGTTTCTTGTTCATGTCCAGTAGTGTTTCTCTAACAACAATTGACATGTCAAATCTCATCTGGGATTTTCTAACTATCACTTCTGCAACAAATGTTACTAATGCACCGACAATAATACCGATAAAACCAAACCATAGTCCTAAATCATTCATATGACCCTCCCAAAGTCTTTTTTCTCATTATAGCAACAATTTTTTAAAAAAATACCTTGGGAAAGGTATTCTCTTTAAGATTTTTCTGTTTTTTCATATGGATAATCAATAATCCCACCTAAATCATAAACATGTTGATACCCTAAATGCATCATAAGTTTTAAAGCATCTTGACTTCTAACACCACTTCTACAGTAAAGTATATAAGCTGTTTCTTTATCTAGGTAAAGTGTTTCAATTTTTGTTTCAATCTCATGAAGCGGTAATAAGTTTGCTCCTAAAATATGACTTATTGCAAACTCATCTTCTCTTCGCACATCAAGTAAAACATGCTTCTTTTTTTGTTTTATAAGCTCTTGATAGTCATCAGGTGAGATGACATTTAATTTTTTAATTTGAAATATTCTAGAAAACATGACGCACCTCACATGATTACTACTCTATTATACAAGTTTTCCCACAATTTGACATGAATGATGACCGACCTAACAACTTTCAAACTCAAACTTTCTATCATGCTATAATATGATTAAGAGGTGAAACACTCATGCAATCTATATTTAAAAAACATCAAGTTTTTTTTCATACGAATGAAACAAAATCTTATCCATTTAGAAAAAAACAATTAGAAAAACTAAGGGAAGCTATCATAGCCTTTGAACCTCAAATTTTAGAAGCACTACATAAGGATTTACATAAATCCACATTTGAGGCTTATTCAACAGAAATAGGCTATACTTTAAAATCAATTAAAGAAAATTTAAGATCCCTTAAAAAGTGGATGAAGCCTAAAAAGGTGCGTAGTTCTATTGTTCAGATGCTAGCTACATCATACGTTCAACCTGAACCACTTGGTACAGTTTTAATCATTGGCCCTTATAACTATCCATTTCAATTAGTGATAGAACCCTTGATTGGTGCGATAGCTGCAGGAAATACAGCATTTATTAAGCCTTCAGAATTCACAACACATACTGCTCAAGTAATTGAAGATATGATAAGTAAAGCTTTTGATGAATCTTATATCAAGGTTGTTCAAGGTGATTACAAAATCACCGATGAACTACTTAACCTAAAGTTTGATCATATCTTTTTTACAGGTAGCACAAGAGTCGGTCAAATCATCTATGAAAAAGCAAGTAAGCAACTTATCCCAGTAACATTAGAACTCGGTGGTAAAAGCCCAACGATTATTGATGAAACTGCAAACTTAAAAGTGGCTGCTAGAAGAATTGCTTTTGGTAAATTCATCAATGCTGGACAAACATGTATTGCTCCTGATTATGTCTATGTGCATCAGAATGTCTATGAAGCATTCTTATCCATCTTTAAAGACCTTACAAAGGCCTTATATAGCGATCATAAATCCTTTGGTCGTATTGTAAATGATAAACACTTTAGTCGTCTATCAAACATGATAGAACATCATAAAGTAGTAAATGAAAGCACAGTGAATGCTGAAGAAAAACTCATCAGTCCAATCATTTTAAGAGATGTGACATGGCATGATCCTGTCATGCAAGAAGAGATTTTTGGACCAATCTTACCTTTTTTAACTTATGACAATTTAGATGATCTCATAAATACCCTTAAGTCAAAAGATAAGCCTTTAACACTTTATCTCTTCTCAGAAAACAAAGAGACTCAAAAAAGAATATTCACAGAGCTTTCTTTTGGTGGTGGAGCTATTAATGATACCATCCTTCATATCGCAAATAGTAGACTTCCTTTTGGTGGTGTAGGGATGAGTGGAATTGGTCATTATCACGGTAAGCATTCCTTTGATTTATTTTCTCACCATAAATCTTATATCAAACGTACAACCAAGTTTGATCTCCCTTTAGGATATCCACCTTATACACCTTTTAAAGAAAAGTTGATACGGAAATTTTTAAAATAAGTAAACCGTTATCAAAAGCACTGAAACTTACCAAGTCCCTTTCATTTGATATAATATAGGTGAAAGGATGATGAAATCATGAAGATTTTCTTAGAAAGAAAAGCGACCACCAAAGGTGGTAGAGATGGACATATTTTTGATACAGCATCAGGACTTGAATTAAAATTATCAAAACCTGTTGAAATGGGTGGCACACCCAATAAAAACACAAACCCAGAGGAAATATTTTCGATCGGATATAGTAGCTGTTTTGCAAGCTCACTAGAGTTCTTGCTTCAAAATAGCGGTACTTCTTACGAAGACATTGAAGTCACTGTAAACACAAAATTAGTACCTGATGGACAATCTGGATTTAAGTTTCAATTAGATGTGAAAGCACGTGTTAAAGGCTTAGATAAAGATACAGAAAAAGCTTTTATTGAAAAAGCGTTTAATTTCTGTCCATATTCTAAAGCTATTAAAGGTAATGTTGAAGTCACATTTAGCTAATAACAAAAGATACGGTTTTTTAGTAAACTGTATCTTTTTTTTATATTACATTATATAATGAAAATAAAAAAGGGGGGCTTTTTATATGTATGATGAGGTGCATGATCATTTTAAAACAGCAGGCTATATCTTGATCTTTTTGCTTACGATTGTACTCATTAGTGGCATTTACACTGCAAGTTTTATTACAGGTGATCATGGTATTGGAGATTATATCAGTACAACATTTAGTATTTTATTTATCGTGCCTAGTGTTATTTTTATGGGCATCATCTTCTTATATTTAAAACTTCAAAGCATGCATTATGATGCTAAGATGACAGACCGTCTATGGATAATCTTACTTCTTGTATTTACTTTTTTTATGGTATGTCTTGTGCTTTATGGGGCGTTTTCTACACTTATATTTTTTAGAGCAACACATTGGATGACTGCTGTAACAGTTTTATTAACCTTAGTAGCCATAGGAAACATCTACTTTTCTGTCTCAATGATCTATCATATTAAAAACGATTAATCAAAAGGTGATTTTATGATCCAATAGATAGATCCATATCCAAAAAATATAGAGGGCTACACCTTATTATCATCTTAGGCCTCGTCATAACTTTGCCTCTTATCATATGGATTTTTATTAAAACACATGAACAAGATGATTGGAGTCAAGGTCTTATTGCTGCAATGGGCATATTCTTCGTTATGTTAGGGGCTATTTCTGTTGGTGTAGCTTTTATTGATTTACTCATTGAAGCACTCTATGCTAAAAACATACTTTCAAAAAACATAACTAGCATATTACTATTCATTATGATGTTACTAGATGTTCTAATCTTTATTTCTGTACTTGTTTTATGGGGACTGATCGCCAAATACAGTATCTTATATGCAATCTTAGGGTTTATCATTCTTTTTAGTAGTTATGGACTCTTTCAATCCAAGGGTAGATATATAATACTTATTAGAAAGTAATAAAAAATGCGAAGAATTCGCATCTTTTTTTTAATCTTCATTAATTTTGATGTTAATGCCTGTTTCATGGATATAATCTTTTAGTAATGCTATGAGGATCTTTATATCTTCTTTTGACATTCTACGAAATCTTGGGTAATGATATGAAAGCCATGAAACATCCATTTGATAAAAACCATCTAAATGTTCAAGAAACATCGTCATTAATCGTTTGCCTTTTTTAAAGAGAAGAATGCCCTCTAAGTACTTATAACTGCTATCATCATATAAAAACATGATTTGAAGCTCTTTAAGCTTTTCATACCACGTTTCTTCAAAGCTATCACCTTGATAACGATCATGATTGACATGCATGAATCCATCTTTTATCTCAACCTCTTGATTCATGAATTCTTCTAAATCAAACGTATCATCATATGGCAAAATAGGTTTTTTGATTTGATAAATAAAAATACCTAGAAAAACTACACCAAAGACTGAAACTAGGATGACACCTAAGATTGAATTTGTTCGACTATCTTGGTTATAGTCATCGATTGATAAAATGACAGAATTTGATGCTCTTAACTCATATATGATGCCTTGATGATTGTGAGATGTTATTTCTTCTATCCAGAGCGTGATGGCATCACCCTCCTCAAGTAACCGTAATTCGTCTCTATCGATCTCATCAATAAAGCTAGGAACATAATAAGGCTTCGTTTCTGTAGTGACATAGATATAATGTCCATCATCATATGTGTAATCCTTAAAAATGAGTTCTAGTCGAGTTAAATCATTCTTTAGGACTTCTTCAATACTCATATAAATAAAATAAGCACCTATGAAACACGCTATGGATGCGACTAAGGATAAATAGATTAAAATCTTGATAAATACTTTCATATTTTCCCCCCAAAAATAAATGTTTTATATATATTATATACGATAACGTACAATTTTTAGTGTTGCAAATTTAAAATATCAATCATATACTGAAACAAGAATTTAAAAGCAAATTAAAAGCCATACACCTTTGGAGTATAGGTATATGGCTTAATTTTATATGATTTTCCGTGTCTACTCTACAAGAGGCTGTTTAGATGGATCCATTTAAACTTTATCTTTTGCCGTAAATCAGTTTCTTTCTTAAATTCGCAGACGCAAACTCAATAATCATAACAACCACAATAATACCATATAAATAAGCTGCGGCATCGCTATATCTAAAGTTACCAATTGCTGCTTGTAAATCGAAACCTAGTCTACCAGCACTAATTAAACCTAAAATAATCGCGTTTCTTACGTTAATATCAAATCTGTACAATGAATGTGATGCAAAATTCGCTGATAACTGTGGAATAATACCTGCTCTAAGTTTTTGGATTGCAGTTGCCCCAGTTGAATCTAGCGCTTCTAATATACCTTTATCCATATCTTCTACTGTTTCAGTATATAATTTTGTAATCATACCTGTGGATGTAAATCCAATCGCGAGCACCCCTGCAAAAACACCAGGACCTACAACACGAATAAAAATTAAACCAATGACAAAGAATGGCATCGTTCTAATAAACACGACTAATACAGAAACAGCAAATGCAACATACTTATTCGTAATATTTCTACTACCAACAAAGCTAAGTGGCACAGCAATAATCGTACCAATGAGTGTACCTAAAAACGCAACCATGAGCGTTTCATACATCAAATAAGGCACATGAAAGTTTTTAAGTGAGAAGATTTTATCCCATGACGGATTTGCTAAACCTTCAAACATCAGTCTTACTGTATTTAATCCTGATTGACTAATAAGTGGTCCATCAACAGATGGTACACTCCACAAGAATAAAAAGATGATGATGGCTGCTAAGCCTAATTTAAAGAATAAGGTTCTTGGACGGCTTTCATAGACCGCAAGTACTTCTTGACTATAGTCCATATTATGTCAACCTCTTTCTTAAGTATCTAGATAAGGTCTCAACTAAAATGATTAAAGCAAATAAAACAAGCAGAATCATACCAACGTCTTCATACTGACGCCAGCTGATACGATCATTTAAGAGTAACCCAATCCCACCTGCACCAACGAAACCGATGATAGAGGCACTTCTGATATTAATTTCAAAATTATATAAAACAATCGATAGATAACTACCTAAAACTTGAGGAACAATTGCAGTACGAATGGCTTGAAACTTATTCGCACCTGTTGATTCAATGGCTTCATAAGGCAGCATATCTACTGTTTCAATAATTTCATAAAGCATTTTCGCAACAATCGTAAATGTGAAAATCGTTAACGCAATAAACCCTGCCATCGCACCTAAACCAACGATGAACATCAGCATCGCTGCATAAACAAGGACAGGAATCGTTCTAATCAATGACATGATAAAACGTACTGGATTATAGATAATAGATTTTTTAACGATGTTTGAAGATGAAAAGATTGCAACAGGTACAGCTAAAATAGCACCAATAATGGTACTACCAATCGATATTTGAATGGTTTCAATGAGTGGTCCCCACATGCGGCCAATAAATCCAAAGTTTGGATTAAAAAGCCTTGAGATGATACGCCACATGTTATCTAAATTACCAAAAAACATGATTAAATCAACGTTTGTTGCGTCTATAGCAAGTATGAAAACAATGATTAAAACGATGAATACATATAAACCAATAGGATAAGGTTCAACGACTTCAAACGCATCTGTTTTGTGTGTTCTGGCCTTTTTAGAAACATAAGGTGTGAGTGTATCTCTTAAAACAATTTTCGTGCGATCGAAAAAACTTGGTTTTTCCTTACTCATACAACTTCAACCTTTTTAAACATAATATCATCAGCAGTAAGCTCACGATTATATATGTTCTTTAAAACTTCTTCGGTGACATCCTTTGAGGGACCATCAAAGACGATTTCACCACCACGAATACCAATCACACGATTCACAAACTTTAACGCCACATCCACGTGGTGCATGTTTGCAATAATTGTGATGTTATAATTTTCATTAATACGCTTAAAGTCAGTCATAATCATATCAGCAGTAACCGGGTCTAAGGATGCGACTGGTTCATCTGCTAAAATGATGGTTGGGTCTTGTGCAAGTGTTCTTGATAAAGCAACCCGTTGCATTTGGCCACCAGATAATTGGTCTGCTCTTATAAATGCTTTATCTAAAATACCTACTTTATTTAATGCTTCTAATGCTTCTAAATGATCTTGCTTACTATAGTAACCAAAAAATGATGCTAAAAAGCCCTTATCTGCAACCTTTGCAGCTAATACATTCTTTAAAACAGTCGTTCTTTCAACAAGGTTAAAAGATTGGAAAACCATCCAAATTTTTCTTCTAAATCTTCTTAAGGCTTTACCCTTTAGATTTTCATCAACTGCAACATCATTAACAATTAATTCGCCTGATGTTGTATCAATCATTTTATTAACAAGACGAATCAGTGTGGATTTCCCCGCGCCACTTAATCCAATAATTGCAACAAACTCACCTTGTTTAATTTCTAAACTAACGTTTTTTAAGGCAACAGTACCGTTTGGATATTGTTTACCAACTTTACTAAATTTAATCATATGCTCACTCCTAGATGAGAATAGAAGGCTAGTACATTACTAGCCTTCCCCTCTAATTGAATTGTTTGTTTACTAATTAAAAATTATTGTCCTAAAACGATGCTTTGAGCAACACGTGCAGCTTCGTAATCTTCATCAGTTACGATTGCATAACCAGTGTGGCTATAAACAGCAAATACTGCTAAACCTTCTTCAGTAGCAACTAATTCCATAAATGCATCTTGAAGATCCTCTTTTAATTGGCTGTTCACTGTCTTATTAGATACAGCGATTGTGTCATTAAAGATACCTGGAGTGACGATGATAACATCTGTATCAGTCCAAATATTTGTTAAACCTTCAACACCATAAGTAGTCCAGTTAGTTGCATAGTCTCTTCTAGCGTCTGCATAAAGAGATACAACATCATAAGTACCATTAGCTAAACCAGCGATTGAGTTACCATAACCACCAGTTGGTGCAGCAGTTGATAAATCAGAAACTAATTTTTGGAAATTTTGGTATAACCAAACAGCTGGATACACTGTACCTGCTGATGAAGTCGCACCTTGTACGCCCCATTTAGCACTGTTTAAATCTTCCCAAGTAAGTGGTGTACCTGCGTTAACTTTAGCAGCTAATTCTCTACCTTTTGCAGATGGACCAGCAACTACGATTGAACGATAATAAGTTACTTGGTCATCAAGTGGTAATGTTGGTTCGCCATCATTCCAGTCAGCTGGGTCAGCAGAGTCTTTGTTTAAACCATTACGTGTTGCAGCTAAGATAACATCGATGTTGCCATCTTCAGAATATAACGCATATGTTCCACCAGGAAGGAATGCGATATCTGTTGTACCAGCATCTAATGCTTCACCTGCAGCTTCATAAGTTGCAGAAACTTCAACAGTAACTGATTCTAACTTCGTATAGCCTTTTTCAATGAGTTTTTCCTTAAGCATTTCTTCTAGTGGTTCAACGAACTCTAAAATAGCTTCTGGGTCTCTTGATGGCACGAATGTGATCTTTAGAGAAGTGATGTCTTTTTGTGCACCTTCACATGCAGCAAGACCGAATACAGCAAATACAACTAATAATAAAAGTAGTACTTTCTTCATATAAATCTACCTATCTCCTTTGTTTTTTTTGCGCACGCTTAACTATTTATAGTTATACATACACCATGGCTTTATTATATCGTATTTTTTTGATATGTAAAGGTAAAAATGCCCAAAAAAGGAGTGAAAATGAAAGTATGACATTTCGTACCGTTTTCATTTTTTGTTCGTTTGTTTCGTGTATAATAATAAGTATAATTAAGGAGTCATCAATGAAAAAAATAAAAGTCGTTTATACATCAGATACTCATGGCAGATTAACTAGCTATGATTTTATTCTAAAAACATATGGTCCTTTTGGTCTATCAAGACTTTCTAGCTATCTTAACATGATAGACGAGCCTTATCTATTATTAGACAATGGAGACTATTTACAAGGCTCTCCTATGCTCGATTATGCAAGAAAAAACAAACTTGAAAACCCAGTAGCATCTATGTTTAATCATTTAAAGTATCCTTATATCACAGTAGGTAATCATGACTTTAATTTTGGGTTAGACCATCTGCTCTCTTTTAAAGATGCATTTAATGGAGAAATTTTATGTGCCAATATAAAATTGCAAAATCAATATCTTTTTAAGCCATATGTGATTCATGACATAGATGACATTAAGTTAGCCATCATTGGACTTACAACAGAATATATTCCTTTTTGGGAAAGAAAAGAGAACATAAAAGGACTTACTTTCTTAGATGTTGCTAAAGAAACAAAAGACTTTATTAAAACACATCAACTCAAAGAAAAGGCTGATGTGATTATTCTTTTATATCATGGTGGCTTTGAAAGAGATTTAAAAACACATGCATGGTTTAAAAATCCTACAGTAGAAAATAAGGGGTATCAGCTATTTCAAATACCTGAAGTTGATATACTACTCACTGGCCATCAACATGTCCCACAAATCCATCAAGATGGCTTAAAGGTTGCTATTCAGACAAAACATAATGCACAGGATATTGGTGTGATTGATTTATCTTTCGAAAAAGAGCATGGAGCATATACTTTAAAGTATGTAAAACCCAATCTAATATCTTTAAAGGATTACGAGGTTGATTTAAAAACAGAGACAGTTATCAAGGATTTGATCGATCAAACAAATAACTATTTAAGTCAAAAGATAGGTATGATTACATCTGATTTAACCATTAAAGATCCTTTAAGTGCAAGATCGAAAAAGCATCCTTTATTCCAACTCATTAATGAAATTCAGCTATCATTAACTGGTGGCGACATATCTTTAGCATCACTACCTAACGATACACATGGTCTGCCACATGAGGTGAGCTTAAATGATATTGCAGTATCCTTTCCCTTTGAAAATGATATTGTCTTACTAGAGGTTACTGGTGATATCTTAATTCAAGCACTCGAACAAAACGCTTCTTACTTTGATCTTAAAGATGGAAAACTAATCATCAATAAAGCATTTTTGATACCTAAAGTCGAGCATTACAATTATGATGTCTATGATGGTATAGAGTACACCATGGATATTAAAAACCCTATAGGAAAACGCATTTCAAATGTAACATTTAAAGATCAACCAATTCAAATGAATCAAACCTTTAAACTAGCCCTAAACTCATATCGGGCAACTGGTGCTGGTGGTTTTGATATGTTTCAAAAAGGGAAAATCATTCAATCATTTACAGTGTCCTATTTCGATTTAATCAGTCATTATATAGAAAAGCATCCAAATCTAAAAATAAACCTCGTAGAAAATTTTAAAATTATGATTTAAAAAGGATCTCCTTATATAGCCCATAACAGGTGCATTAAAGCATACAATAACAAAATCATCAAAGTCTTATGTTTGATGATTTTTTTTATTAGGTATATAGTTAAGGAAAAGGAGGAATATGATATGCCTATTACAACTTATTTAAATTTTAATGGGAATTGCAAGGAAGCTTTGATGTCTTATCAAAAAATCTTTAAGACGGATGCTCCTCGCTTCATGACTTTTTTTGAGATGCCTGGTAGCGAATCTTTACCTGAACACTTACAAGCAATGATCTTACATGCAGAAATCAATCTACTAGATACCAAAATCTATGCATCCGATTCACCAAATGATGAAAAACATCCCTATAAGCCTGGTAACCACACAATCTTAACCATTGAAGTAAAGGCTCAAGAGGAAGCTAAATATTATTATGAACATCTTAAAGAAGGTGGCATAGTAACAACACCTTTTGGCCCTACATTTTTTAGTGATGCTTTCGCAGAACTAGAAGACAGGTTTGGTATTCATTGGATGATTATGGTTGAGTGAACTACTCCCAACACTTAATGAACATCATTTGAAGTGGGGGCTTCTTGGGTAAAACAGACTCCTGTCTATTAATCTACCAAGCTATCGCGTCTGTTCCATACGCTTTTGTTACATATTTGATTAATCCTTGAACACCGAT
>ERZ869909.174-NODE-174-length-95919-cov-21.708374_pt1 | contig 95919 bp, 102 predicted proteins | sample MGYA00520892_ERZ869909 | MGnify/ENA primary metagenome ERZ869909 (study PRJEB32215, sample SAMEA104723947) | bioreactor metagenome | biome: bioreactor; feature: anaerobic bioreactor; material: water | place: China | collected 2015-03-12 ... | reverse complement strand
GTAAATTTTCATACGTGTCAAATAGAAATCAGTAAATCAGCTTATAAGCACAATCTTGACTTTTTAAGAAAAACACTGAATGAAGGGGTGAAAATATCTTCTGTAGTGAAAGGTAATGCTTATGGGCATTCCATTGAATTGTTTGTTCCACTTGCGGAAGAAATGGGCATTAATCACTTTTCTGTTTTTAGTTCAGATGAGGCTTATGCGGTTCAACAGGCTAGTAAAAGAGACAGTGAAATAATGATTATGGGTTATGTGGAAGATGCGCAGTTGGAGTGGGCAATTGAAAACGAAATTTCATTTTATGTTTTTGATCTTCCACGCTTAAATCAGGCCATCAGTTTTGCTAAAAAGTGTGAAAAAAAAGCCAGAATTCACATCGAGGCCGAAACTGGCATGCACCGCACCGGATTTGATGTAAATGAATGGCAGGAAGTTGCTGAAACAATCAAAGCCAACTCAGCATATTTAATTTTTGAAGGCTTGTGCACACATTATGCAGGAGCTGAAGAAATCGCCAATTATTACAGAATCAAGCAACAACAGCAAAACTTCAGACGGGTAAAAAACTATTTTAAAGCGTTTGGGTTGACACCAAAAAGCATCCACACCGCTTGTTCGGCTGCTACATTAAGGTATCCGCAAACACAAGGAGATATGGTGCGTTTAGGGATTGTTCAGTATGGTTTTTTTCCCACTAAGGAAGTACTTATTCATTTTTTGGAAAAAACCAAATTAAAAGAAGACCCCCTCAGAAGGCTGTTAACCTGGAAAACAAAGGTGATGGATACAAAGCTTGTGAAAACCGGTGATTTTATAGGTTACGGCACATCTTTTATGGCCGGAAGCAATATGAAAATAGCCACCATTCCTGTGGGTTACAGCCAGGGCTTTAGCCGGTCACTCAGTAACCTGGGTAGGGTTTTGATAAAAGGACAAAGGGTGCCGGTAATTGGAATCGTTAATATGAATATGATGACTGTTGATATATCAGGGATAGACGGAGTTGAAAAAGGTGACGAAGTGGTCTTAATAGGGAAACAGGGTGAACTGGAAATTGGGGTGAGTTCTTTTAGTGAGTTCAGTAAACAAATCAATTATGAAATGCTTACCCGTTTACCGAGGGATATTCCCAGAAAGGTTGTTGACTAATTGAATAGTCGTTTTATAGAAATTTTAAACTCAATAAACAGAGATAACTACCTTATATTTCCTAAATTTGCACTTTCATTTTTCAATTGTAAATTTTGATTACCCTTCACGACAAGACCTTTGTTCCTTTTATCAGTGAAATCGAGATTAATCAGGCAATAAAAAAGCTTGCCCTTGAAATTTCGGCTGATTATAAAAATGACCCCCCCCTGTTTTTGGGTGTTCTAAACGGGGCTTTTATGTTTTTAGGGGAGTTATTGAAAAATTACAATGGAGAATGTGAAGTAAGCTTTGTTAAACTTGCTTCCTATGAAGGCACGGCAACCACCGGAAAAATGAAAAACCTGATCGGGCTGAATGAATCAATTGAAAACAAGCATATCATTGTCGTTGAAGACATAGTCGATACCGGGCACACATTGGAATATTTGATGGAATATTTGACTGAAATGAAGCCCAAATCCATCAAAACAGCAACACTTTTTTTCAAGCCTGAAGCATATAAAAAGAATATTAAAATAGATTACACCGGGATTGAAATCCCCAATAAATTCATCGTCGGGTATGGCCTGGATTATGACGGTTTGGGGCGCAATCTTCCTGAAGTATATCAATTAAAACAATAGATCATGACAAACATCATATTATTTGGCCCCCCCGGAGCCGGTAAAGGTACTCAAGCTGAAATATTAAGGGATAAGTACAACCTCGTTCACATTTCAACCGGAGATGTATTTAGATACAATATTAAGAATGAAACCGATTTAGGTATGCTTGCTAAATCTTATATGGATAAAGGCCAGCTTGTTCCTGATGAGGTAACCATCAATATGCTAAAAGCTGAAGTTGAAAAAAATGCAGGTGCAAACGGCTTCATTTTTGACGGTTTCCCAAGAACTGAAGCACAGGCAGATGCACTTGCAAAGCTTCTGCAGTCAAAAAACACTCAGGTAAACGGGATGGTGGCACTCGAGGTAGATGACGAGGTATTGGTAAAACGATTACTCGAAAGAGGAAAAACCAGCGGAAGAGCCGATGATGCCGATGAGTCCATTATCAGAAATAGAATAAAAGTGTATTATAACGAGACCGCAATCCTGAAAGAGTATTACCAAAAACAAAATAAGTATTTTGGAGTAAACGGTGTGGGAAGCATCTCTGAAATCACAGAACGTTTAAACAAAGTATTAGACAATTTATAAAATAAGCCTTTATAACTTTGAACTTTAAATCTTGAACTTTAAATCTTGAACCTTAAATCTTAAACCTTAAACCCAAATTATGACCGAAGGCAATTTTGTAGATTACGTAAAAATGCACGTCTCTTCCGGAAAGGGAGGGCAAGGCTCTGCACATTTGCATCGCGAAAAATTTGTGGAAAAAGGTGGTCCGGATGGTGGTGACGGTGGTCGTGGCGGCCACGTTATTGTAAGGGGGAAAGACAATCTTTGGACATTACTTCATTTAAAATATCAGCGTCACACCAGGGCCGGTCACGGTGAACACGGCTCAAAGAGCAGAAGCACAGGAGCCGATGGTGAAGATGTATATATCGATGTGCCGCTAGGTACCGTGGTCAGAGACACTGAAACCCAGGAAATCATTTTTGAAATTACTGAAAATGGCGAAGAAAAAATCCTGCTTGAAGGAGGAAAAGGAGGCCTTGGCAACTGGCATTTTAAATCCAGTACCAATCAAACACCACGTTATGCCCAACCCGGAATCCCCGGTCAGGAACGCGATGTAACACTTGAGTTGAAAATTTTAGCAGATGTAGGTCTGGTTGGATTTCCAAATGCCGGAAAATCGACGCTGCTTTCTGTGATTACGGCAGCAAAACCCAAGATTGCCGATTATGAATTTACTACACTAAAACCTAATTTGGGAATCGTTCAGTACCGCGACTTTCAAACTTTTGTCATAGCAGATATACCCGGAATCATTGAAGGAGCTGCAGAGGGCAAAGGCATTGGACACCGGTTTTTAAGGCATATTGAGCGCAACTCCACTTTATTGTTCCTCATACCCGCTGATGCCAAAGACATCAAGGAACAGTATGAAATTCTATTAAACGAATTGAGGAAATACAATCCTGAGCTTTTGAATAAATCAAGGTTGGTTGCCATTTCAAAAAGTGATATGCTTGATGACGAACTCAAAGCCGAAATGAAAAAGGAACTGGACAAACAGTTTAAGGGTATTCCTTATCTATTCATTTCAGCAGTTGCACAGCAGGGTTTAACTGAATTGAAGGACAAACTCTGGAGAATGCTAAACAATTAAAAGCAACTTTAATACTTCTTTAAAATCTTTCAACCGAAGCTTTCGTATATTTATCCAATTAAATGTATAAACCAATGCGACTGTTTTTAATCCTATTTTCAAGCGTTATTTTAGCTTCTTGTGGTGCTTCCGTGGGAGTTGATTATGATACTGAAAAAGATTTCAGTAAGTACATAACCTACAATTTCTATCCAGAACTGAAAACCGGTTTAAACGAGCTTGATGAAAACAGAATTATCAAAATCACTGATAGTCTGCTACAGAAAAAGGGAATGGTGAAGTCTGATAACCCTCAATTGCTTATCAATTTTTACAGCAGCGAATATGTTTCAAGATCCCGAAATACTATTGGACTGGGTATGGGCAGTGTGGGAAGAAACACAGCTGTAGGGGTTTCAACCGGAATCCCTGTTGGCGGAAATGAAGTCAACCAACAACTCACGGTAGATTTTATTGATGCCTCTCAGGATGCTTTGGTTTGGCAGGCAAAAACAGAGGGAAGCTTTAAAGAAAGGGCCACCCCGGAGCAAAGGGAAAACTATTACAAGAAAACCTTAAACAATATTTTTAATAAATACCCACCACGCTAAAGGTTTAAATACTGTATTATGTTTAAAAAAGTATTTATACTATTTCTTACACCCCTGTTCACTTTGGCTCAGGCCAATTCGTTTGAGAGAGGGTTAGCGCTATATAATCAGGAAAAATTCCAACAAGCTAAACCATATTTTGAGTCACACCTTAAAGAAAATCCCAATAACCTTCAAACAATAGAGTTTCTGGGCGATATTGCAGCCTATGATTCAGATTGGGACAAAGCCATCAGTTACTACAATATACTTGTAGAAAGAAATCCAAATAATGCCAATTACAACTTTAAATATGGAGGTGTTTTAGGCAGAAAAGCACAAAGCATCAACCGCTTTAGGGCTGCTTTATTAATTAGCGATATAAAAAAGCACCTTGAAAAGGCTGCAGAACTAGACCCTCACCATAAAGAAGTGCGCTGGGCTTTGGTAGATTTATACATGGCATTGCCAAGCATACTGGGAGGAAGCGAGACCACAGCCAGGAAATATGCAAACCAATTATTGAAAATCTCTGAACTGGACGGCTACCTTATACTTGGACGAATTGCAGAAACCTTCAACAAACATCAAGATGCTGAGAAGTATTATAAAAAAGCCCTGGATTTTAGTATCAACACTAAAATTAGCCACAATCAGAATAGCGTTAATTACCATTTGGGTAAATTATCAGGAATGTATAATGTTGAACTCAATAGCGGCTTAAAACACCTTGATACTTTCATTCAAAACCACTCTATCAAAGATGGTATTGAAATTGAATGGGCTTATTTTAGAAAAGCTCAAATCTTCAGGCATATGGGTGATAAAAGAAATGCCGAAAAATGGATCAATAAAGCGATTTCCCAAAATGGTCATTTTAAGGAAGCACAAGAGGAAAAGCGGTTAATTAGCAACCTATAATTACATGGCCTTAAATACTTTTTTTAAGTGCTTTTTCACAATAATTCTTCAAATCGATTATCTTAGCGCCGAAAATTGGATCATAATATAACTTCAACAAAATTTCCCTTACTCCATGAAAAAAATATTAATTCTTCTGTTTATAGCCCTATTTGTCCTACCTGTAAAAGCCAATGAGGGTATGTGGTTCCTGATGCATATTGAACGACTCAACTATGTTGATATGCAAAAAATGGGACTTCAACTCACCCCTGAAGAAATCTACAGTGTGAACAACCACAGTTTAAAAGATGCCATCGTTCAGTTTGGCGGCGGTTGTACAGCTGAAATTATTTCCGACAAAGGTTTGGTCTTGACCAACCATCACTGTGGTTATGGACAAATAGCCCAGCTCTCAACAGCTGAAAATGATTATCTCACCAACGGTTTTTGGGCCAAGGATTTCAGTGAAGAATTGAAACCCGATAATTTGTCAGTTCGGTTTTTTGTGAGAATGGATGACGTTACCGAAAGGATTTTAGCTTTGGTAAATGATGATATGAGTGAATCTGAAAGAGAAAAAATCGTCAATCAGGAAATCGCAAAAATTCAGAAAGAAAATGATGAAGGAGGAAAATATACCGTCTCTGTTCGCCCCTTTTACAGTGGTAATGAATATTACTATTTCGTTTATCAGGATTATACTGATGTAAGGTTGGTGGGAACTCCTCCAAACAGCATAGGTAAGTTTGGTGGCGATACAGATAATTGGGAATGGCCACGTCACACCGGTGATTTTGCACTTTTTAGAGTCTATGGCGATAAAGACGGGAATCCGGCACCTTATTCAACAGATAATGTGCCTTTGGAGGTGAAATACCACCTGCCAGTAAGTATCAAAGGGTATAAAGAAAACGATTTTGCAATGATTTTGGGATACCCCGGAAGAACCAACCGCTGGATGCCCGCTGCCGGAATTGACCAAAATGTCAACTATGCTTATCCAGCCTTTGTCGAAGGTTCAAAAGTAGCCATGGATGCCATGAAAAAACACATGGACCAAAACCAGCAAGTGAATCTGGATTATGCATCAAAATATGCCGGCATAGCCAATTACTGGAAAAATCGTCAGGGAATGATTGACGCATTAAAACAACATAAAACAGCAGAAACAAAAAGGAAACAAGAAGCTAAATTCGTTCGTTGGGCAAGTTCTAATGTTGCAGGAAGTGCAGATTCTTTTTCAACAGAAGAAGGTCAGGAAGCCCTAAAAGCATTAGGAAACCCAAACACCTCACAACGAGAAATAGAAAGATATGGCAATGTAATGGAGGTGATAAATAATTATTATGCAAGAACCAATGTTAAAAGTCGTGACGACAATTATTTAATAAGTATTCTAAGAGGAAGTACTGTGGTTTTGTTACCTAACAGGCTTAATAATGTCATTAGTATTTTAACGAGAGAAGAAAACATTTCTGAGGAAGCTTTCAGCCAAAGAATTCTCCCTGAAATTGAGAATCAATACAGCAAACTATATATGCCGCTGGAGAGAGAAGTGTTCATTGAAGTTGTAACGCTTTATGCTATGAAAGCTTCAAATCCTGTTGAAATTTTAATAAGGGCTAAAGAAAATGAAAAAACTGGAGGAACTTCTGTTAGAAACTTTGTAGCAAATATGTTTGATAGTAGCTTTCTTACTTCAAAAGAAAAATTCATCAATTTCGCTCAAAGACCCACCGAAGAAAAGTTCAGAAATGATTTATTAATTCAGTTGTCTGAACAGTTACTCACAGAATACAGATTCAAATCTGAAGAACAGAAAGAACTCGAAGAGCAATACCAAAAAGCTTATCGCAACATGATTCAGGGAATGCGCGAAATGAACCCCGATGTGGTTTATTACCCTGATGCCAATAGTACACTCAGATTATCTTACGGAAAAGTGAGTGCTTTACCAAGAGGTGAAAAGCCCAACGATGCCAGCGTTAACTATTACACTACACTAAAAGGCACCGTGGCAAAGTACCAGCCCGGTGATGACGAATTTGATATGCCGCAAAAGCTTATTGATTTGTTCAATGACAAAAATTATGGACCTTATGCCGATAAAGCCGGACATATGCCGGTAAACTTCCTGACAGACCACGACATTACAGGAGGTAACTCAGGTTCGCCCGTTTTAAACGGAAAAGGAGAACTCATCGGTATTGCCTTTGACGGAAACATTGAAGCCATGGCCGGTGACGTGATTTTTGATCACGAACTGCAACGAGCCATCAATGTTGACATTCGCTATGTGTTGTTTATTATTGATAAGTTTGCCGGAGCCAAACATCTGGTTGACGAAATGACCATCAGAAAATAATAACTCAAAGATTTTAATTTCAAACCTGCCCTTGTTTAACATCGGCAGGTTTTTTTATTACACAATGTGTATCTTTACATCACAAGACTTTTAATCTATGCACATACATTTTATCGCCATCGGCGGAAGCGCCATGCACAATCTGGCACTGGCTTTACACCAAAAAGGAGATGCCATCACGGGCAGTGATGACGAGATTTTTGAACCTTCAAAATCACGCTTGCAAAAAGCAGGATTATTGCCTGAGAACTTTGGATGGTTTCCCGAAAAAATCACATCCCATCTCGATGCAGTCATTCTTGGTATGCACGCAAAAGCCGATAATCCCGAACTCGTCAAAGCACAGGAACTCGGACTAAAAATCTATTCTTATCCAGAATACCTCTATGAACATTCCAAAAACAAAACCCGGGTAGTCATTGGCGGAAGCCACGGTAAAACCACCATCACGGCAATGATACTCCACGTGCTGAATTATCATAACATCCCGTCAGATTATATGGTGGGTGCCCAGTTGGAAGGTTTTGATACCATGGTTCACTTGACTGACGAAAACGATTTTATCGTCCTCGAAGGTGACGAATACCTGTCATCACCCATCGACAGGCGACCAAAATTTCACCTTTACAAACCCAATATCGCTTTGCTCAGCGGTATAGCCTGGGACCACATCAATGTTTTCCCTACTTATGAAAATTATGTGGAGCAATTCAAAATATTTGTCGATTCCATCGTAAAAGGAGGCAGCATCAATTACAATGAAGAAGACCCCGAAGTTGTGCGTGTTGTGGAAGCTTCAGAAAACACCATTAGAAAAATTGGATACCAAACCCCGGAATACGCCATAGAAAAAGGAGTCACTCTTTTAGAAACCCCTGAAGGCCCCATGCCCATAGAAATATTTGGCAATCACAACCTCAACAACCTTGCCGGTGCCAAATGGATATGCCAGCACCTGGGTGTGGATGAGGACGATTTTTATGAGGTCATTGCCACCTTTAAAGGTGCATCAAAACGCCTCGAAAAAATTGCTGAAAGCTCCACAGCAGTTGCTTACAAAGATTTTGCCCATTCCCCTTCCAAAGTGTCAGCAACCACCCAAGCCGTAAAAAACCAATATACCGACCGAAAACTTATTGCCTGTCTGGAACTACATACGTATAGCAGCTTAAACCCCGAGTTTTTAAAAGAATACCAAGGCGCCCTCGATGATGCTGATGTAGCCGTGGTGTTTTATTCGCCCTACGCCGTGGAAATCAAAAAACTGAAACCCATTTCCCAAGAGCAAATCGCAAACGCTTTTCAACGTGATGATTTGATTATTTTCACAGAGCCCAAGGCGTTTAAAGAGTTTCTCTTTCAACAAGAGCTTAAAAACAGCACCCTGCTGTTGATGAGTAGCGGTAATTATGGCGGATTGGATTTTGAGGAGGTAAGAAGTATGTTCAATAATAAGCAGAGTTAAACCTCGTTTTATTCATAATTAACCAAAACTAAATGAGATGAATAGAGTAATTTTAATAGTGTGTATTTTAATATTAAGTTTGGCTTGCAGTTCAAATGATGATGCTAATCCACAGCATAATATTCCGGAAGAAAGTTTTTTTAAATTTGGTGCAGTCGGTACATTCTGGTATTACAAATATTTTAAGAGAATTGAAAATACAGATGACTTTGAGTTCACTGGAGCTGAAACTTTTTTATATTACAATGGAACTACTACAATTAACGGTCTTGATTACTTTATTTTAGAAACTGAAACCTCCCACGGAGACCAACATTGTTCGGTTTGTCCTGTTGAGGGTGTTATTACTACATATGTGAGAGATTCTTTGGGCTATCTGATTAATCTTGATGGCACAATTTTGTTTTCAAGTCAAGAAATAAATAATGAGTATTTAATAAATGAACTAAGCCAATTTAGCTTTTTTGGCAAATTATTGCCCGGTGAAGAATCTCTTAATCATGAATTGTTGGGCTCTCTTGATTGCATTATTAATGAAGTCTATGCTAAATCAAATTCAGACGGAACAATTTTTCCGGGTAAGGATTATATATATTACAGTGAAATTTTTGGAGAGATTTTGAGAAAGTATTCAAGCATAAACAGCGAGCAACACAATTGGGAAAAAAGACTGGAAGCTATTGCAATACCATAATTGAAACATTATCAGTCGCTTTTATACATCCCCCCAATAAACCCATCCCTATCCTTTTTGGCATTTTGCTTAAGCGCTTCTTTGGCATTGAGTTGGTCTTGTTTTACTTTGTCTTGTGAGAGTTTAAACTTGCCTTCCCAATGCGTGATTTCAATCTCAAAAGCCTTGATGTAGTTTACGGCACCTTCCATACGTTTGTTGTCGGGTTCCAAAACGTATTTTTGTGCTGCCCCCTCCAGGAATTCGGTCATGGCAATCATTGTTTTCTTTGCTTCCTCCGGGTCATTGATTAAGGTGATGGTTCCCGTGAGGTGTACAAAAATATAATTCCAAGTGGGCAGTTGGGTGGTGGTATAGATGCTGGGTGAAATATATGCATCAGGCCCCCTGAAAATCACGGTGACTTCCGCGCCATCCTTCAAAGTCTCAACCTGCGGGTTGTATTTATCAATATGCGCAACCAATTTTTGAATCCTGTGGTTGTAAATAATGGGGATATGCGTCACCAGCGGTTTTCCGTCAAGCACAGAAACCAGCATCCCCAAAGGATATGCCTCTATGACCGCAATCATTTTTTTTATGTCGTCTTCCTGATGGTATTTTGGTGGATACAAGGGATTAGGGATTTAAGATTAACGATTTAAGATTAACGATTTAAGATTAATGATTTAAGATTAATGATTTTAGAATTGGTGGTTGAGCAAAGTTAAAAAGCAACTTTAGATTTTAAATTACTATCTCTCCGGTCACTGAGCGGAGCCGAAGTGTAAGGGGAGGACTAAACCCCAAACTGTCTGAAATGATGATCCAAATGTTTATACTGCATTTTGCCCCACTGCTCGGTGGTAAAATGCCCGCAGAATGGATGCGGTGGCCATTCGGTTTTGTTTCTTTCAGAATAAAATTCTTGAATCAGTGTTTTTAAAGCTTCTTTTTCTTTTTGAAAATCACGTTCATCCACGATTTTGTATTCTTTGGAAGTGGGTAATCCTTGTTTCCAGGGTTTGTCATCATAGAGTGATTTTTTAAAAAAGGAAAAAAGGAACCTCATTACAGGATTGGGTTTTGCCAAAGTGAGTTTTTCCAACGGTACTTTCAGTGGTTCACTACAATGTGCCAGCATTTGGGCAACATCCATCTTGCCCCATTGGGGTTGTGATTCCGGGCTGAGGCTGTCTAATCGTTCCAGAATTTCGGCGTAAGCCTGTTCATTAAAAAGTGATTGCATAGTGATAAATATATTTCAGGATTTAAAGATACATGTTTATCTTTATGCAACGAATTGACATGAATCAAAAAAAGACACATTCATTTTCCATAAAAAACTGGTCTGAAGATGACAGGCCCAGGGAAAAATTGCTTCAAAAAGGACGTGCCGCCCTGAGTGATGCCGAGCTAATTGCCATTCTGATTGCTTCCGGAAACACAGACGAAAGTGCCGTGGATTTGAGCAAGCGCATTTTGGCAAAAGCCGGGAATAACCTGAGTGAATTGGGAAAATTAACCATCAAGCAATTGATGGAGTTTAAAGGTATAGGAGAGGCCAAAGCCATAACCATTGCAGCAGCTATGGAACTGGGGAGAAGACGCCGGGCAGAAGAGGCCGTTCAGTTGAACAAAGTAACCTCAAGCCGCACCGTTTTTGAGTTGATGCAACCTGTAATCGGGGAATTGCCTCACGAAGAATTCTGGATTATCTATCTCAACAATTCCAATAAAATCATACACAGAGAGCAGCTCAGTAAAGGCGGAATCACCGGCACACTGGTCGATGTGCGCCTGGCTTTAAAAACAGCACTTGAAGTGGGAGCAACAGGATTGATTCTTGTTCATAATCATCCTTCAGGAGCACTGCAAGCCAGTGAACCGGACAAAATGCTTACGCGAAAGCTTAAAATCGCCGGAGAAAACCTCGATATTAAAGTAGTTGATCATGTCATCATCACAGAAAAGGCTTACTTTAGCTTCGCCGATGAAAACCTGCTTTAAGTTATGTTTAAACACCATTCCATCACCGATATTTTTTTTGATTTGGACCATACCCTTTGGGATTTTGAGAAAAATTCTGCATTGGCTTTTTATAAAGTGTTTGAACTGCACAAAATTGAAATTGACATTCCCTTATTTCTTGATGTGTATGAACCCATCAATATGCAGTACTGGAAACTGTATCGCGATGAAGAAATTACAAAACAGCAACTTCGCCGCGGTCGTTTAAACGATGCATTTGCAAAACTTGGAATGGCTTTTCCAATTGAAATTATAGATAGTCTTGCCAAATCTTACATCGAATATTTGCCGTTAAACAATCATTTGTTTCCCGGAACCAATGAATTACTGGACTATTTGAAACCCAATTATAAGCTTCATATTATTACCAATGGTTTTGAAGAGGTTCAGACTCTAAAATTGAGAAATTCAAAAATAGAACCCTATTTTCAAACCGTGACCAATTCTGAACGGGTGGGTGTAAAAAAGCCCAATCCGTTGATTTTTCAATATGCACTCAAACAGGCCAATTCAACTCCTGATAAAAGCGTGATGATTGGTGACAATCTGGAGGCAGATGTATTAGGAGCCAAAGCCGTTGGGATGCACACATTATTTTTTTCTCAGAACGGTGTGCAAGAAGAGGGAGTAATAGTTGCAAAAAACTTACTGGAAATAAAAAGTTTGTTTTAGTATGTAGGGTTAAACCAAGGTTAAATGTTAAAGTAACTAACAATACACCTTTGTTTTAAACGTTTTGTTTGTATTTAAATCCCCAAAGACATGCTCAAATATTTTTGGTTTTTTCTCCTGCTTTCCCTTTGTTTTTTATCCTGTGTAAAAGATACAGATTTTAATCAACTGGATGATGTTGTTATCAACCCTGTTGTTGAAGTCAATTTTATTCATTTTACTTTACAGATTGATGATTTTCAGGACAATCCTTTTTTTGAAGGCAGTCTTACAGTTGTTGATACTACCGAAATTCGTTTTCTCAATGATGATTTTGCCGTTGATAACATTAAGGAAGCAGAGTTTTTCTTTAGAGTGACCAACTCTTTTCCTGTGGGTCTTGATGCCAATTTTACTTTTCTTTCTGAAGACAATGTGCCCTATTATGAGATTAATTTCCCAATACAAATGAGCGAAGACGGCAGTGAGATTATTACCGAATTTATACAAACTATTAATCAAACAGATGTAGGATTACTAACCCAAAACGAAAAAGTAATAGTTACTATAAACCTCCAGACAAACAATCAAAATCTGGAAGGTATCTTGAACCTGCAGTCAAAAACCATTTACTATCTGGAAATTTCAGACCTTTAATATGATTCGCTTTTTGGTCATATCGTTCTTTTTGACAGGGGTTTTGGGGTTTTCCCAAAACAAGCAACTCTTGTATGGAATGACTGAAGTTCCGCAATCGCTTTTAGTCAATCCCGGTGGAATTGTTCCATATGATAAGCACTATGGCATACCGTTTTTTTCACATTTGCATTTAAATGGTGGCTCGTCAGGGGTGACGGTTTATGATATTTTTCAAACTTCGGCAACAACCGATATTAATGCCCGAATTACATCGGCGATTTTCAGCATGAAAAACACCGATTTTTTTACGGTAACCCAGCAATTGGAGATCATTAATTTTGGCTGGCGCAATCAAAGCGACTATTATTTTTCTGCCGGAATTTATCAGGAATTTGATATGATAACCTATTTTCCAAGAGACTTGGCCATTCTGGGCTGGGAGGGAAACCGGGATTATATCGATTATGAATTTGATTTAAGTGAACTCAATTCTTCAGGTGACTTTCTAACAGTATTTCATTTTGGTGCCAATAAAAAATTAACAGACAAGCTCACTGTTGGTGCAAGATTTAAGTTGTATTCAAGTGTGTTTAATTTTAGAAGCACAACCAATCAAGGCACGTTTGTAACCCGCTTAAGTGACGGAACAGTCAATATTTATGACCATTTGCTACAAAATGCCGACGTGCAGGTGCAAACTTCAGGAATTGCACCTTTGATAGATAACGACAATGTGAATGCACCCGGAAATGTAGTGAACCATGCTCTGGGAAGGGCTTTTCTGGGAGGAAACCTTGGAGTGGGTCTCGATGTTGGGGCAACTTATGAAATCAATAAAAACTGGTTGGCCAGCGCCAGTATTTTAGATTTTGGAGCAGTATTCCACACAAAAGACGTAGAAAATTATCGTGCACACGGAAGTTATAATTTGACAGGAATTAACCTGATTTTTCCACCACTTCAGGATGGAGAACAAACCTTTCCTTATTATCAAAACCTGGAAGATGAAATTAAAGAAAGTGTGCCTGTAGATACACTTTACAATAGTTATACAGTAATGAGACCCTTAAAGTTGAATGCCGGTCTTCAGTATCATTTTGGAAGGTCATTTGGTAGTCAGGATTGTGATTGCTATTCCATGGGGAAAGGTGATTTTGGCAGCCAGTCAATTGGTGTTCAATTGTATTCCATTTTCAGGCCCAAAGCACCACAATATGCAGCCACTTTATTTTATTACAGAAGGTTTGCAGAATTTCTTGCTGGAAAAATCACTTATACAGCTGATAATTATTCGTTTGATAATATAGGGTTAATGGCAGTCGGGGATTTCGGAAAGTTTAATGTCTATATGGGGTTTGATAATATATTAAGATATGGAAATCTTGCTAAAGCAAATAGTTTATCTTTGCAATTAGGGTTTAACCTAAAGTATTAGTCTGATTTTTAAATTTTAAACATTATGAAACAAATTGTCATTACATTACTTCTTTTTAATTTTTTTAGTTTTAATGTATTCAGCCAAAAGTCGCTAAACGATTATGCTTATGTAGTAGTTCCTCAGCAATTTGAATTTCAAAGGGGTGCTGATCAGTATCAAGTGAATACTCTTATCAGGCATTTATTTAGAGAAGCAGGTTTCAATTCGATTTATGATGTTGAATTAAGAGGATTGCCCAGATGCGAGGGACTTTTTGCTGATTTGATTTTTGATTCAAATATGTTTCAAACTACTATTACAGTTGTACTAAAAGACTGTAACAATAATGTAGTCTTTCTTTCAGAACCGGGAACAAGTAAAGAAAAGGAGTACCGTAAAAGCTATCATGAAGCCATAAGAAGAGCTTTCAGAAGCATCGATATACTTGGAGTAAGACAAGGTGATTTGGATGCTTATCGTGAGAGCGTTGAAAAAAGAGACGCAGCTATTGTGTCTTCTCAAAGAATTGAGGTGAAACCTGCAACAGTCCCACTAATACAAATTGACACAAACAACCTGCCATCCTATACCCACAATGAGCAAAGATATTATCTTGAAACCACAAACGATGGTTTTGTGCTTTATCTGAAGAAAGGTGATGCTGTTCAAAACTTCGGAACTTTATCTAGAACCTCGCGAGACGGAATGTACCTCTTCAACAGCGATGGAAAAAGTATGCTTGCCAGTTTTGATGGAGACAATAACCTGATTATAGATACTGAAGACAGCGAGGGCAAACCCTCTCAAAATGTGTTTGCAAAAGTTAAAGAAGAGTAGTTTTAGTTTGTTTTAAAACTCACGCTTCCCATTGTTTCTACTTGAACAGTCAGTGTTTGTTGTGATTTTAAAAATACTGCCGCTGTGGCTGCTCCGGCTAAAATAACCTGACCTTTTTTAACGGTCAACCCTGCTTGAGACGCCAGTCTGCTCAACTCCACAACTGATTGTAACGGATTGTCCAGAATAGCCGCCGAAGAGGCGCTTTCCACGATGTTGTTGTCAACCAATAAATCCATTTTCAGATTTGAAATCCCGGTTGAAAGTGGTTGCCAGTCTCCAATCACATAACCTGTTGAAGAGCAATTGTCTGCCACAACATCTTCAAGCGAAAATTTAAAATTCTCATAACGGGAGTCAATAATTTCCAGTGCCGGTGCCATGGCGTCTATGTATTCGGGAAGCTCATCAAGTGACAATTTTCTGTTGATGTCTTTGCTTACGCGAAAAGCGATTTCGGGCTCCACCCTGGGGTGTATCCAGCGGTTGAGGTTTACAGTTTCGCCTTGTTGCAATTCCATCTCATCGGTTAATATGCCCCAGATGAGGTCGTGGACACCCATCTGTTCCATTTTTGCTTTGCTGGTAAATCCGAGTTTATAACCGGTGATTTTTTCTCCGCGCTCCACCCTCAGCTGAATGGCCATCCGTTGAATTTCATAAGCCTCTTCCAAGGTCATTTGATTTGCAGCAGCCATTTGCGAAACGGCTTTCGCATTTTTTGCGGCTTGGTCTAGAATGTTTGCGATTTCTTCCTTTCTCATTTACATTAAATTTTTTGCAATAGCGTCATCGTGTAAAATTCTTTCGGTTTCACGTTTTACAAGTTCAAGAATATCTCTTAATGGATTATCCAAATTGATTTTTCCATCAGCCAGCAAGTTCAAAATGGCTTTATCCTGCGCCCTTCCCCTTCGCATCGCTTCAGAATAGGGGATGCTTTCATTGAAGGTTACCAGTGAGTATTTTGAATAATATTCAAACGGGAATTCCTTTTCAAAGGCGGTTTCCAGTTTTCTTTTTTCCTGAAACAACGGACTTGCTGTATGGGCTTTCATTTCGTGAAAATTATCTAAAGCAAGGTCGGCAATGGCATCAGTGTCTTTTTTGCGTTCTTTTTCATATTCGGTGAAAACCTTATGCCAGTCGCCTTCGTGTTGGTCTAAAATTTCGTCAAAAACTACCACATCTTCAAAGGAAGCATTCATTCCCTGCCCGTAAAACGGCACGATAGCGTGAGCGGCATCACCCATTAGGAGTGTTTTGCCATAACTGCTCCAAGGATAACATTTTACCGTGCCCAGGGCACCTGTGGGATTTTCAAAAAACTCTGTAGCCAATTGTGGCATCAAAGCCAGCGCATCGGGATAAAATTTTTCAAAATATTCGGTAATCCTTTCCGGGGTGTTGAGGTTGTCAAAATTGTATTCGCCTTCGCTCCACGAAAGAAAAAGCGTAACAGTAAAACTTCCGTCAAGATTGGGAAGTGCAATGAGCATATTTTCGCCTCGTGGCCAAATATGCAGTGCACCTTTTTCGGTGAGGAAACCACCATCTTTAGCCGGAGGAAACGAGAGTTCCTTATAACCATGTGTCAAAAAGTTTTGCGAAAAGCTGAATAAAAACTTTTTGTGTAAATACATACTTTGCCGCAAAACAGAACCGGCCCCGTCTGTGCCGATAACGATGTCTCCTTTCAGTAATATTTCCCTTTCATTTTCTTCATCATAAAAGGAGGCGATGCCTTCTTCAAGGTCAACTTTTTTACAACTGTGGTTAAATGCCATAGTGATGTTTTCCATTTTCTCGGCTTCGTCAAGCAGTAAGGCGTTCAATCCTGTACGGGAAATGGAGTTGATATATTCTTCCTCGCGTCCGCTGTAGCGGCTTAAAAAAGTGTTGCCCTCTAGGTCGTGAATCATACGCCCAAACATGGGGATGCAGAGTTGTTTGACTTTTTCTTCCAGACCCACGAGTTTCATACCTTTCATGCCACGGTCTGAGAAAGCAAGGTTGATGGAACGCCCGGCACCAATGTCGTGTTTTCTTAAATCGGGACGTTTTTCAATGAGTTGCACATTGTAACCGCGCTGTGCCATTCTTAGGCCAAGCAGCGAGCCGCAAAGCCCTGCACCTATGATAAGTATGGTTTGTTGTTTCATATCTATTTCCCGCTTAGGCGAGAATCTGTTTTAAATTATCAAAAATCTTATTCCAAACACTTTTTCAATCGCTCCACCATCAAAAACACATCTTCAAACGAATTGTAAAGCGGGGCAGGAGCCACCCTAATCACATCAGGTTCGCGCCAGTCGCTGATGACGCCTGCTTTGGTGAGTTTGTCGTGTAGGCTACGTTCAGCATTTTTTACGGCAAGTGACAACTGGCAGCCGCGCTCATCAGGATTTGTCGGCGTTATGATGCTGATGCGGTCGTTTTGCAAATCGTTGAGTAAAAACTCCAGATAGCCGGTGAGTTTTTTTTGCTTGGCGATGATGTTATCCATACCGGCTTCTTCAAAAATGTCAAGCGATGCTCTAATGGCCGCCATTGACAATATCGGCGGATTGCTCAATTGCCAGCCTTCGGCCCCGGGGAGCACGTCAAACTCCTGCCGCATATTGAATCGTGTTTTTTTGTTGTGTCCCCACCATCCGGTAAAGCGTTTCAATTCCGGGTTATTTGCGTGGCGCTCGTGAACGAAAAGCCCACCGAGGCTGCCTGGACCGCTGTTGAGGTATTTGTAGCTGCACCACACGGCAAAATCGGGGCCGTTGTCGTGCAGGTTGGGTTGAATGTTTCCGGCACCGTGAGCGAGGTCAAAACCAACTATACAATTGTGTTTGTGACCCAATTCCGTTATTTTTTTAACGGGAAAGGACTGTCCGGTATAATAATTTGTTGTGCCAATTAAAATCAAAGCGATTTCGTCACCTTGCTCTTTCATGATTTCTTCAAAATCTTCAAAACGGCAGAGTTCTTCGCCTTTTCTGGGTTTCCAAAGTATTAAGCCACCTTTTGGGTCAAAACCGTGAAAATCTAGTTGAGATTCCACAGCATATTTGTCTGACGGGAAGGCATCGCTTTCTATCAGGATTTTGTATTTGGTTTTAGTGGGGCGGTAAAAAGAAACCATCAACAAGTGCAAGTTGGTGGTGAGTGTGTTCATCATGACGACTTCGCCGGGTTTTGCTCCCACGATTTTAGCCATGCTGTTGGTTAAAAATTCGTGATAGGGCATCCAGGGGTGTTTGGCTTCAGTATGGCCTTCCACGCCAAACTTAGCCCAATCGTCAAGCTCTTCCTGTATGTATTTTTGGGTGTTTTTGGGTTGTAGGCCCAGCGAGTTCCCACAGAGGTAAACGATATCGTTACCGTTGGCATCTTTGGGGATGTGGAATTTTTCGCGAAAGCGGTTTAAAGGGTCTTGCCGGTCTTGTGCTTTAGCGAAAGCCAAGGTGGGTTCAAAATTATTCATCAGTTGTTTTTACTTCAATGTTGGTGAAATAGAGTTTAAAGGAACCATCGCTGGTTTGGTGCATAGTAGCGATTTTTAAACCTTGATGGTCTTCATAATTTTCCCAGGTGGTTGTAATGCCGGGAGTGGACTCATTGCCTTTTCTAAAAATCCACTCTTTGATTAAGAAATCGTTTTCAAAAAAGAAGTCATAAGCATCCCCGGGTGTATATCCGCCTTGATCACCATAAACCACGGTGAGTTGTTGCATAATCTTTTTGCTAATGGGGGCTGTTGCACTGTCCTTTTGAGTAAATGTTGTGCCTTCATCCCAAACCAGATTAAATGGTGCTAATAGCCAGTATTTGTCGTTGATAAAATTTGCATCAGTTTTTAATGCGATACTGTCCATTTGATTTTGGTTGTATCTCAGTGTGTCTTCATTTTGAATTCTGGTAATGTCTTTGGTTTTGGGGTTCCAAATCCAGGAGCGTTCAAAGTGGTTTTCGCCTCGTTCTACATTAAAGGTGAAGTGCAATTCTTCCACTTTTGGCCAATGCTCAATTCCATGGGCAATTGCAATGATATCATTAATATGAAGAGGCTTTGTTTCTGATCTTTCGGAAACTTTTTCTTTGCAAGAAAAAAGTAAAAGACTTATGAATATGACAAAAGCAGGTTTAAACATAAAAAGTAGTTTGTGTAAAGATACAAAAGTAGCTTTTGTTGAGTATAAATGAAAAATAAAAAACCCTTCTGTTTAGGGAAGGGTTTTAAATTTCAATTTAGGTTGAAGATTAATCACCGTCAATAGCGTCTTCAATACCTTCACCAACTTCTTCAAAGCCGTCTTTAATCTTTTCTTCGGGAGTTTTTTCCCTGCAACTTGTGTAAGCTAAAGAAAGCGTGAGTACAATAAAAATACTTAAAATTTTACGTAACATATTATTTGGTTTTAAAGGTTAATTAAAGTCTTCTTCCGGTCGCCAAACGGTATAGAATACCAATTACCGCTAAAACAATAAGAATATGGATTAATCCTCCAATGGAAAAGGCAAAATATCCAACTAGCCATCCGATAATGAGCAATACAATTATAAGTGAAATTAAGTCTCTCATGATATTTAATTTTTGTGATTAGTAGACTAAAGATAAAAGATTGTTGATTAATTTTTTTCTATTTAACTGAATGTTAACTCCTTTTGGTGGATTAAGTTAAAGAATATTTCAAAAGTGTTAAAGCGAGATATTGTTTTGAATAAAATCTATGTATTTAAAATTAAATCTGTAATCTCTAAAGTCAGTTTTTTTTAGTGTAATTAATATCATTGTCTTGGAGTTGAAGTTTGCTAAAATTCATGGCCATAAATATTCAATTGTTTTCTTTGAGAACTTCCGGCATTTTTGACTTAAAGCGGTTGAGTCTTGGGATGGAAACGTTGATTATATATGGATGAGTGGGGTTGTTGCGTTCAAAATTTTGGTGGTAGGCTTCAGCTATCCAGAATTTTTCAAATGGAAAAACCTGAGCCGCAACTTTTTTATTTCCCAGTGTGTCATTTATTGCTTTGATTTTTGAATCAATGATTTGCTTTTCATCCTCGTTCTGATAAAAGATAATGGAGCGGTATTGTGAGCCAATGTCGGGTCCTTGTCCGTTTAGCTGTGTAATGTTTTGAGATGCAAAGTACACATCAACCAAAGTAGCAAAACTCACTTTATTTGGGTTATAAATCACTTCAACTGTTTCTGCATGACCGGTTATGCCTGTGTTTGTGCTTTCATAGGTGGGGTTTTTGGTATGCCCGCCGGAATAGCCTGAAATGGCTTCTTCTACACCATGTACACTTTCATAAATGGCCTCGACACACCAAAAGCAACCGCTGGCAAAGTAAGCTTTCTTCAATCCGTTTTCTTCAGGAACTTGAACAGGTTTGATGGTTTTTTGCTTTTCCAGTTCTTCCGTTTTATTTTTTTCAAAAGCATTCTGGCAGGAGACGTTCATTATTCCGCCAATCAGGGCGAAAAGTACTAGAAACTTTTTCATAGTTTTCTTTTAAAAATACAAAAAAAGCCTTCCGCATCTGGGAAGGCTTTGTTAAATTTTAAAGTGAACTTAGCTTAAAGCTTATTGAAAAATTTTTCCATTTTTTGACGTTCTTCTTCGGCAAGTTCAGAGTCAACCAAGATTCTACCACTATGTTCGTCTGTCATTATTCTTTTTCGAGAGGCAATTTCAACTTGAACTTGAGGAGGTATAGAAAAGAAAGAACCACCTGAGGCACCTCTTTCAATGGTAACTACAGCCTGTCCATTTTTTACGTTTTTACGAATGCGCTCATAGGCGTTAACCAAACGTGGTTCTAGTTGTGATTTGTAGTTTTCAGCTTCATTTAAAAGAGCTTGTTCGTCTTTTTCAGTTTCACCTAAGATTTTGTCTAGCTCAGCTTTTTTATGGGACAAATGGCTTTCTCTGTCAGTAAGACGTTCTTGTGACTGATTAATCACTTCGCTTTTGTGCTCAATCTGGGCTTTAAGCTCTTTAATGTGTTTTTCAGCCAGTTGAATTTCAAGTTCTTGGTATTCAATTTCCTTGCTTAAAGAGTTGTATTCCCTGTTGTTGCGAACATTGTCCTGCTGAGAAGTGTATTTTTTGATGAGTACTTTAGACTCTTCAATTTGGTTTTTCTTTTCCTTTATGGCATCCTCTGTAGATTGAAGGTCTGCTTTTAGCTTGTCAATTCGGGTTGTTAAGCCGGCGATTTCATCTTCAAGGTCTCTCACTTCAAGTGGAAGTTCTCCACGCAGGTTTCTGATTTCATCAATTTTTGAGTCGATCAGTTGCAAGTCAAATAAAGCTCTTAATTTTTCTTCTACTGTTGCTTCAGCTTTTTGTGCCATACTTATAAATACTTGATAGGATTGGTGTTTACTTCTGATGTTTTTATTTTTCCTTTTTCAAAGGCAGGTGCAAAATTAGTGATTTTTTTGGTAAGCAAGTCAACTAATTCATTTTTTGTGAATTGTTCACTTTCATAATGACCAATATCTGCAATTATAAATTGATTTTCAGCTTTGTAAAAGTCGTGATACTTCAAATCTGATGTCAAAAAAACATCAGCACCGGCGCGTTTTGCAGCCTCAATGGCAAATGCGCCTGAACCACCCAATACAGCCACTTTTTTTATTTTATTTCCGGTAAGTTTGCTGTGTTTAATACAGCCGCTCTGCATCGTTTTTTTTACAAATTGTAAAAAATCTTCTTCTTTCATGGCTTCCGGAAGCTCGGCTATCATCCCCATACCGATTTTTTGATTGACATTTTCTAGTGTGGTTATTTCATAAGCCACTTCTTCATAGGGATGATTTTCTTGCAAAGCATTTAAAATGGTTCCTTCAAGGTGGGCGGGAAAAGTAATCCCTATTTGAGTTTCAGGTTCAAAATGGGTTTTGTCTTTCTTTCCTAAAGTGGGATTGGCTCCTTCACCCGCCCTGAAAGTTCCTGTGCCCTCAATATTAAAGCTGCAATGGTCATAATTGCCAATGCTTCCCGCACCGGCATTGAAAAGTGCCATTCTCAAACTTTCAGCTTGTGCTTTAGGCACAAAAATGATGAGTTTTTTTATGGTTTCTTTTTTAGGAATTAATACTTTTTGGTTGATTAACCCCAGCTTTTTACAGATAATTGCATTCACCCCGTTCCAGGCATTGTCAAATGCAGTATGAATGGCAAAAATACCAATGTTGTTTTGAATGGCTTTAATCACCACCCGTTCGACATAATTATTTCCATTGATTTTTTTTAGCCCTGAAAAAAGTATGGGGTGAAAACTCACAATCAGGTTGCAATTTTTTGCAATGGCCTCATCAATCACTTCCTCCAGCGTGTCGTGAGTCACCAGTATGGAAGTCACTTCAGTATTTTTATCGCCCACTAGCAAACCCACATTGTCAAAGTCTTCAGCGTAGTGTAGCGGGGCAATTTCTTCAAAAAAACGAATAACATCTTGAATAATCATAGGCAGTATTTTACGGTAAAGATAAAAAAGTATATTTTCGTTGTGATGAACAAACTCAGGAAAATATTATTCCCCTTTTCGATACTTTATGATGGTGTAACTTCTTTCCGAAATTTTTTATTTGAAAAAGGGTACTTTGAAAGTACTGAATATGATATTCCGGTCATTTGCGTTGGTAACCTTAACGTGGGTGGAACTGGTAAGTCGCCCATGATTGAATTTCTAATTTCAATTTTGAAAGAAGAATACAATGTGGCGGTTTTGAGCAGGGGTTATAAACGAAAAACAAAAGGGTTCCTGCTTGTTGAAAAGCACCATACGGTTGAAGAGGTTGGCGATGAACCGCTTCAGTTCAAACATAAATATCCAAAAGTGATAGTAGCTGTAGATGCTGACCGAAGACGTGGTATCGATAAACTTAAAGATCAGGCCGGAGTCATCCTGCTCGATGATGCTTTTCAACATCGAAAAGTAAAGCCTTCTTACACCATTTTACTCACTTCTTATACTGATTTGTACATCAATGATGTGCTGTTGCCGGCGGGTAATCTCAGGGAGTCGCGGGCAGGAGCAAGTCGGGCTAATATAATTGTCGTTACTAAATGCCCTGAAAAGTTGCCTTATTCCAAGCAACAACAAATACACTATGATTTAAATCCGGAACCACATCAACATGTATATTTTTCAACCATTGCTTACGCTAATATGATTCAGGGATTGAGTCAAGTAAAACACTTTGAATATCTAGAAAATAAAAATTTTGTTTTGGTAACAGGAATTGCGAACCCCAAGCCGATGGTTGATTATTTGACCGGGCTTAAATTAAATTTTGAGCATTTATCCTTTGCAGACCATCACAACTTTTCTGCATCTGAAATAAGCAAACTTGATGAAGAAAAAATCATATTAACTACTGAAAAGGATTTTATGCGCCTGAAGGATAAAATTAAAAAGGCAGAATTGTATTACTTGCCAATTTCGGTTTCTTTTTTATACAAAGAGGAAGGCTTTATGAAGCGCATCTTCAATGCTGCAGCCGGAATACCCGAAGAAAATGAATCAATAGAAATTACAGATTAGTTGTCAACTTTTTGGGGCTGAAGTGTGCGGTAAATTTTTTCGAAAAACTCTTCAGTTTTAAATGGTTTTGGTATGATTTCGTTGAAGCCTGCCTTGTAAAAATCATCCAGGTTTTCGTCAATAGTGACAGCAGTTAATGCAATAATTGGAATCTCCTGTTTAAACTCTCTGATTTGTTGAGTGGCTTCTATCCCACTAATTCCTGGCATGTGAATGTCCATTAGGATCAGGTCATAATTGTTTTCCTTTGCCATTTTTACGGCATCTTCGCCATTGTCTGCAACAGAACAATTGATTTTGTTTTTTTCAAGAATCTTCTTGGTAATCATCTGGTTAATTTTATTGTCTTCAACCACCAAAATATTGAGATTCTCAAGCGTTTCATAGCTTAAGCTTTTTGTAAGAACATCTGCGCTTGATGTTTCGGGTTTTTCATCAGAAATGTTAAGTTTCAGGTCAAACCAGAACTTTGAGCCTTTGCCAATTTCACTTTCCAGATGCACTTTACTGTCCATTAAATTCAATAGGTTCTTCACAATTGAAAGCCCCAAACCGGTACCACCAAATTTTCTGTTAATTTGAACTGAACCTTGTGTAAAACTTTCAAATATCGCTTTTTGTTTCTTCAATGAAATGCCAACACCTGTGTCTTCTACTTCAAAATGGAGCAATACACTTCGGTCTGTCTGACTTAATTTTTTTACACGGATAGATACTTTTCCGTTTTCGGTAAACTTAACAGAATTACCCACAAGATTGATTAAAATTTGTGAAAGAACAACCGGATCGCCAACAAGTTTCTGAGGAATACTATCGTCATACTCAAGGCTGATTTTGTTATTCTTATCCAGAGCAGATTTTTTTAAAGCAATTAAAACATCTTCTACCCTGTTTTTTAGACTGAAGGTTTTCTTTTCAAGCTCAACCTTGTTGGCTTCAAGCTTATTCAAGTCAAGGATATTGTTTATTAAAGAAAGCAAGTATTCGCCTGAAAACTTCAACGAATTAAGATGTTCTTTCTGGTCTTCTCTGGGGCTTTCTTCAAGCAATAAGTGTGTCAAACCGGTTACGGCATACATTGGGGTGCGCAACTCGTGAGTGATAGTTGATAAAAACTGAGCTTTCGCCAGTGACGCTTTTTCTGCTTTTTCTTTTGCGATTAACAACTCATCATTTTTATCCTGTAAAAGATTGTTTGCTTTTGCTCTTAGATTATTGTTCTTGTAAAGTGAAAGTGTAAGAAGTGAGAGAATAATAATAAGTGCTACACTTAAACCGGTAGTAAAGCGGTTCATGGTAATTGAACGTTGCTGTTGGTCCAGGTCACTTTGTTGAAGAGCTATGATGGCATTTAACTCTTCACTGTTTGATTCAAAATTTAAGTTTTTACTTAAAACTGAAGCGTGAATTTCTTCAAGTTCATCTCTTTTGTCAATGAAATTTCTAAGTGAGGTATTGGCTTCTTCAGTTCTGCCTTGTAGAAATGCGATATCACTATAAGCTTTATAACTTTCTGTTTCGGTTTTTAGGTATTTGTTTTTTTTGCTTATTTCAAAAGCTTTGTCAATTGCAATTTTTGCCTTGTCGATGTTTGCTTCCTTATCGGCCTCAGTAGCAGTTGGAATTCTAATTAGGCATTTGGCCAAATACATATTGGCAAGGGATTCATAAAAAGGGATGTTTGAATTTTCAAATACTTCCAAAGCTGCAGCAAAATAATTAAGTGCAACTTGAATGTTTTCTTCTTCATATGCAAAAATTCCTTTTTTGTATTTGACTTTAGCAAGTTCTACATCATCATTCAAATTCTGAAAAATCCTGTCTGCTCGGTCCAAATAGCGCTCTGCATTATCTTTGTTATTGGTTTTTAATGAAATTAAACCATAAAGGCTATAAGCAACACCAAGTTCTTTTGAGTTTGTTTCATCTTTAATATAGCTAATAGCTTTTGCACATTCACTACTTGCTAAATTAAAACTGTTTATCGAATAGTAGAAATAAGCAATAGTAGTACAAACCAGTGTTTTTTTCTTTGGATCATCATAAGCATTTGCAAGTTCCTTTGCCCTTAGCAATTTGGGCATTACATTGTCCAAATTCTGAGTAATGATGGCTTGATAAGCACTTTCCTGAAGTTGGTGTATAAGCGAAACAGTATCCTGTGTTTCTTCAACATTCTCTTGTGAAAAAAGAGAAATTGAACACAAAATAAAAAGTGAGGTAAATAATACTTTTATGGAGCGCCTCATCATAATTCTTATAATAGGTAAAGATAGTTATTTCTTTGAAATGTAATTAATTAAATCGATTAATCTGGATGAATAACCCATTTCATTGTCATACCACCCAATTACTTTTACAAACCTGCCAATTACCGAAGTCATTTGTGCATCAAATATACATGAGTGAGGGTTGTCAACAATGTCAATGGAAACTATTGGATCTTCAGTATATTGTAGTACACCCTTCAAATAAGTTTCTGAAGCGGTTTTAAATGCAAGGTTAATTTCCTCAATTCCCGGTTCATTTATCACGTTTAAAGTCAGATCTGTCAATGAACCATTTGGTACAGGAACCCGTATGCCACAACCTCCAATAACATTTGAGAGATGTGGAAATACCTTGGTCAAAGCCTTTGCGGCACCTGTAGTAGTGGGTACTATTGATTGTCCTGCAGCCCGTGCCCTTCTCAAATCGTTGTGAGGTTGGTCATGAAGGCTCTGGTCTGTAGTATATGAATGAATTGTAGTGATATAAGCCTGTTCCACACCATACAACTCGTCAATGATTTTAATCATTGGTGCTGCATTGTTTGTGGTGCAGGACGCATTTGATATAATGGTTTCACTACCGTCAAGGGTTGATTCGTTCACACCCATTACAATGGTTTTGATGTTGTCATCAGCTGACGGAACGGTGAGTATTACTTTTTGGGCACCGTTTTGCAGGTGGCACTCCAAATCACCGGTGTTTTTAAACTTTCCGGTAGCTTCAACAAGGAAATCAACATCATTCCACCGGGCTTGTTCCGGGGAACTATAATTAGTGAGAGGGTATAACTTTTCGTCAACCAATATGCCGTCTTTTGTGTGTGAAACCTCTTTCTTCAAAACACCATGTATGCTATCATACTTAAGCAAGTGGCTTAGGGTTCTGGCATCAGCCAAATCATTGATGGCAACAACCTCAATTTGATTTTGCTCCAGCAAAAGCCGAAACAAACTTCGCCCAATCCTTCCAAAACCGTTGATGGCAACTTTGATTTTATTTGGCATTTTGTGTTTTGAAACTTGAATTAATGAATGTGTTTATGAGCTTTATATGATGAACGCACCAACGCCCCGCTTTCTACATGACGGAAGCCCATTTCCAAGCCTACTTTCTCATATTTTTGAAACTGCTCCGGTAATATAAACTCTTTCACCGGAAGGTGTTTTTTTGACGGTTGTAAATATTGGCCAATTGTGACTATATCAACATTTACATCCCGTAAATCTTTCATTGTTTGAATGACTTCTTCTTCAGTTTCTCCCAAGCCTAGCATAATACCGCTTTTGGTTCTGTTGATGCCTTGTTCTTTTAAGTACTTTAACACACCCAGACTACGTTCATACTTGGCCTGTATGCGCACCTCGCGGGTGAGACGCTTTACGGTTTCCATATTGTGGGATACCACTTCGGGAGCAACTTCAACGATGCGGTCTATATGTCTTTCGATGCCCTGAAAATCGGGAATCAGGGTTTCCAATGTTGTTTCAGGGTTCATTCGTCTGATGGCCTTGACAGTCTCAGCCCAAATGATAGAACCCATATCTTTTATATCATCACGGTCTACAGAAGTAAGAACTGCATGCTTGATGTTCATGAGCTTGATGGAGCGTGCTACTTTTTCAGGTTCTTCCCAGTCAATAGTCTCAGGGCGACCGGTTTTTACACCGCAAAAACCACAGGAACGTGTGCAAATGTTCCCTAAAATCATAAATGTGGCCGTACCTTCACTCCAGCATTCACCCATATTGGGACAACTGCCCGATGTACAAATGGTGTGCAAGTTGTATTTGTCAACAAGTCCTCGAAGCTCGGTGTATTTTTTTCCTGTGGGAAGTTTTACCCTTAACCACTTGGGTTTAGGGGTTCTTTCAGGTGCTTTAATGATTTCGGTTTCCATAGCTATTAATCGACTGCAAATGTACAAAAGAATAACGAAAACAAGGTTAAATCAGTATGCTCTAACAGCAATTTAAGAGCGGTTGCTTGAAATGATTTCGGCCAGTAGTTTTTTTGAGCGCAACAGTTTTACTTTCACGTTATTAATGGGTTCATTTAGTTTTTCAGAAATTTCCTTATAACTCATTTCCTGAAAATACCTCAGGTTGATGACTTCCTGATAATGGGGTTTTAACATTTTAATTAACCGAAGTAATTCAGCCAGGTTTTGTTGCGTAATCAGGTTGTCTTCAGGACTGGGGGAGTCGTCTGCTATTTTTTGCACTTGCTGCTGCATGGCTTCAGAGCTTTGTGTTTGAATGCCCGAGTTGCTTTTTCTTATTTTGTCGATGTGAAGGTTTTTTGAAATGGTAATCAACCAGGTGCTGAAGGTGTATTCTTCCTTAAAGGTATTGATTTTGTCAAACGCTTTCGCGAAAGTTTCTATCGTTATTTCTTCAGCCTCATATTCATTTTTCAACCGGGAAAGTTGAAACCCATAGACCTCATTCCAGTATGTGTCCAAAAGAAAATTAAAAGCCGATTGCTTGCCGTGTTTGGCAAGTTGTATTTGCTCCAGAAGTTTTTTTTTGTTCACTTCCAATGTTTGGGTTTTGAGAAATTATTAGAGATAAAGATAAATAATTGAAAGCAAACAAGCATTATTTCAAGTAGGGGAAGTATTGAAATCAAACCGCTTTCGCGAAATTTTTTAAATGTTTTGCCAAAGACGATATATTGTATCAAAAGTCTAAAAAAGACCAAAACTGCTACCCATTCCCATTGGAGAAATATAAAAGAAACCGCCGTTCCAATCCAGAATAAGCTGTTAACAGTGTAAATAAAAGACAAAAGCAGTTTATGCGAAAATTTATAGTGTGATGCCGTTGTGATGTGTCTTTTTTTCTGGGTGATATAGCTTTTCCAGGTTTTTTTTGGTTCAGAAACCGTAAAACTTTCAGGGGTGTCACATATTGCGGCATTTGATGATGTTGACACTTCATTAACAAACAAATCATCATCGCCGGAGCGAATGTACATATGGCTCATAAAGCCGTTGTTGTCATAAAATAGTTTTGAGGTATAGGCCAAGTTTCGACCCACCCCCATATAAGGCAAACCTGCTTTTGCAAAACTGAAATACTGCAAGGCTGTCAATACCGTTTCAAACCGTATGAGCCTGTTAAGAAAACCTTTCTTTTTCTCATAAGAACCATACCCCAAAACAAGTTGTTTTTCAGCTGAAAAATGATTGGCCATTTGTTGAATCCACTGGTTTGAAGCCGGTTTGCAATCGGCGTCACTAAAGAGCAGGTAATTGTTTTTGGCCTTTTTGATGCCCAGGGTGAGTGCATATTTTTTATTGGCCCAAAAGGCTTCGTTGTTTTTCACATCCACAATTTTGATGCGCTCATCATTTTCGGCGAAAGCTTCAATAACGTCAAGTGTTTCATCAATTGAAGCATCATTGACAAGGATAAGTTCAAAGTTGGGGTACTGCTGTTCCAGCCAGAGCGGGATATGTTTTTTGAGGTTTTCGGCTTCGTTTTTGGAACAAATAATTACCGAAATGGGAAACCCGTTTTGCTTGTTGGGAAGTTGGGGTTTTGCAAAAGCATAATTTGCAAAAAACAGATAAATCAGGCAGTTTAAAACAACAACAATCGCAAATGCAATGAGCAGGGTCGAAAACATGCCGGATTAATTGTATTTATTTAGTGTGAACTTCTTCTGTGCAATTGTCAAACTGATCCGGGGTTTTACCGCAAAAGCCACAATTTTCCCCTTGTTTGTTTAAAAAGGGACTTTGACTGGCGCAGGTCCCGGCAAATTTACCGTCTTTTTTGGCCCAAAGTTTTATGGCAATCCCGGCTACAGCCAATGCTAAAAGTGCAAGTGTGATTAGGATTAATTTCATTGTATTAAGTTTGTTGCAAAGATAAGAAATTAGCAAGGGAAAGCTGTGAAAATGGTTTTAAAATTTTGAAGTGACTCAAACCACATTCACCTCCGGTTCGATAGCAATCCCAAATTGATTCAACACGGTTTCCCTGATGGTTTTTGAAAGTGCCAGCAGTTCCTCTCCCTTGGCATTTCCATAATTGATGAGTACCAAAGCTTGTTTTGCATGAACCCCGGCATCACCATAGCGTTTGCCTTTAAAGCCTGCTTGCTCAATCAGCCAGCCGGCCGGGATTTTATAAGCCTCTTCTGAAACCTTGTAAAAAGGAGCCTCGGGAAATCGGGAAATAAATGATTCAAAAGCAGCTTTGTCAATCACCGGGTTTTTAAAAAAACTTCCACTGTTGCCCAGTTCTTTGGGGTCAGGGAGTTTTGATTGTCTGATAGCAATGACAGCTTTGGAAATATCCTTTATAGTGGGATGAGTCACCTGTAGGTTGGCAAGTTCGTCTTTAATAGCACCATAGTCGGTGTGTAGTTTGTGCTCTTTTTTAGTGAGTTTCAACGTGACGGCTGTGATGATAAAATTATCCTTTTCACGGGTTTTAAAAATAGAGGAGCGGTATTCAAATTCGCATTCGGCAAGTGAAAAGGTTTTTAATTGCAGGCTTTGTTTGTGCAGGGCGTCACAGCTTTCAAAAACATCTTTCAATTCCACGCCATAAGCCCCAATGTTTTGTATGGGAGCAGTACCAACGTTTCCGGGAATGAGCGATAAATTTTCAATTCCGCCATAATTGTGTTCCAGGCAAAACAAAACCAGTTGATGCCAGTTTTCCCCGGCCATTATTTTCAGGTGAACATAGTGATCATCTTCAGCAACCACTTCAATGCCTTTTAGGTTGATGTGAAGCACCAGGGCGTCAATATCTTGAGTGAGGAGCATATTGCTTCCGCCACCCAAAATAAATTTTTTCGGAAAACGGGCATCTTCCAAAACCTGACGAAGTTCATCAACCGTGTTGACTTCCGCAAAGTATTTCGCGTAAGCGCTCACCCCAAATGTATTGTAGGGTTTCAGGTTGATATGTTCCTGAATCTGCATTAACCGTTGTATTGCTCCAAAGCAGCTTTAAGGATATCAACTGCTTTTTGCAAATCTTCTTTTTTAAGGACATAAGCAATGCGCACCTGATTTTTTCCTGCACCGGGGGTGGAGTAAAATCCGGCGGCGGGTGCTACCATCACAGTTTCATTGTTTAACTCAAACGATTCAAGCAACCATTTGGCAAATTCATCGGCATCATTGACCGGCAATTCGGCGATGCAGTAAAAGGCGCCACCGGGATTGGCCACTTTTACGTTGGGGATTTTTCGAAGCTCAGAGACCAATAAATCCCTGCGGTCTTTGTATTCGGTAATCACGTCGTCAAAATAAGATTGAGGAGTTTCCAGTGCTGCTTCGCTGGCAATTTGCGCAAAAGTGGGCGGACTCAAACGTGCTTGGGCAAACTTCATCGCTGTAGCCATGACTTCCTTGTTTTTGGAAACGATGCAGCCAATGCGTGCACCACACATACTGTAACGCTTGGAAACCGAATCAATCACTATGGCATTTTCTTCAATTCCGGCAACAGAAAGGATGGAGTGATGCACCAAGCCGTCATAGGCAAATTCCCTGTACACCTCGTCTGCTATGAGGAACAAATCGTGTTTTTTTACAAGGCCTGCAAGCTGGTCAATTTCTTCTTTGGAATATAAATATCCTGTGGGGTTGCCCGGGTTGCAAATCAATATGGCTTTGGTTTTTGGGGTAATGAGTTTTTCAAATTCAGAAACCGGAGGAAGCCCAAAATTGTTTTCGATGGTTGAAATTACCGGAACCACTTTCACGCCCGATGCAGTTGCAAAACCGTTGTAGTTGGCATAGAAAGGCTCAGGAATGATGATTTCATCATCGGCATCGGCGATGCTGCCCATGGCAAAAAGCAAGGCTTCAGAGCCGCCTGTGGTTACAATGATGTCGTTGTGGGTGATGCCGGGTGCGATGGTGCTGTAGTAAACAACCAATTTTTTTCTGTAACTTTCAAAGCCGGCAGAATGGCTGTATGACAAAACCGAAATATCGTTGTTTTTGATGGCGTTTAAAGCGACTTCGGGAGTTTTGATATCGGGTTGGCCAATGTTGAGGTAGTAAATTTTGCGGCCTCTTTGCTGTGCCAAATCGGCATAAGGAACGAGTTTTCTAATGGGCGACTCGGGCATTGATTTTCCTTTGTTTGAAATCTGTGGCATGTTTTGTAAATTTAGGTTGCAAAGTTGCAAAATTTAATTCAGATTACCTTAAAACCTAGATGAAGTATAGCATAATTTTTGTGCTAAATTAATGACTGAAGTACATTATAAAGTATTCTTAAAAAAGTCACATTTGAATTTATTTGACGTCTAAATAGAAAAAGATTTGAAGATCAAGCGATACATAACCATTTGTTTGTTGTTTTTCACAGTTTTCCCGTTACTGGCTCAGGGTTCGTTTGAATTTCCTAAAAACCGAACTCAGGATAGAATTGATTTTAAACTCATCAACAACCTGATATTGATTCCCGTTATAGTCAATGGTGTACCACTTAATTTTTTGCTTGATACCGGGGCTTCTTCAACGGTGATTTTTAGTTTTGAAGATACTGAAGAGATAGAATTGTTCAATTATACAGTAATCAGGTTGCGAGGTTTGGGAAAAGGCGAGCCCGTTGATGCCCTTAAAAGCGAAGGAAATAATATTCAGATTGGAAGGGCAAAAAGCACCAACCAAACCATTTATGTTGTATTTGACGGTGCATTGAATTTTTCATCGCGGTTGGGACATCCCGTTCACGGTATCATTGGAAACGATTTTTTTAAAGATTTTGTGGTAGAAGTCAATAATGTTAGGGAACAAATAAAGTTTGTCCTGCCCGAGCATTACAGAAAGCGAAATTGCCGCAGGTGTGTGGAAAAGGATTTGGTTTTACAGGCAGACAAGCCCTATATCACAGCAAGTTTTCAGGAGGGTGAAGTGGAAATGGAGGTTAATCTGCTCATTGATTCCGGTTCAGGGGATGGATTGTGGTTATTTGAAAACAGTGATGAAAACATTGTCATTCCCGAAAACTCTTTTGATGACTATCTTGGTTTGGGAATCAATGGGAACATATACGGCAAACGCTCAAAGGTAGATCAATTCAATTTAGACAGTTTTGAGCTGAAGAATGTCAACACCTCTTATCCTGATATCGATTTTCTTGATATCGTAAAGGAAATGGGAAACCGAAACGGCAGTTTGGGAGGCGAAATCCTCAAGCGTTTCAACTGGACAATTGATTATACAAACAAGAGTCTTCAGTTGAGGCGAAACAGGTATTTCAGGGATCCTTTTCACTACAATATGAGTGGTATCACTCTAGAACAAGGTGGGTTTGCATTGGTTAGGGAACGCAGTGGTGTAAAACCGGACGCATTTGGACTAAATCAAAGTGAAACCTTATCAGTTTATAATTTAAACCTGAGTACCAACGTGGTATTATCACTCAAGCAATTGTTTGAAGTGGTTGAAATCAGGGAAAATTCACCGGCAGCTCTCGCGGGAATTCAAGTGGGTGATGAAATTCTGGAAGTCAACAATAAGCCTGCATATCAATACACGCTCAACGAAATCAATGAGTTGTTTTATTCAAAAGAAGGAAGGATCATCAGGATGAAAATTTCCAGAAATGGTGTTCAACAACAAGTGCGTTTTGAATTGAAGGATTTATAATAAAAAAGTCCCCTGAACAGGGGACTTTATATTTATTTTTTTATGAGGATTAACCTTTTACGTTACCTCTAATGTTCAAGGTCATAATAGGCTCTTCAGCGTTTGAATACACACTGATTGAGCGTCTAATAGGTCCCGTGCGATTTGTGTCATACTTCACTTCAATAATATCTGAAGCTCCCGGCATTATAGGTCCTGTTGGTTTTTTTGGAATGGTACATCCACAAGTGGATTTGATGTCCTCGATTACAAGAGGGGCATCACCGGTGTTGGTAAACTTGAAAGTCCTAACTCCGTCAGAGCCTTTATCTACTTCACCATAATCTATGGTAGTTTGTTCAAATGTGATTTTTGCTACTTGGGCTTGAGTGGCATAACCAATCATACCAACAAATAAAATCAAAACTAATTTTTTCATAATTTCTAAGTTTTAGAGTTGCTAAAGTAATTACTTTTTAAACTTCAAGCAAATTAATTAATACACTTTTATAATCTTGAAGTAATAACTACTTTTGCATACTATTTCAAAAATCAGACCAAAAAATGAACATCGCTTCCAATTATGATGCAAAAGCCAGTGAGGACAAGTGGTATGGCTACTGGATGAATAATAATTATTTTCATTCTGTTCCCAATGATAAGCAACCATATACCATTGTAATCCCACCACCAAACGTTACCGGCGTCTTGCATATGGGGCATATGCTCAACAACACCATTCAGGATGTCTTGATCAGAAGAGCACGCCTAAAAGGCTTTAACGCCTGCTGGGTTCCCGGAACTGACCATGCTTCCATTGCCACCGAAGCCAAAGTGGTCGCAAAATTGAAAGATGAAGGCATCAATAAGTCTGATTTAACACGTGAAGAATTTTTAAAACACGCCTGGGAGTGGACTGATAAACACGGAGGCATTATCCTTGAACAGCTAAAAAAACTGGGTTGCTCTTGTGACTGGGACAGGACTAAATTCACGCTCGACGATGATATGTCTGCTTCAGTCATCAAGTCGTTTGTTGATCTCTATAATAAAGGAATGATTTACAGGGGTTATCGAATGGTTAACTGGGATCCCGAAGCTCAAACCACCCTTTCTGACGAAGAAGTGATTTTTGAAGAACAACAAGGGAAGTTGTATTACGTAAACTATAAAATTGAAGGAAGCAGTGACACTCTAACAATTGCCACAACACGTCCCGAAACCATACTGGGGGATACTGCCATTTGCATCAATCCCAATGATGAGCGTTTTATGCACCTTAAAGGTAAAAAAGCTATAGTTCCTATTGCCAACAGGGTGATACCAATTATTGAAGATGAATATGTGGATATGGAATTTGGAACGGGATGTTTAAAAGTTACACCTGCTCACGATGAAAATGACAAAGTGCTGGGTGACAAACACCAACTGGAAATTGTTGATATTTTCAATGCAAACGGAACCCTGAACTCATTTGGTTTGCACTATGAAGGCAAAGACCGTTTTGAAGTGAGAAAATTGATTACACAAGAGCTGGAAGAAAAAGGCCATTTACTGAAAGTGGAAGACCATTTTCACAAAGTGGGAACCAGCGAGCGCACCAAAGCTGTAATCGAGCCCCGTCTGAGTGACCAGTGGTTTTTGAAAATGGAAGATTTAGTAAAACCTGCCATCAAAGCCGTTCTTGAAACCGAGGAAGTAAAACTATTTCCCAAAAAGTTTGACAATACCTACCGCCATTGGATGGAAAACATCCGCGATTGGAATATTTCCCGTCAGTTGTGGTGGGGACAGCAAATCCCGGCTTATTATTTTGGTGATGGTAAAGACGATTTTGTGGTGGCAGAAACCCGGGAGGAGGCACTTTCGCTTGCGCGAAAAAAATCAGGGAATACAAACCTTTCGGAAAACGATTTAACTCAAGACCCTGATGCCTTGGATACCTGGTTTTCTTCCTGGTTGTGGCCGATGAGTGTTTTTGGCGGAATACTTGACCCTGAAAACGAAGAATTCAATTATTACTACCCAACAAATGATTTGGTTACAGGGCCTGACATCCTGTTTTTCTGGGTGGCAAGAATGATTATTGCCGGCTATGAATACACCGGAAAACGCCCTTTTGAAAATGTTTATCTCACTGGACTGGTAAGGGACAAACAACGCCGAAAAATGTCCAAATCATTGGGCAATTCACCCGATGCTTTGGGATTGATAGACCAGTATGGTGCAGATGGGGTGAGAGTAGGGCTGTTGCTAAGTGCCTCTGCAGGAAATGACTTGCTGTTTGACGAGCAATTGTGTAATCAAGGTAAAGGGTTTACAAATAAAATATGGAACGCTTTCAGGCTCATCAAAGGATGGGAAGTAGCAGATATTGCCCAACCTGAATATGCCCAAAAAGCCCTTGAGTGGTACAATGCCAAATTGCAAAGCACTTTGGTTGAAATTGAAGACCATTTCAGTAAATACAGAATCAGTGATGCCTTGATGGCGACTTACAAGTTGGTTTGGGATGATTTCTGCTCCTGGTTATTGGAAATGGTTAAACCACCTTTTGGGCAACCCATTGACAGAAAAACATTTAACGGAGTAATAGAAGCCCTGGAAAACAATTTAAGGTTGTTGCACCCATTTATGCCGTTTTTGACTGAAGAAATCTGGCAAAGCATTTCAGAAAGAACACCTGAAGAAGCGTTAATTGTAAATCAGTGGCCTGAAATGAAGCTATTTGATTCAACAATGATTTCAGATTTTGAACTGGTAGCTGAGGTTGTTTCGGGCATCAGAACCATTAGAAAGGAAAAAAATATACCATTTAAGGATGCAGTTTCTCTTTCAATAATAAATGGCGAAAACTTCACCAAAGATTTTGATGCAGTAATTACAAAACTTGGAAATATTGATTCCTTGGTTTATGTTGAAGACAAAGTAAATGGAGCCTTAAGTTTCAGGGTGAAATCCAATGAATATTTTATTCCAGTTGCCGGAGCGGTGAATGTGGAAGATGAAATCAAAAAACTTACCGAAGAATTAAAATACACCGAAGGCTTTTTAAAATCTGTACAGGGGAAGCTGTCCAACGAGCGATTTGTCAATAATGCCCCTGAGGCAGTGATTGCTTCCGAAAGAAAAAAAGAAGCCGATTCACTTGCAAAAATCAAAACCCTCAAGGAAAGTATTTCCGGATTACAATAATAGAAAAAGCCCGAAATCTTCGGGCTTTCTCTATTAAAATTGACGGAGGAATTATCGTACTACAAACTTAATTTTTTGACTTCCGCTTGAGTTTGATACAGAGAGAATGTAAAGACCTGTACTTGCTTTTAAGTCAATTTCAGTTCTGTTTTTCAATTGGGTGTTATTTTCTTTATAAATAACTTTACCGGTCATATCAGTAATCTGGATATCTGCATCTTTAATATTACCTAAAATTACCAATCTATTGCTCACCGGGTTTTTTTCAAGTTTAAGTTCCTCTGTATTCAAATCTGAAATTGACATAAGCTCCAGGAAAATTTCGTGTCTGGCAAAATCCACATTTTCAGGAGTTAGGGTAATGTGCTGCTCGTTACTGTCCGGAAGATGGTAAGCGTCAAAAACTGTGACATCACTTGGAGTTACATTTGCATACCAATTATTTGTAGTTGTAACTGCCAGAGAGCTAAGTGTGGGAATAAAGTCAAAAGCGTCTATATTCAGGTTATCAAAAAAATCAATTAAAATTGGGTTGTTTCCTGCAGCACCTGCAAGTCCTTCTATGTCAAATTGTCCTCCGGGAGCACTGTCTAAACCTGCAGTAAAAGAAGGTGACATAGCAAAAGCTTCATTTTCATCAACTGTGATCCAGACAATAATTTGAATTTGACTTCTAATTCTACTCACTCTTATGGTTTGTGAGGCAGCAGGCGTAAAGTGCAATTCAATCAAGGCTCTTGTGTTGGTTCCGGGCCCGTCAGGATAAAATGCCCAGTCTATCACATTCATGCCAGGGGTGCCGGTCATTTGACCAGTGCCACTTCCGTTTGAAATAGATATATTCCTGGTTTGTTGAGGATAACCCATTGCATTTAACTCATTTTGAAATTCATTTCTATAGTTAGGAGCGCCTGTAGGTAAAACAATGGTGGGGTCAAAGTCTATTGGGTTTCCGGGAAGCAAATGCCCGTCCACATGGTCAATAAGCATCTGTCGTGCTGCGGGATTTCTGAGTAAACCATCAACCAGTTCCTGAAAAGCCACATCACCCATTGGACCATAGGCTATGTAATTGAGCAAATGTTGAAATCCTATGGGAACATTGGCGCCTAAATGTGGTGAGTCAAAAGAAAGCCATAGTCTTGTTTCGTGATCTATACTGTTTTGTTCCATATAATTTAAAGCATAGCGAGAAATGAGCCCACCCATACTTGGGCCAATAATGACCAGTTCTTCGTCCCCCACTTTTTCGGCGTTGATTTGATTGATGAGTTCAACTAATACAAATGCATTTCTTTGAATAAAATCGGAACCACCATCAATGATTTCTGAACCATTTCTTGTGTACACCGGAAAGTTTAATATCACCACATCATAGCCTAAATCACGTGCTTCATCGGCCAGGTTTTGAGTGCCATTGTCATAACTCATTATTTGATAAATCATATTGATGTCTCGTGTGTCCCCGGGGTCAAAACCATCAATTAGAATGATTGGTTTATCAAGGACTCCATCAATATTGTCATAAAATATTTGATACTCGCCAATACCGGTGTAAGCCTGAGACTCGCCGTGCCCTTGATAGCTAATGGTTGACTCGATGATTTGTACTTGACCTGCATTTCTTTGATTGATTTCAATATGCGAAAGAATTTTTATTTCAGAAGTCAATGAAAGTGTTTCGCCGTTTTGAAATATTATATTAAATATCAGGTTCTTAGTTCCCGGAGAATTATAGTGGACACTTTGAGTTTGACCAGGCATAAAGTCTTTAAAATGGCCAGTACCAAAATCTACCGATATGTTTTGTATTGATTTTGAAGTAGTATTATAAACAAGTTCTTCAGGCAAGAAGAAATTTATTGATTGCCCATTATACTGACCTATAAGTGGAGAAGCCAGAGAGACTTCAAATTGATGAAAATGGTAAGATTGCAATGCCCTGTTTACAACAAGATTTCCATCTGAATCAACTGACATATATCCTTCATCAAACGCTGTGGCACTTATTTTGTCAATTTCTGAAATTATAATTGAAACAGGAACTATGTTTTGAGTGATGGGTAGTTTTTTATATTCTTTTATCACTTCATAACTAGCAAATCGTTTTAGTAAATCGGCTCTAGAAAGCTCAGAAAGAGCCTGAGAAATTCTATTTGCAGTAGCATGTAGATTTTCCGAAGCCAAATCAGCTATGGGAAACACTTGGTCATACAAAATACCTGATTTGATTTGAGATTTGTCTATTGAGTTGAAAAAGTCTTCCTGCATGTTTTGTGAATAAACGAAAAAAGGAAGGAGAATGAGAAGCAATAAATAATATCTTTTCATAGTGCGATGGTTTTTAGTTGTTTCGAATATAAAAATAAAAAATGGTTTTTTGGTTTAAGGAATAAAAAAAGCCTGACCATAAAAGATCAGGCTTTAATGAGTATTTATTTTTCTTTAGAAAGAAACAGCAATATTCATAGAGAAACCTGTGTTTTCAGGTACAAAGCGACATACACCTCCCACACAAATCAATCCACCTCGCTGGCGGCCATAATTAACAGCTACTCGTGTAATGCCTTTTGTATAGCTTCCGCCAAAGTTATAGTAATGAATTTTATCGTCTCCACCATAATTCCAAGAGTCTGCAATATAGACTCCCAATCTTGGAGAAAAGTTATACTCAAGAAGAGAAGCGGCCCAGTTTTTTCGGTCATCTTCAGTCCAAAGATGTTGAATTTCAAAACGCAAAGCCTTCCCGCCACCAAAACGATAGGTATGCTCAATTACGCCAATATTGGCAAGTATATCTTCAAACCCAAGCGGACTGCCATCAGTAATTCCTTTGTCGATAATGACGTTTGTGTATGAATAGATACCACTTAGATTTTCAGTCCATCGCTTTCTTATTTCGGTAGTAAACTCCCTGAAGTAACGGTCACCATCAAACCCAATAAACTCAGATTTATAGCCGTTGTTTTCAATATCATATACAGCGTCTAGGCCTGACCAATAAGAAAAATTCATACTTACTTTTGTGCCATATTTTCCTCCAAGTGGGCTTTCTCTTTCAAATGTGTAGAATGCATCGATTTGAGATCCCATTTCTCCGGCTTGTTGTTGAAAATCCTGCAAAACCAATCTTGACTGCGGATTATAGACATAAATATTTGAAAGTAAATAATCGTGTTGTCTGGTAAGAGAAGGGACATAGTTAATCAACTCTTGATTGAATTGGTTTCCTTCAGCAAGACGGTCAGCATAAAAGCTAAAGTTTTCAATTCGTCTAAGTGCGGCATTAAGTCCAAAGCCTCGTTGAGAATATCCCAGATTTAGCAAAACTGCCGAACCTTTATACAGGTTTTGATTGTTTGTTATAACACCTTCATTAACCAAAACGTCAGGTTCTTTGTGAATGGCTTCAAAACCGGCGGTGAAATTTTTAAATAGCAACTCTACCCTTCCTGAATATGCCCCCACAGTTGTAGGTACTTTGGGATTTCCCAAACTGTTCTGTTGACGGGCCACATAGCTGCCAGCAATATCAAGAAACAAGTCGTCTATTTGAAGCAGCTGCCCCAAATCAAAAGTAATATCTGCACCTTGAGTAACTCCTGCAGAAGTTTCAAAACCATTGCGTTGCTCTCCATAGATTCCTTTTAAATGAATAAAATCTGTTGGTGAAAATAGAATCCTCACTCCTTTAAGTGCATTATTAAGCCCAAGTTGTCGGTCTTCCCAAAATCTTAAAATTAGTCCGCTTCCAAATTGTTCATACAAATATCCGGCTGTTATATCTAAAGTTTCGTGTTTAAAATTGAGATAGTATGTGCCCACTCCATTACCTTCCAAATTTGGTGCATATCCCAGTAAAGCTACAGGTAGATAGGCCTCATATTGAATACCCGCTGTAAATTTTCCATAATTGTAATTCAAAGTGAAATAATTGTTTGCACGAAATTGATCCTCCGGAGCATTAAAGCCAATTCCAGTATCGTCTTGCAACCATTGCGAATTTGACTCAAAACCGCCATAAAAATTTCCTGAATCTTGTGCATTAATGAAAACAAAATTCATCAAAATGCAAATTGTAAAAAAGTAGTGTTTCATTTGGTTGGTTTTAGGAGCTTAATGATTATTTGGCATATTCAAGTACTTTTGCATAGAGTTCATCTTCTGCTCCCGGTGTATAACCAGAGTGTCTGTATAAAATTTTATTATTTTTCACAACCAGGGTTAAAGGTACAGTTGCAGCACCCAAAATCCTTCTTAAGTCATTGTTTGTGTCCAGTAAAAAATCATAATCCCAGCTTTTGCCATTTATCATGGGTCTGACACGTCTAACACTTCTGGCATCATCAACTGAAATTGCATAGAGTTTTACATTGGTTTCTTTTTGCCATTTATCCCATACTTCACTTATGGCGTCCAACTCGTTGATACAAGGAACACACCAAGTGGCCCAAAGCGAAACAATAACAATTTGGTCGTTTTTGGAAATATCCTGTATGTTTATGTCTACTTACAGGTTTGACCCTAATCTAAGTGTATTGGATTTTGATAACAATTTAGGGGTAGCGTTACAGAACACTATTGTAAATGAGTTTATTGATGTTGAATCTGTTAACCCGGTTAATTTTGAAATCTTTTCGCTGAATGGTGCCTTGATTAACAAGGGTCAGGTGGATTCTGGATTTAACAAGATTAGTATCCCCAATTTTAAGACCGGTCTTTATTTTATACGGTTTTCAGACAACAACAATACATCAACGTTTAAATTCGTTGTTAAATAATTATAGCTTGTAAAACAATGAAATTTATTTTAAAAGTAACACTACTGGCATTTATAACAATGCTTTTTAATGCTTGTAGTGCAGATTATGATTATACTATTGACATTGACGCAAACAGTCTAACATTTATATCACTAAAATCAAATTTTGAATATGATGTTGCGGGTATCGATCAAACACTGATTTTTTCTGTAGTTGATGATATTACCGGAGAAGATATTACTCCTGTTGCCACTTTTTATGTTAACGGGACTGCATTTTCAGGAAATGCTTATTCTTTCCAGGAAGAAGGAACTTACACTTTCACTGCAAAAATAAATGAAAATGAAACTAATTCATTGTCATTTCAAGTTGTTTCCGGAAGATTTGTGACTGTTAATCACTCAAGATTACTTAGAGGACAACAAGCAGAATTTAAGTTTTTTAATACAAATGGGCAGGATATTACACAAACTGCTACATTTTTCGTTAATGGAACCGTGATAAACGGAAATACTTTCAGTTCTTCTACTGCAGGAAATTTTGAAGTTTTTGCGCAATATGGAGGAACAGGGGTTTCAGCATCTACAAGCTTTGAAGTGTTTATTCCAAAGCGCAAAGTTTCCTATGAAGATTACACCGGAACTTGGTGTGGATGGTGCCCACGGGTTACTTCGGCTATCAATATACTCCATGAACTGTCAGATGATGTGGTTGCCATTGCTATTCACAACAATGACGAAATGGTACATTCTCAAGCTCAAGAGCTGTTGTTAAGGCAAACATTTAACGTAGCAGGTTTTCCAGCAGCAAGAATGAACAGAATTCAAGTTGTGCCTCAGCTGAATGAAGACCAGCCGGAGGGAATTGACTTTGTTTTAAACGTTGCAGGAACAAACACAGACAATAGTGTTGCAATAGATACAAAGCTTTCAGGAGATCTTTTAAAAGTTAAAGTCAAACTTATTTCAGAAAATGGGTTGCCTGCTGACTATAAGCTTGTTGTTTATCTTTATCAAGACGGCTTGATATATCCTCAAACAAATTATTATCATGTAATTGAGTCAAGCCCTTGGTTTGGGTTAGGTAATCCAATACCTGACTTTGTTCATAATGATGTACTAGAGCTTTCTGTATCTGATTTATTTGGAGACCCCATTCAACAGGTTCAGCCATTTGAAGAATATGTGGTGGAATATGACCCAATTAATCTTATCGAATTTGCACATACTGATGGTAATAATACCTATGACCCATCAAGGTTTGGTATTGCTGTATATTTAGTAAATCAAAATAATGAAACGCTAAATGCCCAGCATGTAAAAGCTGGTCAAAGCGTCAATTTTGAATAAAGAATAAAATACATTATAACAAAAAATGCCTTGTAATTACAAGGCGTTTTTTGTTATTATATCAATTCTAACTTCTATTTTTCACCTAAAAAAGGATAACGATAATCCACAGGCGAAACAAAGGTTTCTTTAACCATCCTCGGGGAAACCCATCTCAGCAAGTTCAGCTTTGAACCAGCTTTGTCGTTTGTTCCTGACGCTCTGGCGCCACCAAAAGGCTGCTGTCCAACAACAGCTCCCGTGGGCTTATCGTTGATGTAGAAGTTTCCGGCTGCATTTTCAAGTATTTCCATAGCTTGCTGCAGGGCATATCGGTCTTCACTGAAAACTGCTCCTGTAAGAGCATATTCTGATGTGCCGTCAACCAGATGTAAAGTTTCTTCCCATTTCTCATCTTCATAAACATAAATTGTAACAACAGGTCCAAACAATTCGGTACACATGGTGGTGTATTTTGGGTCTTCAGTAAGGATGACGGTGGGTTCAATAAAATAGCCTTTAGACTTGTCATAATTTCCTCCCACAACTATTTCTGCATTGCTGTCTTTCTTGGCTTGATCAATATAACTTGCCAGTTTGTCAAATGAACCTTCGTGAATTACTGCTGTAATAAAATTGCCCATATCCTCAGGTGATCCCATTTTAAATGATTTTACATCTTTTATAACCTGCTCTTTAACTGCAGGCCATAAACTCTTGGGGATGTAACATCTTGAGGCCGCTGAACATTTTTGACCCTGAAACTCAAACGCACCTCTTGATATGGCAGTTGCAATTTGAATGGGGTCTGAGGTTTTGTGTGCAACGATAAAATCTTTACCTCCTGTTTCACCCACAATGCGTGGATAAGTTTTGTATTTGTTGATATTGTTGCCAATTTGTTTCCAAAGTATTTTGAATACATCCGTCGAGCCTGTAAAGTGCAAGCCGGAAAAATCAGGGCTGTTTAAAATTGTGTCAGTAATCATTACCGGGTCACCCATCACAACATTAATTACCCCATCAGGTACTCCGGCTTCTTTAAATACATCCATAATCACTTTAGCAGAATAAACCTGGCTGTCGCTGGGTTTCCAGATGGCCACATTGCCCATCATAGCAGCACTTGCAGGTAAATTGCCGGCGATTGCCGTAAAGTTAAAAGGCGTGATGGCATAAATGAATCCTTCCAGTGGTCGGTATTCCAGCCGGTTCCAAGCTCCCGAAGTTGATTCAGGTTGTTCTGAATAAATTTCAGTCATAAACTGAACGTTGAACCTTAAAAAGTCAATCAATTCACAAGCGGCGTCAATTTCTGCCTGAAAAATATTTTTTGACTGCCCCAGCATCGTAGCGGCATTTATTTTTGCCCTGTATGGCCCAGCAATAAGTTCGGCTGCTCTTAAAAAGATGCCCGCACGGTTTTGCCAGGGCATTTTTGCCCAGCTTTTTCTGGCTTCAAGAGCTGTAGCGATGGCTTCTTCTATGTGTTTTTTTTCTGCTTTATGATAAGTGCCTAAAGTGTGTTTATGGTCGTGTGGTGGTGACATGGTCGAAGTGTTGCCGGTGCGCACTTCTTTACCATTGATATATAAAGGCACTTCAATAGTACTTTTGTACATGCTTTTGTAAGTCTTTAAAACTTCTTCTCTTTCGGGAGTTCCGGGAGCATAGCTCTTTACAGGCTCGTTAACTGCAAGGGGAACTTTAAAAAATCCGTTTGCCATAGTGTTTTTACTTTAATTTTTAATTGACTGCGAAGGTACAAATTTTAAAAGAGACTCCTAAAGAATAGGTTTTACTTCTTGGTCAAAATTTCGTAAGTTGTTAGGCAAATTTAGCGCTTAGACTTTATGTGCACAGTAACATTTGTTTCAAAAGAAAATGGGGATTTTATACTCACCTCAAACCGGGATGAACTTCCGCAAAGGAAAACAATTCCTCCTGAGCTTGTATTTGAAAACAATACAAATTTACTCTACCCCAAAGATGCCGTTGCCGGCGGAACCTGGATTGGCGTAAGCGATAAAAAACGGGCAATCAATTTACTAAACGGGGGTTTTGAACCACATGAACGAAAAGCGTCATACCGGTTGAGCAGGGGAGTGGTAGTCAAGGATTTGCTGATTGCCGAAGACGTGATTGAAGCGATAGAAAATTATGATTTTTATGGTGTGGAGCCGTTTACAATAATTTTGGTGGAATGGAGTCAAGGATTAAAACTTTACACCTTGGTTTGGGATGAAAAACAAAAGCATTTTGATTCTCTCTCACCCGGGTTTTATATCTGGAGCTCTTCACCCTTATACTCGGAATCAATGAAAGCTCTAAGAAAACGATGGTTCATTGATTTCATAGAGTCAAATTCAGCAGATGAAAAAGAATTGCTTTATTTTCACCAAACCGCCGGAACAGGTGATAAAGAAACTAATTTAATAATGGATCGGGGATTTATTAGGACCGTAAGTATAACTCAAATTGTTAAAAGGCAAGAAACAACATCAATGCTTTACAAAGACCTACAAACCGAAATGGAAACACTAAATCTACTGGCCTTAAATTAGTTCATTGCAAAAGGAGCGCAAAGTTTAAATGTTGGAACTTTCACCTTAAATTTGCGTGTAGTGGTAAGGTTGACCATGCTGTAATAACCCCGCATAGACCCAAAGGAAGAAAGCAATAAACAGCCTGAAGAGTAAGTATGGGAATCACCGGGCTGAATCACGGGTTTTTTGCCTACCACGCCTTCGCCGGTTACAATTTCGTCATTGTTTAATGAATCTTTAATTTTCCAGTATCGGGAATTAAGTTGTACAGCATCTTTGCCTTGATTCTCTATGGTGATTTGATATTTAAAGGCAAAATGTACCTTATACTCCTTGTGGAAGGTGCCTTCAAAGTGAGTTTCGACAGAAATTTTAATTCCTTTTGTAACCTGTTGAACCATAAATTTAATACAGTGAAAATGACAGCAGCGCATACCCAATAGCTGCAAACGAAGCTAAGATAGTAAATAAACTGTTTAAAATCATAAATTTAACTATTGTTTTGAATCTTCCCTGCTCATAAAATTTACGCATGGCTTTATACAAATAAAACCCAAAAACAAACAAGGCTAAAGTTGTAAATAAAGAGGTTGAAAATGCATAATCAAAAATTTCAGAAAAAATAAGCAGTACAAACAACATACTTTGCACGTGAAAAGCAAAAACCAGATGCTCCATATAAGTGTACTTGTTTTTTCTGATGTAAATGAGTTTGATAAACAAAGCAAAAATTGGCATAAATAGAAAGATGACAACAGGTAGTTTTGAAATAAAATAATTGTAGGCAACATCAGGATTGTCTTTGAAAAAACTAAAATCAATCACTTTTTTGTAGAGCCACCTGTTGTATGCGCTGTTGTTGTGCCCGATTTGATGCAGGGCTTCATGAGGTTTCAACGTGTTGTTTTTGGAATAAAAATCGTTGTAAATACGAGCTTTCTTGTATAAACGTTCGCCTCGGCTAATAGTGTCAAACTGAGCTTCAGAGAGGTAAACAACTTCCTTGTTTATTTTTCTGAAATTCTTGGTGTTTAAATTTACCAAGGCACTATCGGGTACTTTGATATTGCTTTCTTTTAAAGCTTCTTGAACAATTTTCACTGTTTCCTCATCATCAAATGTTTTAATGTTTGATGACCTAGTGCTCATTGTCATTTCTTCTTTGTATGTTTTGGTATATTCGTTGAACTTACTGATTAATCCGCTTAGTAAAAAGAAGACAATACTTACGCTCAAATAAAACCTGAATGGGTTGGCATAACGCATTCTTCTTCCTTCAACAAATTCTTTGGAAATTTTACCGGGTCTAAAAAGCAACACCCTTAAAGTGAGCATGATTCTACTATCGTAAGCAAAAATACTTCCGAAAAACTCGCTGAATAAATCTTTGAAATGAAGTTTCTTTGTAGAGTTTAGTTGTGAGCAGTTGGGACAAAACCGCTCGCTTTTGTCAAGTTTTTGGTTGCAATTGAGGCATATTTCGCCACGGTACCTCAGTGATTTTCTGCCGCTTTCCCGTGAGGGTAAAATATTGGCAAAGAAAACCGATAGTTTATCAAGCATGGGTATGTGAAATTGTTGTCTTTCTGAACAAATATACTACCTAATGATTCGTGATGTTTATGGAGTTGTTGCTCCCAACACCAACAATACGGTCAAATCTTCCGCCCGGCTCCCTGTAATAGACCACTACCGTATAATCATTTTCTGTTTGGTCAAAATTGCCTGAAATAGCACCTATGTCAACCTGGCCATTTTGGTCTTTAATTACATATTTATAGTTGTAAAAACCTTGTTTCAACAAATACCTTAAGCGATATACATCATTGCTGCTGTCATAAACAAGACGGGTTGAATCGTCAAGGGTGTAATTGTTGAAGTTACCGTATAAATGAATTTCATCACCATCTTTTAAATTGTCAATATACTGAAGTGCAAAATGCACCCATACATATTCGGCTTCAATACTTGAATTTTGAGTGCGTTGATTTCTAATCACAAAATTTCCATTGATATCTGGATTGTAAGTGTAAGGTCTGTTTTTTCTTGAAATGTTTGTATAAAGGTAATTGATAAAAGTGTCTTCAAGTTCAACCCTTCTGACGCCTGCGGATACACCTCTTACATCACTATTGTCAAAATTGAAAAATTCGTTTCCGCCCCAAAACGACGCCTCAAGATCATACCTGTATATAAGCTCATTTCCTAAAGTATATTGAGGTTTTAGGTCGGTGATGGCAGTTTTTAAGTTGCTGTTTTGAAGAACAAGCGTCTTGATATTTTGATTGGGATTGATAAAATTTGTACTTGGGGAGTTGATGCTAAAATGCACTACTTGTTTGCTGTTTATAAAATTATGATTGCGTGTTCTTTTGATTTCAACACCCACATTGGCAATTTCTTCATAAACCATAAATTTTCTTGAAAATATCAGGTTGTTTCTGTCGTCAAAAATGCTTAATAGGTAGTTACCGCTTTTAGTAATTGCACGTGTATCCCTGTTTGGAATTGTCAAAACATAATGAGAATACATCACAAGCGTGTTGAATGAATTTTCATAATAATCAATGCGTACATCATCAAAGCCGTTTAGGTATTCACTTTTGGCAAGATTTGATGGGGTCCAGTCAAAATTAAAATGGTCAATTCGGTAATAGTAATCTCTTTCGTCGCCCACCAGATCATCAAAAGAAAGTTGAAATCGCTCTCCAAGTTTTATAATGGGTAATTGTGCCTGAGGAGTGTTACCTCTGAATTCAATTGTTTTGATGTAGTTTGGAGGAGGTGTTTCAACAACCTGACCATTTATGATTAACGGAATTGTTAAAAGTATTAAAGCTGTAATTATTCTCATTCTGCAGTTTTCAGGTTTTGTATCAATTCACGGTAAATATAAACATTTTTTTTGCCCAACATATTATTTCTATTGAATTCAAATTAGTTTATTTAGAATAATTATAAATAATAATTTTCGTTGATTTAAGCTTTAGAAATACGTGGCAAAATTTGTAAATTTGCGCTCTTTAAAATTGGTGTTTATCATTTTTAAAAACTTTATAAAGAAAACTTTAATACTACAATCCTATGTCCAAAGACATTAGAATTAAAAAGGGGCTTGACATTCGTCTAGTAGGTGAGCCTGATAAAGCACTTACAAATGCTCCAAGATCCCGCACTTTTGTTGTAAAACCTTCAGATTTTCATTTAATTACTCCCAAAATGGTTGTGAAAGAAGGTGCAAAGCTTAAAGCCGGTGATGATCTTTTCTACCACCGCGAAAATGAAGCTATTCGCTTTGTATCTCCGGTCAGCGGTACATTAACTGAAATCAAAAGGGGTGCCAAAAGAGTAATCACTCACCTGGTTATCACTGCAGATGCCGAGGATCAGTACCGTGATTTTGGTAAAATGGATGTCTCAGGAGCTTCTGCAGACCAAATCAAATCACGTTTATTGGAATCCGGTTGCTGGGCATTTATCAAGCAAAGGCCTTATGATGTTGTTGCAGACCCTGATAAAGCCCCAAAGGCTGTATTTGTTTCAGCACACGCCAGCGCGCCTTTGGTAGCTGATTATGATTTTACTCTCAACGGCAAAGAAAAAGAACTACAGGCAGCTGTTTCAGCTTTGTCAAAAATTACCTCAGCACCAATACACGTGGGTGTAGGAGCTAATAGTGTTTCGCCAATAGAAAAAATTGATGGAATTACCCTTCACAGGGTTTCAGGACCACATCCTTCTGGAAATGTTGGTACATTAATCAATAGGATTGACCCTGTTAACAAAGGAGAAGTAGTTTGGACAGTAACGCCACAGGATTTAGTAATCATAGGGGAGTTGCTCCTTACCGGAAAATTCAATACAGAGCGTTTGGTTGCGCTTTCGGGGTCTTCGCTTAAGAATCCAAAATACTACCGAACCAAAGCAGGTGCTGAAGTTTCAACTATGGTCTATGATTCTGGCTTGAATGAAGAGAATGTAAGGATTATTAGTGGAGGTGTTTTGACCGGTAAAAAAGTTGAAGCAGACGGCCACTTGGGATATTATGACAACACAATATCGGTGATACCGGAAGGTGATGACTATGAGTTATTTGGTTGGAACAAGCCCATGTTCAATAAAATATCAATTACACGTGCACTAACTTTTTCGTGGTTAACACCCAATAAAAAATATGTGCTGAACACCAATACCAATGGTGAGCACAGGGCATTTGTGCAAACCGGCTTATATGAGCAGGTATTCCCTCTGGATATTTACCCCATGCAGATTTTAAAAGCCTGTATGGTTGAAGACCTAGATGCTATGGAGGAAATGGGGATGTATGAAGTTGCGCCGGAAGATTTTGCACTTACAGAGTTTGTGTGTGTGTCAAAACAACCCCATCAGGAAATTATCAGAAAAGGTTTGGATCTTATGTACAAAGAAATAGGATAAGCTATGAGTTTGAAGAATAAATTACACGATTTAAAAATGAAGTACAAAGGCACCAAAATGGCGCCTGCATTCAATGCAATTCATACATTTTTGTACTTACCAAACGAAACCACACATTCAGGAAGTCATATTCGGGCGGCAGATGATTTGAAGCGCACAATGAATACGGTGATTATGGCGCTAGTTCCCTGTTTGATTTTCGGAATATTCAATACCGGATACCAGCACTATTCAGCTGTAAACGGTTTTCCCGAAACATTCTCGCTTTTTGAGCACTTCATCAACTGGGATAATTTCATCCTGGGTGCAATGACTGTGCTTCCGCTGGTGATTGTTTCCTATGTAGTGGGATTAACCATTGAATTTATATTTGCCGTAATAAAAGGACACGAGGTTGAAGAAGGTTACTTGGTAACAGGTATGCTCGTTCCATTGATTATTCCCGTTGATACTCCGCTTTGGATGCTTGCAATAGCAGTAATTTTTGGAGTTGTGATTGGTAAAGAAATCTTTGGTGGAACAGGAATGAATATCCTTAACCCGGCGCTGACCATTCGTGCATTCCTTTTCTTTGCATATCCCACCTGGATGAGTGGTGACAAAGTTTGGGTTCACGGAGCTGTTGAGCGCGACCAGCAAATTGCTGCAGGAGCGACTGATGTAAGTGCTATTTCAGGAGAAACTATTCTGGGTAGCTATGCCCAAAATCAGGAGGTCATCTTCAGTATCAGCGATATGTTCTATGGGTTTATTCCCGGTTCAATTGGTGAAACATCAACTTTATTAATCTTGTTAGGAGGTTTGTTCCTGCTCTATGCTAAAGTTGCAAGCTGGCGAATCATTGTGAGTTCTGTTGTTGGTGCTTTGGTTATGGGTCTAATCTTTAACCTAGTGGTTGCAGCAGGCATTATCACAGAGTCCAGTAATTTCTTCGGATTAATGAGTGTGAGTTTCTGGGAGCATTTAATCATCGGGGGTCTCGCCTTTGGTATTATATATATGGCAACTGACCCGGTTACCGGATCACAAACCAATAAAGGTAAATGGATATATGGATTCTTTATCGGATTTATATCCGTAATGATTCGGGTGTTTAACCCGGCTTATCCGGAAGGTGTTTTCCTAGCCATATTATTGATGAACGTATTTGCGCCAACCATTGACCATTACGTAATCAGAGGAAACATCAAGAGAAGAATGAAACGTTTAAAAGTTAAAACAGCATAATCATGGCTAAAAAAACAGATAACAATTTATATACAATCTTTTTTGCTGTAGTAATGGTAATGGTTGTTGGTACATTATTGGCTTTCCTTGCATCGTCATTAAAGCCAAGAATCATTGAAAACATGCGTTTTGAAAAGCAACAAAACATCTTGTATGCGATGGGTGTTCACAATAACCAAGGAGATAACGATGTACAGTTTATTTCTACAGACGTTGTTGGCGAAATGTTTAATCAATACATCACCAATCAGTACTATGTACAAGGTGGTGAAATTATTGAAGATGATGAGGCTTACCTTATCGACCTTGCAAGAGAAGAGGCATTGACAAGAAATCCTGACTATCAAAAAAGACTTCCAATTTTTGTGGGAGAAAAAGACGGGGAGACCTTTTATATTGTTCCCGTTCTAGGAAAAGGACTTTGGGACGCCATCTGGGGATTTGTAGCCCTGGATGATTCATTTGTAGTTAAAGGAGTATTCTTTGATCATAAAGCAGAAACCCCGGGACTTGGAGCAAACATCAAAGAGCGTTTCTTTATGGATATGTTTAAAGATGAACACATCTTTGATACAGAGGGTTATTTTGCAGGTATTACAGTAGCAAAAGGAAACAATGACCCTGCAAATGTTAGAAAAACCGACAACAGGGTAGATGCCATTGCCGGATCTACCATTACCGGCGACGGTGTTACAGTGATGTTGAGAAACTACCTGAGAACCTATGTACCTTATATAAAACAATTAAAACAATAAGCAATGGGATTATTATCTAAAAAAGACAGAGCATTAATATTAGACCCGTTAACAGATAACAACCCGATTACCATTCAGGTTCTTGGAATTTGTTCGGCTTTGGCTATTACTGCCCAGCTGAAGCCTTCCATCGTTATGGCGCTTTCAGTAATATTTGTAATGGGTGTGGGTAATATTGTGATTTCGCTGTTGCGAAACATGATACCCTCCAAAATCAGGATTATAGTGCAGCTTATCGTTGTTGCAACTTTGGTAATTGTTGTTGATCAGGTGCTAAAAGCTTTTGCCTATGAATTGAGCAAGCAACTTTCGGTTTTCATTGGACTAATCATTACCAACTGTATCATTATGGGACGTTTTGAAGCCTTTGCTTTAGGTAATGGGGTTTGGCGTTCTTTCCTTGACGGAATTGGTAACGCTCTGGGTTATGGAGTCATCTTGATTATCGTTGGATTTTTCAGGGAACTTTTAGGTTCAGGAACCCTTTTGGGAATTCAGGTATTGGGCGACCCCATAGCAAAAACCGGACTTTATGCTATAGGTTATGAAGACAACGGATTTATGTTGCTTTCCCCAATGGCTCTTATAGTAGTTGGTATAATCATTTGGGTACAACGCACAAGAAGCCCACACTTAGTAGAAGAAAATTAAATAAAGTAGTAGTTATAAGTTGTCCTCAAACGATGACTAAATACATAAAATAATATGGAGCATTTAGAATTATTTTTTAAATCGGTTTTTATAGATAACATGGTATTTGCCACATTCCTCGGGATGTGTTCTTACCTTGCAGTTTCTAAAAAAGTGACCACAGCTGTTGGTCTGGGTGCCGCAGTCATCTTTGTACTGGGAATCACAGTTCCATTAAACTGGTTGTTGGATCAATATATTTTACGTGATGGTGCTCTTGAATGGTTAGGTCCTGAATATGCTTCATATGATTTGAGCTTCCTTTCCTTCATTATGTTTATCGCTACCATTGCAACTATGGTTCAGTTGGTAGAAATTGTAGTTGAAAAATTCCTTCCGGCACTTTATAACTCGTTGGGGATATTCCTGCCGCTAATTGCCGTAAACTGTGCGATTCTTGGGGGTTCATTATTTATGCAGTCACGTCAAATCGCAAGTATCGATTTAGCGTTTAATTATGGTGTGAGCTCAGGTTTTGGGTTTTTCCTTGCTATTTTAACCATTGCCGCTATACGCGAAAAGATTCGTTATTCAAATGTACCACCCGCTCTTAGAGGACTGGGAATTACATTTATAATCACTGGTTTAATGGCTATTGGGTTTATGAGCTTTGGTGGAATGTTAACCGGAGGTGACGACGCAGGTTCAGGCGATGCTGCTCAGGTGTTGCAATTGACTTCAGATTCACATACTGAGTTTAGTGATGACAGTGCGGTTGATGATGAAAGCCCTGAAAGTTCAGATGACGATTCTGAAGAAGTAAACGAAGAAAACACTCAAGAAGAAACAAATTAGTATTATGATATTATCAGCAAGTACAATAGGTGTTATTGTTGCAACAGTTGTAGCATTTTTAGTATTGGTTTTACTTTTAGTGAGCCTACTGATTTTTGTAAAAGAAAAACTATCTCCATCCGGGCCGGTTAAAATTACTATTAACGGCGATAAAGTGATTGAGGTAGATTCCGGAAACACGCTTTTAACGACTTTAAGTTCAGAAAAAATATTTCTACCCTCTGCTTGTGGTGGTGGCGGAACCTGTGTTCAGTGTGAATGCCACGTGCTTGAAGGTGGAGGAGAAGCACTCCCAACTGAAACACCCCACTTCTCAAGAAAAGAATTAAAAGAAGGTGCAAGACTTTCCTGTCAGGTAAAAGTAAAGCAGGATATGGTTATCACCATTCCGGAAGAAGTTTTTGGAATTAAAAAATGGGATGCCGTTGTTACTCGTAACTATAACGTATCTACTTTTATTAAAGAATTTGTAGTTGAAATCCCGGAAGATATGAACTACAAAGCAGGAGGGTATATCCAAATTGAAATCCCACCTTGTGAAATTAAATACAGTGACATTGATATTACCGCACACCCGGAGGAACATAGCGTACCGGACTTGTTTAAAGAAGAGTGGGACAAGTTTAATATGTGGTCACTGGTGATGAAAAACACTGAAGTAGTAGAGCGCGCATACTCTATGGCTTCATACCCAGCCGAGGGACGTGAAATTATGTTGAACGTGCGTGTTGCAACTCCACCATGGGATAGGGCCAAAAACACTTGGATGAATGTTAATCCCGGAATTGCTTCAACTTATATTTTTGCTCAAAAACCGGGTGATAAAGTGGTGATTTCAGGACCTTACGGTGAATTTTTTATCAACGAAAGTGAAGCAGAAATGCTTTATGTGGGTGGAGGTGCCGGAATGGCTCCCATGCGGTCACACTTGTATGAGTTGTTCCGCACATTGAAGACCGGTAGAAAAGTGACTTACTGGTATGGTGGACGTTCAAAAAGGGAATTGTTCTATATCGACCACTTCAGAAATCTAGAGAAAGACTTCCCTAACTTTAGATTCTTTATGGCACTCTCTGAGCCAATGGAAGAAGACAACTGGAAAGTAAAAGACGGAATTGATGGTGAAGGTGATGGTTTTGTTGGTTTTATCCATCAGGTTGTAATTGACAACTATTTAAGTAAACACGAAGAGCCTGAAGAAATCGAATTATATTTCTGCGGACCTCCATTAATGAACCAAGCCGTTCAAAAAATGGGTGAAGACTACGGTATCCCAGATGAGAACATCCGTTTTGATGACTTTGGAGGATAAACTTCAATTATATAAAACTAAAAAAACCGATACTTTTAAAGTGTCGGTTTTTTTTTTGTGAATTTTTGTAGTTTTATAAAATGAGTTAAAGTAACAAGACTGAGAGGATAAACTTAAAGATAACATAATTTTATTGCTAAAACTTGTGATGCCTCTGAAGTTTTGGTGGTGCGGAGGTAAGAATTGTATTGTTTAACATTTAAAAATCATATTGATGAAACCTCTTATATTATTAATTATCATTATGAGCTTCATTCCTTTTTCCTGTTCATCTAGAAAAAATGAAACATTTTCATTTGATCTAAAAGATTTTAATACAAGAGTCTTACAAGTAAATTATGAAATAGATTCGCCTAAATATTATAAAAACACTTTTTTTATCAATGATACGGTTTTAGTTGAAGATATATTCAAAAAAATCAGTGCATATTCTGAAAAAGATTATGTTTCCTTTATTCCAGCAAATTATACAATTAGATATTATAAAACTAAAATAAATCAGAAAGAAGATAATATTTTTCTATTAGGAACAGGTTTTATATTACTTGAAGGAGAGGAAAAAGAAAAAGGTTATGTTGATATTTATTTAAGAACGAAATACGGCTATAAGCGTCAAGGTTCGTTTTATGATGATAAAATTCCTGCAATGATTGAAAGCAAAAATCCTTTTTTTAAGTAGAGCAAATTTATAAACAAAATGGTATATTTAATCCTTAGTGCCTAAAATTGATGCATTCACAAAAAAACTTAGCTGATTATTCCGATAGGGCTCTCTGATAAATTTCCTATTCCTTTACTCGGGTTTAATTTTAACGATTTTATTGCCCTGCATAACTACAAGTTCACTTTTTTTATCCTTTTTAAACTTCAGGAGTTTTTCATAAACCTGTTCAAGACCTTTAACAATCTTATCTCTTAATTCTATTTGCTTATCTCTTTTTGTCATAAAAACCTTTTAACTGTTTAAATTTTTCATTGTCAAAAATCAATGTATTTTCATCTCCAATTTTCTGGGCGATTAACTCATGTTTTCCGTATGAATTATCAAAAATCAAAGTCCCGTCAACGATGTCCAGATAAATATTAAATAGGTTATTAATACCTTTAATATACCTTGTTTGGATTACATCTTCAGGGATATTGTGACCACCTTCTTTAACCCTTATTTTTACCCGTTCTTTTGCAAGTTCAATATTGTTCAGCCAAAAGAATAGCAAAGTTACTGTATAACCCTGACTTTTAGCTTTTAAAATTTTGTTTTTATAACTTTTATTGATAAAGTAGTTTCAAAAGCAAAACTCTGATTCTCTTTAAGTAAGTCATTAATTCTGTTTAACATAATTCTCCCGGCTTCAAATGATACTTTTTCGGGCTGAAAAGGGGAAAGCCCTTTTGCAATCTCATCAGCGTTTACAAATTCTTTACATTCAATAATATCAGGTAAAATGGTATATGAAGCTGTTGTTTTTCCAGCTCCGTTACAACCTGCAATAATATAAAGGTTTTTGTCACCCATTTATTACAAAATTAATCTAATTTTTAAAATGGACTATTTCCAAAAAATCAAAAATAGTTGATTTTAAATTAAATTCCACAACTACCGTACAATTGCAGCACCGTATTCAAAATACTAACCATACTTTCAATAAGTTTATTTTAATCAAACATTACAACTTCGCCATATGGATTTAGTTTAAAAACCCTAATTTTGCATCACAAATCAACGGACAATGGCATTACCCCTCACAGAACAAGAACTCCACAACCTGGCGATGAACATCGTGGGTAAAGACCTTGAAGAGCAAGGTTTTGAATTTATGGGGGTGAATTCAGATTTAAAAAAGAACCCTCAATTTGTTGTGCTTAAAGAAAAAATACTTCATTTTGTCACTGTTAGGGCCATCACCTATCCCGATCCCGTTCAGGAATATGACCGGGCTTTTATGAAGAAAATGAAAGAACACGCCGATAAATATGAAGCCAAAACCTATTATGCCGGTGTGGGCTTAGGTCACGGTAGTAACTATCAACAACCCATAGTAAAAGATGAAGATTACAGCGTGATCTATCACGGCCTTCAGGAAATAACTATTTAAAAATATCAGATGAAAAAATTTATTGCAGTTTTTGCAGTCCTCTTGCTTATAGCTTGCAAGTCAGATAAAAACGAAGTGCAAATTGTTCAAAACACTGGAGAAGCTTTTGGTACCACATACAATATCCAGTATGAAAGTGGAACAGACTATCACGAGCAGTTAAAAAGAATATTTGATGTCGTTAATGAATCGATGTCAACTTATATCCCCACTTCAGATATTTCCAGAATCAATCAGGGAGATACTACGGTGGTGGTCAATGAATATTTTATTGAGGTTTTTAATGCATCTAAAAAACTATGGCTGGCAACAAATGGCTATTTTGACCCTACTGTGGGGCCTTTAGTGAATGCCTATGGATTTGGGCCCGATGGTGCAATGAAAGGTATTGAAAGCACTCAAGTTGATAGTATTTTGGAGTTTGTGGGTTTCGAGAAGCTTAAGCTTACTCCAAACAGACAATTGCTTAAGCAAGACCCAAGAACTTATATTGACTTCAACGCCATTGCAAAAGGATATGCAGTTGATTTGCTCGGTAAACTATTGGAAGATAATGAGGTTGAAAATTATCTTATTGAAGTGGGAGGTGAACTTCTCGGAAAAGGAATTAACAACAAAACCGGAAACAACTGGATAGTGGGTGTTGATGACCCCACTCAGCTTGAAGATAGGGAACTCATCAAAAAAATAAAGCTGATTGACCGCGCTATGGCCACTTCAGGCAATTATCGAAAAACACGCATTGACCCCGTTACCAAAGCAAAATATGTGCATACCATCAACCCCAAAACCGGATGGCCAAAAAAGAGTAATGTGTTGAGTGTTTCTGTGCTCGCTGATAACTGTATGCTCGCAGATGGCTATGCCACCGCTTTTATGGTAATGGAGCTGGCCGAAACGCAATACTTTTTAGAAGAACATACTCATATTGATGCTTACATTATTTATGCAGATGATGAAGGAAATTTGCAAGAATGGTTGACGGAAGGATTTCAAGATGTTGTAGTGGAATAAAAAGCCCCTTTGAATAACACAAAGAGGCTTCTTTTTATTTTCAATGGAGATTGTCTAATCTTTTTTGTTCTTCACGTAAGTCTCCAGCCACTCATCCTGTTCCCAAAGCATATGCATGATGCTTTCCCTCGCAGCATAGCCGTGGCTTTCATGTGGTAACATAACGAGTCTTACAGGGGCTCCCAATCCTTTTAAAGCATTGAAATAGCGCTCGCTTTGCATCGGGTAAGTGCCCGAATTGTTATCTGCTTCACCGTGGATGAGTAGCATAGGCGTTTTCATTTTGTGGGCCTGCATAAAGGGTGACATGGTGTTGTAAACGTCTGGTGCTTCCCAGTAATTGCGTTCTTCTGCCTGAAAGCCAAACGGAGTCATTGTTCTGTTATAAGCACCACTTCGTGCAATACCTGCAGCAAATAGATTGGAGTGGGAGAGCAAGTTCGCAGTCATAAAGGCACCATAACTATGACCGCCCACAGCAACACGATTTCTGTCAATATGCCCCAAAGCATCAACGGCATCTATAGCCGCTTTTGCATTGGCTACAAGTTGTTCTACAAAAGTATCATTGGGCAAATCATCGCCTTCTCCAATAATGGGAAACGCTGCATTGTCCAATACCACATAACCGCGGTTTACCCAATACAAAGGCGAGCCATAACTCATAAATGTAAACTGATTATCGCTGGAAGTCACCTGAGAAGCGCTGGCTGCATCCACAAATTCGCGTGGGTATGCCCACATCAACATGGGGTATTTTTTTCCTTCTTCAAAGCCAACCGGCAGATAGAGTATGCCCGACAAATCCAATCCGTCATCCCTTTTGTAAGTGATGACTTCTTTATGAACATCCTGCACTGCTTTAAATGGGTTTTCAAAGAACGAAAGCTGTTCAAGATTTCCGGTCTTGATATTTCTCAAATAAAAATTCGGGAATTCGGTACTACTTTCAAGACGGGTTAGAATGAGGCCTTTGTCAGTATCCAGCATACGGGTGATACTTTCCAGCATTTTACCGGGTTCAGCATGATAGATGCGTTCAGTGGAATTTTCACTTAAATTGTAGCGGTCCACAAAAGGTAGCTTGCCTTTCGGCGAAAAGCCATCGCCAATAAGATGTAAATAGCCGTTTTTTATTTCAAGTACATTCCGGCCAAAATCATTTCTTGTAGAAACAAAACTTCCGGGGTCGCTATAACGATCCTGATAGTTTCGCTCTACAAAAAGTGTGGGCTCTTTTGATGGGTCTGAAGGATCAAAAAATTCCTTTCTTTCTGTACGGGTATTCCACCAGCGTCCATTTAAAACGGCCAGGTTATCATCGCCCCATTCTATTCCGGCATAGCGCAACTTGCTTTGAATCAATTGACGAGGGCGTGCAGTAAATGGCGCAGGAAGTTGAAAAACGATGTCCCTGTATTCCACTTCGTTTTCGGGGTCACCATTGTCAAGTGCTTCAGCCCATATGAGTGTAGCGGGCTGGTCGTCCCTCCAGGAAATGTTTCTTGGTCCGGTTTGCACCGCCATAAATCCTTGTGGTAATTCTTCAATTAAGGGCACATCAACTATGTTTTTAACAAGGGTTCCCTTATTGTCATAAACGTTGAATGAAGTGGGAAATCTGAAAAATGGAACAATGTAAGAAAATGGTCTTTTGGTTTCACTAATCAAAAAGTAATTGCCATCCGGTGAAGTTGAAATATTTCTATACATTGCAACATCCTTCCATTTTGATTTTTTTCCGTCCAGGGTCACTTTCCAAAGTTCTGAAGTCGCCAAAGTTTCAAAGTTGGCTTCGTCAGCTGTGTTTTTTAAAAGATCCTGATAGGTTCTGTTTTGAGCGCGTTGCCCTTCTTCATTCACTGAAATCACGGGGCCTGTGGGAACTGCATTTTCAGTATCTATAAGTGGTTTTCTATTTTGCGGAAGCATCTTGACAATAAAACCAGAATCGTCTTTTAGCCAGGTCATTGGGCTGCCCAGATTGGCGTTGAGATTGGGTTCTGTCAATCGGGTGGCTTTTCTTTTGTCATAATCTATAACCCATAGGGCTACACCATTTTCGGTGGCGTTGATAAAGGCAATTTTATCCTGGGCATTTGACCAGCTGATGTTGGTGATTTTTGCATTTTCAGGCATCCCTGAAATGGGGATTTCAGTTTTGGTTTTTAAATCAAAAATGCTGATGTTGTTAAAATTTCTGGCTCGGCTGGAGCTATTGGTTTTAGGGTTGATTCGCAATCCGGCAAGGCGCATTTCCTTTTCAGAAAGTTCTTCTATGGAGATGTACTGGTTGCGGTAAATCAAAATCGCTTTTGAACCGTCAAAATTGATGCTCATTGAGGGGGGCATTGGTGCATCGGCAAGTGAAAGGATGTCAGGATGCGGGGTTTGGTAGTTTAAATCAATTTGGGCAGTGGCGCCGGAAAAAATAAAAAGTGAAATTAAAAAGAGTAGTTTTTGTATTGCCTTCATAATCTTGGGTTTTCAGAAATTTAAGTTTCTAAAAATAACCAAAAAAATAAGATTTGAACATACTAAAACGGTTAAAACCGTAATTTTGTTACTTGCTAACTACCGGAATAATTTCCTCTTTGGCAAGTCTGTAGCGTTCAATTTCCTTGTCAGAAAAGGACTTTGTATAATTAACTTCTTCCACTTTGAACCCCACACTTCTTAGTTTTTCAAAATAATCCCGTCCGTAAACCCTCACATGGTCATATTGCCCAAAAATTTTAGCGCGTTCTTTGGGGTCTGTAATGCTATTGTCTTCAAAAGTAGTCTCCCTAGAGAGGTCTTGTGGAATCTGAAAAATCCCGGTACCACCGGGTTTTAAAATGCGAAACAGTTCCTGCATGGCTTTTTTATCATCCGGGATGTGTTCCAATACGTGGTTACACAAAATAAAATCGAAACTATTGTCCTCAAAAGGTAAATTACAGATGTCTGCTTTCACATCGGCGAGGGGGGAGTTGATGTCTGTGGTATTGTAATCCAGGTTTTTAAGATTTCTGAAACGTTTGTAAAAAGCTTGTTCAGGAGCAAAATGAAGAACCTTTAAATTTTCATTAAAAAATGAAGTTTCATTTTTTAAATACAGCCAAAGCAAACGGTGTCGCTCCAGCGAAAGGGTGCCGGGAGCCAATACATTTTCTCGTGGGCTTTCATAACCGTAAGGTAAAAAACTGCGATAGGCTTTCCCGTCTATGGGATCTTCAAAGGTATTTCCCCGATACCAAAACGCCAAAACCGGACGAAAAACGTAGCTCAATCTGATGAGTGTCTGTCTGGGAATTTTATTCAGGAAAAATTTGAAGATGGATTTCATGGTTGGTTTATTCACCGCAGAGGCGCAAAGGCCGCTGAGATTTCTTTGCGCCCTCAGCGTCTTTGCGGTTAATAGTTTATCACAGAGGGTTTGTGTTTATTGATTTATTTTTCAATTAGTTAAAATCCACTATAAGTTTAGAGTACTAACTCCTTTTGCCTAAACTCATTTTCCTCATCACTTTCAAAGCCCAGTACTTTGTAGATGTATCCAAACGTGGAAAGCAATTCGGGTTTGCCGTCAATCAAGGCCACATTGTGTTCAAAATGGGCACTTGGTTGTCCGTCTTCAGTTACAATTGTCCAGCCGTCTTTGAGTTGTTTCACTTTATGAGTCCCGAGGTTAATCATGGGCTCAATAGCGATGGTCATACCTTCTAAAAACTTTTTTCCTCTGCCTCGTTTTCCGTAATTGGGAATTTCAGGGTCTTCGTGTAGTTTTCTACCAAGTCCGTGGCCCACAAGTTCTCTTACGACCCCATATCCAAAACCTTCACAGTAATTTTGAATGGCATATCCAATGTCGCCTACACGATTTCCAGATTTGAACTCCCTGATTCCTCTGTAAAGTGATTCTTTTGTGACTTCAAGCAGTTTTGCCACTTCGGGTTTAATTTCTCCCACAGTGAAAGTATAAGCGTGATCGCCGTAAAAGCCGTTTTTAATGGCTCCACAGTCAATGGAAAGAATGTCACCATCCCTAATTTCCATATCGGTGGGAAGCCCGTGTACTACCTGGTCGTTTGCGCTGATTAAAAGAGTAGAGGGGCAGTCATACAAACCCTTAAAACCGGGAATTGCGTTTTCTTCTTCCCTGATGTAAGCTTCAGCCAAAGTATCCAGATAGCTCAGTTTAACACCGGGTTTTAGCTCAGCGGCTATCATTCCCAATGTTCTGGAAACAACTAAAGCACTTTGACGCATCAGTTCAATTTCTTCTCTGCTTTTAGTTATAATCATTGATTTATTTTTTAAAGAGGGAAAATAAACCTCCCTTTTTTTTCAGTTTTTTTGATTCGGGATCATTTTTGGTAATCATCCTGTAGATTTTCCCCCACTCATAGAGACCACCGATGTTTCTGTCGTCGATATAGATGTCTGCGAGGATTTTTCGGCTTTGGGTCCCGTCCAGTTCTTCTTCAGGAAAACTTTTATTGACCGCATAGAAAGTGATGCCCTGTTGCTTACAAAATTCAACGGCATCATCGAGTTCACTTCCGTGACGGTAAGACCACAAGATCAACCGATGGCCCTCATCTTGCAGCATTTTCAATGTATCAAAAGCAAAGATTACCGGCTTCCCAATCTTGGGATAGGCATTTTCAACGAGTGTTCCGTCAAAATCAATAGCAATGGTTAATGACTTATGCTGCATCAATTTTTGATTTTTATTCTGAATAAGCAGGTGTATACTCCTGACCGGTAGCAATTTTCAATAAATCAGACTCAAGACTTTCAATTGGATATTCCACAATTCTTCCCAGTTCAATGTTGTTGCTGTCATAAACGATAACTGTTGGAACATATTGAATGTTTTTTCCATCTTCATAACCTTCCGGCGTGTCTTTGTCTTTAGACATGGTGATTAATGTAATTTTTGAAGTGTCATATGCAATCGCTTCAAGAATATTAAGTAAAGCCGGTACTTGGGTTCGGCTGTCTTCACACCAGGTTCCCATAAAAATAGTAATGGTTTTACCTTCCAAAGCAGACTTTAAAGGACCCAATTTCTGTTGGTTAAGATTATATCTGTAATTTTCCATAAACCATTTGGTGTATGGAGGTGATTTTATGGCCTTTATTTCTTGTTTTCCGATAAGAACTGGTAAGTCATCAGGATGTGTATCTTCCATTACTTTGATTTCTTTTTGCATTTCTTCAGTTTCTGCTTCTTTTTCCTTGTTTCCACAGGATAAAATAAACGTGACAACGAGCAGGGTTAAAAGTGTTCTTTTCATTTTTGGTCAAATTAAATTAGTGATTTTTCATTCATAATTTTGGGTTTTTCAATGCCCATTAATTTTAAAACTGTAGGTGCAATATTTGCTAAAATACCATTTTCAACCGATTTAATGTCAGGGCCTACAACAATTATAGGTACCGGGTTTGTGGTATGAGCAGTATTTGGTGATCCATCAGGGTTAATCATGGTTTCGCTGTTGCCGTGATCGGCAATGATTATGGTGGTGAAGTTGTTCTCCAACGCTTTTTCCACGATACTTTTTGTGCAGCTGTCTACGGTTTCACAGGCAATAACTGCAGCTTCAAATACTCCGGTGTGACCCACCATATCTGGGTTTGCAAAATTCAGGCAAATAAAATCAGCCGATTGTTGTTCAATTTCAGGAATGATTTTGTCACGAATTTCATAGGCACTCATTTCCGGTTTTAGGTCGTAAGTGGCCACCATAGGCGAGGGGCTAAGTATGCGGGTTTCGCCTTCAAAAGGTATTTCCCTTCCTCCCGAAAAGAAAAAAGTGACATGGGGATATTTTTCGGTTTCTGCTATGCGAATTTGTTTTTTGCCGGCTCTTGAAAGCACTTCTCCCAGAGTTTCGGTAATGTTTTCTTTGTTGTAAATGACATATATGTTATCAAAAGTGTCATCATAGTTTGTCATCGTTACAAAGTGCAATGGCAATGGTGCCATATTGAATTTGTGAAAATGCTTTTGCGTTAAAACTTCTGTGAGTTGCCTGCCACGGTCTGTCCTGAAATTGAAAAAAATAACCACATCATCGGGTTGAATTCTAGCTACAGGTTCATTCTTTTCAGTCAACACTATGGGTTTGATAAATTCGTCGCTTATACCGGCTTCATAACTTTCCTGAATGCTTTGCAGGGCGTTTTTTGAATGGTTCCCGATTCCGTGAACGAGTAAATCGTAAGCTATTTTGGTTCTTTCCCAGCGTTTGTCACGATCCATGGCATAATAACGACCAACAACTGAAGCCAGTTTACCGCCGGTGATTTTGAGGTGTTTTTGCAAATCTTCAATAAATCCTTTCCCTGAATGAGGGTCAACATCACGCCCGTCGGTAAAGGCGTGAACAAACACGCTTTTGACTTCGGCAAGTTGTACTGCATTTAGAAGTCCTTTTAAATGATTGATGTGTGAATGAACACCCCCATCTGAAACAAGCCCGATAAAATGAATGTTTTTATTGTTGTTTTTCGCGTAAGCAAAAGCATTCTTTAAAACTTTTTCTTCACTTAAAGTATTGTTTTGAACTGCGAGATTGATTTTTGCGAGCTCCTGATAAATAATTCTCCCGGCACCCAGATTGATGTGGCCCACTTCACTGTTGCCCATTTGTCCCTCGGGCAAACCCACATTCAATCCGTCAGTTCGCAATTGAGCGTGGGGATATTTTTCGTAAAGTGAATCGATAAATGGCGTGTTGGCTTTGGCGATGGCCGAAACTTCAGGGTTTTGTGTTATTCCCCAACCGTCTAAAATCATCAATAGAACCTTTTTGCGCATAGTTTTTTTGTGTGTTGCAAATGTACTAAGTATTTTCTTTTGATTTTCTGTGAGCGACTATTCTCTCAAAACTTTAATACAAATAGGATAACAAATAAAGATTTGTTTCGTTAGAAACCCGATGAATACCAAGAAATATTAAAAATTAAGATTCTTTTATATTGATTTCTTGAATTAATTTTTACTTTTGGCAAGCCCAAATAAAATTTTAACATAAAGATTACTAATGATTTACAGATTAATCCCCATTTTGTTGTTTGGTTTCATAACCTCTTCAGCAAACCATTACAGTACCAACCTACATACACTAAATTATTCGATTGAGATGCCTTCAGAGGCTGAGATTCTGTATGAAAATTTAAACACAAACAACTTTGAACTTCCAACAATAGATAGCTTTTCCAAAGCACTTGAAGGTTACTATCGCTTAGAAGAAAAAGGAAAAATCAACAAGAGCTTACTTACGGTTGTTGACTTTAGTTTGTCTGCAAATCAAAAGCGTTTATGGGTTATTGACTTAAATGCAAATGAAATCCTACATCATACTTATGTGGCTCATGGTCGCAATACAGGAAATGAATATGCCAATAACTTCTCAAACATCCCTGAATCTTTTCAAAGCAGTTTAGGGTTTTATGCTACTGCTGAAACTTATTTTGGCAAACACGGCTACTCCCTGAGGCTGGATGGTCTGGAAAAAGGAATCAATGACAAGGCCAGAGCACGGGCGATTGTCATTCACGGTGCAGACTATGTTTCTGAAAATTTCATCTCTCAGCACGGCAGGCTTGGTCGAAGCCTGGGATGCCCTTCATTGCCCATGGAAGAGAGTAAAGAAATAATTGATTTGATTAAGGAAAAGTCTTGTTTGTTTATTTATTATCCGTCAGACGAATATTTTTCAAAATCACAGCTAATCTGATAGCGCTTTATACAGGCTTTCATCTTTATTGTACAGGTCATCCCGAAATTGTAAGACTCCATTTTCACTCCAAGCAGTCCAGTACAATAAATGAACATGCACATCTTTAGTCATTTTTGCCTCTCTGGTGTTGTTGGTTTTTACTAAGTCATTGATTTTTTCCAAGCTCCAATTTTTTTGATCATTCAGAAGGTAGGCAGCAAGGTCAAAAGGGTCTTGTACCCTCACACAGCCTGAACTTAAATCCCTGGTTGCTCTCTCAAAAAAGCTTCTGGAATTGGTGTCATGAAGGTAAACCATATAGTTGTTTGGAAACATAAACTTAACCAAGCCAAGAGAATTGAATCTGCCGGGGCTCTGGACATACCTGTAGCTAAGAGCGTCTTTTTCATTCCATTCAGACGGGGAGACTACTTTTCCGTTTCTGTCATAAACGGTCATGTTTTTTTCAATTAGGTAATTTCGGTCACGCCTTACTGCAGGCACAATGTCGTTTCTTTTTATCGTTGGAGGAATGGTCCAGGTAGGATTAAAAACCAGATGGCTCAGTTTTGAATTTAAAACAGGTGTTCTCCTGCTGGCTTTTCCAACTATAACTCTATGAGATTTAACAGTATCATTATTTTTTACAATATATAAACTGTAATCGGGGATATTAATTATGGTATATTCTTCACCCAAGTCTCGCGGATACCATCGCCAGCGCTCCATGTTTGCTATAATTTGTTGTTTTCTTTGTTCCGGTGTTTTGTTGAGGGCATAGAGGGTTCCCACTCCCACAACACCATCAGTCGCCAGACCGTGGCGCATTTGGAATCTTTTAACTGCCAGTTCAGTTTCTTCATCAAAAATGGGTGTTATACTGTCTTGTGACCTTAAATCCTTCCAAAATATCAATCGTTCTTTTACCGCAATTACGGCATCTGTAGTGTCATTTAATTCCAACTTACCATCAATTTCAATTTTTGTAAATCTCTCATTTGGAAAATCATCGATAAGTTTTAAAGCCGTTTTTAGCTTTTTATAAACTATATGTTGAGGACTTAAATCATTTATAATTTTTTCAAAATCTTCCTCCTGAAACCTTAGTAGTGTTGCTTTATAATCAAATGAATCAGGCTTCAAATCATAATCACCGTACATTTCCTTTGGATTAACACTACCTCTGCTTAGCTTGTATATGTAGCGCAGTAGGTTTTCTGTGAGTAATAAATCATAAGATATCAATTCTTTTTCTGAAAGTTTTTCAAGCACACTTTCCTTTTTTTGAATGCTATCAATGTCAAAATGTTTTTTAAAAAGCCCTTCATCTTCAACATTGAGTAAAGTGTTTAGTAGCTCACCCCTTGATTGGTCTGATACCCAAAAGGTTTTTAAATTATTTTTTTTGTAAAACGATTGCATTAGCGAATCGCTCCAAGAAAAAAATGACAAAGAGTCTATTTTAACTGTACTAATCCTGTTTGCAGGGTCAAAGTCTGTTTCTTCAATGGTAACTTCAGGAACTACCGGTACCTTTTCCTTACAGGAAAAAAGTAAAAGGGTGAGAGTTGAAATAAATAATATTCTTTTAATCATAATTCTGAAGGCATGGGTATATACTTAAACATTACAAAATGAGTACCAATTAGTGGAATTTCAAATGAATTTCCAAATGTTTTGTAGCCAAATTTTTCATATAACTGCCGGGCAATAATACGGGCGTTGCACCAAATTGTGGAAGCTTCCTTTTCAACTGCAAGTTGTTCGCCTTTTTCCAGGAGTAGTTTCCCAAACCCTTTTCCTTTGAATTGTTCAAGAACAGCCATTCCTCTAAGTTGCAAGTGTGTACCTTCAAAATCAGGATGATTTTGTTCTAAAAATGTTGCAACACCAATGAGGTTATTTTCATAATAAATGCCATAATGAACTGTTGTACTCAAATTGTCACCTTTGAAATAACAATCCTCCCGGGGCCTTCCTGCCCTTAAAACCGGGTGGCGCACGGCTATTGTTTCTTCAGTACTGATTTGTTTAATTATTAGGGAGGATTTTAGCATTTCTAATTCATCGTTTAAAATATGGAAAGTCCTGTTTTGGTAGTTAAGCGTTCCAGGGTTTCCATTCCCAATAAGGAATTTCCTTTTGGGTTGAGTTTTGGGCTCCAGACTGCTACACTGTACTTTTCAGGATGAACAGCAACAATACCGCCACCCACACCACTTTTTCCGGGAAGGCCAACCCTGAAGGCAAATTCGCCTGCCTCATCATAAAAACCACAGGTTTGCATCAAAGCATTGATGCGCTGTACTTTTATGGGTGGCAGAATTTCTTCGCCTGTTGGTAAAAATTGTCCTTCATTGGCATAAACCATAAAGGCATTGGCCAGTTCCTGACAACTCATAGCTATTGAACATTGATAAAAATAGACATCCAAAACTTCATAAACTTCATTGTTGATGTTTCCAAAAGATTTCATCAAGTTTACAAGGGCGGCGTTGCGGTGGCCGTGCTGCTTTTCAGAACGTGCTACTTTTTCGTCAAAATCAATGGTTTGAACACCTGATATTTTCCTGACAAATTTGAGTATTTCATCTTTGGGATTCTCATATTCTGAAATCAAAATATCTGAAAGCACCAGTGCACCTGAGTTGATAAAGGGATTTCTGGGGATGCCATTTTCCCGTTCCAGTTGAAAAAGTGAATTAAAGGCATTGCCAGATGGTTCCACATCCATACGATCCCAAAGCTCATCGCCCAACATTCTCATTGCCAGGGTAAGTGTAAATACTTTTGAAATGCTTTGGATTGAAAACCGCTCCTGTGAATCACCAAATGAATGATGTGAACCGTCAATGCAATAAAGGTGGACTCCATATTTTGAGCCGTCTATTTTTGAAAGTTCAGGAATATAACCGGCAACTTTACCATCGTTTGGAAAATCTGAAAGCTCTTCTTTTATGTCATTGATTATTTTTGAATAATCCATTACTTCAGGTCTTTAAAGTCAATATTTGGCGCTGTCTCAAAGGGTGACTCTCCTTGTTTGAAAACAATGGCTTTGTGTTGACCCTTCAATAGTATGCTTTGACCTTTTACTTCAAGCCAGCTTCCTTCTCTAAGCCCTACCACGGGAATGTTGTTCATACTATGAAACTCCTTGATTCTGGTTTCCCGTGTTTCGCCCATATGTGTGGAATTGGGTTCGGGATCGAGGTAATGTGGGTTCAAATTAAATGGTAAAATCCCCAAAGTTTTAAAACTGGGCGGATAGACTATGGGCATATCATTGGTGGTTTGCATGGTTAAACCACAAATGTTACTACCGGCGCTTGTTCCCAAATAAGGTGTGCCGTTGAGTATGCTTTCGCGTAAAGCGGCCATCACATCGTTTTTGTACAATTCATTAACCAGTCTAAAAGTGTTCCCGCCACCGGTAAAAATCCCACCGGCATTTTTCAGGGCTTCTTGAGGATTTGAAAAAGTGTGTAATCCTATTACTTTTTTGTCAATGTGGGCAAATGCTTCAGCAGCTTTTTGGGTGTATTCGTCAAGCGAAATCCCGCCGGGTTGAGCATAGGGTACGAAAATGATTTCCTGAGTGTTTTTGTAAAAATCCTTTAATTCAGGTAACAGATAATCAAGATATTTTCCGCCATATATAGTAGATGTGCTGGCTATAATGCAGTTTTTCATTTTAATTTCAAAATTTAGTATAAAACTACGATTTTTTTGGGTGATTGAGATTTAACATTTGTTTTAAAACAAAAGTTTAAAGAAAACTGTATTTTTAGGATATGAGAAAGATTTTTATTTTGATGGTACTGGTATTTCCGGTTTTGTTATTTGCACAACAAACCGAAAGGGTTTTGGTAAATGGTGTTATCACGGCACCATTTGGTGAAGACCTTGAGGGTATTTCTGTGTATAATGTTTCAGCTCAAAAAGGAACTATTACCAATGAAAATGGTGAGTTCTCTCTTGAAATGGGCATCAATGACAGGGTGTTGTTCTCTGCATTACAATTTCAAAAGTTCACAGTCATTATTGATGAGGGTATAATCAACACACGCCAATTGAAAGTTTATGTAAACCCCGCTATTACCACACTTGATGAAATTATTGTAAGGCCTCACGACCTGACCGGCAACATCAGGGTGGATGTAAGCCGCATCAAAACTGTCGATTTTGATACTGAATTTAAAATCTCTTGGGAGGAAATGGAGTTCGATTATGAATTTGCGCCAGACACAAGTACAGGAGTTGAAAACTCAGCTATTAGGGAAGTCCCAACAGCCGGATTGAATGTTTTGGGTCTGGTTGGCTTTTTGGGAGAAGCACTTTTTAGAAAGCGTGATACAACAACCCAAAAACTAACTCCACTTGAAAAAGCTCAGTTAGCTGATGCTTCATATACAGCCATTTACCAGCGTTTTGCCAATGATTATTTTACAGATGTGCTCAAAATACCTAAGGATCAAATTGAGAATTTTCTTTATTTCGTAACTGAAAATAGTTTTACACCCGATTTGATTAGGGAAAACAATGAATTGAAATTGATGGATTTTCTCGAAAAACAAAGCAAAATCTATCTTGCACGCACAGAATAATTTCTTTTTAGCCAGCGGAAACTTACCTATATTTGCGCTATGATTTCTATGACACATTTTTTGTTTATTAGTTTTGCCGAAATTGGGTTTATACTCTTTATCGTCCTGATGGTTTTTGGGGCAGATAAAGTGCCTGAAATTGCCCGCGGGCTCGGAAAGGGGATGCGTCAAATTAAAGATGCCACTGATGATATTAAAAATGAAATCACCAAAAGTGCCAAGGACAGGGGTATAGATGTTGACATCACTCAAGATGTTCAAAAGGAAATCGATAAGGTCAAAGAGGATATTGATGAAATCACAGGGCCCATTAAACGTCAATTTTAGATGTTTGAAAGGATACTTCGCTGGGACAGGGAAACTTTTATCTATTTAAATAATCTGGGTATTGAAAAATATGACACCTTTTGGCTAATTATTACCCAAACAGTCACCTGGGTTCCACTCTTTTTTTTTATTCTTTATTTAATTTTAAAAAATTACGGGATTTCAAAAGCAAAAATTGTGATGAAATTTTATATGATTGCTGTATTTGTCGGAATTTCACTGATGCTGCTTACAAAATACACCATAGGAAGAATAAGACCATCCAATATTCCTGAACTTGAAGAATTGATAAGAATGCTCCATAGTTCACAAAGTTTTAGTTTTTATTCAGGGCACGCTTCTTCATCATTTTTGATTGCCACATTTGCGGTTTTGGTTTTGAGGAAGTTTTACAATTGGGTATATGTTTTCTATTTGTTTCCTATACTTTTTAGTTGGAGTCGCATCCACGTAGGCGGACATTATCCCAGTGATTTGATTTTTGGGGCAATTATAGGAACGCTTTTGGCTTTCCCTTTTTACAAAAAATTAAAATCAACCCTGGCGATTAAAGAACATGGGTGATTGTCAGTCCGTCCCTGATGGGCAATAAAACACTTTCCACCCGCGGGTCTGAATTAATCAGTTTGTTGTAAGCAATTAGGGCCGGGGTGTCAACGTCATCTTTTTTTGGTGTTTCAAGTACTTTGCCGCTCCACAACACATTGTCAGACAATATGATGCCGCCGCTTTTCATTTTTGGAACCACCAGTTCAAAGTAATTGCTGTAATTTTCCTTGTCAGCGTCAATAAACACCAAATCGAAGGTTTTATCTAAAGTTGGGATGATTTCAAGAGCTTCTCCAACATGCTGAATGATTTGCTTGCCAAAACCTGACAAATCAAAATACTTTCGCTGTAGCGAAAACAACTCCTCATTGTGATCGATGGTATGTAATACCCCGTTTTTTTGAATACCTTCCATCATGCACAAAGCTGAATAACCGGTATATGTCCCAATTTCAAGGATGGCTTGTGGATTTACCATTTTGGAAATCATACTCAACACACGACCCTGATAATGGCCGCTTAGCATGCGGGGTTGAAGCACCTTTGACCAGGTCTCACGATTGAGTTTTTGCAATAGTTCCGGTTCGGGTTGGGTGTGGGCAACCACATAATTGTCAAGTTCTTCTGAGATGAATTCCATTCTTTCTGTTCAAGGTTTGGGGTTCAAAGTTCAATTTTTGGAAAAACATTTCAAGCCTCGGGCTTCTATTTTTTTATCCTAAAATCCGGTTTATTAGTTTTTGTTTTGCTTTTTCATCATCACCACATAACCACTGGATGACATTATCACTCCAGATGGCATCACATTCTTCTTCGGTGAGGATGTTTCTTTCCTTGGCCAAATCCAATATTTTCCCGGGATAAGAGGATTGACGCTCACTTTCCATTTCACCAAGCGGGTAGGGGTCGTCCAAGCCCATGATGACTTGTTTTGAGGTTTGGTTTCTTACCAGTAATTCAAGAGAGCCGGTATCGTGTACCAGTGTATCAAAGAAAATATTTTTATGTCCCACCGCTTTTCTGGGATGTTGTTTTCCTTCAAACAAATCAGGTCGGCCGTCAAAGCCTTGTATGCGTCTTCCAAGATTGATTTGTGCGAGCTGACCACCGTGAGCAAAACAGGTGCGCATCCCCGGAAATTTATCCTGATAGCCATTTAAAGTTAAAAAGTGATAAGCATCGGCACATTGAGCCAGCATCCATATGAGGTGAAAACGCCATGAGGTGTTTTCCAAAAGGATAAATTTTTCACCGTCATAAGGATGAATTTCCAATGCGAGATTGTATTTGCTTGCAAGTTCAAACAAGGGTTCGTTTTCTTCATCAAAAATACATCGCCAGGTGCCAATAGTATCCATATAATGGGTTGGGAGGCAAAGTAACTGCAATCCAAGTTCTTCAACACAACGTTCCATTTCCCACATGGCACCTTTGATTAGGGCAGGGTGGACCACAAACCCTGAGGTAAATTTTGAAGGATTTTCATGTTGAATTTTTGCATTAAAATCATTTTGAAACCGCAATGCTTTTTTCATTTCTTCCACGCGCAGGCCGTTGCCATACAATTGAGAGAGATTCAGCACCACAGCGTGATCAATTTTGTTGCGCTCCATCCACTCCAGTTTTTCGTTGAGGAAAAAGCTGGAATCTGTCACCGGGCGGCTCCAGTTTTTTTGAAGCATAAACTTTCGGTCTTTATCCACCCAAAAGATGCCCTTGTCTTTCATGAATTGAGGAATCTCTTCCGGATAGGGAAGCAGGTGGGAGTGGCCGTTTATTCTAAGTTTTTTTTTCATAGCTACTACCCGCGTAGGCGGGTATCACGTTAATTAAATTGAAGAATTAGCTTCAAATTTAAGGAATTTAAATTTTAAGTATACTGAATACACACATTCTTCGGCTCAGTAAAAAACCGTAGGGCTTCAAAACCTCCTTCACGACCCACACCGCTGTCTTTCATTCCTCCGAAAGGGGTGCGTAAATCACGCAGGAGCCAGGTGTTTACCCAGATGATTCCCACTTGAAGGTCGTTGCTCAAACGCATAGTTCGGTTCAAATCATTGGTCCAAACTGTTGCAGATAAACCGTAACGCACATCATTGGCCATATCCAAAGCATCTTCTTCAGTTTTAAAAGGCATGATGGTGACCACAGGACCAAAAATTTCTTCTTGGTTGAGTTTGCAATGGTTGGTTTTTACTTCAATTACTGTAGGCTCCAGATAATAGCCGTTTTCATAACCTTGAACGGTAACCTGATTTCCTCCACAAAGGATTATTGCATCCTGATTGGGTGCATCTTCTATGTAAGAAATCACTTTTTCGAGATGGGGCTTGGAGACCAAAGCACCCAGATTGCTGTCTTTTTCAGAAGGATGGCCTACTTTTAATGCTTTAACGCGAGTTACAAAATCAGTTTTGAATTTTTCATAGATACTTGCTTCGACAAAAATGCGGGAACCGCACAAACAAATTTGGCCCTGATTGGCAAATGAGGAACGCACCGTGGTATCGAGCATTTTCTCATAATCACAATCGGCAAAAATTAGGTTGGGGTTTTTTCCGCCCAACTCGAGGGATAGTTTTTTAAACATTGGGGCAGCCGTTCGGGCGATGTGTTCACCGGTGGCGGTACCTCCGGTAAAGGAAATGGCTTTGATTTTTGGATGTTCAACAATGGCTTGGCCTGTGGTGTGTCCCAAACCGTGAACGATGTTTAAAACACCTTTTGGAAGACCTGCTTCCATACAGATTTCGCTAAGTAAAAATGCAGTCATTGGAGTGACTTCGCTGGGCTTAGCCACCACGCAGTTTCCTGCTGCTAAAGCCGGGGCAATTTTCCAAGTAAAAAGATACAGTGGCAGGTTCCAAGGTGAAATACAACCCACAATACCCAGGGGTTTTCTAAGCGTAAAGTTTATGGCGTTCAAGCCCACACTTTCGTGCGATTCACCCGCAAACTGAGTAATGGCATGTGCAAAAAACCGAAAATTGGCCGATGCCCTGGGAATATCCACTTTTGTGGCCAGCGTGATTGGTTTTCCGTTGTCTTTGGATTCTGCTTCGGCAAGCATATCGAGTTTTTCTTCAATCAGGTCAGCGATTTTGGAAAGGATTCGGCTACGCGTTTCCAACGTGGTATTTGACCATTCGGGAAAAGCCTTTTCGGCAGCCTGATAAGCAGCTTCAACATCTTCCTTACCAGAGTTCGGGATTTTACCATACACCTCACCACAGGAAGGATCATAATTGTCAATCCATTCCCCGGATTTTGGGTTTTGGAGGTTTCCTTTTATATAATTTTTTATTTTAATCATTTATTTATTTTCTACTACAAATTGTTAAGAACTCAATTCCAAATTCAGTAAATGAGATTGTTGGATGTATCTCGTCTTTTAAATATTTTGAATCACCTTTAAAGTTTTTATACAATTTCTTTATTGAAAAAGTTTCTTTTAAAATACTTAATCTTATTAAGTTTGTTAATTCTAGTCTTGTAATTTTAGTCAATGCAGGGTTATTAAAAATCGATTCATATTCATATTTAAAATCTTTTACCTCTTTAACTTTTAAACCAATGTGTATGTAATTGAAAAGAGAGTTTATAAATTTTGCTTCATCAGAACTAATTTCTGCCAAGACTTTAGGGAAGATACTGTTTTTAAAAGATTTCTTAGAATCAATATAGTTGATTAGTAAGTTTTCCCACATTTTTATCAAATCAGGATCTTCTTCTAAAGAAGAGTGTTCAAGCAATGGCAATAATATTTTGACAGGAATTTTTTGTGTTGAAATATTTCTTTTTTTTACAAAACTTTCTACATTCTTTAAGAGTCTAATTTGATTTTTATATCTCCAAATTTTGACATTATCTGATAATAATAACCCAACTTCTTCTAATGGAGGGTAAATGATTTTTTCTAAAAACCCTTTAGCTATTTCAAGTCCCTTTTCAATAGTGGATGACTTTAAATTTAAATTATCAGCTGTCATATTATCTATTAATTTGTTTTATAGGCGATTACCTTAATTTCCACCAACAAATGCGGGTGCGGCAATTGATGTACGGCCACCGTTGTGCGCGTAGGACCGTCATAGTCAAAATACTCCCCATAGGCTTTGTTGTATCCTGCAAAGTCATTCATATTCACCAAAAAGGTGGTTACATCAACGATGTCTTCCAGTCCGGCACCTTCTTCAGACAGAAAGTCGCGTATGTTTTCAATCACGGCACGGGTTTGTGCTTCAATATCGAGTTTCATGCTTCCCATTTCGTCCACCTGTTCCACGCCGGCAAAAGTATTATCAGCCCTTCTTGAACTTGTTCCTGAAACAAATATAAAATCGCTCACACGTTTTACATGTGGGTATTTTCCTCTGGGGGTGGCTTTGTCTTTTACTAATTTACCTTTCATTTTAAATAAATATTTATTTTCAATTTTTTGAGTAATATTATATGGCTGGGTGCTGGGTGTAGGATGCTGGGTGTTTTCATAAACTTTAAGAAACCTACTTAATCAATTACTTTACTTTTTTAATTTAGTTTTAAAAGCAAGAATCATGTTCATTAAATGATAGGCTTCTTGGTATAATGTGTTAAACTTCTCTTCGTCGATATAATTTCTTCTTTTTGCTTTGTATAAACAAGTTACAACTTCAGCTAATGACCTAACGGAATATCCTAAAAATCTATTAAACTCAAGGTTTGATTGTTCGATTGATCCTTCAGAAATATTTAATGCAATAGAATCTCCTGCTCTCAATATTTGAGAAGATAAATTATACAATTCTGGTTTTGGGAAATCTTTTGATATTCCAAAAATTTCTTCACCATAATCCATAGCCTTTTGCCAAATAACTAACTTTTCAAATTTAAAACTCATCTTTCAAAATTGTTTATTTAATACTTTTTTTACATTTTAACCTATCAATTAAAACACCTAACAACCAACATCCCACACCCCGCACCCCGCATCAATACCCATACTTATCTCTCCAAAGCGACTTCAAATAATTGCGATATGCATTTTCCTTAGCGTTACTCCCCGGTTCATAAAACGCTTTCCCTGAAATTTCTTCAGGCAGAAACTCGTGGGGCACAAAATTGCCTTCATAGTTATGGGCATATTGATAGTTGTCTCCATAACCCAACTCTTTCATCAACTTGGTAGGTGCATTTCTTATCGAAAGCGGCACTTCCAAATCACCTGTCTTTTGAACGGTATCCAATGCATCATTAATTGCCATATAACTCGCATTGCTTTTAGGCGAGTTGGCCAGATAAATGGCGCACTGGCTCAAAATGATGCGGGACTCCGGGTAACCAATGGTTGTGACAGCCTGAAAGGTATTGTTTGCAATCACCAAAGCCGTGGGATTGGCATTTCCGATATCTTCAGAGGCTAAGATAAGCAATCTTCGTGCAATAAACTTGACATCCTCACCACCGGCAATCATTCTGGCGAGCCAATAAACCGCGGCATTGGGGTCGCTTCCGCGAATGGACTTGATAAATGCTGAAATAATATCATAATGCTGCTCACCCGTTTTGTCATAGCGCACAGTTTTTTGCTGTGCTTTTTGCATTACCATATCATTTGTGATGGTCACATTTTCGCCGGGTTCAGATTCAACAACGAGTTCAAAAATGTTGAGTAATTTTCGGGCATCGCCTCCCGAAAGTCTTATCAGAGCTTCGGTTTCTTTGAGTTTTATTTTTTTTCTTTTAAGAATCTCATCTTTTTCCATAGCTCTTTGGAGCAGGTCTTCCAGGTCTTTCTTTTCAAAAGGCTTTAATACATAGACCTGACAGCGGGACAAGAGTGCCGAAATCACTTCAAAACTGGGGTTTTCGGTGGTAGCACCTATTAATGTAATCCACCCCTTTTCAACAGCACCCAGCAATGAATCCTGTTGTGATTTACTGAAACGGTGAATTTCATCAATAAAAAGTATTGGGTTTTTGGTGGTGAAAAGTCCGTCGCCTTTTTTGGCTTTATCGATGACTTCGCGCACATCTTTCACGCCACTACTAATGGCGCTGAGGGTGTGAAACGGCCTTCCGCTTTCATGGGCAATGATGTTGGCCAGGGTGGTTTTTCCCGTTCCGGGAGGGCCCCATAATATCATCGAAGGCACGATGCCTTGCTTGATTTGGGCTGTAAGAACGCCTGTTTCACCCACAAGATGATGCTGACTGATGTAGTCGTCTAAAGTTTTGGGTCGGATGCGTTCTGCCAGTGGAATACTCATGTTGTAAAGTTATTGATTTTTTAATTTTTTAAGGTTAGATTATTGTGGAAATGTTTTATTCTTGGGTGTTGGGTGATGGATGATGGAAGCTTTGTATTTGTGGGAGTTTTTGAGTCTGTGAGTCCTTGAGTTTGTTGTATATTAATTTAGTAATGGAGCATAGTACTTTATTTTACCGTTATTGTTCCCCTCTCTTTTGGAGAGGGGTTAGGGGAGAGGATGACTGCCACATTTTCAGTATATTTATTACGGCAGAGTTTTTGGGAATCTGGTTAGTATAGAAATTGCGGGTTTAATTTGCGAGATACCCGCCTTTGCGGGTATTATGAGAAAAATTGACAATCCTTTCACGTTTACAACCGGAACCCTTGGGTATCCCATTTTGTTTGTACTTATCATCTGGTTGGTGTATTGGTTTGAAATTCGCTTTAGCGTCATTTTTAATTCGTGGGGAGTTTATCCGCGAACGGTTGAGGGGCTTAAAGGAGTAATATTTAGTCCTTTTATTCACGGAAGTGTTAAACATCTGTTCAACAACAGTATTCCGCTTTTGGTTTTAACCATGGCTTTATTTTATTTTTATAAAAAGGACAGTTGGCGTGTTCTATTTTTTGGAGTCTTATTAACAGGCTTGATTACCTGGACGATAGGAAGACCGTCTTATCACATTGGTGCCAGTGGAATAGTATATATGCTCGTGGCATTCCTTTTTTTTAAGGGGGCTTTATCAAAATATTATAGATTGATGGCACTCTCACTGATAATAGTTTTTCTTTACGGCGGACTCTTATGGTATATATTTCCCATTGAGGCAGGAATTTCTTGGGAAGGACATCTCGCCGGATTAACTACAGGGATTTTATTTGCCTTCTTGTTTAAAACCAATATTGAAAAGCCAAAACTTTACGCTTGGCAACATGAAGACTACAATGAAGAAGAAGATCCTTTTATGAAACAGTTTGACGAAAACGGAAATTTTATTGGTACACCAAAAGAAGAAGAAATTCCAATACAAGAAACTGCTTCAGATACCAAGTCAAAAATTGTAATTAATTACACTTTTAAGAAAAAAAAGGAACAATAACTGCCCGGTATTTCCTTAACTTTTCATCTCCCGTTTTTTTAGTATTTTTAAAACAAAAATGCTACTTAACGTTTCTTACAATAATTCTGAAGTTACAAGAAAAATTGATGCCGAAGTGGGTAAACCTTTTCCTTTAATGCAGCGCGTTAAAATGAATGGTGTGGGTTCGCCCAAACTGTTTATTACCTCCACGAGTATGGAAATTCACAACTTGCTCACTCTTGATAACAACCGCAATGTGTGCAATATTGAAATGCGACCGAAAGGTATAATCGTTGGTTTTCGCTCCTTACTGGAATCTTTTGTATTGGTAATTCCTTACTACAAACTTAACATTTACAAAGGTAAAGCTGAAGAATACAGCATCTACCGGGATCATTATTTTATCAAAGTGAGTGCTACAGACAAAAGCACCCACCGCTTTTTTCAAAAAGTCATTAATTATAAAATTGATAATGGTCCTACACAGGTTGAGGATTTGTGAAAAAAAAGAAAGGTTTCTTTTAGTAGAAATTAAAAAAGCACAATCAAAATGGGAGTCTCAATTGTGCCTTTCTTTAAAAGTAAGTGTTTTTACAAAATAATAATCAAAAGTAAAATAATGATAATAGCTCCGGTAGAAATATAGATCCCGCTGTTTGATGAACGAACTTCCTTTCTTATTTCACGTACTTCTTTCCTGAGTTCCCTTCTTTCTTCACGGGTTAATTCAGATTTGTCCATCTCTTTGATTTCATAAATACGGTCAAGCATTATTTGAACTTCCAGAGGAATTTCCTCCGGGTCTTCCATATTGTTTTTATAGTTTATTTCATTAGCAAAGCCCGAGACAGGTACTGCAATCAGGGAGAGCAAAAAGACCATTAAATAGAAGAATGATTTTTTCATAATTACTATATTTTTGGTTATAAGGTTCAAAATACAAATTTTAAAATGGCATAGAATTAAAAAAAACTTAAATAAAAGCGGTACACTAATTTTTATAATTTAATTATGAATTCATGACCCACACATAATATCTGCATAACCTTTTAGACATTTTGTACAGCTTCCTTTGCCGCAAAAAACTATGGAATTATTCCTTTATGCTTTTGCTGCATTATTCTCTATTATGAACCCTTTGGGAACCGTGCCAATTTTTGTAGGTTTAACACAGGCTGAAGATGCAGCAGAGCGACGAAGAACAGCAATTCTCACAACAATTAATGTATTGGTCATTCTTTTGATTTCCTTTTTTCTGGGAAAGTATTTACTGCAATTTTTTGGGATTAGTTTGAACTCATTGCGCATAGCCGGTGGATTGATTATTGTTTCATCAGGCTTTGCATTGTTGACCGGCAGTTTTGCCAAACATAAAGGCATGAAAAACAAACGGGTGCAAAAAGATTTGTCTCAACGTGAGCGGTTTTCCATTACCCCGCTGGCCATCCCGATGCTGGCAGGACCGGGGTCTATTTCGTTGCTCATTACCTTTCAACAGGAATACACGCTTACAGTTGAAATTCTATACATCCTTTTGGCTATTGCTACCACCTGTCTGGCTACTTTTTTAATTCTGCGCAGTTCTTTTCTTATCGTAAAAGCGCTTGGTGCTTCAGGTATAAATGCGATTTCGCGTATCATCGGCTTTATCGTAATTGCCATTGGGATTGAATATATTAGTGGTTCGGTGTTGGATTTATTGAAAATAACCGGCTTATGAGATTTATTTTATTGGTTAACGCCCCTTTAACTCAAAAAATCAAAGAGATACTGTATCTTTAAAAGAAAATACCTTGAAGATACTTCTCACCGGTGCCAATGGTTATATTGGCAAGCGTTTGTTACCACAACTTATCGAACTGGGTCATCAGGTCGTGTGTTGTGTGCGTGATAAAAACAGGATGGATATTGATAAAGCTTATGCTGAAAACATCAGCTTTGTAGAAGTTGATTTCCTCGATGAGGTCAATACCGAAAATTTCCCTAAAGACATCGATGTCGCTTATTACCTCATTCACTCCATGAGTTCGTCAACGGGAGATTTTGACGAAAAAGAGGCCCTCTCTGCCGAAAATTTCAATCAATATATGGCGGTCACTTCGGTTAAGCAGGTTATCTATTTAAGCGGTATTGTCAATCAGGAGGCCTTATCAAAACATCTTTCGTCAAGAAAAAAAGTAGAAGAGATTCTTTTTCAAGGCAATTTTAAACTCACTGTACTTCGTGCCGGAATTGTTGTAGGCTCCGGGAGTTCCTCTTTTGAAATCATCAGGGATTTGTGTGAAAAACTCCCCATTATGATTGCGCCAAAATGGCTGGAAACAAGAACCCAACCCATCGCTGTCAGGGATGTGATTGCGATGCTCACCGGAGTGCTTTTGAATGAAAAATGCTATGACCAGTCGTTTGATATTGGCGGCCCGGATATACTGACTTACAAAGAAATGCTGCAGCGATACTCAAAAGTGAGAAAGTTAAAGCTTTGGATTTTTTCTGTTCCGGTGATGACACCTCGTTTGTCATCCTACTGGCTTTATTTTGTAACCTCTACAACTTACTCACTTGCTGTCAATCTGGTGGAAAGTATGAAAACCGAAGTAGTGGCAAAAGATAATAAGCTTCAGGAAATACTAGGTATACAACCCATTACCTATGAAGAAGCCATAGAAAAAGCTTTTCAGAAAATAGAACAAAACCTGGTGGTTTCCAGTTGGAAAGATGCGTTGATTTCAGGGCGATTTAATGATTTAAAAAGCCAGATTCAAATTCCGCAATACGGTTGTTTAAATGATGTAAAAACGTCAAAAGTAAAAGATGAAAAGCAAGCATTGGAAAATATTTGGGCTATTGGCGGAAAGCGGGGCTGGTATTATGCAAACTGGTTATGGAAAATAAGGGGATATATGGATTTACTGGTGGGAGGTGTCGGTCTTCGCCGCGGGCGAACCCATCCCGACAGAATTTTTCCCGGTGACTCTTTGGATTTCTGGCGGGTGCTTTATGCCGACAAGGAAGAAAAGCGCTTATTATTGTATGCCGAAATGAAATTGCCGGGTGAGGCCTGGTTGCAGTTTGAAATCAATGATGGAATTTTAAAACAAACAGCTACTTTCAGACCCAAGGGCTTGTGGGGTCGCTTCTATTGGTATAGTGTTTTGCCATTTCATTATTTTATTTTTGGCGGAATGATTCGTAATATTGTTAATTACAAACCTGATTGATATGAAGAATGTAGTTTTCCTTTTAGCACTAATTTTGCTTATTGGCTGTAAAAATAAAGCAGCTGAAGAACCTTTGGTTGAAATGGATACAGATCTTGAAGAATTGTTTGCTGTGATGACGGGCAATTTTAATTCTTCCAGACAGGCCAGAGCAGACACCACTTATTTTGACATTAACCTACGTATGACCCCTATCTGGAGTGAAAGGGAAGGCCATTGGTTATATGTGGAACAAGCGCTTTCAGACAGTTTGGAAAAACCCTACAGACAACGCATTTATAAACTGAGCCGTGAAAATGACAGCATTTTGAGAAGTGATATATTTACTTTTCCAAATGCATCACTTTGGATTGGAAAGTGGGAAACACCTGAATTTTTTGACCGATTGCTATTGGAAACAATAGTTCCCAGAAGCGGTTGTGAGGTGTTTCTTAAAAAGACAGGCGAAAACACTTTTGTGGGTAAAACCAATGATAAAAACTGTCCCAGTGATTTGAGGGGAGCCAAGTACACCATTTCAGAAGTAGAAATCAGTGAACGCAGGATGATTGCCTGGGATAGGGGTTTTAATGAAAACGACAGTCTGGTATGGGGACCTTCAAAAGGCGGATACATTTTTGATAAAATACAGGAATAAACACAATACTGTTCAGGTATTCTGAAAGCTTAACCCTTTGGCAAAAACACCTCAGCCATCATGCATCGGGCGCTGCCACCTCCCAAAGTTTCAATGGTAGTCAGGCTGCTGCTGAGTATTTTACTGTATTTTTCAATGCTTGCCCTTTGTTGAGGCATTAAACTTTCATAAGCCGATTGTGACATCACCGTGATGGAATTGCCCTTGTCGTCTTGCACTTCAAGCATATTTCCTGCAAAATGATTGACTTGTGCTTCAGAAATCTCGATGATTTCCTTGCCGTCTTCCTTAAGGTGCTGCACAACGTTTTTACGTTCTTTTTTATCATCTATGCAATCCAGGCAAATCACTGCAAAGTCTCTGGCAATACACATCATCACATTGGTGTGGTAAATGGGTAAGCGGTCACCTTTCACAGTTTGATAGGCTGTAAATATTACCGGGGTATATTCAAAATCTTCGCAAAACTCGATGAGTAACTCTTCGTCAGCACGAGGTGAAAGGGCACAATAAGCCTTTTTATTGATGCGGTCAAGCACAAGGCTTCCGGTGCCTTCAAGGTACAAAATATCATCTTCAGCCGGGGTATAATCGACTATGTTTTTAATTTTAAACCCTGACTCTTCCAGTCGGTTGATGACTTCTTCCCTGCGTTCACGTCTTCGATTTTCTGCAAACATAGGGTAGAGGGCAATGTCGCCGTTTTCGTGAAATGAGACCCAGTTATTGGGAAAAACAGAATCTGGTGTGTCCTGTGAGCCATCATCGTGAAAAAGCACCACGTTTACACCTGCTTCCCTGAGTTTTTCAACCATAGTGTCAAATTCTTCCTGAGCCAGTTTGTTGACATCTTTATTTTGAAGATTAATGTCTTTGGTTTGATAATAATTGTTTACGGCAGTTTCTTCATTCAGTCTGAATGCCGCCGGGCGTACCATCAATATTGTATTTGTTGCTTGCATGTGTTTTGAATTAATCTCTAATAAGAGGAAGTGTACTACATCTCAAAAGACCCTCCTGTTTGGCGATTTCGGCATAAGGAATTTCTTCAACTATAAACCCGTTGTCGCGAAGCCAGGTGTTGAGGCGTGTAAAATTCTTTTCTGAAACTACCACATCGGGGGCAATTGAAAAAATGTTGCTGTTCATATGATACATCTCTTCGCGGGTTATATGAAACAGGTTTTCTTTTCCAAAAAGCTTGACTAAATATACATAATCTGATTCTTCACGGAAACCTTGTTTGTAAATAATGGCTTTGTCTTTACCCACAGGCTGAAAGCAACAATCCAAATGCAGGGCGTTGTCACGGGGCTCAATTTTAGATTTTACCAGGTCAAATTCCTTGACCGTTTTATTTGGAAATAAGTTTTTGATGTATTCCACGCCTTCGATATTGGTTCTGGCTGTGATGTAATCTTTATAGTCGCTGCCTTTATAAGTACCTATAAAAATATGGTCGTTCCAAAGCATGACATCACCACCTTCGATATGCACTTCCTCAGGAGGGCGAACCACCTTTTTAGGGTCTATTTGATCGATAACATATTGTATGGCATCAAGTTCTTTTTCACGCTCGGGAAGTATATTGGCTTTCACAAAAACATCATCAATCACAAATGCAATATCACGTGAAAAAATCTGGTTATAATCTTTAATTTCTTCAGGTCTGAAAACCTGAACGTCATATTTTTTTAATATAGCAGCAAATGCTTCCATCTCCGGAATCATATCTTCATTTTTCGGGTAAGTACCGGCAAGTATATGTTCCAGTGATTTAGGGTCGTAAGCTTCTTCTGCAGTTGGGGTGGGGCCATTGCTGTTTGCTGTTCCCAATACCACAGCCCTCAATCGGGAAGTTTCGTCTTTTACATTTAACTGAAGCATAATTTACTGTTTGGTCAAAAATATGAAAAAACTCCATCATGAAATTTCAGGATGGAGTTTTAAAGTTTTATTTGTGTGATTTACCTTTCGGTCATCGATTTAAAAGGTCTTTCGGTATAACCGGTATATACTTGCCTTGGACGTCCAATAGGCTCTTTACGTAAACGCATTTCCCTCCATTGTGCAATCCATCCGGGAAGTCTTCCCAAAGCAAACATTACGGTAAACATATCAGTTGGAATGCCTAAAGCTCTGTAAATAATTCCTGAATAGAAATCTACGTTTGGATACAGGTTTCTTTGTACAAAGTAGTCATCTTCCAGTGCCACTTTTTCAAGCCCTTTGGCGATATCCAAAACCGGGTCTTCAATACCCAATTCGCCCAATACTTCATCAGCAGCCTTTTTAATGATTTTTGCACGAGGATCAAAGTTTTTATATACCCTGTGTCCAAAGCCCATCAATCGGAACGGGTCGTTTTTATCTTTTGCTTTTTCAATGAATTTTGAAGTATCCCCACCATCGGCTTTGATTGCCTCAAGCATTTCAATTACAGCCTGGTTGGCTCCGCCGTGAAGTGGTCCCCAAAGTGCAGCAATACCGGCAGAAAGCGATGCAAAGAGTCCACTATGAGAAGAACCAACGATTCTAACGGTTGAGGTGGAGCAATTTTGCTCATGATCTGCATGGAGGATTAATAATTTATCAATCGCTTCAATAACTGCTCTGTCAACTTTATATTCTTCATTAGGTTGTTGAAACATCATTCTATGGATATTTTCAACATAGCCCAAAGATGTGTCGCCATAGTTTAGTGGAAGACTCATTTTTTTGCGCATTGTCCAAGCAACAAGAACAGGGAATTTTGCCAAAATCTTGACTATGGCCCGGTACATATCCTCTTCAGATTCAACATTAACAGCCGAAGGGTTAAAAGCAATCAAAGCATTGGTAAGCGATGCCAAAACGCCCATGGGGTGAGCAGATTTTGGAAATCCGTCCAGAATCTTTTTCATATCCTCATCAACGATAGACTGCCCTTTGATGTCTTTGTGGAATTTGCTTAATTGTTCTTGTGTTGGGAGTTCCCCGAAGATTAAAAGATAACATACTTCAAGGAAAGAAGCTTTGTCTGCCAGTTCTTCAATAGCATAACCGCGATATCTCAGGATTCCTTTTTCACCGTCAAGAAATGTAATGGCGCTTTCACACGAACCTGTGTTTTTATAACCGGGGTCTAAAGTGATTACATTTGCAGTAGATCGCAAAGTCTTTATATCAATTGCCAATTCATTTTCGGAGCCCTCTATAAGGGGAAACTCATATTTTTTTCCGTCGATTTCTAACGTTGCTATTTTTGACATGGTTTATTGTGTAATTTAATTTTTTGAACTTCGTGCGAAGATACAAAATGTAAGACTATTTTTCTAATGAAAACGCCCTTGTTTCAGGTTAAAAAATCTTTAAATGGCTTCAAATTTGCCTTATTTAATTTTAAAGGCTTTTTCTTGCGGATAATATCCCACACTACCCAATTCTTCTTCAATTCTTAATAGTTGATTGTATTTGGCCATTCGGTCACTTCGAGATGCTGAACCGGTTTTGATTTGTCCGCAATTCAGGGCCACGGCAAGGTCTGCAATCGTATTGTCTTCGGTCTCGCCGGAACGGTGTGACATCACTGAAGTATATCCGGCATTGTGGGCCATATTTACCGCTGCAATGGTTTCGGTAAGTGTGCCTATTTGATTGACTTTGATAAGAATGGAGTTGGCAATGCCTTCATTAATTCCTTTTGAAAGTCGCTCCACATTTGTGACAAACAAATCGTCCCCCACAAGTTGGACTTTATCGCCCACTTTTTCTGTGAGGTATTTCCAGCCTTCCCAGTCGTTTTCATCCATTCCGTCTTCTATGGAAATGATGGGGTATTTTGAGGCCAGTTCAGCAAGATAATCAGCTTGTTGTTTTGAGGTTCTCACCTTGCCTGATTTGCCTTCAAATTTGGTGTAATCATATTTTCCTTTGATATAAAATTCAGCAGCGGCACAGTCTAAAGCAATCATAATGTCTGTTCCCATTTTATAACCGGCTTTTTTTACGGCCAAAGCTATGGTATCCAGGGCATCTTCGGTTCCGTTAAGGGAAGGGGCAAAGCCTCCTTCGTCTCCCACGGCAGTACTTAGTTTGCGGTCGTGTAACACTTTTTTCAAATGGTGAAATATTTCAGAACCCATTTGCATGGCATGGGTAAAGTTTTTGGCTTTTACAGGCAAAACCATAAACTCCTGAAAGGCGATGGGTGCATCACTGTGTGACCCGCCGTTGATGATGTTCATCATGGGGACGGGTAGGGTGTTGGCACTCACACCACCCACATAACGATAAAGCGGTAAACCAAGCTCCATAGCTGCTGCTTTTGCAACTGCAAGGGAAACCCCTAAAATGGCATTGGCTCCCAGTTTTGATTTGTTTGTTGTGCCATCCATTTGAATCATGGTCTGGTCGATCAGATTTTGGTCAAAAACGGCTGCACCCAAAAGTTTGGGTGCAATTACTTCGTTGACATTTTTCACGGCTTTTAGAACGCCTTTGCCCATATAGGGTTTACCGCCGTCTCTAAGCTCAACAGCTTCGTGTTCTCCGGTTGAAGCTCCTGAAGGTACGGCTGCTCTTCCCAAAATACCGCTTTCGGTAATTACATCAACTTCGATGGTTGGGTTTCCTCTTGAATCAAAAATTTGTCTGGCGTGAATGTCAACTATAATGCTCATAATTTTTTATTTAAGGTTTAAGGTTCAAGGTTCAAAGTTTAATTGGTAAACTTTGAGTTTAGAATTTCATTTATACTTACTTCCTTTATAATCACTTTTTGAAAGATAGGTCATAAAAGAACTTATCTTTTTACTTAAAACAATTGTTTTCTCTTTAGTTATTTCAAATTTGTCTATACTAATATACTTCCTATCTAGCACTCTATACAATTGTGACCGGGTTTCACCACAGGAACCTTTGGAAATGGACAAAAACTGAATAAATTCTTTGTTGCCGTTTCGTTCAAATCCTTCGGCTATATTGTCCATAATTGATCCTGAGGATCCATCTATTTGATTATACAACTTATAATCAGTTTTTAAGTCAGGGTTTTGTGCAATTTCATAAATATCATTACATAATTCCCTGGCTAATTGCCAATTTTCAAGGTCTTCAAATCTTAAAATCTTGGACATAACATCAACTTTGAACCTTAAACTTTGAACTTTGAATATTCTCTATGAATTGATCGAAAAGGTAACTCGCATCGTGTGGTCCCGGGCTGGCTTCGGGGTGGTATTGCACTGAGAAGCAGTTCTTGCTTTTCATTTTAATTCCGGCAACAGTCTGGTCATTGAGATGCACGTGGGTGATTTCAATTTCGGGGTGCTTTTCAGTTTCTTCCCTGTCAATGGCAAAACCGTGGTTTTGTGAGGTGATTTCTCCTTTTCCTGTAACCAGATTCATTATGGGGTGGTTGATACCTCTATGACCGTGGTGCATTTTATATGTTGAAATACCATTTGCCAAAGCGATTACCTGATGACCCAAACAGATTCCAAACAATGGTAAATTCCTGTCAATAATTTCTTTGGCTACTGCTATAGCATTGCTCAAGGGTTGGGGATCTCCCGGGCCGTTTGACAAAAAGTAACCATCGGGTTCAAAAGCTGCCATTTCCTCAAAAGTGGTGTCATAGGGAAATACTTTGATGTAGCAATCCCTTTCTGCCAGGTTGCGTAAAATATTTTTCTTGATACCGATGTCTAAAGCGGCAATTTTATAAGTGGCATTTTCATTTCCGAAAAAGTAAGGTTCTTTGGTGGATACCTTTGATGCCAATTCTAAACCGTTCATGCCGGGCACTTCTGCCAGTTGTTTTTTAAGTCCTTCGATATTGTCCACATCAGTTGAAATCACGGCGTTCATAGCACCGTTGTTCCTGATGTAGCTTACCAGGGCGCGCGTGTCCACATCTGAAATGGCAAAAAGATTATTAGCATTTAGAAACTCTTCCAAAGAAGCATCTGCAATGTCGCGTGAGTAGTTGTAACTGAAATTGCGACAAATCAATCCAGCGATTTTAATGTCTTCTGATTCTACTTCGTCTTTGTTGGTTCCATAATTCCCGATATGTGCATTGGTGGTGACCATTAACTGGCCAAAGTAGGAGGGGTCTGTAAAAATTTCTTGATAGCCGGTCATACCGGTGTTGAAACAAACTTCGCCAAAGGCTGTCCCGTCTTTGCTTCCCACGGCTTTGCCGTGAAAAATGGTTCCGTCTTCGAGTAAAATAATGGCTTTTTTTCTAGTGTGGTACTTCATGTAGAATGTAAGTTGTGTTGTTTATACTAGGGTGCAAAAATAATATAAAAAAAGGGATAAACTATAACAGTTTATCCCTTGTGTATTTAGAATGAATTTAAAAATTTATTCTTTATCATTTTTTGGTTCTTCTTGATTGTTGTCTTCAGAAGTTTCGGGAGCAGCTGCTTCCGGGGTTTCATCTGTTTTAACATCTTCAGTTACCTCTGGAGTTGCGTCTGCTACCGGTGCATCTACCACTTTTTCTTCAGGTGCAGCTTTTGCGGTTGTATCATCAGCTTTCTTTGCTTTTCCGGCACGACGTGTTGACTTTTTCTTGGCAGGTTTGTTGGCATTGTAAACTTCGTTGTAATCAACCAGTTCTATCATTGCCATATCTGCGTTATCACCCAAACGGTTACCCAATTTGATGATTCTGGTGTATCCACCCGGGCGGTCACCCACCTTTACGGCTACATCCCTGAAAAGCTCGGTTACAGCTTCTTTTTGACGCAATCTGCTGAAAACAATACGTCTGTTGTGCGTGGTGTCTTCTTTTGATTTGGTTACTAAAGGCTCTACAAACTGCTTCAAAGCTTTTGCTTTTGCAACAGTGGTATTGATTCTTTTATGTTCAATTAGGGAGCACGCCATGTTTGCCAACATTGACCTTCTGTGTGCTGTCTTTCTTCCTAAGTGATTTACTTTTTTTCCGTGTCTCATTTTCTTAGTTATTAGAGGTGAGTGGTGAGTGGTGAGTAAAGTCTCTCATCTCACTTCTCAAATCTCAAGTCTTATTTAATCTCTGTCTAATTTATATTTTGAAAGATCCATTCCAAAGGTCAGGCCTTTTACATTTACCAACTCTTCCAATTCAGTCAATGATTTTTTACCAAAGTTTCTGAATTTCATCAGGTCGTTTTTGTTGTAAGAAACCAGATCACCCAAGGTGTCCACTTCAGCAGCTTTCAAGCAGTTTAATGCTCTTACTGAAAGGTCCATGTCAACCAGTTTGGTTTTTAACAACTGACGCATATGCAAGGATTCCTCATCATAAGTTTCAGTTTGAGCAATTTCATCAGCCTCAAGGGTGATGCGCTCATCGCTGAACAACATAAAATGGTGAATCAATGTTTTTGCAGCTTCAGTTAAAGCATCTTTTGGATGGATAGAACCGTCTGATACGATTTCAAAAATTAGTTTTTCGTAATCTGTTTTTTGTTCTACACGGAAGTTTTCAATGCTGTACTTCACATTTTTAATTGGCGTGTAAATAGAATCGGTGAAAATGGTTCCAAGGGGTGCGTTTGCTTTTTTGTTTTCTTCAGCAGGTACATATCCTCTTCCTTTTTCGATGGTCATTTCCATATTCAGGTTTACTTTAGCATCCATATTACAGATTACTAAATCAGGATTTAAAATTTGAAACCCTGAAATAAACTTTTGGAAGTCACCGGCGGTAAGTTGGTCTTTGCCTGAAATAGACATAGTAACTGTTTCGTTGTCGATTTCATCGATTTGACGCTTAAAACGCACTTGTTTTAAACCAAGGATGATTTCAGTTACATCTTCTACTACTCCCGGGATGGTTGAAAACTCGTGATCAACTCCTTCAATTCTGATAGAGGTGATAGCGAAACCTTCCAGTGAAGAAAGTAGTACTCTTCTAAGCGCGTTACCAACGGTCAATCCATAGCCTGGTTCTAAAGGGCGGAACTCAAACTTCCCTTCAAAATCGGTTGAATTGATCATTATAACTTTATCGGGCTTCTGAAAATTTAGTATTGCCATGTTTGTGATTCCTAGTGTTTATTATTTAGAATATAATTCGACGATGAATTGAGTGTTGATGTTTTCAGGAATTTGGATGCGTTGTGGAACGGCAATAAAAGTACCTTCCATTTTGTCACCATTCCAGTTGATCCACTCATAATTGTGTGACGCATTTGAAAGTGATTTAGAAATCACATCAAGCGACTTAGATTTTTCCCTTACAGAAACAACATCACCCGGCTTAACGTGGTATGAAGGAATGTTTACCTTTTCACCATTTACCAGTATGTGTCTGTGAGAAACAAGTTGACGTGCACCGCTGCGGGTAGGGGCAATGCCCATTCTGAACACAACGTTGTCTAATCTTGATTCACAAAGCTGTAGTAAAACGTCACCTGTAATTCCTTCAGCAGCAGTTGCTTTTTTGAACATGTTTCTGAACTGACGCTCAAGAATCCCATAAGTGTACTTGGCTTTTTGCTTTTCCATTAACTGGGTAGCATATTCAGATTTTTTACCTCTGCGTTTTGCGTTACCGTGTTGCCCCGGAGGGTAGTTTCTTTTCTCAAATGCTTTGTCGTCACCATAAATAGCCTCACCAAATTTTCGGGCTATTTTAGTTTTTGGACCAATGTATCTTGCCATAATTTAATTGTTTTTGAAGGGATGATGAATTAAGGCTTGTCCTCCATCAATCGTTCTCCTTCGCTTGTTTATACTTAATTGTTTAATAATTTTATTCTATTGTCTAAAATCTGAAGTCTAAAATCTAATTAGACTCTTCTTCTTTTAGGAGGTCTGCATCCGTTGTGTGGGATTGGTGTAACGTCGATAATTTCAGTTACTTCAATACCACCGTTGTGGATTGATCTGATTGCAGATTCCCTACCGTTTCCGGGTCCTTTTACATACACTTTTACTTTGCGTAAACCAGCATCGTGAGCAACTTTGGTTGCATCTTCAGCAGCAAGTTGAGCAGCATAAGGTGTATTTTTCTTAGATCCTCTAAAGCCCATTTTGCCTGCAGAAGACCAAGAGATTACATCACCGTTTTTATTTGTCAACGAGATGATAATATTGTTAAAGGAAGCTGTAACGTGTGCTTCACCTACAGATTCAACAATAACTTTACGTTTTTTTGTGGTTGTCTTTGCCATATCTCTAGGTATTATTTAGTTGCTTTTTTCTTGTTAGCAACTGTTTTACGTTTTCCTTTTCTGGTTCTTGAGTTATTCTTAGTGCGTTGTCCACGAAGGGGAAGACCCGATCTGTGACGAATGCCTCTGTAACATCCAATGTCCATTAAGCGTTTGATGCTTATTTGAACTTCTGAACGCAATTCACCCTCAATTTTAAAACCTCCCACAGCATCACGAATGCGACCAATTTCATCATCGTCCCATTCATTTACTTTTTTGTCTTCACTTACTTCAGCTTTTGCCAAAATGTCTTTGGCACGGCTTCTACCTATACCAAATATGTAAGTTAACGCGATTACACCCCTTTTTTGTTTCGGGATATCTACACCTGCTATTCTTGCCATATCTTAACCTTGTCTTTGTTTGAACTTTGGGTTCTTTTTGTTAATAACGAATAATTTGCCTTTGCGACGTACAATCTTGCACTCGGCACTTCTTTTTTTAATGGATGCTCTTACTTTCATTTTATTAGTATCTGTAAGTTATTCTTGCCTTAGATAAATCATAAGGACTCATTTCTAATTTAACTTTATCTCCGGGTAGTAATTTAATGTAATGCATTCTCATTTTACCCGAAATGTGTGCTGTAACAACGTGACCGTTTTCCAGCTCTACCCGAAACATAGCGTTTGATAACGCTTCTATTATCGTTCCGTCTTGTTCTATTGCAGATTGCTTTGCCATAAATATTTCAAATTTCAAATTTCAAATCCCAAATCCAAAATCTTTTATTATAAATCTCCATTTGGAGTTTGGTGCTTGTCAGTTGTATTTTTTTTAAGCTACTGCTTTTCTGTTTTTACCTGATTTCATTAAACCATCATAGTGTCTGTTCAACAAGTATGCATTGATTTGTTGCATAGTGTCGATTGCTACACCCACCATAATCAGTAGGGATGTTCCTCCATAGAACAATGCCCAACCGGGTTGCAAACCTAACAATTTTACTGCAAATGCAGGGAAAATTGCTATTAAAGCCAGGAATATAGATCCCGGAAGTGTGATTTGCGACATAATTCTATCCAGATAGTCTGCAGTTTCACTACCGGGTTTAATTCCCGGAACAAAACCACCACTGCGTTTTAAATCATCTGCCATCTTATTTGTGGGAACGGTAACCGCTGTATAGAAATAGGTAAATATAATTACCAAAAAGAAAAATACCAGGTTATACCAGAACCCAAAAATATCACTAAATGCTACTGTAAACGATTGTGCCATATCAGACTGAGACAATCCTGCTACAGCTGCGGGAACAAACATAATTGCCTGAGCAAAGATGATTGGCATTACCCCTGAAGCATTTAGCTTTAATGGAATGTATTGTCTGGAGCCTACGGTGTTTTTCTCATATCCACCTGTGGCTGTTCTTCGTGCATACTGCACCGGAATTTGCCGTATAGCCATAACCAGCAGAACACAGAGTAATATGATTACAAACCAGATTACAAGTTCTATCAGGATAAAGATCAACCCTCCGCCTGATTCAAATACCCTGGAAGCAAATTCCTGAACAAATGATTGGGGTAGGGTGGCGATAATACCTACCATAATCAATATGGAGATACCATTTCCAATTCCTCTATCAGTGATTTTTTCACCCAACCACATAGCGAAAATACAACCAGTGGTTAAAATGATTACTGAGGATACAATAAAAGTCATGTCATTTCCTAAAAGGAAAGCATCACCCGGTAGTATGTTGTAAAGGTTGTAAATATAACCGGGACCCTGAACCAAAGTGATAGCAATGGTTAACCAACGTGTAATCTGTGTGATTTTTTTTCTTCCGCTTTCACCTTCTTTTTGAAGTTTCTGCAGATAAGGCACGGCAATACCCATTAACTGAACAACAATAGAAGCAGAGATATAAGGCATAATTCCCAATGCAAAAACAGATGCATTAGAAAATGCACCTCCTGTAAAAGCATTAAGAAGGCCTAAGATTCCGCCATCGGTTTGATCTGCTAAACCTTGTAATTGAGAAGCATCAATACCCGGAAGTACAACTTGTGCTCCAAAACGGTACACAACAAGCAATCCCAAAGTAAAGAGAATTCTGTTTCTCAATTCTTCTATTTTCCAAATATTCTTAAGGGTATTAATAAATTTCATTTGATAGGGGTTGTTATAAAATTACCACTTCGCCACCTGCAGCTTCAATAGCTTTTTGTGCAGTAGCCGTAAATTTGTGAGCTGATACTTTTACCTTAACATTAAGTTCGCCTCTACCCAGTATCTTAACCATTTCATTTTTTGTTGCCAGTCTTAGCGCAATCATAGTGTCCATATCCAAAACATCTGTGATTTTCTTTTCGTCAACCAATTTTTGAATAGTATCAAGATTTACACCTTGGTATTCTTTGCGGTTGATGTTTTTGAATCCAAATTTTGGAACACGTCTTTGAAGTGGCATTTGACCTCCTTCAAAACCTATTTTTTTGCTGTATCCTGAACGAGATTTGGCACCCTTGTGACCTCTGGAAGCAGTTCCACCTGTTCCTGAACCTTCACCGCGGCCCAATCTTTTATTTTTTTTCTTTACCGAACCTTCAGCAGGTTTTAAGTTACTTAAATCCATAGTATATAATGTCTTATTTCGTTTCTTCAACAGAAACCAAGTGTTTTACTTTATTAACCATACCAATTATGGCTGGTGTGTTATCGTGTACAACGGTTTGACCTATTTTTCTAAGTCCTAACGATTCAAGCGTTCTCTTTTGCGTCTGTGGACGGTTGATGGCGCTTTTTACTTTTGTTACTTTTATCTTTGTCATAACTCGTTTATTTATCCTTTAAACACTTTTTCAAGTGAAACTCCACGTTGTCTTGCAACAGTTTGAGCGCTTCTCATTTGCAATAAAGCATCAAAAGTTGCTTTTACCACGTTGTGGGGGTTTGATGAGCCTTGAGATTTTGACAATACATCGTGTACACCAACAGCTTCAAGAACAGCACGTACAGCACCACCGGCAATCAAACCGGTACCCGGTGCAGCAGGAAGAAGATTTACTCTTGCCCCGCCATACTTTCCTTTTTGCTCGTGAGGAAGCGTGGTTTTGTTCAAAGGAATCCTCACCAGATTTTTCTTTGCATCTTCAATTGCCTTAGCAATTGCAGAAGCAACATCTTTTGATTTTCCAAGTCCCTGACCAACTACACCATTTTCATCACCCACAACAACAATTGCTGAAAAGCCGAAAGCTCTACCACCTTTTGTTACTTTGGTTACACGTTGTACACCAACAAGACGATCTTTTAATTCTAACCCGCCGGGTTTTACTAGTTCTACGTTATTATAATCTTGATACATAATTTTTAGAATTTAAGTCCGCCTTCTCTGGCTCCTTCTGCTAATGATTTAACTCTACCGTGGTACAAATAACCACCTCTGTCAAAAGAAATTACTTCGACACCAGCTTTAACAGCTTTATCGGCAATTGCTTTTCCAACTAATTTTGCTGCTTCAACTTTGGTAACTTTTGCTGTGTCTATGTCTTTGTCTCTTGAAGATGCAGAGGCAATGGTTTTGCCGTTTACATCGTCTATAAGTTGTGCATAGATTTCATTGTTACTTCTGAAAACTGCAAGTCTTGGTCTTTGATCAGTGCCAGAAATAATTTTTCTTACTCTTAGCCTGATTCTATTTCTTCTTTCGGTTTTAGATAATGCCATAACTTTTATGCTTATGCAGATTTACCTGCTTTTCTTCTTAATACTTCACCAACAAACTTGATTCCTTTTCCTTTGTAAGGTTCCGGTTTACGGAAGCCGCGTATTTTTGCAGCAACCTGACCAACAAGTTGTTTATCGTGTGATGTAAGCTTAACGATTGGGTTTTTACCTTTTTCAGTTATTGCTTCAACTTTAACTTCAGGGGCGATGTCAAGAACAATATTGTGAGAGAATCCCACAGCAATGTCAAGTTTTTGTCCCTGGTTGCTGGCTCTGTAACCAACACCAACTAACTCAAGTTCTTTGGTCCATCCTGTGGACACTCCTTGAATCATATTGTTCACTAATGAACGATATAAACCGTGTTTTGCACGGTCATTTTTGTGGTCAGTTGCACGCTCAACAATCACGTTTCCATCTTCTACTTTAACAGTCACCTCAGAAAACTCCTGAGTTAACTCTCCTAATTTTCCCTTTACCGTAATGATGTTGTTGTCAACAGTTACTGTTACACCATTTGGGATTGCTACCGGATTTTTACCTATTCTAGACATTTTTTGTCGCTTTTTAGTAAACGTAACACAATACTTCTCCACCAACATTCTGGGCTTTGGCTTGCTTTCCTGTCAATACACCGTGAGATGTTGACACTATGGCAATACCAAGACCGTTAAGAATTCTTGGAAGTTCGGTTGAACTTGCATATTTACGTAAACCAGGTTTACTAATTCTTTCTATTTTTCTGATCACAGGCTCTTTAGTTACTTTGTCATATTTCAAAGCAATTTTGATAGTTCCCTGAGGTCCTTTGTCATCTTCAAATTTGTAACTTAAGATGTATCCTTGGTCAAATAAGATTTTAGTAATCTCTTTTTTCAAATTTGACGCAGGAATTTCAACCACTCTGTGGCTGGCCATTGATGCATTTCTAATTCTTGTTAGAAAATCTGCGATTGGATCTGTTGTCATTTATTGTTTATTTGCGGATGTGGTTTTCCATTTAAGGAACCTTCACCCAGTTAAAAATTCTGTTACCAGCTTGCCTTTCTCACACCGGGAATAAGACCTTGATTGGCCATTTCTCTGAAAGTT
>ERZ869909.173-NODE-173-length-96192-cov-11.904448_pt1 | contig 96192 bp, 91 predicted proteins | sample MGYA00520892_ERZ869909 | MGnify/ENA primary metagenome ERZ869909 (study PRJEB32215, sample SAMEA104723947) | bioreactor metagenome | biome: bioreactor; feature: anaerobic bioreactor; material: water | place: China | collected 2015-03-12 ... | reverse complement strand
GGTGTACTTCCAGAAGGCCGGAATCGAGGCCTTCTGACGCCCGTAGTGGGCCGAATCGCCGCTGCAGAGGGCGATTCCAAAGCAAAACGGGGCGACACCGCCCAGGAAAGCGGTGATTCGCCGCAGAAATTGAACCGAATTCGATCATGGCCATCATTTGGCGGTCGGGTTCACTGAAAACCTCGCGTTGTTCGAGGTGCCCTTCTGTCGGACAGCTCGTGGTGGCATCGGTTAAACTATCGGGCTATCGAAAGCTGGCATCAAATTGTGCTCGCTTGGTATGTGAGATTGGTTATCATTGGCATCAAACTCGGGGAAGCCGACAATGAACTTCGAACAAGCCCGCTTCAACATGGTCGAACAGCAGATCCGGACCTGGGAGGTACTGGATCAGGATGTGCTCGATCTGCTGATGACGGTCCGGCGCGAGGAATTCGTGCCCGAGGCCTACCGGAATCTCGCGTTCGCGGACGTCGAGATTCCGATCGGGGCGGGGCAGGTCATGCTCAAGCCGGTGATCGAAGGCAAGGCCCTGCAGGCGCTGCGCGTGAAACGTTCCGATTCGGTGCTCGAGGTCGGCGCCGGATCGGGCTATTTCGCTGCCTTGTTGGCGGCGCGCGCGGAGTGGGTGCGTACGCTGGATATCGATCCGGCCCTCGCCAAACTTGCCAGGCGAAATCTCGCCGACTATGGCGTCGATAACGTCACCGTGCTCGAGCAGGATGGCGCACTTGGATTTCAGGATGCAGGGCCTTTCGACGTCATCGTGGTTTCGGCCGGAATTCCTCATGTCCCGCGCGCGCTGCTCGAACAGTTGAAGCCCGGTGGACGTCTGTTCGCGTTCGTCGGCGAGGCTCCGGTGATGAAGGCGCGCCTGATCACCTGTGTCGAATCGGGACATTTCGCGACAGAAGACATTTTCGAGACCGTCGTGCCGACGCTCAAGAATGCCGTGCGCGACGACAAATTCACGTTTTGAGGGCATCATGCATCAGATTACCGCGCCGGAATTGTCGGCACGTCTTGCCGACCCCAGCCGCGCCGCGCCGCTCCTGCTCGACGTTCGGGAACCCTGGGAGTATCAGCTTTGTCATATCGCCGGTTCGCTGCCCATGCCGATGAACTCGGTTCCCGCGCGTGCCTCCGAGCTCGATCCGGCGGCGGAGATTGTCGTCATCTGTCATCACGGCGGTCGCAGCGCACAGGTGTGCATGTATCTCGAGCGTCAGGGGTTCGGCAACGTGATCAATCTTGTCGGCGGTGTCGAAGGATGGGCCACGCAGGTCGATCCGGCCATGGCGCGGTACTGATCCGACTCCAGTGGAGAATCGAATGAAGCGTGTCATCGCAGTTTGCCTGTTTGGTCTGTTCCCGGCTGCCGCATCGGCTGCCGACCTGCTCGACGTCTATCGGGAAGCGCTGGCCAACGATGCCCCGTTTGCCGCGGCTCGGGCCGAGTTCGAAGCTGGCCAGGAATTTGTCGTGCAGGCGCGGGCGGGGCTGTTGCCCAGCGTCGGTGCGAACGCGGGCGTAAATCGTAACCGGGCCGACCCCAGCGGCGCGTCGGCCAGCAACTTCACCAGCGATACCTGGGGCGTGCAATTGACGCAACCGCTGTACCGACCGCAGGCCCGGGTGGTGGCCGAGCAAGGCGCGCTGCAGACCGAGCTGGCCGAGGTGCGTTTCGAACTCGCGAGGCAGGATCTGATGCTGCGCGTGTCCGAAGCCTATTTCAACGTCCTGAATGCGCAGGACGCCCTGGATGCGGTTACCCAGTTGCGCACGGCCGCCTCCGAGCAGCTCGAGATTGCGACGACGAGTTTCGAGGTGGGAACGGTGACCATCACCGACGTCCATGAAGCGCAGTCCCGCTTCGATCTGGCGACCGCGCAGGTGATCGCTGCGCAGGCGGAGCTCGACGTGCGACGTCATGCGCTTGCCCAGGTGATCGGTCGTGAACCGGATGCCATTGCCGGTCTGCGTGTAGGGGTGGAACTTTCTCCGCCAAGCCCCGAAAACCCTGCCGACTGGGTATCGGCGGCCGAGCTGGGCGGCTTTGGAGTGCAGGTGCAGCACATCCTGCGCGAGATCTCAAGTCGCGAGGTCGAGCGCGCCCGGGCGGGACATCACCCCACCGTTGATCTGGTTGCGGGTCAGAGCTGGTCTCGTCATCAGGGCAGCCCGAATACGCCACGCACGGCGACCACGCAGGTCGGCGTTCAGTTCAACGTGCCCTTGTATGCAGGCGGGGCGCTGACCTCACGCGATCGCGAAACCGCGGCGCTGCTGGTCAAGGCGGATGCGGACCTCGATGATGCGCGGCGCGGCGCGGCGCTGGCTGCCCGTCAGGCCTATCTTGGCGTGACCAGCGGCATGGCGCGGATCAAGGCGCTCGAGGCGGCGGAAGTGTCGTCGCTGTCGGCGCTGGAAGCCAATCGGCTGGGATACGAGGTTGGTGTACGGATCAACATCGATGTGCTCAATGCGCAGACCCAGCTTGCGGATACGCGGCAGGAGCTCGCGCGCGCGCGTTACGACACCGTGCTGGCCCAGCTGAGGCTCAAGGCCGCGGCGGGCACCCTCGTCGAGGACGATCTGCTTGCGGTCAATGCCTTGCTTGAGGGCGCGCGGGCGCCCTGAGGGCTGCCACTGGCTCGAGCGTCGGGAGTGTGCTGGATGCGGCGGCCGTGAGATCGCATCCGGCGCTGGTCTGGCGACGCGATGTGACCGTCATTGCGATGCATTTTCCGGCTTGGATGGATCGTTTGTCAGCAGTCTGCTGATGATACGCATGGTGCGCTGGGTGGCCCCGCGGTGTGCGGCGGAGAAGTGCAGCCCGGCCTCGCGCATGCGGGTTCGTTGCGCCGGCGAGTCCAGAATGCTCAGCGCAGTCTGCATCCCTTCGTCGATCGATCCGGCGCGCGCCACGGCGCCGGCGGCCACCGCCTGTTCGGCCACCAGGCTGAAGTTGAAGGTGTGGGGGCCGATGACCGCTGGCGTACCGACTGCACAGGCTTCGATCAGGTTCTGCCCCCCATGTGGGAGCCAGCTGCCGCCGATCATGGCGACGTCGGCGCTGGCGTAGTACGCGAACATCTCGCCCATCGAGTCCCCCAGCCAGACCCGCGTTTGCGGGGACACCGGCTGCTCGTCGCTGCGCCGCTGTATCCTCAGCCCCCGTGTCGCGGCGACGTTGGCGACGTCCTCGAAGCGCTGGGGGTGGCGTGGAACCAGGAGCAGCAGTGTGGCGGGCGGCGCCAGCCGCAGAAAGACATCGAGCAGGGGGGCTTCTTCGCCTGCGCGGGTGCTGGCCGCAAGCAACACAGGGCGCGCGCCGGTTCGATCACGGAATACCCGGGCGAGTGCAAGTGCGGCATCGGGGGGGGTGATGTCGAACTTGATGTTCCCGGTGACCTCCGCCGTGCCCCCGCCGAGTGCCCGCAACCGACGCATGTCGGCCTCGGTCTGGGCGCCGATGGCGGTGAGGGCGCCCAATGTCGCCCGGGTCAGGGCCGGCCAGCGCGCGTAGCGTCTCGCCGAGCGCTCGGAAAGGCGGGCATTGGCCAGCAGCGTCGGCACGCCGGCACGATGACAGCTGCCGAGCAATTCGGGCCAAAGCTCGGTTTCCATCAGAACCCCCAGTCGGGGGCCGAAGTGGCGAATGAAGCGCACCACCAGCGGACGAAAGTCGTACGGCAGGTAGACGCTGCGTACCCGTGGTTCGGTGCCGAAAAGGGCCTGCCCGGTTTCGCGTCCGGTAGGGGTCATGTGGGTCAGCACCACCGAGTATTCCGGGCAGGCCGCGAGCACGGCACGGATCAGCGGCTCGGCAGCGCGTGTCTCGCCAACGGAAACAGCGTGAATCCAGATGAACGGACCGCGCTCCACCGCCGGATAACGGCCAAGGCGTTCACCAAGATGCCGCAGGTAGGCAGGTTGCCGGCGCGCGCGCCAGAACAGTCGGGCTACCACCAGGGGCAGGGCCAGGAGCCAGATCAGGGCATAGAGCAGGCGGGGCAGGGGAACCTCCGGGTTTTCGCGTCAAGGGCTTTGCGGGCAAGCGTGAAAGTATATCCGCACCGCGTTGATGGCGAGAACCGGCGTGGCACCCTTGATACACTTCGCGAGCGGGCTTGCTTGCCGCTGTTGATGTGGGTGTCGCCCCCGGGAGGCACTTTCTGTCGGCATACTCCTTCGGCGCGTGGTGGCAACGACCGCTCCGGATCTTTGCGGACGTGCCGAGCGGGTGCGATGCTGTGCGATAATCCGCTTTTCGATCGCCATTCAGTCCGTCATGAAGATCCTCGTTACCGGAGCGGCTGGTTTCATCGGCATGCATGTGTCGCAGGTGCTGCTCGCGCGCGGCGACCAGGTTGTCGGCCTGGACAACCTGAACGACTATTACGATCCGCGCCTCAAGCAGGACCGGCTCGCCCGCCTGACGCCACATCCCGGGTTCCGTTTCATTCGCATGGACGTGGCCGATCGCCCCGGCATGGAGCGGCTGTTTGCCGAGGAGGGGTTCGACAAGGTGGTGCACCTGGCGGCGCAGGCCGGTGTGCGCTATTCGCTGGAGAATCCGCATGCCTATGTCGACAGCAACGTCGTCGGGTTCATGAACGTGCTCGAAGGGTGCCGGCACAATCGCGTCGCGCATCTGGTATACGCGAGCAGTTCGAGCGTGTATGGCGGAAATACCCGCATGCCGTTTTCGGAGCACGACAGCGTAGACCACCCGGTGAGCATGTACGCCGCGACCAAGAAGGCCAACGAGCTGATGGCGCATACGTATAGTCACCTGTTCGCCGTGCCGACCACCGGCTTGCGCTTTTTCACGGTGTATGGGCCGTGGGGGCGACCTGACATGGCCTTGTTCCTGTTTACCCGGGCCATGCTCGAGGGACGCCCGATCGACGTGTTCAATCACGGCAGGATGCGGCGCGACTTCACCTACATCGATGATATCGTCGAGGGCGTGGTGCGCACGCTGGACCGGGTTGCAGAACCGGACCCTGCCTTCGATCCGGATCGACCGGATCCCGGGCGCAGCGACGCACCGTTCAGGGTCTTCAACATCGGCAACAATCAGCCGGTCGAGCTCATGCGTTTCATCGAGGCAATCGAGGCGACGCTTGGCCTCGAGGCCCGGAAGAACCTGCTGCCGATGCAGGACGGAGATGTACCGGCGACCTTTGCCGACACTGACGAACTGGCCGCATGGGTAAACTTTGCTCCACGCACCGATGTTCGCGAGGGCGTTGCCCGTTTCGTCGCGTGGTATCGCGAGTATTACCGGATTTCCTGAAGTCGCTGCGGCATGTCGATTTACGCAATTGGTGACATCCAGGGCTGCCATGCGCAATTCTTGCGCCTGCTGGATAAGCTGCGCTTCGATCCGGCCGGAGATCGTCTGTGGCTGGTCGGGGATCTTGTCAACCGCGGCCCTCAGTCGCTCGAGGTATTGCGTCAGGTGCGCGAGCTGGGTGACGCGGCGACCGTCGTGCTCGGTAATCACGACCTGTACCTGCTGATGGTGGGCGCCGGTTTCACGCGACGCGGCAAGGACGATACCCTGGCGCGGGTGCTTGAGGCACCGGACCGCGATGAATTGCTCGACTGGCTCGCGCATCGCCCACTCGCTCATCGTGAGCAGGGTTTTCTGATGGTGCACGCCGGCGTGCCACCGAACTGGAGTGCCGAGCAGGCCGTGTCGCTGGCGGGTGAGGTGAGCGCGGCGCTGACCGGACCGCACGCACGTCACGTGCTGGCGCATCTGGCCGGCGATCAGCCGTCGCGCTGGTCGGACGATCTGCATGGGCAGGAGCGGCTGCGCTTCATCGTGAACGCCCTGACCCGCATGCGCTTCTGTACCCCGGACGGTCGCCTGTCGCTGCGCGCGAAAGGACCGCCGCAAAGGGCCCCCCTCGGTACGGTGCCCTGGTTTCGGGCGCCACAGCCGAAGTGGCGCGGCGATACCATTGTCTGTGGACACTGGTCCGCGCTTGGCTACTACCGCTACGAAGGTTTGATCGCGCTCGATTCGGGGTGCGTATGGGGTGGCAAATTGACGGCGGTCAGGCTGGAAGACGGCAAGGTCACGCAGGTCAGCCGCTGAAGTGGTTCGATTCTCCGCCGACGTGGTGGACGATCGCATCGCGGGCGATCCTGGCGAGCTCCCTGCGGTGTGTGCCGTCTGCGGTGTCAATGGGGTCGCCGATATCCACGCGTGCCAGGATCGATGTCTGGCCGATGATCGCGGCGAGGCACTGCCCCAGGCTGATGTCGCCATGGTAGGCCGGGGCGGCGCAGTAGCGCCCGTCCGGATGACGGTAGCGGATTGCCACGGGCTGTATCGCATGCCCTGAGGCAATGGCCGGTTGCAGCAGAGCGGCATGAAAATGCTGCACATGGGTGCCGTCTGTCGTGGTGCCTTCCGGAAAGAGCGCGACGTTGTGCCCCGCGTCCAGGATTGCACCGATTTCCGCATTGATGATTCGCGCATGGCCTCTGCTGCCCCGCCGCAGAAACACGGTTTCGTTTTGCGCGGCAAGCCATCCGACTGCGGGCCAGTCGCGAACCTCGGCCTTCGACACGAAGGCCGATGGCGCCAGCGCGTTGATGACGAACACGTCCACCCACGAGACGTGATTGGCGACGAGCATGCTGCCGGGCTGAATGGGTACCCCCCTGGCCTCCAGCCGCACGCCGAGGATACGCAGCAGACCTCGCGACCAGTGGCATCTGAGCGCCTGCCGCCGACCGGTGCCAACCAAGGGGTAGATCAACCCCACCGTCAGGAGGCCGCGTACAAGATGCAGCGCGCAAGCGAACATGCGAAACATGCGTCGCAAGGCACCCGCTCGGCCAGTGGCTGCTACCGGGTGAGCGGACGGCGACGCGGGCGACGAAGACGTCCGCGTGGTCTCGTCGAGACGCGCCGTGGCGTGTGCTCCGGACGACGTTCGGTTGATCGGGATGGCGCCGGGTTGGTGCGGGGGGATGGCCCCGGGCGTCGAATCGTGCAGCGAGGCGGCCGCGACCGGTTCGGGGCCGGTCATGACGAGCGGTGCATGCGGTGCGTTCAAGTCCGACCGCCCGTCCCGAAGTGACGCGCATACCTCGGATCGATCCGGTTCATCGGCAACAGGATGGGCAGATCCGCCGTGTTGAAGTCGGGATCCCACGCTGGCTCTCCGCAAATCCATGCACCGGCTCTCAGATAGCCCTTGATCAACGGCGGCGCGTCGACGTCGAGGTCGCTGCGCAGTCGCTGGATCGGCAGGGGGTTGCGGGGAAAGACATGGTATTCGAGTGGCGCCTGATGAGACACGGAGAGACGATTATACAGGCTGGCCGCGGCGTGCCCGCCGTCGGCCATGCTGGTGGAGGCGCAGCCGATCAGGTAGCCGTAGCCATGTTCACGCATGTAGCGCGCGAGGCCGGCCCAGAGCAAGGCGATGACTGTGCCGGAGCGGTAGTCGGCGTCGATGCAGGAGCGCCCGATCTCGACGAGCTGGCCGCGTAGATGCTGCAAACGGGTAAGGTCGAATTCGTTTTCGGAGTAGTAGCCCCCGACACGACGCGCTGCAGCGGGCGGCAGGATGCGATACGTACCCACGATGCGTCCGTGTTCGTCGTCGCGGACGATGAGGTGATCGCAGAAGGGGTCGTAGATGTCACGATCCACGCCGGGGGTGCGGCTGGGCAGACGTGCGCCGAGTTCTTCGGCGAATACACGATAGCGCAGCTTCTGCGCTTCGACGATTTCGGTTTCGCAGCTCGCGATGGCGACCTGCAATGGGCGCCGCGTGCGGGGCAAGTGCTGCTGGAATTGTTGAAGCATCGCGCATGTCCTTGACTCTGTTTGGTCGAGGCATTCTCGAAAGGCGGGGTTTCACTGCCGTGACGAGGCGATTACGGAACGGTGACGATGGGCTGGTGGAAACGGGATCGGGCGTTGGGTCGGAGGTCGAGGTGCGCGGTGAAACTTGGCAGGAGCGCCGATGACGAGTACCCGCTGGTCGTACTTGTTGGTATCCGTATAATCAGTGGGCTTTCCCGACAAACCAACCACGGAATCGTACAATGTCCATTCTGGTGTGCGGATCGGTCGCCTACGACACGATCATGGTCTTTCACGATCGATTCAAGAACCACATCCTTCCCGATCAGATTCACTTGCTGAACGTGTCGTTCATGGTACCCGACATGCGCCGCGAGTTCGGCGGGTGTGCGGGCAATATCGCATACGGCCTGCGCCTGCTCGGCGAAGATCCGCTCATCATGGCGACGGTGGGTGACGATGCGGCGCCTTATTTCGAACGGCTCGCCAAGCTGGGTCTGCGCCGTGATCATGTGCGTCAGGTCGCCGGGAGCTTTACCGCACAGGCGTTCATCACCACGGATCTTGATGACAATCAGATCACCGCCTTTCACCCCGGGGCGATGAACCACTCTCATCTGAACCGTGTGGATGCCACTTCCGGTGTGCGACTCGGCATCGTGGCGCCCGATGGGCGTGAGGGCATGCTGTCGCATTGTGAGCAGTTCGCAGCCGCGGGCATACCCTTCGTGTTCGATCCGGGGCAGGGGTTGCCGATGTTCGATGGGGAAACCCTGCTGAAGTGTCTGAACCAGGCCAGCTACTGCACGGTCAATGATTACGAGGCACGTCTGCTGAGCGAGCGCACCGGGCTCGGGCTGAATGCCCTGGCGGAACGGGTTGAGGCATTGATCGTTACTCTCGGGGCCGAAGGGTCGCATGTATACACCGGGGGCGAGCGTATCGAGGTGGCCGCGGTACCGGCGCAAACGCTGGCGGACCCGACCGGCTGTGGCGACGCATACCGGGCCGGACTGCTGTATGGTATTGCGAACGGGTATGATTGGCTCCGGTCGGCGCGGCTTGCCTCGGTGATGGGGGCAATCAAGATTGCGTGTCGAGGTGCGCAGAACCATGCGCCGACGCGGGACGAAATTGCGACAACGTTTGAAGAGGCCTTTGGTGAAAAACTCTGGTGAAATGGGTGCGACGATGCGACCACGTGCTGTGTTGCTGGCAGTATTGGCCGCGTTGGTGACGGCTGGATGCGCATCGAATCTGGGTGGTGGCACTTATGAGCGCGCGGAGGCGCGTCGTGCGATGACGGTGCAGTACGCGACCGTGGATGCGGTGCGTCTGGTGCGTATCGAAGGGACCAAGACCCCGGTGGGGTCGGTGGCCGGCGCGGCGGTTGGCGGAATCGCCGGCAGCGGGGTCGGTGGTGGCCGCGGCCAGGGGATTGCGACGGTGATCGGCGCGGTTGCCGGTGGTGTCGCCGGTGCCGCGATCGAGGAGGGCGCGACTCGTCGGCAGGGCGTTGAAGTGACGGTACGGCTCGAGTCCGGGCAGCTGCTGGCTGTGGTCCAGGAAGACCAGGGCGAAGGTTTCCGACCGGGCGACCGGGTCAGGGTTCTGCGCGATGGGGCGACCACGCGCGTCGCCCGCTGATCCTTCCGGAGCAGGAGGCCGGGGGCGTCGCCGACATCGGTTGTCCGGCGCCCCCGGCTCAGGGGTAAAACGCGTAGACGCGGTAGCCCGTGGCCGCATCGAGCTCAATGGTCACGAAAGGCAGCTCGACCGTGACCTCTTCGCGTGATCCCAGGCCGTGTGGAATCCGCTGTTCGGAGGCCCATTCTTCTGGCGGCAGAACGCGGCGGGCAATGGGGCGGTCGCGCGAGTCCGTCAGGGTCAGTTCGAGATGCGGGTATTGCTGTGGAAAGTCCGCCTGGTTTCGCACGCGGGCATGAAGTACGAAACGGCTTTCGTCGGCGGGCACTGATTCGAGCTCGGAGCTCGTGATGCGGATGGACGCCGCGATGCGCGGCAGCGGCACTTCGCATCCGAGGTGAGCGCAGGCTGCGAGGTACAGGGGCCGGAGTTCCGGCCAGCTTCGTGTGATTTCCTGACGGAAGACGAAGGCCGCCTGGACGGCGAGCACACCACTCAGCATGCCCAGCCCCAGGGCCCACAGTCCGCGGCGGGTGCTCGACATGCGCTTCGGTTGTCGAGCATACAGCGTGCGATGCGGACGAGGAGGCGAAGCTGTATCGGTTGCCGCGTAAGAGCCGATGCGCGGTTCGCGAGTGTTGTCCTCGAGTGGTGGTGGGTTGGTTTCCGTGGCTTTGTCCTGCGTCAAGATTTGACGAGGGGCGTCTTCGCCGGCGGAGACCGGTGCAGCCTCTCCAGCCGTGGCTGGCCCGGCTGACATGCGTGGGGCTTGCCGTCGGCCATGGTCTTCCGGCGTTCGTCGTGCCGAATGGAAGACTTCCGGGAGCTCGGGTGCCGCGGGCTCACCGCTGCGGACGCCGGTCGCCGTCGAGGAGCGGGTGTCCGAAGGGGGCTCGACTGGTGTGCGCGAGGCAGGGTCGTTCATCCACGGACTCACCGTGGGTTCGTCCGTCAGATCCGGTGGAGCGTCGATCCAGCGTGCAGGGCCGGACGAGGGGTGACCCGGCGCGGGGGGGGGCGTCCGGACCGACACGTCGTCGTCTCGCCTTGACCCGCCCAACGATGCCCGGGGGGAGGGGATGTCGTCGAGGGGGGATGGGTGAATCGGGCGATAGGCGGCGATGGGATCCCAGTCGTCGGACTCCCCGGCGAGCGGTGGCGAATGTGCCGGCGATGGTGGTGTCGCATCGTCGCGGCCAACGGAAGCCCTGTCCCGCTCACCCTGGGGCGCTGGATCGACGGGGGTGCCGCGAGGCGTTGGCGATGGTTGCTCGCCGAACCCGTCGACTTCGTTCTCGAGTGCGTTGAACGGTGTGAAGCAATGTCCGCAGCGCACCTTGCCGCCGTGCGCGCGCAACTGCTCGTCGTGCGCCCGGAAGACGGTCTGGCAGGCGGGGCAGCGAACGACCGGCATCGGGGTTCAGCTCCCGGTTGCCGCTGGTGCCGGGGCGGAGCCGAGCGCAAGCCTGCCCTCCAGACGCACCCAGCCGTCCTGCACCGCGCCCACCCGCAGCGGCACGAATGGGGCATAGGCCGCGATGACTTCGGTGGCCTGGGTCTCGAGTACGCCGGACAGCGCGATGCGACCGCCATCGGTGATGCGCGCGGTGAGTGCCGGTGCGAGCAGCTTCAGCGGATTGGTGAGGATGTTGGCGACTACGATGTCGAAACGTGCCTCGATCGGCTCATGTGAGTTCCTCAAGGTCATCGCGACCGCGTTCTGGTCGACGTTGTGCGCGGCGGCTTCGAGGGCCTTGTCGTCGATGTCCACGCCCAGGACCGGGCTGGCGCCGAGACGGGCCGCAGCGATGCCAAGAATGCCGGACCCGCATCCGTAGTCGAGCACCGAGGTGCCGGGCGCGACGACTTCACTCAGCCACTCCAGGCAAAGGCGTGTCGTCGGGTGGGATCCGGTGCCGAAGGCCAGGCCGGGGTCGAGCGCGATGTTGATCGCCGCCGCGTCCGGGGCGTCGTGCCAAGTGGGTACGATCCACAAGCGATCGGTGATCCTGATCGGATCGAACTGACTTTGCGTGAGCTGCACCCAGTTCTGCTCCTCCACCTCCTCGACGGTCCACCCTGGCAGGGCGTCGAGTCCCGCCAGATCCGCAGCCTCGGCCAGCGCGACGGCCAGGTCGGTATCGGCGTCGAACAGCCCGATCACGCGACTGTGAGCCCATAGCGCCCCGGGGTCATGTCCCGGTTCGCCGAACTGTGGTTGTTCGCGATCAGTGCCCGCATCCGCGTCCTCAATCGATACGGACAGCGCGCCGCATTCCATCAATGCATCGGACAAGGCTTCGGCCTTGTCCGATTGCGCCTGAAGGGTTACCGATATCCACATTGCCGCTCCGCCCTCAAGGCCGTTTGAGCTCGTTGCGATCGGCGAGCTTGTGTTCCAGGTAGTGGATGCTGGTGCCACCGTCCACGAAGTGGGCGTCGAGCATGAGCTCCTGGTGCAGCGCGGTATTGGTCTTGATGCCGTCGACCGCCATCTCGGAAAGCGCGATGCGCATGCGGCGGATGGCTTGCTCCCGGCTGTCGCCGTACGCGATCAGCTTGCCGATCATGGAGTCGTAGTGAGGTGGCACGGTATAGCCGCTGTAGACGTGCGAATCGACCCGGATGCCTGGGCCACCGGGCATGTGCCAGTTGTCGATGCGCCCCGGGCTGGGTGTGAACCGGAACGGGTCCTCGGCGTTGATGCGGCATTCGATGGCGTGACCGCGAAACTGGATGTCGGATTGTCCGAACCAGAGCTTTTCGCCGTTGGCGACGCGGATCTGCGCCTGTACGATGTCCACTCCGGTGATGAGCTCGGTCACCGGATGCTCCACCTGGACGCGGGTGTTCATCTCGATGAAGTAGAATTCGCCGTTTTCGTACAGAAACTCGAACGTGCCCGCACCGCGATAGCCGATGCGGCGGCAGGCGTCGGCGCAGCGTTCGCCGATGGTCGCGATCCGCTCACGCGGGATGCCCGGCGCCGGCGCTTCCTCGATCACCTTCTGATGGCGGCGCTGCATGGAGCAGTCGCGCTCACCCAGATGAACGGCGTTGCCGTGCTCGTCGGCGAGCACCTGAATCTCGACGTGCCGCGGGTTTTCGAGATACTTCTCCATGTACACCGTGGCGTTGCCGAACGCCGCGAGCGCTTCGGACTGCGTGGTGGTTACGGCGTTGAGCAGGGCCGCCTCGGTATGGACCACCCGCATGCCACGGCCGCCGCCGCCGCCTGCTGCCTTGATGATCACCGGGTAGCCAATGTCGCGGGCAATGTGGATGAGTTCCTTGGGGTCGGCGGGCAACGCACCTTCGGACCCCGGGACGCAGGGAACGCCGGCCACTTTCATCGCGTCCTTGGCGCTCACCTTGTCGCCCATCATGCGAATGGTTTCCGGGCGCGGTCCGATGAACACGAAGCCGGACTGCTCCACCCGTTCGGCAAAGTCGGCGTTCTCCGACAGAAAACCGTAGCCTGGGTGAATCGCCTCGGCATCGGTGACCTCCGCCGCGGAAATGATCGCGGGTACGTTGAGGTAGCTCAGCGTGGATGACGGAGGACCGATGCAGACCGACTCATCGGCGAGTTTGACGTATTTTGCCTCGGTGTCGGCGGTGGAGTGCACCGCCACGGTGCGAATGCCGAGTTCCCGGCACGCGCGCAGTACGCGGAGTGCGATCTCGCCTCGGTTGGCAATCAGAATTTTGTCGAACATGGCGTTCAGCCGATGACGAAAAGCGGTTGGCCGTATTCGACCGGCTGTCCGTTATCAACCAGAACCGCCTTCACCGTTCCGTCGAAATCGGACTCGATTTCATTCATGAGCTTCATCGCTTCGATGATGCACAGGCGGTCGCCCGTGGCGACTTTCTGACCAACGTCCACGAAGGGCGCCGCTCCGGGCGATGCCGCACGATAGAAGGTGCCGACCATGGGGGATTTCACGACGTGGCCGTCGGGCAGGGGAGGGGCGTCGTCTGGTGCGGCCGTCGTGTTGGTGGGGGTGGCGGCGATGTGGATGGGCGCGGGCGGAGGGGCGGCGACGGTGGCCGAGGCCGGGGGATACTTGGCGATGCGGACTTTTTCTTCACCCTCGGTGACTTCCAGTTCGGAAATGCCCGATTCCTGGACGAGGTCGATCAGTTTCTTGAGCTTGCGTAAATCCATTGTGTTCTCCGGACAGGGCGCGGCATCGCATTGCGTGCGCACCCGGGATGACGGTCATTCTTCTTCGCGCAGTCGTGTCAGCGCGTATTCGAGCGCGGCCATGTAGCCATAGGCGCCGAGTCCGCAGATCACGCCGACCGCCTGATCCGAAAAGTACGAATGCTGGCGGAACGGCTCTCGTGCATGGACGTTGGACAGATGCACTTCCACGAATGGAATCCGAACGGCGGCGAGTGCGTCACGCAATGCCACGCTGGTGTGCGTATACGCTGCCGGGTTGATGATGATGAAATCGACGCCCTCGGACGCCGCGGCCTGAATGCGGTCGATCAGTTGCCCTTCGTGATTGCTTTGAAAGGATTCGACCTGCACGCCGTCGGCGCGCGCGCGCGCCTCCATCGCCTGGTGGATGTCGGCGAGCGTGGTTCGGCCGTAAATTTCGGGCTCCCGCGATCCCAGCAGGTTCAGGTTCGGTCCATGAAGAACCAGCACCCGGGGGGCCGGGGGAGGAGGTGTTTCGGCGGTTTTCTTGCTTTTTGGGCGCGTCATGGCGGCAAGTTTGCCGTAAATCGCAGCAATTTGTCCAGTGTTCCGAGCGCTGGCGTGTGACCGCCGCGCGCGGGCATCGGGTGAGCTGGAAAGTGGGCCCGAAAGGGGCCCGCCTCGCGCGCGGGAAAAAGCTCAGAGGTCGAGCAAGGGAAGGATTTTGCCTTCGAGTTGGCTTTCGCTCAAGGTGCCGAGGGTAACATGCCGGATCGTTCCATCGCGACCCAGGATGACGGTGAAGGGCAGTGCCCGGGCGCTGTTGCCCAGTTCCGACGCGAGACCAAGGGTGGCGGTCGAGCCGATGAGCAGGGGATAGGGCACATCGAAGCGCTTGGCGAACGATGCGACGTTGTCGCGGGTGTCGATGCTGATGCCGACGAACTGCAGTGGCGCGTCGGCGTGTCGTCGGCTGACGGCGGAAAACTCGGGAATCTCCTTGACGCAGGGTGGGCACCAGGTCGCCCAGAAGTTTGCGACGATCACCTTGCCGCGCCACTGTTCCAGCGATTGCTCCACGCCGGCGAGATCCGGCAGGGTGAGCGCATACAGGGTCTCGGCCGCGCCCGGCGCAGCGGCGACCGTGTCTGGAACGCGGGGTTGCAGGCTGCGGTTGGTGAGATAACCCGCGCCGGCGGCGGCAATGGCCAGCATCACGACGAGAAGACCGCTGGCGAGTTTCGATCCATGCTTCATTCGGCAAGATTCCCGCTGTGTTCGAGGAGAGCTTCGACCGCAGGCAGGCGCGCGCGTTCGCCGCCCTTGCGCGTGACTCGCTCGGCACGCCCTTCGTAGATGGACAGGCGGATCGGGACGTCATCCCAGTCGAACGCCAGGATGGCCTCCGGTGCGTGTGGTGGCGGGCGTCGGGGTTCGCGGTGTTCGTAGGCGAGATCCTGGTTGAGGAAGAAGATCTCGACCTCCTTGGCGCTTTCCGGGTAGAGCTCGATCTCGACCTCGGAGTAGCGCCCGGCGGTACCATCGAGCGCGCCGCCGGTGAGATAGGGGCGGAACGGTTCGAGCATGCGCATCACTTCGACCGCAGCCGCACGCATTTCGAGCAAGCGCTCGGTCTGCTCGTCATCCTGGTACAGGGTCTGCCAGACGCGCAGTTCGGCTTCGATCTCGGCATTGTTGGGCAGGGCTTCTGACAGCGATACGCCAAGCTGGCGTGCGGCCTTGCGCTTGGCGAAACCGAAGTCGGCGATGCCGTCTTCGGCCATCATGCGCGCGGCCAGCGCGGCGATCTCTCGTCTGAGGCTACCGGCTCGGGCGGCGTTGGCTCTGGAGGTCATGGTCGTCGGCCGATGTAGAATGCCTGCCATTGTACATCCAGTGGGTTTCACGGAGTCTTCATGCACATACACATTCTCGGCATCTGCGGAACCTTCATGGGGGGCGTTGCCCTGCTCGCGCGCGCTGCCGGCCACCGGGTCAGTGGTTGCGATGCCAATGTCTATCCGCCGATGAGCACGCAGCTGACCGAGCAGGGGATCGAACTGATCGAAGGGTACGACGCGGAGCAAGTCGGACTGGGCGCTGACGTGTTCGTCGTGGGCAATGCGATTTCGCGAGGCAATCCGTTGCTCGAAGCGGTGCTCGAGCGCGGTCTGCGCTATGTCTCGGGGCCGCAGTGGCTCGCCGAGAATGTGCTGCAGGGGCGATGGGTACTTGCCGTGGCGGGCACCCATGGCAAGACCACGACGACCTCCATGCTGGCCTGGATGCTGGAGTACGCTGGTCTGCAGCCCGGTTTTCTGGTGGGCGGCGTGCCCGCCAACTTCGGGGTCTCCGCGCGTCTGGGGGAGACGCCGTTTTTCGTCATCGAGGCTGACGAATACGATACCGCGTTCTGCGACAAGCGCTCCAAGTTCGTTCATTACCGGCCACGAACCCTGATCCTGAACAACCTCGAGTTCGATCATGCGGACATCTTTCCCGATCTCGCGGCCATCGAAACCCAGTTTCATCATCTGGTAAGGACGGTGCCGGCCAACGGCCGCATTCTCGTGCCCTCCCCGTCGGAAGCGCTCGAGCGGGTGCTGACGCGCGGCTGCTGGTCGGAGCTCGAGCGATTTGGCGAGAACGCCATGTGGACCGTGAACGATATCGGTTCGGTCGCGCTCGATGGCAGGCCCCTGGGGAAACTCGATGCGGGGCTTCCCGGACGGCACAATCTTGACAATGCGCTGGCCGCGCTCGCGGCCGCACGCCACGTCGGCATCCCGCCTGACGTCGGCATCGAGGCGATGCAGGGGTTTCGTGGCGTGCGCCGCCGCATGGAGCTTCGAGGGCATGTCGCCGGGGTGGCGGTGTATGACGACTTTGCGCATCACCCGACCGCCATCGAGCTGACCGTGGCTGGCCTGCGTGGCCGCGAACCGGAAGGGCGGATACTGGCGGTGCTTGAGCCGCGTTCCAACACCATGAAACTCGGCGTGATGAAGAGCCGGCTGGCGGATAGTCTGGCTGGCGCCGACCGCGTCTTCTGTTACGCCAACGGGCTGGACTGGGATGTTGCCGAAGCGTTGTCTCCGCTGGGCGGACGCGCCCGAATCGAGACCGACGTCGACGCGCTGGTGGGCGCGGTGGTGAACACCGCCGAGCCTGGTGATCATGTTCTGGTCATGAGCAACGGTGGGTTCGGCGGGGTGCACGACAAACTGCTGAGAGCGCTGGCCGCGCGAGAGGGCTGAACCGGCCAGCGCAGTGGGGAGAAGGTCAGCCGGGTTCGGAGCCGCGGCGGTCGAGTCGCGCAGCTTCGTTCTCGTCGATGTATTCGAACACGCGCACAACCTTCTGTACGCCGGAGGTGGTCCGCGCGATCTCGGTGGACGCGTCCGCCTCGCGGCGTGTGACCAGCCCCATCAGGAATACCGTGCCGTCCGAGGTGACCACCTTCACATGATGCGGGCGGAAGCCCGATCCATCGACGAAGCGGGCCTTGACCTGGGAAGTGACGAGCGCGTCGTTGCTGCGCGCGGTCAGCGAACTCAGGCCGGCGACGGTAACTTCGTTGACGACTCCACGGATGTTCTCCACTTCTGCGGCGACTTCCTCTATGGCCCTCTGCGTGGCCGCATCCGGTGCCTGACCGGTGAGCAGCACGATGCGGTTGTAAGAGGTCACGCCGACATTGATCGAGTTCCCGAAGCGTTCACGCAGGCGGGAGCGTGTTTTCCATTCGATGGCCTCGTCTTCGACGAAGGCGCCGGTGGTGCGGCGGTCGGCGAACATCGCGGCCGCGCCGACGGCTCCACCGGCGACGACCGGAAAGCAGCCTTGCAACAGCGGCAGGGTGGCGGCGGCAACGCCGCCAAGAAGCAGTTTTCTGCGCAGGTCGAGCAGATCGGGGGTTTTCATCAGTCTTCGACTCCGAGTAACAAACAGTCTATGCCGTCGCACAGGCAGTGCAATACCAGCAGATGAACTTCCTGGATGCGCGCCGTCCTGTCGGACGGAACGCAGATGTGGATGTCTTCGTCGCGCAGCAGGTCGGCCATCTTTCCGCCGCTCTTCCCCGTCAGGGCCACGACCTTGAGGTGGCTGTCATGGGCGGCCTGGATGGCCGCGATGACGTTCGGGGAGTTGCCGCTGGTCGAGATCGCGAGCAGCACATCACCGGCCTGGCCGAGAGCGCTGACCTGTTTGGAAAACACCTGATTGAAATCGTAATCGTTGGCGATCGAGGTCAGCGTCGAGCTGTCGGTGGTCAGGGCGATGGCGGCCAGCGGAGGGCGTTCCATCTCGAAGCGGTTGACCAGTTCGGCGGCAAAGTGCTGTGCGTCGGCGGCCGAGCCGCCGTTACCGCAGGCAAGAATCTTGCCGTTGGCGAGCAGGCTCGCGGTCATGATCTCGACCGCGCCTGCGATCGGTGCTGCCAGCGCGTCGAGCGCTTCCATCTTGGTGCGGGCACTTTCCTCGAACTGGCGGCCGATGCGTTGAATCAAATCCATGGTTTTGCTGGGGTCCAGAGGAGTCATCGGTCAGGTTCGCAAGTCTAGCATGGGGTCGGGATCCTGATAGGGAACGACCGGCAGGCAAGTGTTGCAGGTGGAAAGTGGAATGGTTCAGTGGTTCGAAGGCGGTTGTGTTGGCCGCTGGGGCTGCGCCGGGGTGGTCAGCATTCCGAAGCATCGAAAGCGGATTTGATCCAGTTGATCTCGTGGGGTTCAACGCCATCGACGGCGATCACGTCGAAGCGGCAGGGGCGCTGGGAATGGGCTCGGCCTGCACCGTTCAGCCACCAGCGTGCGGCGAGCAGGATCCGACCGCGCTTGCGTGCCCCAATGCTCGCCGCGGCGCCACCAAAGTTCGGGTTGGTGCGCAGCCGGACCTCGACGAATACGACGGTGTCGCGATCGCGGCAGATCAGGTCGATCTCGCCGCCGCGGCAGCGCACGTTACGTGCGATCGTGATCAATCCGTTGCGGGCGAGATGCTCGCTTGCGAAGCGTTCGGCGCGTTCGCCACGCACTTGCGCCAAAGTGCGCGCGGGGTGGACAATGCGATTCCTTCGCTCCTTTTCGGGCTTGCGCCCGGTCCCTTTTTCATGCATCGCGAAACATCCTTCCTGGCAAGTACGCCGTCATTGTATGTCGTTGCCACCCCACTTGGGAATGTCAAGGACATGAGTCCGCGTGCGGCCGGCATTCTCGCCGAGGTTGACAGTGTGGCGGCCGAGGATACTCGCCATAGCCAGCGGTTGTTCGATGCGCTGGGCATTCGGCCTCGCTGCTTTGCGCTGCACGAACACAACGAGCAGGCCGCCGCCGTGCAACTGATCCGCCTGCTCGAGGCTGGTCGCCACGTAGCGCTGATCTCGGACGCGGGAACGCCGGGCGTTTCCGATCCGGGAGCGCGCGCGGTGGCGCGTGTGCGCGCGGCGGGCTGGCCGGTGGTGCCGGTGCCTGGACCGTGCGCGGCCGTCGCGGCACTGTCGGTGGCCGGATTCGTCGAGACGGGGTTTCGCTTCGGGGGATTCCTGTCGCCACGCCCGGGGCCGCGGCGCAAGGAGATCGCCGCACTGTCCGGGGAGTCGGTGCCGGTGATCTGGTATGAGTCGCCGCATCGCATCGCCGACTGCCTGAGCGATCTGTGCGACGTGCTGGGCGGCGAGCGCGAGATCGTGATCGCGCGTGAACTGACCAAGATGTTCGAGCAGGTGGTGCGCATGCCGCTCGCAGAAGTCAGCTCCTGGCTGGGTGGTGACCCCAATCGGGCGCGCGGCGAGTTCGTGTTGATCGTCGCACCCGCGCCGCCACCGCAAGGCCTGTCGGCGGAGGCCGAGCGCGTGCTGTCCCTGCTGCTGGCCGAACTCCCCGTCAAGCGCGCGAGCCGTTTGGCTGCGGAGTTGACCGGAGCGTCGCGCAACGCCCTCTACGCGCGCGCGCTGGCGCTTCGCGAAGTCGAGTCGGACGAGGCCGATGGGGCAGACGGGGCAGACGGGGCAGACGGGGCGGGAGACGAGCGCGGTGGGTGACGTGGTCACGACACGAGGCGCGCGCCATCGCGGAGTCTTATAATGGGATTCCCGAGAAAACGGATTCACACATGGAATCGATTACCCTGATCCGCCCCGATGACTGGCATCTGCACGTGCGCGATGGCGCCGCGCTCGAGGCGGTCGTGCCACATACCGCCGAACGCTTTGGTCGTGCGGTGATCATGCCCAATCTGCGGCCACCGGTCACCACCACCGAGCAGGCCCGTGCCTATCGTGAGCGAATTCTGGCCGCCGTGCCGCGCGGGATTCGCTTCGAGCCCCTGATGACGCTGTATCTGACTGACAACATGCCCCCGGACGAAATCGATCGGGCGGCAGACTCGGGCGTCGTCTTCGCGGCCAAACTGTACCCTGCCGGTGCGACGACCAATTCCGATGCTGGCGTGACCGCGGTCGAAAAGATCTTTCCGGTGCTCGAGCGCATGCAGGAGCGGGGTCTGGTGCTGTGCGTGCATGGCGAAGTCACCCATGGTGACGTCGATGTGTTCGACCGCGAGCATGTGTTCATCGAGCAGGTGCTTGAACCCTTGCACCGGCGCTTTCCGGCGCTGCGCATCGTGTTCGAGCACATAACCACCAGCGCGGCGGTGGATTTCGTGCGTGCGGCGGGGGATACCGTTGCGGCCACGGTGACCGCGCACCACCTTCTGCTCAACCGCAACGCGATCTTTGCCGGGGGTATTCGGCCGCATCACTACTGTCTGCCGGTGTTGAAGCGCGAGACCCACCGCAAGGCTCTGGTCGAGGCGGTGACATCGGACAGTCCGAAGTTCTTTCTCGGTACCGATTCGGCGCCGCATTCGCGGGGCGCGAAGGAAACCGCGTGTGGTTGCGCTGGTTGCTATACCGCGCATGCCGGAATCGAGCTGTACGCCGAAGTCTTCGAGCGTGCCGGGGCGCTGCATCGACTCGAGGCGTTTGCCAGCCTCAACGGCCCCGCGTTCTATCGCTTGCCGCCGAATCCAGAGCGAATCACGCTGCGGCGGTCGGCATGGACGGTTCCCGACCAGTACACTTATCTTGCAGATGACCCATTGGTACCCTTGCGTGCCGGCGAGACCGTGGGATGGTGCCTCGCCTGATGGATGGGTGAAGGCATGCCGCGGCTTCGCCTCGCGCTGATCTGCTTGTGCGCGCCCCTGCTTGGCGCCTGCGAGAATACGGCGACCGCCTACGCGATCGGTGATCGCCAGCACGCGCTCGTGCTGGTGCGCGAGCAACCCTATTTCTGGACCGCAACGGTCAACCAGGCCATTGTCGTTTCGCGTTTGCCGCATTGTCAGCGCAAGGTCCACATTCACCCTGGGCCGAAGGCGCTGGTGGAGATGGAGGTGTTTGCGGCTGGCCCCCGGCTTTGGGCGTTGCGACAGGGCGAGCGCTGGTACCTGGCCAGTACCGAGGAGTGTCGGGTGCAGGACTGGGAGAGTCCGGCCGCGACGCCGCCCGGAGAGCGGGTCGGGGTGTTTCGGCTTCGTGAGGGGCATCCGGTCTTCGTGCCTGATTGAGTTGGCGCTCGCGGTCGCTGCCGTGCCCGTCCACTAAGGCATCGGCCACAGCCTGCATTTCATCGACACGTTTGGCCTGCGCCGGGCTGATCCGGCCGGTATAAATGGCGCGCTTGAGGGCGTTAACAGCCTCGCCCCGATTGAGCACCCGGCGCAACTCGTTCCTGAAAGCGTCCTTGACAAAGTAGTCAGCCAAAAACGCCGTACGCAGCAACCGCCCCAATTGCACGCCAGCCTCATAGATTGGATCGCCCTGGGCGGCAGAACCGAACCGCGCAAGAGCTGCCACCGCACTGGCATGTCCGCTCATGACCGAGGCTGCCAGGTGCACCAGACTATCCCAATGCTTTTCGATCAAAGCGACGTCGACATTGGCTTCGCACACCGCAGCGATTTCTGCGGGCACTTTGGTGCCGCGTGGCACAAAGAGGTGGCGCTGTTTGAGTTCCTTCAACCGCGGGCAAAGATCAAAACCAAGCAAACGGGCATGTGACATGGCAAAGTCGGTGTAGCCATGGGTATCCACAGCAAGCTGGCTGGTCTCCAGCTTTTCTTGGCGGATGACACCTTCAATGGCCACGCCCGCCTGGCGCTCATTGAGCACAAAGGGCTGCGCATGGAAGATGCCCCACCGGTCTTTTACATGGGAGTAGATTCCAATGGAAGGTGTGTTGCGCCGAGGATCAAGCCGGGCTTGCCACACCCGTTTGGTGGTCTCCATGCTCATCATGTCAGAAGATGCCAAATCGGACCGCCCCCAGGTGGCGGCAATCGGGTGTCGCTGCATGAATTCCAGCACAGCCTGGCAGGCCTGGCTCAGACGCCGTTCGTCCCGCGCCCAGCGCATGGCCTGGCGAATGCTGGTGGCAGACAATTGCGGAATCATGCGCGCGCATTCGACCGCAGTCAGACTGGTGCCGTGGGCCATGATGCCGGCATAGACCATCAGCAGCTCGTCGGTAGAGCGCGGCTCACGTCCGAGCATGATCCAGCTAAAGCGCACCTGGGCGTCAACGGCCAGAATCACTTCCGGCAATTGAACCTCACCGATGCGGTGATCCAAAGCCGCGCGCAGCTTGGTCACTTCTGGGTCTTCGTCCTCTGCGGGCAATGGCGACAAATGGAGTTCATCATCCACGCGCAGTACGCCACTGCGGGCTGCAGCGGCCACCGCATCGACACCGGCAGTTACTCTGGCCAGCAAAGGCTTCAAGAAAGTGGCAGCCTTGCTGGGTAACGATAGACGGGCATAGTGTTTCTTGGACTCTGCCTGCCAACGCTCGTCCGTGAAGAACAAGCGCGCACGACCCCGAAAGCTCAGGCTGTGCTCAATCCAGACCGAGCCATTGCGCACCGCGCGGCGCAGGGCAAACAGGGTGGCCACCTCCAACGCCTGAAACGCCCGTTCCCGGTCTGGGCTGGAGATCGAAACCTGCCAGATCATTCCCAGACTTGGTGCCACCACTTCAACTGGCAGCTTTCTGGATCCTTTGAGATATAAAGCTTGCAGCTTGGCAAGGTACTCGATGGCAGGATGCTCGCCGGTGGCCTGCCAGGGCAGCTTTGCAATGGCGACGAGCAACGACCGCACGGGGCGAATTCCATCAATCAATCCCTCGCGGACCAGGGAGGCCCTGCTCGGTGGTTTGCGTTTCTGGGTTTCGGTGATCAAGGCTTCAAGACGGGCACGCAACTCAGCATCTGGCACCGCACCTTGCGCGCTCAAGGCAACAAGTTCGCCGAGCAGCGTTTTGTACATTGCGGCCCAATTGACGGTAGCGGGGACATCGGCGGCAGCCTGACGCCACAGATCGGCGATCCGGCGCTGCACCATAAGGATCAACTGGTCTGTGGTGGTGAACAGGCAATACCGAAGAAAGCATGCGACCTCCACGGTGCGCGCTGGCTCTTTGATCTTGGCTCCGGCTGAGGGCGGCCTGGAGACAAGTCGGCGCGCGTAGCGGCGCAAGATGAGATCGGGGATGTCTGCCAGGTGCTTATGAACGTCCAGCGTGTAAAGCAGGTCGATGCGCTCCAGTACCTCGCTGATTTGGCGGGTTGAGTGTTTCGCCGGTGCAGCCCATAGCCAACTCTGCTGGGTTTGTCCATCTGGGCGCAGCTCTGAAACTGAGGCTCGCCAGCGATCAAGTGTTGCTGGATCAACGCTGGCGGCGATGGCGGTGCCTGTTTCAACTTCAAGCTGGGCAAGTGCCGCCGCAATCAGTGTCCGAATTGCCCGCTCGTGCACGATCACCAGCTTGTTCTTGTACAGCCATTGACGCGCCCGCACGAGTAGCTGATCGCGGTCGGCGCAGCGCGCCACTTCGTCGCGCAGTTCACGTACCAGTGAGCGGCGCTGGTGCTCGCTCATCCACTGGAATCCAAGGACCGTGCAGGCTACTTGTTGGTGATCGAATAGCGTGCGCCCGCGTTCATACATGGCTCTCAGCGAGGCGACTTCTGGTGCTGCAATGCCAAGCTCGTTGCCAAGGTGGCGCCACAAGGCTACTGGAATTACCCGAAAGGCACCGAGCAAACGCCCACTCATGCGCAGGAAACCAATATGGAGCGCCAGACCAAGCTTGTGGGAATCACCTCGGCGTGCATTGATTGCGTCGCGCTCGGCACCATCGAAGGTGAAAAATGCCTTCATCTCGAAGTCGCTGATATCGCGGGGGAGCCCACGCATCCCCAAAAACGTTGTGTGCCAACCCTGCATCGTGAACCTCAAAAGTGGGAGGCCACCATACCCGTTTACAAAGCGAACAGGAAAGTCAATGAAATCAACGGTCTACCCAGACCACCCCCGCGCCAGTGCTAGCTTTGCGTACCGTCACTTATTGCACTGAAAACGAGGAGACCCCTGGCTGGTGGAGCACTTGCTGCGGGCCGAGCATGTGGAGCGCCACATGCGCTCGGTGGCGCACCAGATGAAGTCGGCTCGTTTCCCGCTGCACCGCGATCTGGCGGGCTTTGACTTTGAGGGCTCGGCAGTGGATGCGGCCCTGGTCCGGCAACTGGCGAATCTGTCGTTCACGGACCAGGCGCACAACGTGGTGCTGATTGGCGGGCCGGGCACGGGCAAGACCCATCTGGCCATTGCCCTGGGGGTCTCGGGCATCACCCAGCATGGGCGCCGGGTGCGCTTCTACTCCACCGTGGACCTGGTCAATGCGCTGGAGCAGGAGAAGGCGCAGGGCAAGGCCGGGCGGCTGGCGGCCAACTTGGTGAACATGGACCTGGTGGTTCTTGATGAGCTGGGCTATTTGCCCTTCAGCCAGGCCGGCGGTGCCTTGCTGTTTCACTTGCTCTCCAAACTGTACGAGCACACCAGTGTGCTGATCACGACCAATCTGGCGTTTGCGGAATGGTCCAGTGTGTTTGGGGATGCGAAGATGACCACGGCGCTGCTGGACCGCCTGACCCACCACTGTCACATCATCGAGACGGGCAACGACTCGTACCGATTCCGCCACAGCTCCAGGCAGACCAGGGCTCAGGGCAAGGCCAGGGAGCAGGCCAGGAAGTCGGGGCAACCCAACACCACCAAGGATGAATTGAACGAGCCGTTCTGACAACCAACCACCACCAAGGAGCTATAGTTATCCACAGCCGGGCACCCAAACCCGGCCTTCGACCCCTGGTCAAAATTCAGCTGGCACCACTGGTCAATTTTGAGCTGGCGTCAACAGGCTCGTGAACCGAGGCAAGATGCTCCCCAATGGGCGGGCAGGAAGAGCCTTGCTGTCTTGGACGCGGTGGCATGGCCGCTAATCGGCGTTTCTTTGCTTTATCTGTCTCGCATGTCGCTCGGTGTCGTCGGCCCAGTGTTGATGGCGGCGGCTATCGTGTTGTCAGTTGCCCGACTTCGCCGCGCCATCTGGCTGAACCACCACTACCGATTCACTACCTGGCGATGGGGTGGGATAGTTTTCGGTCTGATGATGGTGGGTGCCGTCCTGGACATGAGCGCTTGAGGGTTGCGTCTGAGGCGTGGGACGGTGATCCCAAAACGTGCTGGATCGTGTAGCCACTCAACCTTATTGCGCCAGATCTTCCTGCGCCACGGTCTGGGCTGTGCCCAAGGGAATGCTATCGGGTGCGGATGACGCCAGATGCATCCTGACCCAATACGATCCTGAGCATGTCTGCTCGTTTGGCGTCTGAATCGTGAAAGACCAAGTCGCCAGGCTTCCACGGTGTGGTGTTCGGATCGTGAATCAGGCCCATGAAGCACCCCACTCAACGCTGCACTCAGTGAGCCGCAACCGGACGGGTTTCGCTCCAAGCATCGATGTCGGAACTGCGCCAAGCCACTGCCCGTGATGTCAGCCGAACGGGACTCGGGAACTCATGGCTTGCGATCAGGCGATAGATCGTTGAACGCCCGAGCCCCGTGACTTGCATGACCGAACGCATGCGAAGGAAGACAGGGGGCGAACGTTCCTGACGAACAGGAGGCGATTCGGTGTGAAGGCGTTGCACGGCGCACCCCAGGTAGAAGCAACGCCTTCAATATGGAACCAAGACACCAGATCGGAGCTGCTGGATTCAGTCGAAAATCTAGCTTCGTGCCCATGGCAGGGCCATGCGGCCGCGATTGCCCTTCTGCATAATTGCCTGCAGCATCTGTTCCACTTCCTCACTCCTCTATCAATGCGCACCCTTTTCTTGAATGGAAACAAGACAAGGACCCGGCCTTGGCGAAAGGGCCTTCTTGTGACTGGCTTGGTGCTTGTGTTGCTGATTGGCGCGTATGCCGTGATTGAAGGTTTGATCGGACTGAGTGGATCGGCCGAAGTGCTTCTCGGTGTTGCACTGGTAGGGTGTGCTGTTGTTTTGGTTGTTCACTGGCTTCAGGCTCGTCGGACGCAAAGCGCAGTTGGTGACCTGAAGGATTCAGCGCTCTGGTGACGCCGCAATGAAGGTGCTTGTGGCACCAGGTCCGGCATGTCAAATGTTCGATGACCTCATTTGCGGTTCTTCACCTGTGCACTCGCTGGCCGGCTGTTCGTGAGCAACCCTGTTGTGATGGGGCCAGCGCAAGCGGAGGGCACTTGGTATCGAACGAGCCGATGGGTTCTCGGAAGTCCCGCTTGTTGATCGTGCAGCGCCAGAAAAACGTGGTGACACCGGTTGCGTATCGGCGCGCCTGCAGAGTTTCTGCCGGTCATGTAAGAACTTACGGCGAGGTATCTGGAATGACCTCCACTCTCTTATCTTTCGCGGCTCGTTCGGCCGTACTTGACCTCAAAGGAGGGGGGGCGAAAGTCGTTCGACGGAGTCAAGCCAAGTGGCGCAAGGTCAGACATTGTTCGTGAGTGAGGTCGAGACACTGGCAGGCTTGGAACCTGAGGTTCGGTCGACTCAAGCTCACAGAAGTGTCCCGAAATTGCGCCTTGCTGTCTCGAGCTCCGGCAGCAGATCTTCAACGATGGCGGCACGTGTCATTCGACTGGTTGCGACTGACAGGCTCAGCGCTGCAATCATGTCTCCAGTTGCATTTCGGATGGGCACGGCAATCGAGCGCAGGCCAATCTCGAGTTCTTCGTCGCAGATTGCATATCCTTGTGTGTGCACCAGTTGTATCTCTCGAAGGATGTCCCGCATGCTCGTGAGCGTGTGCGGCGTAAATGCAGGACGTGCCATCCGGTTGAGAAGAAACTCAACGGAGGCTTTGGGCAGTCCTGAGAGCAGCACCCGCCCGGTGGCGCTGCAGTACGCGGGCAGCCGTGCACCAACACCGAGGCCGCTGGAAAGACTGCGACGGTGCGTTGAGCGGGCTACGAACACAGCATCCTGCGAATCCAGAACTGCCACCGAGGCCGATTCCTTGGTGCGCTCACTAGTCATTTCTAAGATCGGTTGCGCGATTTTGGTCAATGGGTCGGAGCTGACGTAGGCCTGGCCCAGACGCAGTGCTCGCGGTGCCAACTGAAACTGTCGCCCATCCTGTGACGCATACCCAAGTTTGCACAGTGTCAGGAGACAACGTCGCACCGATGCCTTGGTGTGGCCAGTTATCTCGGCTGCCTGTGTGAGTGTCATAGGTGCCTTGCGGTTTCCGAAGGCTTCGATGATCGCAAGCCCTTTTTCGAGACCCATCACGTACTCCTTTTCTTCGATTTCCATGGTGCTCCTTCTATTTCAGTTTCATATAAAACGAACAAGAAGTTCGATATTCGAACTTTATACGATAAATCGTTGACCCATCGCAAGTTCGTTTTTAGACTCTGCGTATCAGAACAAGAGGGTAGTGAAAAGCCCCTTTTAACTTTTTGCCCACGAGACAAGGCATGCCCATGACAACCGCGATATCACCAGAACCGTCCCGTGTCACTGCGCCGATTTCGGACTTTGACCCCTACGCAGAGGACGTGCTTAACAACCCCTATCCGCACTACGAGGTCCTGCGCGAACTCGGTCCCATCGTCTACCTCCAGCGCTATGGGGCCTATGCGATTGCGCGACACGAGGAGATTGATGCGGTGTTGCGCGATCATGTGACCTACTGCTCCAGCGCAGGTGTGGGTCTTGCCAATTTCCATACCGAGGATCCGTGGCGCAAACCCAGCCTGATTCTCGAAGCCGATCCGCCGATGCACGGACGAACACGGAAGGTTGTGGCTGGTCTGCTGGCGCCCGCCTCCATCAACAAGCTGCGCGCGACTTTCGAGCGCGAAGCAGAGTTGTTGGTCGATCGGGTGTTGGACATGGGTCACTTAGACGCGATGCCCGAGCTTTGCGCGGCTTATCCGCTAAAGGTTTTTGGCGATGCAGTGGGTGTGCCCGCTGTTGGTCGCGAACATCTTCTGCCCTATGGCGATATGGTGTTTAACGGTTTCGGACCGATCAATGAGCGTTTCAAAACCCGCCTGGCGGCGGCGCAAGATTCATGGCGTGGATTTCACCATCGGCCGCGGCGAAGCCGTGGGCCTGATGGGGCGCAACGGGATGGGCAAGTCGACGTTGCTGAAGTCACTCGTAGGAGTGGTCACGCCGCGGCGGGGCGAAGTGTCTGTGGGCGGACGCTCCACGCGGGGCATGAAGGTGCACCAGATTGCCCAGTTGGGCATCGCCTATGTTCCCGAGGGGCGCGGCATCTTCTCCAATCTTAGCGTGCGCGAGAACCTGACGGTCTCGGCGCGGCCGGGCGTTGACGGCAGGCGCGACTGGACGTTCGACCGGGTGCTTGATGTTTTCCCGCGGCTGGCTGAACGGCTCGGGCATGGCGGTCAGCAGCTGTCTGGGGGAGAGCAGCAGATGCTGACTATCGGCCGGGCGTTGATGACCAACCCGCAATTGCTGATTCTCGATGAAGCCACTGAAGGACTCGCACCCCTTATAGCCCTAGAAATCTGGCGAATTGTCGGCCTCATCCGCGCTGCTGGCATTGCTACCGTGCTGGTCGATAAGAACTGGAAAGCCGTGACAGGCATCACCGACCGCAACCTGATTCTGGTCAAAGGGCGCGTCGTGCTCGAAGGCACTGGCGAACAACTTCGCTCGCAACCTGAGCGCCTGGCCGAATATCTCGGGGTCTGAGAAAGACCGTATTTCACCTCTGTTTTCAAAGGAGTCAACATGCAAACTTCAACCATCCAGTGGATCCCTAAAGGCGAAACTCGTGTCCCACTCGCGGTGTACCGTGACGAACAGGTGTACGCCGACGAGCAGCAAAAGGTCTACCGTGGCGATACTTGGAACTATCTATGTCTTGAAAGCGAAATTTCTGAAAGCGGGGACTACAAGACGACATTTGTCGGTGAGACCCCTGTTGTCGTGGCGCGCGATGTGGACGGCGAGATCTACGCATTTGAGAATCGCTGCACCCACCGCGGGGCGCTGATCTGCCTGGAAAAGTCGGGTAAGGGCGTAAAGGATTTCCAGTGTGTTTACCACGCCTGGACCTATAGCCTTAAGGGTGACCTCAAGGGTGTGGCCTTTGAAGACGGCGTCAACGGTGCGGGCGGCATGCCCAAAGGATTCTGCAAGGACCACCACCACCCGCCTAAGTTGCGCGTGGCCGTCTTCTGCGGGTTGGTATTTGGCAGTTTTAGCGACGACGTCGACTCACTGGAGGACTACCTTGGTGAGGAGATCTGCGCGCGTATCGAGCGTGTGCTGGGCCGCCCAGTTGAGGTGATCGGTCGCTTCACTCAGGCGTTACCCAACAACTGGAAGCTCTACTACGAGAACGTCAAAGACACATATCACGCCAGCCTGCTGCACTTGTTTTTCACGACTTTCCGGCTGAATCGTCTGTCGCAGCAAGGCGGCGTCATCGTCAGCGAGTCGGGCGCCCACCACGTGAGCTACTCGAAAGTCGATGAGGACGGCTTCGACGGCTACAAGGACCAGGGCCTGCGTTCCGATCAGTCCGGCTACCAGTTGAAGGACCCCAGCCTGTTGCAGGGCTTCAAGGAGTTCGACGACGGTATCACGCTGCAGATCCTGTCGGTGTTCCCGGGCTTTGTGCTGCAGCAGATCCAGAACTGCCTCGCCATCCGCCAAGTGCTACCACGTGGTATCGACAAGACGGATCTGAACTGGACCTACCTCGGCTACACGTCCGACACGCCGGCCCAGCGCGAAGTCCGTCTCAAGCAGGCCAACTTGATCGGGGCGGCGGGATTTGTGTCGATGGAAGACGGAGCCGTCGGGGGCTTTGTGCAGCGTGGCATTGCTGGTACGCGGGACGAACAGGCGGTGCTGGAGATGGGCGGTGATAGCACGGCCACGAGCAATTCGCGAGCTACTGAGGCTGCTGTGCGGGGCTTTTGGAAGCAATACCGCGTGCTGATGGGCGTTTGAATATTTAGGAGATTCAAAGATGGAAAAACTGAGTTTGCGCGATCAACTGCTGGACTTCAATGCGTCCTACACCCGCTGCATCGACAGCGACAGCTTGGAAAGTTGGCCTGGCTTTTTTGCGAGCGAGTGCCACTACCGAGTGACAAGTGCGGAGAACGACCGCGATGGCCATCAGGCAGGGCTCATGTATGCGACCTCTCGGGCTATGCTGGAGGACCGCATCTCGGCGCTGCGCCATGCGAACGTCTACGAACGGCAAACCTACCGCCACATGGTGGGTTTGCCGCACGTCGTGAGCTGCAATGCGAACGAGGCCGAGTGTGAGACGCCGTTCCTAGTTGTGCGCATCGTCCAGAGCGATGAAACCTTCCTATTCGTCACGGGCGTCTACAAGGATGTGTTCGATTTGCAGAGCGAAAAGTTGCAACTCAAGCGCCGCGTTGTGGTTTGCGATAGCAGCCGATTTGACACCCTGCTGGCAGTTCCCCTGTGACACTCAGAGTTGTCAGTCGCATAGCGATCCCCATTGGTGACCCCAATGGCATCGGACCGGAGATTGCGCTCAAGACGGTGGCCGCATACTCCGGGCGCGAGGATGTGGCGCTCACTCTGTTGCAACCTGAGCGCCTGGCCGAATATCTCGGGGTCTGAGAAAGACCGTATTTCACCTCTGTTTTCAAAGGAGTCAACATGCAAACTTCAACCATCCAGTGGATCCCTAAAGGCGAAACTCGTGTCCCACTCGCGGTGTACCGTGACGAACAGGTGTACGCCGACGAGCAGCAAAAGGTCTACCGTGGCGATACTTGGAACTATCTATGTCTTGAAAGCGAAATTTCTGAAAGCGGGGACTACAAGACGACATTTGTCGGTGAGACCCCTGTTGTCGTGGCGCGCGATGTGGACGGCGAGATCTACGCATTTGAGAATCGCTGCACCCACCGCGGGGCGCTGATCTGCCTGGAAAAGTCGGGTAAGGGCGTAAAGGATTTCCAGTGTGTTTACCACGCCTGGACCTATAGCCTTAAGGGTGACCTCAAGGGTGTGGCCTTTGAAGACGGCGTCAACGGTGCGGGCGGCATGCCCAAAGGATTCTGCAAGGACCACCACCACCCGCCTAAGTTGCGCGTGGCCGTCTTCTGCGGGTTGGTATTTGGCAGTTTTAGCGACGACGTCGACTCACTGGAGGACTACCTTGGTGAGGAGATCTGCGCGCGTATCGAGCGTGTGCTGGGCCGCCCAGTTGAGGTGATCGGTCGCTTCACTCAGGCGTTACCCAACAACTGGAAGCTCTACTACGAGAACGTCAAAGACACATATCACGCCAGCCTGCTGCACTTGTTTTTCACGACTTTCCGGCTGAATCGTCTGTCGCAGCAAGGCGGCGTCATCGTCAGCGAGTCGGGCGCCCACCACGTGAGCTACTCGAAAGTCGATGAGGACGGCTTCGACGGCTACAAGGACCAGGGCCTGCGTTCCGATCAGTCCGGCTACCAGTTGAAGGACCCCAGCCTGTTGCAGGGCTTCAAGGAGTTCGACGACGGTATCACGCTGCAGATCCTGTCGGTGTTCCCGGGCTTTGTGCTGCAGCAGATCCAGAACTGCCTCGCCATCCGCCAAGTGCTACCACGTGGTATCGACAAGACGGATCTGAACTGGACCTACCTCGGCTACACGTCCGACACGCCGGCCCAGCGCGAAGTCCGTCTCAAGCAGGCCAACTTGATCGGGGCGGCGGGATTTGTGTCGATGGAAGACGGAGCCGTCGGGGGCTTTGTGCAGCGTGGCATTGCTGGTACGCGGGACGAACAGGCGGTGCTGGAGATGGGCGGTGATAGCACGGCCACGAGCAATTCGCGAGCTACTGAGGCTGCTGTGCGGGGCTTTTGGAAGCAATACCGCGTGCTGATGGGCGTTTGAATATTTAGGAGATTCAAAGATGGAAAAACTGAGTTTGCGCGATCAACTGCTGGACTTCAATGCGTCCTACACCCGCTGCATCGACAGCGACAGCTTGGAAAGTTGGCCTGGCTTTTTTGCGAGCGAGTGCCACTACCGAGTGACAAGTGCGGAGAACGACCGCGATGGCCATCAGGCAGGGCTCATGTATGCGACCTCTCGGGCTATGCTGGAGGACCGCATCTCGGCGCTGCGCCATGCGAACGTCTACGAACGGCAAACCTACCGCCACATGGTGGGTTTGCCGCACGTCGTGAGCTGCAATGCGAACGAGGCCGAGTGTGAGACGCCGTTCCTAGTTGTGCGCATCGTCCAGAGCGATGAAACCTTCCTATTCGTCACGGGCGTCTACAAGGATGTGTTCGATTTGCAGAGCGAAAAGTTGCAACTCAAGCGCCGCGTTGTGGTTTGCGATAGCAGCCGATTTGACACCCTGCTGGCAGTTCCCCTGTGACACTCAGAGTTGTCAGTCGCATAGCGATCCCCATTGGTGACCCCAATGGCATCGGACCGGAGATTGCGCTCAAGACGGTGGCCGCATACTCCGGGCGCGAGGATGTGGCGCTCACTCTGTTTGGACCCGAGAGGGTTCTACAACGTACCGCCGACGCGCTGGGCCTGGCAGGGGTTCTGGCTGCGGCCACGGTCGAGCCGACCGCGCCTGTTCTACAGGACGGTTTTAAGCCTGGAGAGGTCAATGCCTATGCCGGCGCTGCTGCCATCGATGCCGCCACACGAGCCATTGAGGCTGCACGGCGCGGGCGTTTCGATGCAGTGGTCGCCGCGCCCCACCATGAAACTGCGATCGCCAAGGCCGGTATTGCCTTTTCGGGCTACCCGTCACTGGTGGCGCGCGTTTGCGGCCAGCCCGAGGACAGCGTTTTCCTGCTGCTGATTGGCGGCGGGTTGCGCATTGTCCACGCCACGCTGCACGAGAGTGTGCAACACGCGCTAGGTCGGCTTTCGCCTGAACTGGTTGCGGATGCCGCGCGAGCCGGCGCACGAGCCTTGACTCAGTTGGGCATCCAAACGCCGCGCATCGCTCTGATGGGCATCAATCCGCATGCGGGAGAGGGTGGCCTTTTTGGGAAAGAGGATGTTGTGATCACGGAGCCTGCAGCCGCGCAACTTCGTGCACAAGGGTTCGACGTAACAGGCCCGGCGGGGGGGGATATGTTGCTGGCTTCGCGTTCGCACGACCTCTACGTCGCGATCTTTCACGACCAAGGGCACATACCGGTCAAGGTTCTCAGTCCACAGCGTGCGTCTGCGGTCTCGATTGGTGCGGACGTGCTTTTGTCTAGTGTGGGCCACGGCAGTGCGATGGACATTGCTGGAAAAGGCGTGGCGTCAGCCAGGGCCATGATCGAAACCGTCGCGATGTTGGGCCAAGTGACCGCACCGCCAACAACTGAAGGTAATGCGCAATGAGCTATGAAATCAAGATCGACGGCACTGACATTAAGTTCATCGCTGAAGTTGGACAGACTGTTCTTGATGCCGCGGCAAAGCACGGTATAGAGCTTCCCTATTCCTGCCGCAAAGGTGCCTGCGGCAACTGCAAGGGCCGGGTACTCTCAGGCGAACTTGTGGCAGGTACAAGCGGAGGAGGTCATGAGACGGGGATAGATTCTCCTGACGAGCATTTGTTCTGCCATGCTCAGCCAGCGAGTGATCTGTTGATCCTGCCGCGCACTTGGCATCGCATTGATCCCGACGCGCGTAAGACCTACAAGGCGACGGTGTTGCGTAACCAGCTCGTTGCCAGCGACGTGTCCATCCTGCACCTGCGTTTCCCCGCAGGCGTACGTGCGCGCTTCGCAGCAGGGCAGTACCTGGAGGTTCTAACGGCCGATGGACAGCGACGTGCGTTCTCCATGGCCAATGCGCCCCACGACAACGATGGCGTTCAGCTGCACATTCGGCACATGCCTGGCGGTGGATTCACGTCCAGCGTGGTCCCTGGGCTGGCGAAAGGCGACGTTCTGCAGGTGGAACTCCCACACGGGGACTTTTATCTGCGTGAGGACAGCGACCGTCCATTGCTGTTCATCGCGGGAGGGACGGGCTTCGCCCCTATCAAGTCCATCATCGATCATGTGATCAAGCGTGGCATCGAACGACCGATGACCTTGTTCTGGGGTGCAAGGGATCCCTCGGGCCTGTATGCGCCGGAAATCGTGCAGAAGTGGCTCAGGCAGCGCCCTTCATTGCGCTACGAACCAGTGATCAGCGACCCCGTGGATGCCACCGTCTGGAATGGACGGCGGGGGTTTGTGCATCAGGCTGTGTTGGAGAGCTTCGATTCGGTCAAGGACTTCGATGTCTACGCCTGCGGCGCACCGGTCATGGTGCAGGCCGTGCGCACGGCACTTGAGGACCAACGAGAACTACCGTCGACACAGTTCTTCAGCGACTCGTTCGTTGTCGATAGTCCAAAGGCCGCGGTCTAGCTGTGAAGCATCGATCTGATGTTTGCCGCAAACGCTCGCCTGCCAAGCCCAGGATGAGCCAACGACTTGGAGATGACGTTGTCTGATCTGGTAGCGATTCATGAGTCCCTTGAACTTGCGGCCGAGCGCGTTGATGACCTCGTGCCACTGGTGTACGAACGATTCTTTGCTCTCAGACCAGACGCCAGTCAGTTGTTCGGTAACGACGCCCTTGGCCGAGGGCGGATGTTCAATGAGACTCTGACGATGATCCTGGAGTGCACACAGTGTTGACGCCAGCCGAAATTTGACCATTTAGTAAGGGGTGTGCCGGCCCAAAATTGACCAGGGTGTATCACGTACCTGCTGAATTTTTCAGCAGGAGCAAAACGGAGTGATCACCATGGACATGATAGGCAAGGTCAGGCGCATGAAGTTGCGCGACCAACTGACACACAGCGAGATAGCCCGACGCACGGGGCTGTCCAGAAACACGGTCAAGAAATGGCTCAAGGCCGACAGCACGGTTGAACCCAAATACCGGCGCCGGGGTACCGCCAAAGTGCTCAAACCCTTTGAGCCCACCCTGGTGGCCGCCCTCAAGGCCGATGCCCTGCGGCCCCGCGAACAGCGCCGCACCGCGCGTGCCTTGCTGCTGCAACTGCAGGCCCAGGGCTATCGTGGCAGCTACAGCACCCTGACCGAATTCATCCGGGACTGGAAGGCCGAATCAGGCAAGAGCACACCACGCGCCTTTGTGCCCCTGAGCTTCGAGTTCGGCGAAGCCTTCCAGTTCGACTGGAGCGAAGAAGGCATCATGGTCGGCGGCGTGTACTACCGGGCACAGGTGGCTCACCTGAAGCTGTGTGCCAGCAAAGCCTTCTGGCTGGTGGCCTACCCCAGCCAGGGCCACGAAATGCTGTTCGATGCCCACACCCGCGCCTTCGCCGCCCTGGGCGGCGTGCCCCGGCGAGGGATATACGACAACATGAAGACCGCCGTGGACATGAGGTGCCCTACGTTTTCCGCCTTCCAACCGGTCGCCCTTATGCTGCCTTTTCTTGCTGATTCTGTCGTTCGATCCAGTTCTGCAAGAACGTGGTCGGGGACAGGTATCCCAGGGTGGAGTGGCGGCGGCTCCGGTTGTAGAACACGGCGATGTACTGGAACATATCGCTCGCAGCCTCGTCGCGTGTCGCGTAGCGTACGCCATGCACCCGCTCGTTCTTGAGACTGTTGAAGAAACTCTCGGTCGGCGCGTTGTCCCAGCAGTTGCCCTTGCGCGACATTGATCCGCGCATGCCGTAGGTGGCCAGGCGGGCCTGATAAGCGTGACTGGCGTACTGGCTTCCGCGGTCGGAATGGAACAGCACCCCAGGCTCCGGCCGACGACGGAACCAGGCCATCGACAGCGCATCGAGCACCAGGTCGGTCGTCATCCGCGGCTTGATCGACCAGCCGATCACCTCGCGGTTGAACAGATCGATCACCACGGCCAGATACAGCCAGCCCTCGGCGGTGGCGATGTAGGTGATGTCGCCCGTCCACACGCGATTCGGGGCGTCAGGCGTGAAGTGGCGATCCAGCACGTTCGGCGCCACCGGCAGAGTGTGCCTGGAGTCCGTCGTCGCCTTGTAACGCCGCTTGTGCCGCGCCCGGATGCCGTTCTCGCGCATCAGACGCTCGATGCGCGGCAGACCGATCCGGTAGCCACGCCCGCGCAATTCGGCGTGAATGCGCCGGGCGCCGTATGCCTGCCGAACCTCCTGGTGGATCGTGCGTATCAGCACCAGGGCCTGCCCGTCGGTGAGTCGCTTGCGGTCTGGGGTACCGCCGCCTTGCCAGGCCCGAAAACCGCTCTGGCTCACCGACAGGGCGTCGCACAGGACGGGCAACGGGAAGGCGCTGCGCTGCGTGTCGATCCAGGCATATTTCACAGCAGCTCCTTCGCGAAATATGCCGCTGCTTTTTTTGTGATTTCCAGCTCCATCTCGAGCCGGGCCACCTGGGCGCGCAACCGGGACAGCTCCATCTGCTCGGCAGTGATCTGCTTGGCACCGGCCGGATTGAGCTTGCCCGCCTTCGCCGCCTTCACCCAGTTGCGCAGTGTCTGCTCGACCAGCCCCAGTTCCTCGGCGACCCGGGTGATGCTGCCGACCTCGTCCGCACGCTTGACGGCCTGCTCCTTGAACTCGGCCGTGTATTCCTGCTTCGGGATGCGTTTCATGTCGTTCTTCCTCTCGTGGTGTCGATCGTACGACGACTACGTTGGAAGACGAAATTCGGGGGGCAGCTCACGACATACCTTCCGGCGCGCGCACGGGCGCATCACCTGCCGGCGCATTTTTCTTGACAACCATAATTCGAAGGGTCTCTAATTGCATCCCATTCCACACAACTCTTTCGTCATAAACGGCTCGCCCGCTGGGCGCCCGAATAACCATACACCTTAGTCTGGTATACCCTGTGCTTGCTCCATGCCATTTTATCTACCAAGGCATGGCCATGAACCACAAAGGAAGCTGGGCAATGGACGAATTTGGCGGAGCACAGGCGGGCGATGCCCGTCTGACCAAGCGCTTGATCAAGCTGGCGGATCGGTTGGCCGAGGCCCCCTCTGCGAGCATTCCCGGGGCCTGCAACAGCCGCGCGGAAACCCAGGCAGCCTATCGACTGTTCGATCAGGCGCGTGCGGATAAACGGGGGCTGAGCTGGGAGGCGGTGCTGGCGCCGCACATGGCGCGTACCGAGGCGCGGATGGCCGAACACCCGGTGGTGCTGTGTTTGCAGGACACCACCGAGCTCGACTTCAACGGCCAGGCCATCAAAGGCTTGGGGAAGCTGTCCTATGAAGCGCAACGGGGCATGTACCTGCATCCGACCTACGCGGTGAGCCCGCAGCGCTTGCCACTGGGCATTGTCGACACCTGGATGTGGGCGCGTCCGCTCGACATTGCCGAGAGTCGGCGCTGGATCGAGGGCTACGAGCGCGTGGCCGAGCGTGCCGGGCAGCTGCCGGCCACGCGCCTGGTCTATGTGGCCGACCGTGAGGCTGACATCCTGGAATTGATGCAACGCGCACACGCCTTGTCGTACCCGGCGGACTATTTGTTGCGAGCCCAACACAACCGCTGCCTGCCCCAGGGCGGCAAGCTGTGGCCCGAGACGCTCGCGGCACCGTCCTTGGGCGAGATCGAGTTCATGCTGCCCGCGCGCACCAACCGGCCCGCGCGCGCGGTGCGCCAGACGCTGCATGTGCGCAGCCTGGAGTTGGCCGATGGCCATGGCGGCCTGATGCCCGTGACCTGTCTGATTGCTCGCGAAGGCGGCACGCAGGCAGGGCACAAACCGATCGAGTGGCGTTTGCTCACCAACCGGGCGGTCAGCACGTTGGAACAGGCCGCTGAGCTGATCGACTGGTATCGCTGTCGTTGGGAAATCGAAACCCTGTTCCACGTGCTCAAGAACGGCTGCCGCGTCGAGGCGCTGCAGTTGGGGGAGGTGAAGAAGCTGGAGCTGGCCCTGGTCATCTACCTGGTTGTGGCCTGGCGGCAGGCGCACCTGGTGCGATTGGCCCGCGTTCATCCTGACTTGCCCGCCAGCACCGTGTTTGACCAGATTGAGTGGCAGGCCGCCTGGCTGCTGGCCGAGAAGGACCCGCCCAAGAAGACGCCCACCGTGCGTGAAGTCATCCGCCGCATCGCCATGCTCGGCGGCTTCCTTGCCCGCAAAGGCGACGGGGAGCCGGGCGTCAAGACGCTGTGGCAGGGCTTCGCCAGGCTCAGTAGCTTCGTCAGGGGGCTTGAGAAAATCCGTCAGAGTTATGCGTTATGAGTTGTGTGGAATGGGATGCCACTAAGGGCCGTTGCCCTGGCGATCGGTTTTTTCGTGTCGCGCGGCGTACGCGGGATGCGCCGGGGCGTGCAACGGCGTACAATCCGCACTGGAAGTTCGCCAGGCAATCGCTGCACGCGTCATGCGTGTGGAGGAAAGTCCGGGCCCCGCAGAGCAGGATGCCGGCTAACGGCCGGGCGCCGTGAGGCGACGGAAAGTGCAACAGAGAGCAGACCGCCGAAGCCTTCGAAGGCTTTGTCTTCGAAGGCTGGCAAGGGTGAAACGGTGCGGTGGCGGACTCCGGTTCGTCACCGGGCGGCCATTGGTCGTTGGGTAAGAGCCCACCGCGGGACTGGTAACAGGACCGGCACGGTAAACCCCATCCGGGGCAAGGCCAAATAGGGGAGTCATGGCGTGGCTCGCGTCGCTCCCGGGTAGGCTGCTAGAGCGCCATGGCGACATGGCGCCCAGATGAATGATTGCCCGGCGCGAATGGTTTCGCCGTTCGCGCTCGACAGAACCCGGCTTATCGGCGAACTTCCAGTTTTCCTCCGGCGCCGGACATCGAGAAGGTTTCTTGGCCGCACTTCGGCGTGGCTTGCGCCACGTCCGTCACCTTCTTCCCTCGTTGCTCCCCGTTCTCCCACATTCCCCCACTTGGGGTGTGAAAGTGTGACGTATTTCACGCTCGGTCGCGCCTCGATCGTGCGCTTTCCATTGATTTATCAGGCTTTCTCCCACTTCTTGCGTCGAGCTTAAGTCATTGTGACAGAACGAAATTCCGCGCTGTTGCGGCTTGACCGGGGTGATTCTTTGCACTAGAGTGGCAAGAAGTGGGAAAAAGTGGGGAAGAGTGGCGCAAATGCCTGCCCCGAACGATCAATCAGGGGGGTCAATGTTCCAGGGGACGGTTGCGCTCAGTCTCGATGCGAAGGGGCGTATCGCGATCCCCGCGAAGCATCGTGACGTGCTCGCGCCGGACGGTGCTCCCCTGGTTCTCACCGCGCACCCGCATCGTTGCATCGCGGTTTATCCGCAGACGGTGTGGGAGCCCATGCGCAAAAGAATCTCCGAATTGCCTGGTCTGGATCCGACCGCCGCGACGCTGAAGCGGCTGCTTGTCGGCTACGCGCAGGAAGAAGAACTGGATAGCGCGGGACGGGTGACGATCGCCCCGTCGTTGCGCAAATGGGCCGAGCTCGAAAAGCAGTTATGGCTGGTCGGGCAGGGTGCGCATTGCGAATTGTGGTCGGATTCGGGTTGGCAGAAGCAGCAGGAAGCGATGCTTGGTCTGGCCATCAACGGCTTGCCCGATGGCTTCGAGGGGCTTGCGTTATGACGCCCGTGGAGCACGTCAGCGTGTTGCTGACGGAGGCCGTCGACGCACTGGCAGTCAGGCCCGATGGGACGTATGTGGACTGCACGTTCGGGCGGGGTGGTCATAGTCGCGCGATTCTCGCTCGGCTTGGACCTGGCGGACGTCTCGTCGCGTTCGATCGCGATCCACGTGCGATCGAAGCGGGCGAGCGTCTGCGCGACGCGCGCCTGACGCTGGTGCACGCACCGTTCAGCGAGCTTGCCCAGTCGCTCGAGAGGCTTGGTGTGGATGCTGTCGACGGCGTTCTGATGGATTTGGGAGTGTCCTCGCCGCAGCTCGACGAGCCCGAGCGGGGGATGAGTTTCAGGTTTGATGCACCGCTGGACATGCGCATGGATACCACGCGCGGGCAAACGGTTGCGGAGTGGTTGGCACAGGCGTCGGTCGCCGAGATCAGGGAGGTGCTGAAGGATTATGGGGAAGAACGGTTTGCTCATGCGATTGCAAAGGCGGTTGCAGCTGCTCGGACAGGGGGGGCTGTTGCAACCACTCGACAACTTGCCGAGATCGTGGAAAAAGCGGTCCGTACACGCGAGCCGGGGCAGCACCCGGCGACGCGCAGCTTCCAGGCTCTACGGATTTTCATCAATCAGGAGCTTGAAGAGCTTTCGTTAGCCTTGCCCATGGCATTGGACAGACTGAATCCCGCCGGCCGTCTGGTGGTCATCAGTTTTCACTCCCTCGAGGATCGCATCGTCAAACGCTTCATGCGTGACGAGGCGCGTCCGCCACAGCTGCCTGCGCGGCTGCCGCTGCGCGCGGATCAGTTGCCCCCTGCGCGGCTGCGTCTGGTCGGCAAGCCGGTGCGCCCGGGCGAGGACGAGATCGCACGCAATCCGCGTGCGCGCAGCGCCGTGATGCGCGTCGCCGGGCGTCTGGGGACGGGCACGTGATTCGACTCGACGCCTTTCTCGTGCCGGTGGTGATTGCCAGTGCGCTGGGGGTGGTTGCCGCTCAGCATCAGGCACGCCAGTTACATTCGGAGTTCGAGCGCGAGCAGTCGCGCAGTCACGAACTCGAGGTTGAATGGGGGCAGCTGCAGCTCGAACAGAGCACCTGGGCAGCGTTGTCCCGTGTCGAAGCTGCGGCACGTACCCGACTTGGCCTCGCCGAACCGGCACCGGGTCGTATCCTCGTCGTGGAGGATCGGTGATGAGCGTGCGCAAACCACTGACCTTCAATCACAATCCCCTGCTCGAGAAAGGTCTCCCTGCCTGGCGTTCGAGGCTGGTCCTGGTCTGTCTGCTGCTGTGTTCGCTGTCGCTGGTGGGGCGGGCGGCTTACCTGCAGGGGTTCAATCGGGATTTTCTGCAGGCTGAAGGCAAGTCACGTTATTCTCGTGTGATCGCCGTTCCCGCGACGCGAGGCCGGATCACCGACCGTAACGGCGACGTGCTTGCCGTCAGTACGCCGGTGCGCTCGATCTGGGCGATTCCGGCCGATGCGTCGCTGTCGCCCTCGGACGCCAGGCAACTGGCGAGCCTGCTCGAAGTCGATGTGCATGAACTCAACCGTCGCCTCGACAGTGAGCGTGACTTCGTCTTCCTGCGCCGCCAGGTGCCGCCGAACGTCGCGCGCAAGGTAGCCGAATTGCGCCTGCCCGGAATTCATCAGCAGCAGGAGTATCGTCGATACTATCCAGCGGCGGAGGTGACGGCGCACGTGCTCGGTTTCACCAGCGTGGACGATCGTGGTCAGGAAGGCGTCGAGCTTGCCTACGACGCACACCTCAAGGGGCGGCCCGGATCGCGACGGGTGATTCGTGACCGGCGTGGCCAGATCATCGAGGACGTGGAGTCGATCCGGCCCCCGCACGACGGTCGTGACGTCGTGCTGGCAATGGACAAGAAGGTTCAGTTCATTGCCTATGCGGCGCTTCGTGACGCCATGGAGCAGCACCGGGCCAAGGCTGGCAGCGTCGTCGTGCTTGACGCGCGCACGGGTGAAATTCTCGCGCTCGTCAACGCGCCGACCTACAATCCGAACAATCGTCGCGGGCTGAGTGGCGCGCAATTGCGCAATCGCGTGCTTACGGATGTGTATGAGCCGGGCTCGACGATGAAACCCTTCATCGGTGCATTGGCGCTAGAGTATGGCAAGGTGGCGCCCGACACCTTGATCGATACTGGCCCAGGCCGGATGAGTATTGGTCGGGCGACCATTTCAGACGTGCGGCGTGGGGGGGGCAAGCTGAGCGTTGCGGAGGTCATCAAGACCTCGTCGAACGTGGGTACCGTGAAGATGGCGCTCGAGTTCACCCCCGACGAAATGTGGGCGATGTTCGATCAACTGGGTTTTGGAACGCCGCTCGATCTCGGTTTTCCTGGCGAGGCGGGAGGTCGTCTGAGGCCTGCCCGCAGCTGGAGAACCATCGAGCAGGCTACCATGTCTTATGGTCATGGCATTTCTTCGACGCTGATGCACATGGCACGCGCCTACACCGTGTTCGCACGTGATGGCGAGTTGCTGCCATTGTCGCTGGTTCGGCTCGACGAGCCACCCAGACCGGTCCGGCGCATTTTCTCGCCTGAGGTGGCGCGGACGATGCGCGACATGCTCGAGTTGTCCACCCAGCCGGGGGGGACCGCGCCGCGGGCGCGTGTAGCCGGCTACCGGGTCGCGGGCAAGACCGGTACCGCGCACAAGCTCGAAGGTGGGCGCTATACGAACAAGTACATCTCGTCCTTCGTTGGTTTCGCTCCTGTTTCGAACCCGCGCATCATCGTTGCCGTGATGATCGACGAGCCGGGTGCTGGGCAGCATTACGGCGGCGCGGTGGCGGCGCCGGTATTCGCACGCATCACCGAAGGTGCGCTGCGTTCCCTGGGTGTGGCGCCAGACGCCCCATTGGTGCCGCTGCATGTCGCTGAACGCGACCGCCAGGCTGCGCGACGGGGAGGGAACCTGTGAGTCACGCTCGGGCCGCACAAGTGCTGGCGCAGCTTGCTCGGGCTGGTGTCCGCCCGCGCGACGTCGTTGGTGATTCGCGTCGGGTGCGCGCAGGAGACGTGTTCGCCGCCTGGCCGGGTTTCGTGACCGATGGCCGTCAGCACATCGCAGCGGCGGTTGAACGTGGCGCGGCCGCGGTATTGTGGGAAACCTCCGACGGCTATTGTGCCGGGACGCTCCCGGTACCCGAGCTCGGTGTGGACGGCTTGCGAGAACTCGCCGGGTATCTTGCCCATGCGGTGCACGACGAGCCGTCGCGTCGGCTGTGGGTCGCCGGCGTGACTGGAACCAACGGCAAGACCACGGTCAGCCAATGGATTGCGACAGCGCTGACCGAGTTGGGAACGCGCTGCGGTGTGATCGGTACCCTTGGCAGCGGCTTTCCCGGGGCGCTCGTCGAATCGCTCAATACCACGCCGGATGCGCTCGCTCTGCACCGTCAGCTGCACGACTTCGTTGACGACAAGGCCGAGTCGGTGGCGATGGAGGTTTCGTCGATCGGACTCGAACAGGGCCGGGTCAACGCGGTCGAGTTCGATGTCGCGGTGTTCACCAACCTAAGCCGCGATCATCTCGACTACCACGGCACGATGGAGGCCTACGGCGCCTCCAAGGCACGACTCTTCGCCGCCCCGGGGCTCAAGCATGCGGTAGTCAATCTGGATGACGCTTTCGGTCGGGATCTGGCGCTGCGTCTGATCACCGCGGGTGAGTTCGACGTCGTCGGCTATACCCACTCCCCTTTGGCAGAGAAGATCCCGGGCCTGCGGGTACTGACCGCCGAGCAGTTGCAGCTTTCGTCCACCGGTATGCGTTTCGGTTTGCGTTGGGGACAGGTCGCTCACGATCTGCAGGTGCGCATGGTGGCGCCGTTCAACATTTCCAATCTGCTCGCGACGGTCGGGGCCCTGCTTGCCCGCGGCGTCGATTTCGAGCAGGTGCTGGCGGTGATTCCCAGGCTGGCCCCCCCACAGGGACGGATGCAGCTCCTGGGTGGGGTTTGTGAACCACTGGTGGTCATCGACTACGCGCACTCTCCCGATGCGCTGGCCAAGGTGCTTGAGGCGGTGCGCGAAACGGCACGTACGCGTGGTGGTGAACTGGTCTGTGTGTTCGGCTGCGGCGGTGATCGCGACCCGGGCAAGCGACCGCTGATGGGCGAGGTCGCGCGGCTGCTGGCCGACCGGGTCATCGTCACCAGCGACAATCCGCGCACGGAGGATCCCGAGGCGATCATCGCCGATATTCTGCAGGGGGCGGGTAGCGGCGCCGATTGCGTCGGTGATCGCGCGCAGGCGATTGCCATCGCGATTCGCGATGCCGGCGCCAATGATGTAGTTGTCATTGCGGGCAAGGGCCATGAGCCCTATCAGGAAGTTCATGGCCGTCGTCTGCCCTTCTCCGACGCGGAGCAGGCTGCTGCGGCACTGATCGAGTGGAACCGAACCGACGGCGGAGGCGGCATATGATGAATCTGCGGGAGGCGGCCCCCGCGCTGGGAGCCCGCACGAGTGGCGATGCACGGTTCGACGCCGTGTGTACCGACAGTCGTCACGTCGCGCAGGGGGATTTGTTCGTCGCTCTGCGTGGCGAGCACTTCGACGGTCATGATTTCGTGTCGCGCGCGCAGGATGAGGGCGCGGCGGCGGCAATGGTCGATTCGGCCTGGGCTGCCGCTCATCCGGATGTGGGGTTGCCGTTGTTGATCGTCGCTGATACCCGCAAGGGGCTGGGGGCGCTCGCGGCGCTCTGGCGTGCGCGCTTCGAGCTCCCGCTGATTGGCGTTACCGGCAGCAACGGCAAGACCACCGTCAAGGAAATGTGTGCCGCGATTCTGCGCGAGCAGGCGCGTGCCCTCGGAGAACCGGATGCGACGGTTCTGGCGACGTCCGGAAACTTCAATAACGACATCGGTATGCCGTTGACCTTGCTCGGGCTTCGTGAGCACCACCGCGCGGCGGTGATCGAGATGGGAATGAATCGTCCTGGCGAGATCGCTTACCTGAGCGGAATTGCACGCCCGACGGTTGCGATCGTGACCAACGCGCAGCGTGCGCACCTACAGGGTGTGGGTACGCTTGCGGCAGTTGCCGATGAGAAGGGGGCGATCTACGGAGGTCTTGATTCGGCGGGCACTGCCGTCGTCAACCGTGATGACGCGCATGCAGACCAGTGGATTGAGCGCAATCGGGGGCGGTCGGTCCTGACGTTCGGTTTCGATGGCCGTGCCGACGTCCGTGGTGACTGCGAACTGCATGGTCTGGGTTCGCGTGTGACCCTGCACACACCGGCGGGCGAGGTCGCGCTGTCGTTGCGGGTTCCCGGGGAACACAATGTCCGCAACGCTCTCGCCGCCACGGCGGCCTGCCTGGCTGCAGGCGTTGCGCTGCCGGCCGTGGTCGCCGGACTGAGCGCTTTCGGAGGAACCCGCGGGCGTCTGCAGAGCGGCCCGGGTGTTAACGGGTCGGTGATCGTGGACGACAGTTACAACGCCAACCCGGATTCGGTGCGCGCGGCGATCGATGTGCTGGCCGCCACCCCAGGACGCAAGATTCTCGTGCTGGGCGACATGGGCGAGGTCGGTCAGACCAGCGCCCAGGTGCATGACGAGGTCGGAGGCTATGCCAAAAGCAAGGGTGTGGATGCCTTGTTCGCGCTGGGTGAAATGAGTGCGGTGGCGGCGCGCAACTTTGGTGAAGGGGGGCGCCATTTTCGCACTGTGGACGGGCTGGTGGCCGCGCTCAAGCCCATGCTCGACGCCGACACGGTTGTGCTGGTGAAGGGTTCGCGCTTCATGAGAATGGAAAGAGTGGCGGGCGCGCTTGCAGCCGGGCAAAATGTCGCCCCTTTGCAAACAGGGGACTCCGATGCTGCTTGAACTCGCACTGTGGCTGGGACAGGATATCCGCGCGTTCAACGTGTTCGGCTACATTACGTTGCGCACCGTGCTCGCGGCAATGACGGCGCTGACGATTTCGTTCATTTTCGGGCCAGCGGTCATTCGCTGGCTGACCGCCAAGAAGATTGGGCAGGCGGTGCGGGACGATGGTCCGAAATCGCACCTGACCAAGGCCGGCACGCCGACCATGGGCGGGGCGCTGATTCTGATCGCGATCGGTGCGACGGTGCTGCTGTGGGGTGACCTGCGCAACCACTACGTGTGGACCACTCTGCTCGTCACGCTCGGTTTTGGAGCGGTGGGCTGGGTGGATGACTGGCGCAAGGTGGTACATCGCGACCCGAAGGGGCTGGCCAGTCGCTGGAAGTATCTGTGGACGTCGTTGATCGCACTGGGTGCGGCGCTGTTTCTGGGCGCTACCGCGACGGAACCCGCCCAGACCGAGCTCATCGTGCCGTTCTTCAAGGAGGTGGCCTTGCCGCTGGGGCTGCTGGGTTTCGTGGCCTTGTCGTACTTCGTCATCAATGGCACCAGTCACGCGGTGAATCTGACCGACGGGCTCGACGGCCTGGCCATCATGCCTACGGTCATGGTGGCGGGCGCGCTGGCGATCTTCGCCTACGTTGCCGGGCACGCGGGGTTCGCCAAGTACCTTGGTGTGCCCTACATCGCCGGAGCGGGCGAACTGGCGGTGTTCTGCGGCGCCATCTGCGGTGCCGGGCTCGGATTCCTCTGGTTCAACGCCTATCCGGCCGAGGTCTTCATGGGGGACGTCGGGGCCCTGGCGCTGGGGGCTGCGCTGGGTGTGATTGCAGTCGTGGTGCGCCAGGAGATCGTGCTCTTCATCATGGGGGGGTTGTTTGTCGCCGAAACCCTGTCGGTGATGGTGCAGGTGTTGTATTTCCGTGCGACGGGTGGCAAGCGCATCTTCAGGATGGCACCGTTGCATCATCACTATGAACTCGGCGGGTGGAAGGAAACTCAGGTTGTGGTCCGTTTCTGGATCATCACCATCATGCTCGTCCTGTTTGGCCTGGCCAGTCTCAAGCTGCGATGATGAAGCTGTCCGGAACCCTCGTGCTGGTGCTCGGAATCGGGGAGTCGGGGCTCGCCATGGCGCGCTGGTGCGCGCGCCAGGGGGCAAGGTTGCGTGTTGCCGACACGCGCGATCACCCGCCGGGGCTGGAGCGCCTGCGGCACATGCTGCCCGCGGTGGAAGTCGTGGCTGGCGTGTTCGAGGACAGTCTGCTCGATGGCGTCGGACTGGTCGCGGTCAGTCCCGGGCTGGACCTGCGGGATGCCTTGCCGCGTCGGGCGAGGGAGCGGGGCATTCCGGTTGTGGGCGAAATGACGCTGTTCGCCGCGGCGTTGGCGTCGGATCCGTCGTATCGTGGCCGGGTGGTGGCGATCACCGGCACCAACGGCAAGACGACGACCACTGCGCTGTGTGAGGCCCTGTTTCGCGCGACCGGTCTGGATGCCGTGGCAGCCGGAAACATCAGCCCGGCCGCGCTCGACGTCTTGTGCGATCGCCTCGAGGCCGGACGGGCGTTGCCCGAGTGCTGGGTGCTCGAGCTGTCGAGTTTTCAGATCGAGAGCATGCAGGGATTGCACCCCGATGTCGCAGCCGTACTCAATGTCAGCGATGACCATCTCGATCGTCATGGCGATCTGGATCGATACGCCGCGATCAAGGCTGGCGTGTTCGCGGGGCATGGCGTACAGGTGCTCAATCGCGATGATGTGCGTGTGCGGGCGATGGCGTTACCGGGTCGTAGCGCGCTCACCTTCGGGACCAGCACTCCCGCAGATGGCGAATTTGGTCTGATCCAACGCGATGGCGTGACCTGGCTTGCCCGTGGCGACGTTCCGTTGCTCGACTGCTGCCGCTTGCGTATCGTGGGGCGACACAATCAACTCAATGCGCTGGCCGCGCTGGCGCTCGGCGAGGCACTCGGCCTGCCGCTTGCCCCGATGCTGGAGGCATTGCCACGTTTCGACGGTCTTGCGCACCGGATGGCGGTGGTCGGGGTCCGTGCCGACGGCGTGACCTACTACGACGATTCGAAGGGAACCAACATTGGCGCGACGATCGCCGCGCTCGAGGGGGTGGGGCGCAGCGTGGTGCTGATCGCCGGCGGCGACGGCAAGGGGCAGGACTTCTCCGCTCTGCGTGAACCGCTGGCCCGTCATGCGCGGGCGGTAGTGCTGATCGGGCGTGACGCGCAGGCGATCGGCAGTGCCGTGGCGACGCCGGCTCTGGAGGTCGTTTTTGCCGCCGGCATGACGGAGGCCGTGGCCCGTGCCAATGCGCTTGCCCGGCCGGGTGACGCGGTGATGCTCTCGCCGGCTTGCTCGAGCCTCGACATGTTCCGCAATTACGCGGAGCGCGGCGACGTATTCACCGACGCAGTGCGTGCGCTTCCGGAGGTACTTCAGTCGTGAAGCGCGAGGGCTTGTTTTCCGCACTGTTCGCAACCGATGGTTCGGCGCACGCGCGCACCGAGACCAGTCGGGTGGTGAGCCGCCTGATGAATCCGGCCAGCAGCGCTCGAGAACTCGATCCGCTGCTGATCTGGTCAGCCGTGACGCTGATGCTGCTGGGACTGGTGATGGTGTACTCGGCCTCGATCGCGATCGCCGAGGGAAGCCGTTTCACCGGTCACCAGTCGCACTACTTTCTGCTGCGTCACGGGATCTTTCTGGCGGTTGGTGTCGCGCTCGGCCTGCTCGCGTTCCAGTTGTCGATGCTGAAGTGGCAGCGACTGGCGCCATGGCTTTTCCTGTTCGGCCTGTTTCTGCTGGTCGTCGTGCTGATTCCAGGCGTTGGGCGCGAGGTCAATGGTGCGCAGCGCTGGATTCCGCTCGGTCCGGTCACTTTGCAGCCTTCCGAACTGATGAAGGTTTTCGTCGCGTTGTATGCCGCCGACTATACGGTGCGCAAGCTGTCCGACATGGGCAGTTTCCGGCGCGGTTTCCTGCCGATGCTCGGGATGATCATCCTCGTCGGTCTGCTGTTGTTGCTTGAACCCGATTTTGGCGCGCTGGTGGTCATCAGCGTGATCGCCTTCGGCGTGCTCTTTCTCGGTGGGCTGAACATTCGTGTCTTTCTCATGCTCGCGACTCTGGCGAGCATCGGTTTCATGCTGCTGATCTGGCTGTCACCGTATCGTCGCGACCGCATCTTCGGTTTTCTCGACCCGTGGCAGGATCCCTTCGGCAAGGGCTATCAGCTGTCACACGCGCTGATTGCCTTCGGGCGTGGTGAGTGGTTTGGCGTGGGGCTGGGGGCCAGTGTCGAGAAGCTGTTCTATCTGCCTGAAGCACATACTGACTTTCTGCTCGCCGTGATTGCCGAAGAGCTTGGCTTTGCCGGTGTGCTGCTGGTGATCACGTTGTTTGCGATCCTGATCCAGCGTGCATTCGCAATCGGTCGCGAGGCCATTGTTCTCGAACGTTATTTTTCCGGCCTCTTTGCCATGGGGATCGGATTGTGGATCGGTGTGCAGTCGTTCATCAACATGGGCGTGAACATGGGCTTGTTGCCGACCAAGGGCTTGACCTTGCCGCTGATGAGCTTCGGTGGCTCCGCCCTGGTGGCCAACTGTATCGCGCTGGGAATTCTGTTGCGTGTGGATTGGGAAGTACGGCAGTTGAAACGGGGGGCCGCGCCATGAGGACAGTGATGGTGATGGCCGGAGGCACGGGCGGCCATATTTTCCCGGGAATTGCGGTTGCCGAAGCCTTGCGTGCCCGCGGCTGGCGGGTGGCGTGGATGGGAAATCCGGACGGCATGGAGGCGCGACTGGTGCCCGAGCGCGGCTACGAGATGGCCTGGGTGCGTTTCTCGGCGCTGCGTGGCAAGGGGGTCATGCGCAAGTTGCTGTTGCCGTTCAATCTGTTGCGTGGCTTCTGGCAGGCATTGCGCGAGCTGCGCCGGATTCGTCCGGACGTGGTGCTCGGCATGGGAGGGTATGTGACCTTTCCGGGCGGCATGATGGCGGCGCTGCTGGGTACGCCGTTGGTGTTGCATGAGCAGAACTCGATCGCCGGTCTCGCCAACAAGGTTCTTGCCGGCGTCGCCGACAAGCGGATGACCGGTTTCCCCGGCGTGCTCGCGAAGGGTGAATGGGTGGGCAATCCGGTGCGTGCCGAGATCGCTGCAGTGGCCGATCCACAGCAGCGCTTCGCCGGACGCTCGGGGCCACTGCGCATTCTCGTGGTTGGCGGCAGTCTCGGCGCCGCGGTCTTGAACGAAACCGTGCCGCAGGCATTGGCGCGCATTGCGCCCGGGTTCCGCCCAAGGGTCACGCATCAGGCCGGGGCGGGACAGATCGAGGCGTTGCGCTCCGCCTATGTCGCGGCCGGCGTGGACGGCGAATTGCTGCCGTTCATCGACGACATGGCGAAGTGCTATGCCGAAGCGGACCTGGTGATCTGCCGTGCCGGCGCGCTGACCATCGCCGAGCTTGCTGCGGTCGGGGTCGGCAGTATTCTGGTTCCGTTTCCGCACGCCGTGGACGATCACCAGAGCGCCAACGCGCGCTTTCTGGCCGAGCGCGAGGGGGCCATCGTGTTGCCCCAGGATCAGCTCGACGCCGAGCGTCTGGCGCGTCTGCTCGAGTCCTTGGATCGTGCGCAGCTACTCGCGATGGCCTGCGCCGCCCGGGCGCAGGCGCGTGCCGACGCCGCACGGGCGGTCGCCGACGTCTGCGCGGAGCTGGCCGAACGGAGGACGCGATGAAGCACAAGGTCAAGCGCATTCACTTCGTCGGCATCGGCGGTGCCGGCATGAGCGGTATCGCGGAGGTGCTGCTCAATCTGGGTTATGTCGTCAGCGGGTCGGATCTGGCTGAAAACACGGCGACCCGCCGCCTCAGCGGGCTGGGCGCGCGCGTGTGGCTCGGTCATGCGGCCGAGCACGTCAATGCCGCCGACGCCGTAGTCAGTTCCACCGCCGTGGCTTCCGACAATCCGGAGATCATCGCCGCGCGTGCGCGGCGCATCCCCGTGGTGCCGCGCGCGCAGATGCTGGCGGAGCTGATGCGTCTGAAGCAGGGCATCGCGATCGCCGGTACGCATGGCAAGACGACCACGACTTCGCTGGTCGCCAGCATTCTCGCCGAAGGCGCAATGGACCCGACCTTCGTGATCGGTGGCAAGCTCAACGCAGCCGGCGTCAATGCGCGCCTGGGCAAGGGCGATTTCCTGGTTGCCGAGGCCGATGAATCGGATGCCTCCTTTCTCTTGCTCAATCCGGTGATCTCGGTGGTGACCAACATCGACGCTGATCACATGGACACGTATGGCCACGATTTCGCCCGGCTCAAGCAGGCTTTCGTGGACTTTCTGCAGCGTCTGCCGTTTTACGGCGTCGCGGTGCTGTGCGAGGACGATCCCCACGTTCGTTCGATCATGCCCCTGGTCTCGAAGCAGATCGTGCGCTTCGGCATGTCGGCGACGGCCAACATCCGCGCCGAGCACATTCGTGCGGAGGCCGGCCGAATGGTGTTCGATGCGGTACGCGTCAATGGCAGCGTGTCGCGTCTGCCGATCGAACTCAACCTGCCCGGAATGCACAATGTGCTCAATGCCCTGGCGGCGATCGCCGTGGCGACCGAGGTGCAGGTGCCGGACGAGGCCATTGTCAAGGCACTGGCCGAGTTCAAGGGGGTTGGTCGTCGTTTCCAGCGCCATGGCGAAGTGCCGCTGCTGGCGGCGGATGGTGCCTCAAGGGGCAGTTTCACCCTGGTCGACGACTACGGCCACCATCCGGTCGAGATGGCGGCGACGATTGCGGCGGCACGCGGGGCGTTTCCCGGTCGCCGCTTGGTGCTGGCGTTTCAACCTCATCGTTATTCGCGCACGCGTGACTGTTTCGAGGATTTCGTGAAGGTGTTGTCATCCGTCGATGCCTTGCTGCTTGCCGAGGTCTACCCCGCGGGCGAGGCACCGATCGTGGCGGCGGACGGACGTGCGCTGGCGCGCGCGCTGCGTGTCGCGGGCAAGGTCGAACCGGTATTCGTCGAGCGTATCGATGACATGCCCGAGGCGATCGGCGGTATTGCGCAGGATGGAGACGTGGTGATCACGATGGGAGCGGGGTCGATCGGAGCGGTGCCGGCGCGGGTGGTTCGCAGCGAGGGAGTGGCGTGAGCGTGAATTTCGGAAAGGTTGCGGTTTTGATGGGCGGAGCTTCCGCCGAACGTGAAGTGTCGCTCATGTCCGGTGGAGCGGTACTCGCGGCCTTGCGCGCGCGTGCGGTGGATGCGCATGCGTTCGACCCTGCGGAGCAGGACCTTCACCTGCTCAAGGAGCAGGGCTACGATCGCGCGTTCGTGATCCTGCATGGACGTGGCGGCGAGGACGGCACGGTGCAGGGAATGCTCGAGATGATGGGTGTCCCCTATACCGGCAGCGGCGTGATGGCCTCGGCGATCGCGATGGACAAGTGGCGTACGAAGATGATCTGGGCGGCCTGCGGCCTGCCGACACCGCGCTATGCCATCCTGAATGAACAAAGTGACTGGGATGCGGTGGTGGCTGACCTCGGACTGCCGCTTTTCGTCAAACCCGTGCATGAAGGGTCGAGCATGGGCGCCACCCGCGTCGATGTGGCGACCGAACTGCGCGACGCTTGGGTTTCGGCGGCACGATACGACGATCTGGTGATTGCCGAGGAATTCATCACCGGGGCGGAGCTGACCGCGCCGTTTCTGGGTGATCGCGCCCTGCCGTTGATCCGCATCGAGGCTCCGGGTGGCAACTACGACTATCAGAACAAGTACTTTTCGGACGACACCGTCTACCACTGCCCGAGCGGCCTGCCCGCCGAGCAGGAGGCAAGCCTGCAGGCGCTCGCACTACGCAGTGCGCAGGTACTTGGCTGCCGTGGCTGGGGGCGCGCTGATCTGATGTTGACGCAGGATGGCAGGCCGTATCTGCTCGAGATGAACACGGCTCCGGGCATGACCGGTCATTCGCTGGTGCCGATGGCCGCGAAGGCTGCCGGGTTAGACTTCGAGGCATTGTGCCTCGCCATTCTGGAGGGTGCGCGCCTTGGTGGATGAGCAGCGGTATCCGGGTTCCGCGTTAAAGCGCGCGGTGTGGTTCGCCTCCGCGCGGGTGCGCGGACGCGAGACGGAGGGTCTTTGGGACCGTCCGGACGCGCTCGACCTGGTCTCCGATCTGCTGATGCTGTTCGTGATGCTCGCCTTCGGCTACGCGATGGTGATCTGGTTTCTCAGCCGTCCGCTATTTCCGGTGCGCGAGGTGGTGGTTCTGACGCCACCGGCCCAGGTTACCGTGGCACAGATCGAGTATGCCGCGCGGTCGGCGATTCGGAACAACTTCTTTCTGGTCCGACTCGAGGATGTTCGCGAGACCTTCGAGAAGCTGCCATGGGTTCGACGTGCCGAAGTGCGGCGGCGCTGGCCGGATGCGATCGAGCTGCGGCTCGAGGAGCATCAGGCGGTTGCCTACTGGACGGTTGCCGAGAGTGACGAGGTGCACCTGGTCAATCGTCAGGGAGAAGTGTTCGTTGCGGCAAGCAACGCCCGGCTGCCGGATTTTTCGGGGCCGCCAGGGTCGGCTGCTTTTTTGCTTGCGCGCTATCGCAGCTTTGCCGAGATGCTTGCACCACTGCAGCGCGCGCCGGTGCGCGTCTGGTTGTCGCCGCGTGAGGCGTGGAAGATCGAACTGGATGATGGCATGGTACTGGTGCTGGGGCGTGAGCAGGAACGCGCCCCGATCGATGAGCGGTTGCAGCGCTTCGTGCGTGTCTGGACCGAGGCCAGCGAGCAGGTCGGCATGCAGGTTGCGCACGTGGACTTGCGCTATCAGGGCGGATTTGCGCTCAAGCCGGCACTGGCCGGGACGAAGGATTAAAGGCAGGCAATGAGCAAGGAATACAAGGATCTGATCGTCGGGCTCGACATTGGGACTTCCAAGGTTACCTGCATGGTCGCCGAGAATCGACCTGATGGGCAGCTCAACGTGGTCGGCCTGGGTTCGCAGCCGATGAATGGCCTCAAGCGTGGGGTGGTGGTGAACATCGAGGCCACGGTGGACGCGATTTCCCGGGTGATCCAGGAGGTCGAGCTGATGGCCGAGTGCAAGATCCGCGACGTCTATACGGGGATCGCCGGCAGCCACATCAAGAGTTTCAACTCCAACGGGATGGTGGCGATCAAGGACAAGGAGGTCTCGCCGGTCGACGTCGAGCGGGTGATCGAGGTTGCGCGGGCGATGCCGATTCCAGCGGAGCAGCAGATCCTGCACATCCTCACCCAGGAGTTCATCATCGATGGCCAGGGTGGGGTGCGCGAGCCGATCGGCATGAGTGGTGTCAAGCTTGAGGTCAAGGTGCATATCGTCACAGGCGCGGTCTCGGCGGCTCAGAACGTCGTCAAGTGCGTGCGCCGCTGCGGGCTCGAGGTCATGGACCTGGTGTTGCAGCCGCTGGCATCGAGTTACGCGGTGCTCACCGAAGATGAAAAGGAGCTTGGCGTGTGTCTGGTCGACATTGGCGGTGGTACCACCGACATTGCCGTATTCACACAAGGAGCGATTCGTCATACGGCGGTGCTGCCGGTCGCCGGCGATCAGATCACCAATGACATCGCGATGGCCTTGCGCACGCCGACATCGGAAGCCGAAGAGATCAAGATCCGCCATGGCGTGGCGATGCACGCCATGGCGGATCCGGAGGAGATGATTCAGGTGCCCGGGGTCGGAGACCGGCCGCCGCGCGCATTGTCGAGGCAGCGCCTGGCCGACGTGATCGAGCCCCGGGTCTCGGAGATGTTCGAGCTGGTTCAGGCCGAGCTGCGACGCAGCGGCTACGAGGAGTTGTTGTCGTCCGGCATCGTGCTCACCGGAGGGTCGTCGGTGATGCATGGCATGGTCGAGCTGGGCGAGGAAGTATTTCACATGCCTGTCAGGGTCGGTTCGCCCCAGTACGCGGGAAGTCTCGCCGACGTCGTGTGCCAGCCCTATTACGCCACAGCCATGGGCTTGGTGATCGAGGGGCAGGCGCAGCGGCGACGGGGCATCATCGCGCGCGAGACGCGAACCTTGCGGCAGGTTTTGGGACGTGTGAAAGCGTGGTTCGAACGCAATTTCTGAGGGCCGCGAGAAAGGTTGTATTTATTTGTTTGAGTGTCCGCGTAATCCCGCTATTTAGTTTAGACTCGCGTGAATTTAACTAAATGGCGGCTGGCGCGGAGGTTCTGAAGCAGGTTGTTTCATTGGAGGCATTTGACATGTTCGAGATCGTCGAGAAGGACCAGTCCGGCACCGTCATCAAGGTGGTGGGCGTCGGTGGTGCGGGCGGCAACGCCGTCGATCACATGATTCGTGAAGGGGTGCAGGGGGTCGATTTCATCGTCGCCAACACCGATGCGCAGGCGTTGCGCCGCAGTCTCGCGCCGCAGAAGGTACAGCTCGGTTCAACCGGGCTCGGCGCGGGGTCCAAGCCCGAGGCGGGCCGCGTGGCCGCGCAGGAGTCGCGCGACGCCATCGCCGCTGCGCTGGACGGAGCGCATATGTGCTTCATCACCGGCGGCATGGGCGGCGGCACGGGTACCGGGGCGGCTCCGGTCGTGGCCGAGATCGCCAAGGAGATGGGGATTTTGACGGTGGGCGTGGTGACCAAGCCGTTCGACTTCGAGAACCGTCTTCGCGTTGCCGAAAGCGGTGTCGAGGATCTGACCAGTCACGTCGATTCGCTGATCGTCGTGCTCAACGACAAGCTGCTGGAGGTGTTCGGCGATGATGCCGGTTTCGAGGACTGCTTCCGCTCCGCCGATAGCGTGCTCAAGAACGCGGTGGGCGGGATCGCCGAGATCATCAACGTGCCTGGCCTGGTCAACGTCGATTTCCAGGACGTGCGCACCGCCATGGGCGAGATGGGGCGTGCGATGATGGGCTCGGCCGAGGCTTCGGGAGTCGATCGCGCACGGATTGCCGCAGAGCAGGCCGCGGTGAGTCCGCTGCTGGAAGGCACCGAGCTGTCGGGTGCGCGCTGCGTGCTGATCAACATTACCGCCAGCCGTTCGCTGAAGATGTCCGAAGTGCGTGACGCCGTGCGCACCGTGCAGGCCTTTGCCGCCGAAGAGGCGTTCGTGAAGTACGGCACGGTGTTCGAGGAGTCGATGGAAGACCGCATTCGGGTCACCGTCGTGGCGACCGGCCTGGGCGCGCCTCGTGCCGCGCGCCAGTCGGTGATGCAGGTGGTGCAGGGGACTGGCACGTACGGTCCGGGTGTTGCCGAGCCGATGTCCAGCCCGGGTACCGAGGTGTTCCGCAGCCAGCGGCGCACCACCGCCGAGGCCATGAGTGCCAACGGCATGGGAACCTACGACATCCCGGCCTTTTTGCGCAAACAGGCGGATTGAGCGGTTTCCACGGCTTCTTGCAGCAAGGGCGACGTCATGCCAACGCCTCCGGCATGGCGTCGCCTCGCTCCTTCCTGTTCTGCCGCGTTGGCGGCAACGAGGACCCGGGTGTCCGTGGGTGACTACAGCGACGGCGAATGCAATGTGAGGCGCGCCGTGTCGGACCATGATAGCGCCGGACTACCGAAGCCATCGAAATCGACTCGGATCTTCGCATGCTAGAATGCAGGGCATCACGGGAACCGAGTACAATGATCAGGCAGCGAACTCTAAAGTCCATCGTCAAGGCGACCGGCGTCGGTCTGCATGGTGGCCGCAAGGTGCGCATGACGCTGCGCCCGGCCGCACCCGATACCGGCATCGTGTTCCATCGGGTGGATCTCGATCCAGTCGTCACGCTCCCCGCGGATCCGTATGCGGTCTGCGATACTCGCATGTGTTCGGGCCTTCAGGGAAATGGTGGCGTCAAGGTCGGCACAGTGGAGCATCTGATGTCGGCGCTGGCCGGCCTGGGTATCGACAATCTGCACGTCGATGTCGACGCTCCGGAGATTCCCATTCTGGACGGTAGCTCCGCGCCATTCGTATTCTTGTTGCGCTCGGCCGGCATCGAGGAGCAGAAGGCGCCCAAACGCTTTGTCCGGGTGCGCAAGACGGTGGAGGTTCGCGATGGCGACAAGTGGGTGCGTCTCGAGCCTTTCGACGGTTTCCGGCTGAACTTCTCGATCGTATTCAATCATCCAGCCATCGACAGTACGGCGACTTCGGTGACGGTCGATTTCGCCCGCAACTCGTATGAGCGAGATATCTCGCGTGCGCGTACCTTTGGTTTCATGCAGGACGTCGAGTTCATGCAAGCGAACGGTTTGGCGCTGGGTGGCAGTCTCGGCAACGCCATCGTGATGGATGAGTATCGTGTGCTCAATGCCGAGGGGTTGCGCTATGCTGACGAGTTCGTCAAGCACAAGGTGCTCGATGCGATTGGTGACCTTTATCTGTGCGGACGCCCGCTGCTCGCCGAATACTCGGCCCACAAGGCCGGGCATGCGATGAACAATCAGGTGCTGAGAGCCTTGCTCGAGGACGCTTCCGCCTGGGAAAGCGTGAGCTTCGAGGCGGACGACGGCGCTCCGGCCTCGGTGCGGCGCCAGCTCGCGCCGCTGGCGGCTTAGCGGGGGCAGGCAATGATCGTCGTTCGCCTGTTCGCACTGCTTGCGCTGATCGGTATCGGGGGCGCGCTGGTTGCGTGGTTTGTTACCGGAGATCCGCGTTACCGCCGGCTTGCCTGGCGTTTTTTCCAGGGCGGTGTCTTCCTGCTTCTACTGCTGTTCGGGATTTTTGCGGTCGAGCGCGTCTTCTGAAGGTGTGCTGGAGGTCGCGGATACGGTTTTCGCGCCCTCCAGAATCTCACTCCTGCTTGCGGCTGTGTTCGATCAGGCGTTGCAGGGCTTCGCGCAGTGGGTCGTGCTCGGGAAGGCTGTGCTTGAGGCTTTCGAGGCTTTCTTCGGCGACGCTGCTTAGCGCCCGCACTGGCGGTGGTCGGCGCTGGGGTGCATCCACCTGAATGCCGATCCGGACTTGTATCTTTCCGACAAGGTGTCCTGATTCACCAAGCTTTCTTGCCAGTGTGGGAAGCAACTGGCGCAGGCGTGCGGCGCCGGCGCCGTCCCGGGCGAGGAGCACGAGGGTGTCGCCCTTGAGGTTGGCGACCGAGCACTGGCCGCGGAGTGCGGGCGGAAGGGCGTGCTCGAGCGCACCCTGAATGCGCATCAGACGCTGCGCGTGATCCCGCAGTCGCCCCAGCGTGTCGCCGCTGCCCAGATAGTTTTTGAGTGTATTCGTCATTGTCGCGGGGGCCGATTGATCGTCGGCAGGTTTCGTCGCGGCCGTCCGACGTCGCCGGGTCATGCCGGACAGGGAGAGCCGCACGGGGCAAGCCGGATCCAGGCCTCCATGGTAACCCGGTTCCAGTCCGGGGCGGCGTCGAAGCCATCGTGGCTTCTCCTTCGATTTAGCTTGACCAACCACGGCTTGCGCCGCTGGACATGCTAGAATCCCCCATTTGCCGAATCGACCAACAAAATCCATGATCTCCGGCCTGCTCAAGAAAATCTTCGGTAGTCGCAATGACCGCCTGATCCGCCAGTACCAGCGTACCGTCATCAAGATCAATGCCCTGGAGCCCCAGATCTCGGCGCTTTCCGACGAGGCGCTGAAGGCCAGAACGGCGGAGTTCAAGCAGCGTCTGGCCAATGGGGAGTCCCTCGATGCCATCTTGCCCGAGGCTTTCGCCGTCGTGCGCGAAGCGGGCAAACGCGTGCATAACATGCGCCACTTTGATGTTCAGCTCATTGGTGGCATGGTGCTCCATGACGGCAAGATCGCTGAGATGCGCACCGGTGAGGGCAAGACGCTGGTCGCCACGCTGCCTGCCTACCTGAACGCGCTGGCGGGCAAGGGCGTGCATGTGATCACGGTCAATGACTACCTCGCCAGTCGCGATGCGGAGTGGATGGGGCGAATTTATGGCTTTCTGGGGCTGACCACGGGATGCAATCTTTCTCGCATGGCGCACGGCGAAAAGCAGGCCGCGTATGCTGCAGACATCACGTACGGTACCAACAACGAGTTCGGGTTCGACTATCTGCGCGACAACATGGTCTACTCGCTGACTGACCGGGTGCAGCGCCCCCTCAGTTTCGCGATCGTGGATGAGGTCGATTCGATCCTGATCGACGAGGCACGAACCCCGCTGATCATCTCGGGGCAGGCCGAGGATCACACCGAACTTTACGTCAAGCTCAACCAGATCGCACCGATGCTGCTCAAGCAGGAGGGTGAGGGCGATAATGTCACCACCCCGGGAGACTACACGGTTGACCTCAAGGCCCGTCAGGTGCTGCTGACCGAGCAGGGGCACGAGAATGCGGAGCAGATTCTCACGCGCTCGGGGTTGCTCAAGGAAGGAGCCAGTCTCTACGATCCCGGCAACATCCTGCTGGTGCATCACCTGTATGCCGCCCTGCGTGCTCATGCGCTGTACCACAAGGATCAACACTATGTGGTCCAGAACGGTGAAGTCGTCATTGTCGATGAGTTCACCGGCCGTCTGATGGCCGGTCGGCGGTGGTCCGACGGCCTGCATCAGGCGGTCGAAGCCAAGGAGGGTGTGCGCATCCAGGCCGAGAACCAGACTCTGGCCTCGATCACCTTCCAGAATTACTTCCGCATGTACGGCAAGCTCGCAGGTATGACCGGTACGGCCGACACCGAGGCCTTCGAGTTCCATTCCATCTATGGTCTCGAGACCGTCATCATCCCCACCAATCGCCCCATGGCGCGCAAGGACGAGAATGACAAGGTCTTTCGTACTGCGAAGGAAAAATGGGATGCGGTGGTCGAGGACGTGCGCGACTGCGTTGAACGCGGGCAGCCTGTGCTGGTCGGCACGACTTCCATCGAAGTCAATGAGTTCCTCTCCGGTCTGCTCAAGAAGCTGGGCGTGAAACACCAGTTGCTCAATGCCAAACAGCATGACAGCGAAGCACAGATCGTCGCCCAGGCGGGACGCCCGGGGGTGGTCACCATCGCCACCAACATGGCCGGACGTGGCACCGATATCGTGCTCGGTGGCAATATCGAACGCGAAGTCGATGCCGTCAGCAACGATGACAGCCTGTCAGACGCCGACAAGGCGTCGCGCATCGCGCAGATGCGCGACGAGTGGGAGGAAGTCCACAAGAAGGTGCTGTCCGCCGGTGGCCTGCACATCATCGGCACCGAGCGCCACGAGTCACGCCGAATCGACAATCAGTTGCGCGGCCGTGCCGGGCGCCAGGGCGATCCCGGGTCATCGCGCTTTTATCTCTCGCTCGAAGACCCATTGATGAAGATCTTCGCGGGCGATCGCCTCAACACCATCATGGTCAAGCTCAAGATGCCCGAAGGCGAGGCTATCGAGCATGGCATGGTGACGCGCTCGCTCGAGTCCGCTCAACGCAAGGTCGAGCAACGTAACTTCGACATTCGCAAACAGTTGCTCGAGTTCGACGACGTCTCGAACGACCAGCGCAAGGTGATTTACGAGCAGCGCAACGAGTTGCTGGCCAGCGAGGATATCTCGGAAACCATCACCGCGATGCGCGAGGGCGTCTTGCGTGACACCTTCCGCATCTACGTGCCGGAAGAGAGTGTCGAGGAGCAATGGGAGGTGGCGGCGCTGGAGCAGGCGCTGGCTGCGGAGTTCCAGATCAAGCTGCCGGTCGGTGAGTGGATCCGCTCCGAACCCAATCTCGATGATGACTCGATCTTGCAGCGCATCATCGATGCCGCCAATCAGGCCTATACTGAAAAGACGGCACGAGTTGATGGTGCGGCGTGGCATCAGTTCGAGCGCAATGTGATGCTGCAGAGCCTGGACAATCACTGGCGTGAGCATCTGGCCGCGCTGGACCACTTGCGACAGGGCATTCACCTGCGTGGTTACGCGCAGAAGAACCCCAAGCAGGAGTACAAGCGCGAGTCCTTCGAATTGTTCGAGGCCTTGCTCGATACGGTGCGCAAGGACGTCACCAAGCTGCTGATGACCGTGCAGATTCGAACCGAATCGCAACTGGAAGAGGCCGAGAGGCCACAGGAGGTCGAGAACGTCGCCTATCATCACTCCAGCTACGATGAAGCATTGGGTGGTGCGGGTGAAGGCGGTTCCGGCCCGCGACAACAGGTCAATGCGGTGCCCAAAGTCGGTCGCAACGACCCGTGCCCGTGCGGATCGGGCAAGAAGTACAAGCACTGTCACGGCAAACTGAGCTGATATTCCCGGCACGCGTGCCCGGCGTGCGATGGTGGTCGTGAAGTCCTGTTGGAGGAAGAGCGCTTGAATCCTGACGCTCCCAGGAGACGTGACGCGCAGGGCGAGAAGGAGCTCTTTCCGGAGCTCGAGATCGGCTTGCCGGACGGTGAGGCGCTTGTTCGCTCCTCTGCCCCTGACTGCGGATCGCGGCAACCGTCGAGTCCTGTTCCTCCGCGCAGTCCCGATGACTGGATCCGGCGGATCCGCGAGCAGGAGATGCCCGCGCTCGGTGCCACCGTCGCGCTGGTGCAATCGATCACGGAAGACGAGAACGCCTCGACCGCGGGGCTGGCGCAAGTCATCCTGCAGGATGCTTCGATGACCGCCAAGGTGCTGAAGCTTGCCAACAGCGCTTATTACAATCGCACGCGACAGCCGGTCAGCACGGTCAGCCGCGCCATCGTCCTGCTTGGTTTCGATGTCGTTGCCGAGATGGCGATCGGCATCCAGTTGGTTGATGCCCTGCTCTCCGGGGGGGGCAGGCGACGCGTGGTCGACGAGATGGCCTGTTGCTTTCATGCGGCCGTGCTTGCCCGCCTGATTGCCAACCTGCGCAGCGATACGCGGGCCGAAGAAGTGTTCATTGCTGGTTTGCTGTCTCGCGTTGGTGAGATGGCCTTCTGGACCTTCGGCGGCGAAGCGGCCGAACGGCTGGACGTGATGCTGGCAGCACCCGGAGTTGATCCCGAGAGAATGCAGCTCGTGGTTCCTGGATTTCGTCTGCGGCAGTTGTCGGTTGGGCTGGCCCGTGAGTGGAAGCTTGGTCCTCTGGTCAGCGCGAGTCTGGAACCCAACCCCCGGCCATCGCCGACCGAGCGCACGATTCTCATGGGGCGACGGCTTGCGGATGAAACGCGACAAGGCTGGGAGCGCCCGGCGGTAGAGGCGCTGATTACCGAGTTGGCCAGATTCGTGGGCGAGGAAGTTGATACGTTGACCGAAGCCCTTGCCGATGCAACCGAAGAGGCCGCCCGCATTGCGGTCTATTTCGGGGCCGGCGAGGCAGCGCTGAAGATTCCGCTGCAACGCCCGAGTGACCGGGATGCACCAGCTCTTCCCGCCGAGGAGGTCATCGAGGCCGATCCGATGCTGCAGCTTCGGATCCTGCGCGAGCTTTCGGGCATGATCGGCGGCGGCGCGCCCCTGAACGAAATCATGCATCTCGTGCTCGAAGGCATCCTGCGAGGCGTTGGTTTCGACCGGGTGCTGTTCGCACTGCTGACGCCCAACCGCCAACAACTCGTCGGCAAGGCGGGTCTGGGCGTCGGCATCGAGGGGTTGCGCCAGCACTACGTCTTCTCGCTGGCTCAAGACGATCCTGACGACCTGTTTTCCGGTTTCTTTCGGGATCCGTCAGCGCTGCGGATAATCGATGGCAAGGCGCCGCGCGGTTTGAGAGCCGAGCGCCTGCAAATGGTCAGTGACGCGAAGATCGTCTGCCTCGCGCCCATCGTCATCCGTGGTCAGGTCATCGGACTGTTCCATGCCGAAAGGCGTGGTGGCCAACGCGAATTGTCGGATGACGATTTCGAAGCCTTTCAGCTCTTCGTGCAACAGATCTCGCTTGCCGGGGCCGCCGTTGCCGCAGGCACGACGCGTAGCCGCTGACCGCGACGGCGGTCCACGGTATAGAATATTTGCCACGATTATCTTGGCTTACGGAGTGCTTTCATGCCCGTCAACTGGACCACCCCTTCCGCTGCTGACCTAAGACCGGTTCCTGGCGTTCATCTTGGCGTTGCCGAGGCCGGTATCCGCAAGGCCGGAAGGCGCGACCTTACCCTGATCGAACTGGACGAAGGCAGTCGCGTGGCGGGGGTCTTCACCCGCAACCGCTTCTGTGCGGCACCTGTGCAGGTCTGTCGTGATCATCTGCGCTGTCATCATGTGCGGGCGCTGGTCATCAACACCGGAGTGGCCAATGCAGGGACAGGGGATGCCGGCCTTGCAGCCGCCAACCAGACGTGCGAAGCGGTCGCGCGATTGCTCGAGATCGCCCCGCGCCAGGTGTTGCCGTTTTCGACCGGTGTGATTCTCGAGCCTTTGCCGGTCGAACGCATCATCGCCGGACTGCCCGCGGCGGCGGAGGCAATGCGCGCCGATGGCTGGCTCGACGCAGCGCATGCCATCATGACTACCGACACGGTGGCCAAGGCGGCTTCGCGCAGCGTCGAAATCGACGGCGTGCTCGTCACCCTGACCGGCATGAGCAAGGGCGCCGGCATGATCAAGCCGAACATGGCGACCATGCTCGGCTTCATCGCCACCGACGCACGCATCTCGCAGCAGCTGCTGGATCAGCTCGTCACCGAAGCTGCCGATCTGTCGTTCAACAGCATTACCGTAGATGGCGATACGTCGACCAACGACTCCTTCATTCTGATGGCGACCGGTCAGGCGGATCACCCCGAGATTCTCGATGCCAAGACCGCGTCCTACGGATTGCTGCGCGATGCAGTGGTTGGACTTGCGATCGAACTCGCGCAGGCCATCGTGCGTGATGGCGAAGGCGCGACCAAGTTCATCACCGTGCAGGTCGATGGTGGCCGCGATCGCGATGAATGCCGCAAGATTGCATACGCGATCGCGCATTCTCCACTGGTCAAGACGGCCTTCTTTGCCTCGGATCCGAATCTGGGGCGGATACTGGCCGCGATCGGCTATGCCGGGGTGGAGGATCTCGACGTGTCCACGCTCAAGGTGTATCTCGGCAGCGGCGAAGATTCGGTTCTCGTTGCCGAACGTGGTGGGCGCGCGGCCAGTTACAAGGAAGAAGACGGCGCGCGCATCATGGCGAATGCGGAAATCACTGTGCGCGTGGCGCTAACCCGCGGCGAGGAGACCGCCACGGTGTGGACCTGCGATTTTTCGTACGATTACGTCAGGATCAACGCCGATTACCGGAGCTGATCCGGCGCGGCATGCTCCGGCGGCTCCGCATTGCAGCGATATGTAGCCGGAGGGTGCCTCTCAATGCAGGACGCGTGGCATGGCCAGCGTGAAAGGTGGAATCGCTGCGTCGAACTCGGTGCCGTCTTCGGCCAGCATCCGGTAGCTGCCCTGCATCGTGCCGACGGGTGTCTTGAGCACTGAGCCGCTGGTATAGCGAAAACTCTCGCCCGGGGCGAGCAGCGGTTTTTCTCCGACTACGCCTTCACCACGTACTTCCTGCCGGCCTCCCATGCCATCGGTGATGATCCAGTGCCGGCTCAGCAACTGAGCGGCAACGGTGCCGATGTTGGTGATCGTGATGTGATACGCAAATACGTGGCGGTCGTCGTCCGGATCGGACTGCGAGGCGATGAACTCGGCGACCGCTTCGACGCGGATGTTATATCGGGTGCTGGTTTCGCTCATATCGATGGTTCGCTTTTTTGGTGGCGGCAGCCCGTGCCTGATCCAATGTGTATCGTCGGGTAGCCTGGTGAACGCTAAAATACCACTTTTTACCCGGAAGTTTTCCAATGTCCGTATCTCCGCTTACTGCATTGTCTCCGCTCGACGGTCGCTATCACGGCAAGGTTGCCGGCCTGCGAGATCACTTTTCCGAGCACGGCCTGATTCGCAACCGCGTGCGGGTGGAGGTCGAATGGCTCAAGGCGCTCGCCGCCGAACCCGGGTTGGCGGAGATCGCACCGTTTTCGGTGGCGACAGTGGCTGAGCTCGATGCGGTGGTGGAGGCCTTTGCGCCAACCGACAGCGAAGCGGTCAAAGCGATCGAGGCGACCACCAACCATGACGTCAAGGCGATGGAATACTGGCTCAAGGACCGCCTGGCGCACAACACCGAAGTGACCAAGGTGTCGGAGTTCATCCACTTTGCCTGCACCTCGGAGGACATCAACAACACCTCGCACGCGCTGATGCTGCGCGAAGGCCGCGATCGCGTTCTGCTGCCCGTGCTGGACGCCGTCATCGAGCGTTTTCGTGCGCTCGCTCATGATCTGGCCGCGCTGCCGATGCTGTCGCGTACCCATGGTCAACCGGCCAGCCCGACGACGCTGGGCAAGGAGATGGCGAACATCGCGGCGCGCCTGCTGCGGGCGCGCAAGCGGATTGCGGATGTCGCCCTGACCGCCAAGTTCAATGGTGCGGTGGGCAACTACAACGCGCATCTTTCGGCCTGGCCGGATTTTGACTGGGAGGCCTTCAACCGCCGTTTCATCGAATCGCTGGGGCTGGAGTTCAACCCCTACACGATCCAGATCGAGCCGCACGATGCGATGGCCGAACTGTTCGACGCGATCGCGCGTACCAACACCATCCTCGTCGACGCCAGCCGGGACATCTGGATGTACATCTCGCTGGGTTACTTCAAGCAGAAGTTGAAGGCCGGCGAAATCGGCTCGTCAACCATGCCGCACAAGGTCAATCCGATCGATTTCGAGAATGCCGAAGGCAATTTCGGCATCGCCAATGGTGTGCTTCGCCATTTCTCCGAGAAGTTGCCGGTTTCGCGGATGCAGCGTGACCTGACTGACTCCACCGTGTTGCGCAACATGGGGGTTGGATTCGGCCATAGCGTGCTTGGGTTGGACGCGTGCCTGCGCGGGTTGGGCAAGCTCGAGGCCGATCCGCAACGCCTGGCTGCCGATCTCGACAACGCATGGGAGGTGCTGGCCGAACCGGTACAGACGGTGATGCGTCGTTTCGGCATCGAGAATCCATATGAGCAACTCAAGGAAATGACGCGAGGCAAGGCTATCACCCGCGAGGCGCTGCAGGCCTTCATTCAGACCCTGGCGATTCCCGAGACCGAACGGGCGCGGCTCATGGCGATGACGCCAGCGAGCTATGTCGGCAAGGCCGAGGAACTCGCGCGTCGAATCTGAAACCAAGAATTTTGAAAGGAAGCAGCATGGCATTTGCCGACAATCTCAAGCAGTTGCCCAAAGTGTCGCATCTGCAAGCGATCGAGCTGATGGGTGCGGATGACGTGATCGTGGCCCGTATCGAGAACAAGGCCGGTCAGGCAGGCTCGCTGGCGGTATACAACCACCTCGCACAAGTCCATGGTGCGATCACCCCGGATGCGGCGCGCAAGGGGCTGGAGTTGTATGCCGAGCATGCCGAAGACGCGCGGGCGAACCCGGGCAAACACCCCAACATCGATCGCCTGTTCGGCCTCGTGGAGCGGGACGAGACCCTGCGGATCAAGCAGGTGTTCGCGCTGTGAACGCGGCTCGGCGTTCCCCTCACGTCTTGGGGGAAAGTGGACTGGACCGATAGGGCATTCCCGATCTGGTCCTGAACAACGTAAAAAGCGGGCACCCGGCCCGCTTTTCCTTTTGAGGTGGCCAAGCGCACCAGCGCACAGCCCGTCGAAGACTGCGGACAAGCGTCCGCAGTCTTCGACGCTGCGGTGCTTACACCACCGCCTCTTCCTTTTCCTTCTTCGGCTTGATGAACTGCTCGCGCGAGACGCCAAGCCACATCACCACCGGGCTCGACACCAGCATCGACGAGTACATGCCGAAGACGATGCTGATCGCCAGCGCGAGCGAGAAGTAGTGCAGGGTCTCGCCACCGAAGATGAGCATCGTGAACACCACCATCAAGGTCGTCGTGTGGGTGATGACGGTACGCGAGATCACCCGGGTGATCGAGTGATTGATGACCTCGGGCGTCGTCATGCCACGCTTCTTCTTGAAGGTTTCGCGGATGCGGTCGAAGATGATCACGGTTTCGTTCACGGAGTAGCCCAGTGCGGCGAGCACGGCGGCCAGTACGGCCAGAGAGAAGTCCCACTGGAACAGGGCGAAGAAACCGAGAATCACCACCATGTCGTGAACAATGGCAATGATCGCGGCCACCGCGAAGCGCCATTCGAAGCGCAGCGCAAGATAGATCACGATGCCGATCAGTACGAACAGCAGGGCCATCGCGCCGTCGGCGGCGAGTTCGTCACCGATCTGGGGGCCAACGAATTCGACGCGTCGCAGTTCGGGATCCGGACCATCGACGGCCTGCAGGGTCTGCAGCACGTTGTCGGAGACGTTGGAGGTGTCCTCGCCCTCGCGCGTCGGCAGGCGCACCAGCACGTCGCGGGCGCTGCCGAAGTGCTGGACCTGGGCGTCGCCATAGCCCTCGCGTGCGAGCGCCTGGCGGATGGGCTCGACCTGTACGGCCTGCGGGTAGTGCACCTCGATCAGTGTTCCGCCGGTGAATTCGACCGACAGATTCAGGCCCCGCATGATCAGAAAGAAGATCGCGAGCAAGACCAGCGTGACCGACAGGATGTTGAACTTCAGCGCATGGCGCATGAAGGGAATGTCTTTCTGGATTCGGAAAAATTCCATTTTGGGTCGTTCCTTTGCGGTCGGTTGCGATCAGCCGATGCGGATGCCGGCGAGTTTGCGCTGGCGACCGTAGAGCAGGTTCACGAGCATGCGCGACACGAGTATTGCACTGAAGACGGAAGTGAGGATGCCGAGACACAGCACCACCGCGAAGCCACGCACTGGCCCGGAACCGAACACGAGCAGCGCGATGCCAGCGATGAAGGTGGTCACGTTGGCGTCAAGAATGGTGTCGAAGGCGCGGTCGTAGCCGGCGTTGATCGCCGCCTGGGGGGATGAGCCATTCTTCAGTTCCTCCCGAATCCGTTCGTTGATCAGCACGTTGGCGTCGATCGCCATCCCTAGCGTCAGCGCAATCGCCGCAATACCGGGCAGGGTCAGCGTGGCCTGCAGCAGCGACAGCAGCGCGATCAGCAGCATCAGGTTGGCCGTCAGCGCCAGCACCGAAACCACGCCCACGGCAGAGTAATAGACGGCGATGAAGACGGCAATGGCGACCATCCCCCACATCACGGAGTTGAAGCCTCGGGCGATGTTCTCGGCGCCCAGGCTGGGGCCGACGGTGCGCTCCTCGATGATCTCCATCGGCGCGGCGAGGCTGCCTGCGCGCAGCAGCAGTGCGACCTGATGTGCTTCGGTGGTGGTCATGCGACCGGAGATCTGCACCCGGCCGCCACCGATCTCGGTGCGGATCACCGGCGCGGTAACGACTTCGCCGCGGCCACGCTCGATCAGCAGGATGGCCATGCGCTTGCCGACGTTTTCGCGGGTGACGTCGCGGAAGATGCGGGCGCCAGCCGAGTCCAGCGTGAGGTGTACCGCCGGCTCGTTGGTCTGGCCATCGAAGCCGGGCTGGGCGTCCACCAGGCGGTCGCCGGTGAGCACCACTTCATTGCGCACCAGCAGGGGGCTACCGCCGCGCTCGACATAGAGTTCGGTGCCGAAAGGTACCTGGCCGGCGAGGGCGTCGTCCAGGGCCCCGGGGGAATCGTCGACCATGCGGATCTCTAGGGTCGCGGTGCGCCCCAGGATATCCTTGGCGCGAGCGACATCCTGCACCCCAGGCAACTGGACGACGATGCGGTCGGCACCTTGCTGCTGGATGATGGGCTCGGCGACACCCAGCTCATTGATCCGGTTGCGCAGGGTCGTGATGTTCTGGGTGATCGCGAACTCGCGAATGGTTTGTGCCGCCTGTGGCGTGAGGGTCGCGATCAGTTTGAGGTCGTCGGGACCGTCGTCGCGTTCGCTGAGCTGCAGGTCGCTGGTGTTGTTCAGGATCGCGGTGCGTGCCGCATTGCGTTGTTCGGTGTCGCGAAAACGCATCACCACGGCGTTGCCTTCACGGACCACGCCGGCATGACGCACGCGACGGTCGCGCATCAGGGTGCGCAGATCCCCCGCGGTCGATTCAACGCGGTTGGTGATCGCTCCCGGCATGTCCACTTCGAGCAGGAAATGGACTCCGCCCCGCAGATCGAGACCGAGATACATTGGCAGTGCATTGATGGCGGTCAGCCAGGTGGGGGTGGCTGGCAACAGGTTGAGCGCGACGACATAGGAGGGATCGGCGGGATCGGGGTTGAGCTGGCTTTCGATCAGGTCACGGGCACGAATCTGCTCCTCGGTGTCGTCGAAGCGGAAACGGATGCTGTTCTCGTCGGAGAATACGCCGGTGTGGTCGATGCCGGCTTCGCGCAGAACCTGGGTTACCGGGTTGATCAGCGCATCTTCGAGGGTGACGGTGGCCTTTCCGCTCGAGATCTGCACGGCCGGGACTTCACCGTAGAAATTCGGGATCGTATAGACCACCCCGAAGAGCAGTATCAGTCCGATGAGGATGTTCTTCCAGAGTGGGAAACGGTTCATGGTGTGAAAAATGGGCTCATGGTGTGGCGGAAGGACGGACGCGGATGGCGGCGGTCAATGGCAATGGCCCGGGCGTGTCCGCGACTCGGACGCTCGGGCCATTGGTCAGGCTAAAGCGCGCAGGCAGGGGCGCAAGGGTTTCCACCCGGCGGCTGCGTGTGCGGATTGGTCCTCAGAGTTCCTTCAGGGTTCCCTTGGGCAGTACCGTGGCCACGGACGGGCGCTGCACGACGATATTGACCTTGTCAGCCACTTCGAGGTGAACGAAGTTGTCACCAACATCGGTGATGCGTCCGGCGACGCCCCCCTGGGTGACGACCTCGTCGCCTTTGGCCAGGGCCGCGACCATGGCCTTGTGTTCCTTGGCCCGCTTCATCTGCGGCCGGATCATCAGGAACCACAGGATGACGAACATCAGGATGAGCGGAAGCAGCCCCATCAGGCCACCCGACGGATCGCCTCCGGCGGCCTGGGCATAAGCGTTGGAAATGAACACGTTGCGTCTCCGAACGAGATTGATAAACCGATGATTATAGCAGCTGAGTGAAACGGCGTCGGACGCCGCTCGGTGACGTTTGGCGTGTCATGGTGTTGGCGCCTCCGCTGTGCCGATGGCGCGATCGTCAGCGAAGCGCTGGCGGAAGGCGTCGAAACGCCCGTTCGCGATTGCCTCGCGGATTTCGCCGGTGAGCGTCTGGTAATAGCGCAGGTTGTGGATGGTGTTGAGCATGCTGCCGAGGATTTCGTTGGTGCGGTGCAGGTGATGCAGGTAGGCACGGGTGAAGTTGCGGCAGGTATAGCAGTCGCAGGAGGGGTCGAGGGGGCGGGTGTCCTGCTTGTGGATCGCGTTCTTGATCTTGAGGTCGCCGTAGCGGGTGAACAGCCATCCGTTGCGCGCGTTGCGAGTCGGCATCACGCAGTCGAACATGTCGACGCCCGCCGCGACGCCGGCGACGATGTCCTCGGGTGTGCCCACGCCCATCAGGTAGCGCGGCTTTTCCGCCGGCAGGCGCGGCGTGGTGTGGGCCAGGATGCGCGCCATGTCTTCCTTGGGTTCGCCGACCGAGAGGCCGCCGATGGCGAAACCCGGAAAGCCGATTTCATCCAGGCCCGCCAGCGATTCTTCGCGCAGGTCCTCGAACATGCCGCCCTGCACGATGGCGAACAGCGCGTTCGGGTTTTCGAGGTGGTCGAAGGCCTCGCGTGAGCGTTTCGCCCAGCGCAGGGACAGACGCATCGACTCCGCCGCCTGCTGGTGCGTCGCAGGATGCGGGGTACATTCATCGAAGATCATCACGATGTCCGAGTTGAGCACGGTCTGGATGCGCATCGACTCCTCTGGTGTCAGGAAGAGTTTCGCGCCGTCGATCGGTGACGAAAACTTGACGCCTTCTTCGCTGATCTTGCGCAGGGCGCCAAGGCTGAATACCTGAAATCCGCCGGAATCGGTCAGGATTGGCTTGTCCCAGGCCATGAAATGGTGCAGGCCGTCGTGCGCTGCGATGACGTCCAGGCCGGGGCGCAGCCACAGGTGAAAGGTATTGCCGAGGCAGATCTGCGCGCCGATGTCATCGAGCGCGGCGGGGGTCATCGCCTTGACCGTGCCATAGGTGCCGACCGGCATGAAGACGGGCGTTTCGACGACGCCGTGGGCCAGCGTCAGGCGGCCGCGACGCGACGCGCCGTCGGTGTTCAGGAGTTCGAAGTGCATCGTGGGGCTGTCCGTTGGTCTGATCTTGCTTGTGTTGTCCAGTGATTGAGCGAGTCGGCGCCCGGCGTCCGGTTGGGTAGCGCGCTACGCTGCATGGGCATCCGCGCGCCGCGCGATGAACATCGCGTCGCCGTAGCTGAAGAAGCGGTATTCTTCGCGCACCGCGTGGGCGTAGGCGTTGCGGATGGGCTGCATGCCGGCGAAGGCCGAGACGAGCATCATCAGTGTGGACTTCGGCAGGTGAAAGTTGGTGATCATGGCGTCGACCACCTGAAAGCGGAAGCCGGGGAGGATGAATAGTTCGGTTTCGCCGGAGCCGGCTTCCAGGGTGCCTTCCTGGGCCGCGCCCTCCAGTGCGCGCAGGCTGGTGGTGCCGACGGCAATCACGCGCCCTCCGGCACGACGAGTCTCGGCGATGGCGGCGACCGTCTCTTCGGGGAGGACGTAGCGTTCGCGATGCATGCGATGCTCGCCCAGATCGTCCACCCGCACTGGCTGGAATGTGCCGGCGCCGACGTGTAGCGTCAGCCAGGCGCAGCGTACCCCGTGTTTGCGCAGACGTTCGAGCAAGGCCTCGTCGAAATGGAGGCCGGCGGTCGGTGCGGCCACCGAGCCCGGTTCGCGCGCGTAGACGGTCTGATAGCGGGCCTCGTCGGCATCTCCGGCGCTCCTGCGGATATAGGGCGGCAGCGGGAGCCGTCCGTATTGTTCGAGCCGTTGCAACAAGTCCTCGTCATCCGGAAAGCGCAGGTGAAAGAACTCGCCTACACGACCGAGCACGGTGACGTCGAACGCATCCGCCAGACGCAGGCGCGTGCCGGTGCGCGGAGATTTGCTGGCACGCACCTGGGCCAAGGCTTCGTGGGCGCCGATCGGGCGTTCGATCAGGACTTCGACCTGGCCACCGCTGTCCTTGACGCCATGCAGGCGCGCGTGAATCACGCGGGTGTCGTTGAACACCAGCAGGTCATTCGGATGGAGTAGTTCGGGCAGGTCGCCGAAGCTGCGATCCTGCAGGGTGTCTCCGTCCAGCACGAGCAGGCGGCTGGCGCTGCGGTCGGGAAGCGGAGTCTGGGCAATCCGCTCAGGGGGCAGGAAATAATCGAAATCGTCGAGTTTTAGTGACATGAGTCTTGCTGCACGCAATGGTCTTATGGATAATACGGCGCTTGCCAGCCGGGATGGCGGAATCGGTAGACGCAGCGGACTCAAAATCCGCCGGTGGTGACACTGTGAGGGTTCGAGTCCCTCTCCCGGCACCAAGGTCCTTCTCGGATCGTTCGGTCCATTCAGCCCTGTACGTCGAAACCCGCATCCGCGCGCTTTCAAGCACGATCGCCCGAGGGCCGTGATCATAGCATTTCCTCGGCGCTCCGCCCGTAAGTCGGAATGATGCCGCTGGCCCCCGGATTCTGCTCTCACGGGCGCCCAGTGTCGCTCCCCGGGGCTCACGGTTGCGCGGCTTCCGAGGCTGCCGTCACCGCGGCCGTGCCCGGATGGGTTGATCGCTTGTCTACACAGATTGCATAGTACGTCTCTCGTACCTCGCCAGCGATACCCAGCTTGCGCACCCCGTATTGCGCCTGGATCTCCGCGGCAATCCGCTCGGGGGCGGGGAAAACGCCGGCTCCCGCCTGGCCAAAAGACTTCATCAGCGCGCTGTCGTCGAATTCGCCGACGATGCGTGGGGTCACGCGCATGCGTTCCATCCAGTGGGCGAGCGGGCGGCGCACCGCCGCGTCCGGTCCCGGCAGCAGCAGCGGCGCGTGATGCAGACAGTCGGGAAACGGGCTGTTGCCGAGTCGGTCCGCGAGCGGTGGCGCAGCGTACAGCGCGACCGCGGAGTCTGCGAGTTGGTGGCTGAAACCGCGCACGTCCATGTGCGCGGGCATGGGACTGTCGGCCAGCACGAGGTCGAGCTTGTGGATCGCCAACTCGCCGAGCAGGCGTTCGAGTTTGTCTTCGCGGCACACCAGGCGCAACGGTTCGGTTTGCGCCAGCGCGGGCTCGAGCAGACGCCAGGCGATGGTTTTCGGCAGGACGTCCGAGACCCCCACGCGAAACCGGATTACCCGCCCGGTTGCACGATTGGCGATCGCTTCCTCGAGTTCGCTGCCGGTTCGAAAAATCTCTTCGGCGTAGGACAGCACGACTTGTCCGGTTTCGGTCAGGGCGAGGCGTCGTCCCTGGCGGCGGAACAGGGTCACGCCGAGGCTGGCCTCGAGTGCCGCGACCTGACCACTCAAGGTTTGGGGGGCGAGCCCCGATCGTTCACTGGCGCGAACGATGCCGCCGGCCCGGGCGACGTTCCAGAAATGATGAAGCTGCTTGTAGTTGAGCATCGTTTTGTTCGAAAAAAGCGGATAAAGATTTCGTTGAACTCGTATATTATCGAACAGTCTTAGCCTTAGCATTCCGTCTGGCTGGTGGAAAGTCTCCACCTTTACCGGGCAAGATGAAATCTTTAAGTCATATTCGGGGCGAGTCTGCCGGGCTATCGTAGTCCGGGCTCCCACGTTGAACCCAGGAGGAAGCGATTCCATGGAAAACCGTACGCTGACCATGAACCGCACCGAAGCCTCGGTGCTGTCCACCAACAAGGTCATCCGCAACACCTACATTCTGCTGTCGCTGACGCTGGCCTTCTCGGCCGTGGTGGCGGGCATCTCGATGGCCCTCGGCCTGCCGCATCCGGGTCTGATCCTGACCCTGGTGGGCTTTTTCGGCTTGCTGTTCCTCACCTCCAAGCTGCGTAACAGTACCGGCGGCCTGTTCGCCGTGTTCGCGCTGACCGGTTTCATGGGCTATACGCTTGGTCCGATTCTGTCGATGTATTTGTCCCTGCCCAACGGCCACACCATCGTGATGCAGGCGATGGGCGGCACGGCGGCGATCTTCCTCGGGTTGTCCGGGTATGCGCTGACCACCCGCAAGGATTTCTCCTTCATGGGTGGTTTCCTTATGGTTGGCATCATCGTCGCCTTCCTGGCGGGTCTGGCAGCCATTTTCTTCTCCATGCCGGGGCTATCGCTGGCGGTGTCCGCGATGTTCGTGCTGCTGATGTCGGGTCTCATCCTGTACGAGACCAGCAACATCATTCACGGCGGTGAAACCAACTACATCATGGCGACGGTGACGTTGTACGTGTCCATTTACAACCTCTTCACCAGCCTGCTGCACCTGCTCGGCGTGTTCAACAGCGACTGAGCGGGCATGCGTGCGCCACCGCGCGTGTGGTGCACATGGCTTCGATAACGGGCGCCCTGGGCGCCCGTTGCTTGTCCACTCCGCCATTTCGATGAAGCTGATCCGTCCGGAAATCGCGTCACGGGTATAGAATGGCGGACTTTGATTCGGGGAAAGGGTAGATGAAGACCACGTTTCTGGACTTCGAGCAACCGATCGCCGACCTCGTCGCGAAGATCGAGCAGTTGCGCTTCGTACAGGACGATCCGGCGGTGGATTTGTCCGGTGAGATTGCCCGGCTCGAAAAGAAATGCCAGTCGCTGACGCGCGATCTGTACGCGAAGCTCACGCCCTGGCAGATCGCGCAGGTGGCGCGCCATCCACAACGGCCGTACACGCTGGACTACGCGCGTCATGTGTTCACTGATTTCCAGGAACTGCATGGGGATCGCGCCTACGCGGACGACAAGGCCATCGTTGGGGGCCTGGCGCGCTTCAATGGGCAGAGTTGCGTGGTGATCGGGCATCAAAAGGGGCGCGATACGAAGGAGAAGATCCACCGCAATTTCGGCATGCCGCGCCCGGAAGGCTATCGCAAGGCGCTGCGCCTGATGCGCACGGCCGAGAAGTTCGGCTTGCCGGTGTTCACTTTCGTCGATACCCCGGGCGCGTATCCCGGTATCGGCGCAGAGGAGCGCGGTCAGTCCGAGGCGATCGGCCACAACATATACGTGATGGCCGAACTCAAGGTGCCGATCATTGCCACGGTGATCGGTGAAGGCGGGTCTGGCGGCGCACTGGCCATCGCGGTCGGGGACCAGGTGCTGATGCTGCAGTATGCGACCTATTCCGTGATCTCGCCCGAGGGGTGCGCATCGATTCTCTGGAAGAGTGCCGAGAAAGCGGCGGTGGCGGCCGAGGCGATGGGTATTACCGCGGATCGCCTGAAGGCGCTGGGTCTGGTGGACAAGGTCGTCGCGGAGCCGGTGGGCGGGGCGCACCGGGATCATCGTGAGATGGCGGTCACGCTCAAGCGTGCGCTGCAGGAGGCGCTGCGACAGGTTGCCGATCTCTCCCCCGCCGAACTGGTTGACAAACGTTTCGAGCGGTTGATGGAATATGGCCGCTTCAAGGATCAGGAAGCGGCCTGAGACCGGGCTCGATGTCGTCGTAGACGACGTGCTGACCGCTGCCGGTGTTGGTGGCGGCGATGTACTTTGCGTCGCTCTCAGCGGTGGCATTGATTCCGTGGTCCTGCTCGACGTGTTGCACGGCCTGCGTTCGCATCGACGCCTGCGGCTCGTCGCTGCACACGTCCATCATGGGCTCAGCCCCAATGCCGATTCATGGCGCGATTTTTGCGCCGGCTTGTGCGCGCGCCTCGATGTTCCTTTGCGCTGTCTGATGGTTCAGGTTGATCGGGCACATCCGCAAGGTATCGAGGCTGCCGCGCGCGAAGCGCGTTATGCCGCGCTGCGGAGCGTGGGGGCGGATTGGCTGATGCTGGGTCACCATCAGGACGACCAGGCCGAGACCGTGTTGTTTCGGTTGTTGCGGGGAACCGGGGTGCGCGGCGCGGCTGGCATGAGAGTCCTCGGCGATGGTCCCGGGGAGGGGGGCGCCCGGGTGATGCGACCCTTGCTCGGCGTACGTCGTGACCGCATTCGCGCGCATGCGGAGGCGCGGGCCCTCGCCTGGGTGGACGACGAAAGTAACGCGGATACACGTTTCAGCCGCAACCGCATTCGGTGCGAGTTGCTGCCGGTGCTGGAGAACGCCTTCCCCGCGGGTGTGCCGATGCTGGCGCGCGCCGCCGATCATTTTCGGGAGGCCGAAGGTTTGCTTCAGGCGCTTGCTCGCATCGATTCCGGGCGGTGCGCGGTCTCCCCGGCCACGGAGTGCGCGGTGTGGCATTCCACGGCGCTGGCCACCCTTGACGACGCGCGGCTGTGCAACCTGTTGCGTGACGCGATGCGCGCCATGGGTGCCGAGGTGTCCGCACGAACCCGACTGACCGAGGCGCTGCGTCAGTGGCGAGCGGGTTCGGGGCGCCCCTTGCGCGTGTCGCTGGGGAGCGTCTCGCTATGCGAATATCGTGGTCGAACCTGGCTCGAACAGAACGTGTGCGAGACCTCTGCGCCGGTCCGCTGGCGCGGCGAGGAGGTGCTGCGCTGGGGGGGCACCGCGGTGCGCTTTGCGATCCACAAGGGTGAGGGCCTGGCGTGTGCAAGGCTGGATGGTGCGGTGGTCGAGTTGTCCGCGCGCTGGCCGGGGTTGGTGATGCGTGTTCGTCCTGGTGGGCCGCACCGGACCTTCAAGAATTTGTGCCAGGAAGCGGGGGTTCCGGCCTGGATGCGATCGGGGTTGCCCGTGTTGCGTGTCGAGGGTGAGGCGGTCTGGGTGGGAGGTATTGGTACTTCGGCGGAGTACCAGTGCGCGCCCGGAGACGAAGGGATCGTGGTTTCCTGGCCGGCGTGACCCGAGCCAGCAATCATCGGTGGTGTGATGCCCCCACTGCGCGCCTATTCGCCCCCGTCCTTTAACAGCTGTGCCAGTTCTACCGCCGAGCGCACCTCCATCTTCTCGAAAACGCGGGAACGGTGAGCTTCGACGGTGCGCATCGAAATGCCGAGCTCGTCGGCGATCACCTTGTTGTACTTGCCTTCGAGGATCTGCTCCATCACCTCGCGCTCACGGGCGGTGAGCAGGCTCAGGCGTTCGCGCACGGTTGCGCGCACGGCGTCGGTCTCGCAACGTTCGGTGTCGCGTTCCAGTGCCTTGTGGACCACGGCCACCAGGTCGCTGTCGTTGAATGGTTTTTCGATGAAGTCGAAGGCGCCGTTCTTCAGCGCCGAAACCGCCATCGGTACGTCGCCGTGGCCGGTAATGAAAATCACCGGAAGGCGGTTCTGGCGCGCGCGCAGGGCATCGAAGCATTCAAGGCCGCTCATGCCCCCCATGCGAATGTCGAGTACGACGCAGCCGCGCCAGTCGGGCGACCAGGCCTCCAGGAAAGCCTCCGCCGAAGCCCAGGTTTCGCACGTCACGCCGCGGGTCTTGAGCAGCCACTGCAAGGCATCGCGAATCGCTTCGTCGTCGTCGATGATGTGCGTACGTGCGTCGGTCATGAAGGCTCCTGATCCACCGGCAAGGACAGAGTGAAGATGGTACCGCTGTCCGGGTCGGTTTCGAAACCCAGTCGTCCGCGGTGCAGCTCGGCGATCGAACGACAGATGTTGAGGCCCATTCCCATGCCTTCGGACTTGGTCGAGAAGAAGGGTTCGAACAGGCGGCGGGCAATCTCCGGCGGCATGCCCGGCCCCTGGTCGCTCACGCGGACGACGACGTGCCCTCCTTCTTCGCGTGTTTCCAGTGCGATCAGGCGGCGTTCGCGTGGGTTGTCCGCCATTGCGTCCATGCCGTTGCGAACCAGGTTGACCAGGACCTGCTCGATCATCACCGGGTCCGCGGCGACCTCGGGCAGGCGTTCGGCCAGCTCGGTGCGCACATGCATGCGGCGCTTGCGGATGTCGGCCTCGAGCAGGCCGACCGCGTCGCGAATGACGCCGTTGATGTCGAGCGGCTCACGCTTGGGTTCCGAACGGCGCACGAAGTCGTGCACGCGGCGGATAATCTCGCCTGCCCGTCGCGCCTGGCGACCGATCTTCTCATGGATCTCGACCAGCTCATGAACGTCGGTGATGCCGTCGCTCAGGCGGTTCAGGCAGCCATTGTTGTAGCTCGTGATGGCCGCCAGTGGTTGGTTGAGTTCGTGCGCCAGGGTGGAGGCCATTTCGCCCATCGTGATCAGGCGTGAGGTGGCCTGCAGGCGTTCATCCTGCTGACGCGCCAGTTCGCGCGCGCGCTTTTGCTCGGTGATGTCGAGCATCGAGCCCATCCAGCCAGTGTGTCGTCCCTCGGCGTCGATCAACGGCGCCTCATAGATCATGGTGTCGATGCGCTGGCCGTCCTTGCGACGCAGCTGCAGTTCCACCCCTTCCGGAGGGGGGTTGCCGGAGAGGATCTGGTCGTGGACTTCAAGGGTGCGGTCGATATGCTCGGGATCCCAGTAAGGCATGGGAGGCAGACGGTCGATCAGTTCGTCGGCGCTGAAACCGACCATGCGGCAAAAAGCCGGATTCACGTATGTGATGCGTCCCTGCAGATCACGTGCGCGCAGGCCCGTCAGCAGCGAATCCTCCATCGCCTTGCGAAACAGGGTTTCGCCCCGCAGCGCCTGCTCGGCCGCCTGCCGCCGCGCAAGCTGCAGGCGCAGCTGCCAGATGCTCAGCAGGATGATGCCGCCCAGCAGCACGATGGAGGCCACCACCAGCAGTGGTATCCAGCGTACTTCGCCTTTGTACGCTGTGATGCGCAGCATCAAGCCGTGTCCCGGTGGGTCGAAGCCCATGGTGTAGCTGAGGGTGTCCGAGAGGGGGGCAACCCGCGACTTTGATGCGATCTCGCGACCGTTAGGGTCCAGCACGCTGACACGGTAGCGCTCCGAAAACCACCAGGGCAGCTCGCGCACGATGAGTGCCTGCAATGAATAGACGCCCACGACAGCGCCGGTCACGCCGCTGTCGGTGAAGATCGGCACGTGTACCTCGAAGTGATGTCCGCCACCCACTACCTCGTAGGCCGGACCGTAAACCGGTCTGCCCAGGCCGCGTGCCAGGCTGAAGACCGAGCTCGACGGCACGGCGCCGCGGGATTCGCCGATGAGGTGGTCCTCGCTCAGCGGCGGCAGTGCACCGAGCACGTCGCCATCGGCGTTGAGCCAGATGATGCGCGCCAACCCACTTTCTGCGCGCAGCAATTGGCGCAGGCGGGCGTCGGTCTGCCGGGAGATGCGGTCTGCACCGAGTTCGGCGCCAAGTTGGCCGAGTTGCGCCGCATTGCGATCGAGATGGAACTGCAGGTTCTGCTCCATCCACAACACATCGCTGATCAGTGTGCTGTGTTGGGATTCCTGGTCGTGCGTGCGGGTCAACCAGACGAGAACCGCCATCAGCGCAAGAAACAGTGCAATCGCGCCGTACGCGAGAAGGGCTTGCCAGCCGGGTGTGCCACGCAGAGGCGATGGCGGGATGGACTGCTCCGGGGATGGTCGTTTGCGGTGCATGGATGAAAAACTGTGCGGTTGCGGACGCGCGTGCGTGGTGGCGACGGATCAGGGGCGGCACAAAAAACGCCGCGAGGCTCGCTCATCGCTCGAACGCAGGTCACAATATGCGGGTCTGAAAGACCGCCCCGTGGCGTAACCGAGCCTTCCGGAAAATGCTTGGGGTGTCGCGGCAGGCTGGAAATGGAGCGACCGATGAAGTATCGCATGTTGTTGCTGATGGTGGTGTGTTTCGCGGCGATGCCGTCAGTCGCCGTCGCGGACCCGATCCTGATCCGGTTCAGTCACGTCGTTGCCCCCGATACCCCCAAGGGCAAGGCTGCGGAATACTTTGCGCGGCGCGCCGAGGCCCTCACCGGGGGGCGTGTGCGCGTCGAAGTCCATCCGAACAGCAGCCTTTACAAGGATCGCGAGGAGATGGAGGCCCTGCAACTCGGAGCGGTGCAGATGCTGGCGCCGTCGCTTGCCAAGTTCAGCGTGCTCGGCGTATCCGAGTTCGAGGTATTCGATCTGCCGTTCATCTTCGATGACGAGGATGCGCTGGCGAAGGTCACCAATGGCCCCATCGGCCGGCGCCTGCTCGATTCGCTCGAATCGCGGGGTATCAAGGGGCTCGCATACTGGGACAATGGCTTCAAGTCGTTTTCGGCAAACCGGCCTCTGCGCCGGCCCGAGGACTTGCGCGGGTTGCGCATGCGCATCCAGGCCTCCAAGGTGCTCGAGGCGCAGATGCAGGCGCTGGGCGCGATTCCGTTGATGATGGCTTTCTCGGACGTGCACGAGGCATTGCGCATCGGCGTGGTGGATGGAACCGAGAACCCGCATTCGAATCTCTACACCCAGCGCATGCACGAGGCCCAGTCGTACCTGACCGTCACCGACCACGGCTATCTCGGCTATGCGGTGATCACCAGCACGCGCTTCTGGGACGGGCTGCCTCGCGCGGTGCGCCGCCAGCTGACGCAGGCGATGCGGGAAGCAAGCGAATACGCCAACCGGATCGCGCGCGAGGAGAACGCGCGCGCGATCGAGGCCGTTCGCGCCGAGGGGGGGACTGAGATCATCGAACTCGATGAAGCGGAACGAGCCGCGTTCAAGCGGGCGTTGCTGCCGGTGCACCGTGAAATGGCGGCGCGCATTGGTCCAGAGTTGATCGACGCGATCTATCGTGAAACCGGCTTCGACCCCGAGCGATTCGTAGCGCCCGCCGCACGCTGAGGCGGGCTCGTTCTCGGAGGCTGGTTTGCGCGCAGCGAGAAGGCGGGCGCGGGCGCTTTGGACCGGTATGGCAAAGCTCAGCGAGAAACTCCGCAACGCCCGGATAGCTGATAAACTACAACGTTTTATTCTTTTACCACTGAAAATCGGAGAAACATCAAATGGCGATCGAACGCACCCTTTCCATCATCAAGCCCGACGCCGTGGCGAAGAACGTCATCGGCAAGATCTACCAGCGCTTCGAAGACGCCGGGTTGAAGGTCGTCGCTGCCAGAATGGTGCATCTGTCGGAGCAGGAAGCCGGACAGTTCTACGCCGTGCACAGGGAGCGCCCGTTCTTCAAGGATCTGGTGTCGTTCATGATTTCCGGTCCGGTCATGGTGCAGGTGCTGGAAGGTGAGGGCGCGATCGCCAAGAACCGCGAACTGATGGGCGCCACCGACCCGAAGAAGGCTGATCCGGGCACCATCCGTGCCGATTTCGCCGACTCCATCGACGCCAATGCGGTGCATGGCTCCGATGCAGCAGAAACGGCGGCGGTCGAGATTGCCTTCTTCTTCCCGGGCATGAACGTCTATTCCCGCTGATGCTCGCCGAAGGGGAGGCAGGCCCGCTTTCTCGCCCGTCATCCTCTTTGGCGCCTTCCCCTCGTGACACTCTCCTGAAAAGCACATGAACGCACCGGTCAATCTCCTCGATTTCGATCAGGACGGTCTCATCGCCTGGTTTACCGAACTCGGCGAGAAACCGTTTCGGGCGCGCCAGGTCATGCGCTGGGTGCATCGCGAGGGGTGCGACGATTTCTCGCGCATGACCGATGTCGCCAAGGCCCTGCGCGGGCGACTGGAACAGCTGGCCTGCATCCGCGCCCCGGAACCCGTGCGCGACACGGTCTCGGTTGACGGAACGCGCAAGTGGCTGCTTGACGTCGGCAACGCCAACGCGGTCGAAACCGTGTTCATTCCCGAAACCAGTCGTGGCACCCTGTGCGTGTCGTCACAGGCCGGGTGCGCGCTTGACTGCGCGTTCTGCTCAACGGGGAAGCAGGGCTTCAACCGTAACCTGTCGGTGGCCGAGATCATCGGTCAGTTGTGGCTGGCCAACCGCCTGCTGGGGGCGGCAGGTGATCCTGTTGCGGCCGCGCCCGACGACGGCGATGGGCCGGACAATGGTCGGGTGATCACCAACGTCGTGATGATGGGCATGGGCGAGCCGCTCGCCAACTACGACAATGTCGTTGCTGCGTTGCGATTGATGCTTGACGATCATGCATACGGCCTGTCGCGTAGACGGGTTACGGTATCGACCTCGGGCATCGTGCCTGCGATGGATCGCCTGCGCGAGGACTGCCCGGTCGCGCTCGCGGTTTCGCTGCATGCGCCTGACGATGCCTTGCGCGACCGTCTCGTCCCGATCAATCAGAAGTATCCGCTGCGCGAACTGATGGCGGCCTGCCGTCGCTATCTCGAGCGGGCGCCACGTGATTTCGTGACCTTCGAGTATGTCATGCTCGCTGGGGTAAATGATTCCGACGCACATGCGCGCGCCCTGGTTGCGCTGGTGCGCGATGTGCCGTGCAAGTTCAACCTGATCCCATTCAATCCGTTTGCGGGCTCGGGGTTCGAGCGCTCGTCGGCCGAACGCATCCGGCGATTTGCCGGCATTCTGATCGATGCGGGCATCGTCACCACCACTCGCAAGACGCGCGGTGACGATGTCGATGCCGCCTGCGGGCAGTTGGCGGGGCAGGTGCGCGACCGTACGCGACGGACCCTTCGCCTGGTAAAGGAGGCTTGATGATGACTGGATTGGCCAGCAGGCTGTTGGCTGTGTGTGCATTTTCGCTGACACTCGGCGGTTGCGCGACGACGATGCCGTATGGCGAAGAGGGGCGGAGCGCCGACGGGGCCGAGCGACCGATGCTCGATCGCTCCCCGGCCTCACAAAGCGAGGCACGCGCCAAGATCAATGTCGAACTCGGTACCGCTTATCTGGAAGTCGGGCGTTTCGACATCGCACTCGACGAAGCGCGTGCCGCGCTCGAGCATCAGGCCGGCTATCCACCCGCATTCCATCTGATGGGGCTGGTGCATATGTACGTCGGAGACGACAACGCCGCCCGGATCAACTTCGAACGGGCCTTGCGTGGTGCGCCGCGTGACCCCGATTTCAACAACAGCTACGGCTGGTTTCTGTGCGGCACCGGCAATGAGCAGGAAGGGCTGCAGCGGCTTGCGGTCGCTGCGCGCAATCCCTATTACCGGCACCCGACGCGCGCGCATGCCAACGCTGGTCTGTGCAATCTGCGCATCGGCGAACGCGATGCCGCGCGCGAACATTTCGCACGCGCCGTCAATGCCGATCCCTCCAACGTACAGGCCTTGTATCACCTGGCTGAAATCGACTACGAGCGAGGCAATTACCCGGCGGCAAGGACTTCGCTGGTGCGGCTGCATCAGCAGGTCGAACCGACTGCCGCTTCGGCGTGGCTCGGACTTCGTACCGAGCGCAAGCTCGGAAATCGTGAGGCGGAGGCCAGCTATGCCGAGCAGTTGCGCGGACGGTTTGGCGATTCCGCCGAAGTTCAGTTGTTGAGACAGGGGGCGTTCGAGTGAGTGAGCAGCACGATCAGCTGGCTTCGGCGGAAGCGCGTGCATCGACACCGAACCTTGGTGAAGTGTTTCGTCAGACCCGCGAAGGCCGTGGCGAGTCGATTGCCGATGTTGCCCATGCGCTGAAACTCTCTCCCCGGCAGATCGAGGCGATCGAAATGGAGCGCTTCGATCTGCTTCCCGGAGCGGCCTTTGTACGTGGATTCGTGCGCAACTACGCACGCTACCTCGGACTCGATCCCGACGCGATGCTGACCAATCTAAGTGGTGGAGTCCGTCAGGATGTGCGGCTCGCGCCCGTGACCAATGCCAATGGCAGCATGCCGTCGGCCGTGAATGAGCGAAAAATCGTCCGTCCGGTGATGGCGGTCGTCGCGGGTATGGTCGCGGTATTGCTGCTGGGTTGGTATTTTGACTGGTTTGCCCTGAACGAGCATGAGCGTGTGGCTCCGGTCGCGCGGAGTGATCATGCCGCGCCGGTCCCGCCTGCTTCGGCACCGGTGGTGCTCCCCGCGCCGCCTCTGGGCTCGCCCGCACCTCCGGCGATGTCCCGCCCAGAGTCCTCAACGTCGGACGGTAATTCGTTGCGTCAGGGTTCCTCGGATACTCCGGATCAGGCAGAAGCGGTCGCCGAGGAGAGCGCGGACGGGGATCCTGCACGGACCGCTGGCGAGGTTGATCCGGTGGCCGATGTCGAGACAGGACAATTCGCTGGCGAAGCCGCGGAATCGGACTCACCGTCCGTGGAAGAAGTCGCGGTTGCTGGTGACGGTGCACCTGGAGAGGGCCAGGAGGTTGCCCCGGGTGCTGTTTCGGCGCCCGACGTAGCCCCGGGGACCGTTGGCCCCGCGCCCGTCATGACCGCTTCGCCCGATGAGGTGTTGCAGCCGGAGCCGCTGCCTGAAGGCATGTCCAGATTGGTGTTCGCGTTGCATGGCGAGTCCTGGATTCAGGTTCGGGACGCGGAGGGGATGGCGCTATACACCGGGACCGGGCAGGCAGGCAGCTCGCGGACAGTTCAGGGACATCCGCCGTTCGCAATCGTGGTCGGCAACGCCGGGATGGTCACGCTGACGCGCGACGGGCAGACCGTTGATCTCGAGCCGCATACCAGCCGCGGTGGTGTGGCACGCCTCAGCGTGCCGTGACGGCAATTCGTGATGGTAACGTTTCGATGAGAGCATTCTGGGTATGAATTCGCAGTCTTCAACCGCCTGCCCGCATCCGCGTCGGCCCGTTCGTGGGGTTAGCGTGGGCGGGGTGCGCATTGGGGGCGGGGCTCCCATCGTCGTCCAGTCGATGACCAACACCGACACCGCCGACGTGCTCGCCACGGCGATGCAGGTTGCCGAACTGGCGCGCGCCGGCTCCGAGATCGTGCGCATCACGGTCAACAACGAGGCCGCGGCGAGAGCGGTGCCGCACATCCGCGATCGCTTGCTGGCCCTCAACATGGATGTGCCGCTGGTCGGGGATTTTCATTACAACGGTCATCGCCTGCTGGCTGATCATCCCGCCTGTGCCGAGGCGCTGGCCAAGTTTCGCATCAATCCGGGCAACGTCGGCAGCGGAAGCAAGCGCGACCCTCAGTTCGCGGCGATCGTCGAACTTGCCTGCCGCCATGGCAAGCCGGTGCGTATCGGCGTGAACTGGGGCAGCCTGGACCAGTCTGTGCTTGCCCGCATCATGGACGAGAACGCGCGGCAACCGGAACCGGGCGATGCCGGGGCGGTGATGCGCGAAGCCTTGATCGTTTCGGCGCTCGAGTCGGCCGAGAAGGCCGAAGAATACGGTTTGCCACGCGATCACATCATTCTCTCGGCGAAAGTGTCCAGTGTTCAGGATCTCATCGCGGTCTATCGCGAGTTGGCGCGCCGCTGCGATTATCCGTTGCATCTCGGGCTGACCGAGGCAGGCATGGGTTCGAAGGGCATCGTCGCGTCCACCGCCGCGCTTGCGGTATTGTTGCAGGAAGGGATCGGAGACACCATTCGCGTTTCGCTGACGCCCGAGCCCAACGGTCGGCGTACCGAGGAGGTCGTGGTGGCGCAGGAGATCCTGCAGACGATGGGTCTGCGCGCGTTTACCCCGATGGTCACCGCCTGTCCGGGGTGCGGACGCACGACGAGCACCTATTTTCAGGAACTCGCTTCGGGAATCCAGACTTACGTCCGGGAGCAGATGCCGACGTGGCGCGAACAGTACGATGGCGTCGAGAATCTGACACTGGCGGTGATGGGCTGTGTGGTCAACGGGCCGGGTGAAAGCAAGCATGCCAATATCGGCATTTCACTCCCCGGTACCGGCGAATCCCCGGCCGCGCCGGTGTATGTCGATGGCGAGAAAACCGTCACCCTGCGCGGCGAGAACATCGCGGAAGCGTTTCGCGAAATCGTCGATCAGTACGTGGCAACCAAGTATTCAAGGAAATCGGGCTGAAGCCCGTGTGGAGCACATGAGTCAACACCTTCAGGCCGTGCGCGGGATGAACGACATCCTGCCCGACGAGGCCGACATCTGGGAGCACTTCGAGGACATCGTCCGCGACTGGCTGAAAAGCTATGGTTATCGTCCGATTCGCATGCCGATCGTCGAGCCGACGCCGCTGTTCAAGCGTGCCATCGGCGAAGTCACCGACATCGTCGAGAAGGAGATGTATTCGTTCGTCGACGCGCTCAATGGCGAGCACCTCACGCTGAGGCCCGAGGGCACGGCTTCGTGCGTGCGCGCGGCGATTCAGCACAAACTCACTGCGACCGGTGGTCATCGGTTGTATTATCACGGACCGATGTTTCGTCACGAGCGCCCGCAGAAGGGGCGCTATCGCCAGTTTCACCAGATCGGAGTCGAGGCGCTCGGCTTCGAGGGCCCCGACATCGATGCCGAACTGATCCTGATGTGTGCTCGGCTGTGGGACGACCTCGGCCTCGAGGACATCCGCCTCGAGCTGAACTCCCTGGGCTCCAGCGAGGAGCGCGCACGCCATCGTACGGCCTTGATCGAGTACCTCGAACGCTATTCTGACCGGCTCGATGACGACGCCAGACGCCGACTGCACAGCAATCCGCTACGGATTCTGGACACCAAGAACCCCGACCTGCAGGAATTGGTGGAGGCTGCGCCGAAACTGAGTGATTTTCTCGGCGTCGAATCGCTCGCGCACTTCGAGGGCGTGCAGGCGATTGTGCGTGATGCTGGCATTCCCTACCGGATCAACCATCGCCTCGTGCGCGGCCTGGATTACTACAACAGGACGGTGTTCGAGTGGGTCACGACGCGGCTCGGGGCCCAGGGAACGGTGTGTGCGGGAGGGCGTTACGATGGTCTCGTGGAAATGCTCGGCGGCAAGCCGACCCCGGCGGCGGGATTCGCAATGGGGATCGAGCGTCTGCTGGCACTGTGGCGTGAAAGTGGTGGCGTGGCCGATGCCTGCCCGCCCGATGTCTATGTCGTTCACGTCGGCGAGGCGGCCCAGCGCCTTGCCTTCCGCGCATCGGAAGCATTGCGGGGACATGGTTTCGCGGTGTTGACGCATTGCGGTGGCGGCAGCTTCAAGTCGCAGATGAAGAAAGCCGATGCCAGCGGCGCGCAGGTCGCGGTGGTGATTGGTGAGGACGAAGCCGTGGATGGCGCGGTCGGCCTCAAACCCTTGCGCGGGCCTGGCGCCCAGCAACGAATTCAGCTCGAGGGCATTGCCGATGCCGTGGCCGAGCTCTTATTCCCGGAGGAAGACGATGGCAGTGTATGACCTTGAAGAGCAGGAGCAGATTTCCCAGATCAAGGCCTGGTGGGAGCAGTACGGCAAGTATGTGACCACGATCGCGCTTGCGGCGGCGTTGTCTTCGGTCGGTTGGCAGGGCTATCAGTGGCACCAGAACAAGCAGGCCAGCGAAGCGGCGTTGCTGTATCACGCGGTGCAGCAGGCCGCGGAGCGCGGCGAGGCTGCGCGTGCGCGCGAGGCCGCGGGACAGGTAATCGAGCGATTTTCGCGCAGCGCCTACGCCGAAATGGCCGCACTGGTCTCGGCCGGGGCGCAGTTCGACGCGGGTGATTTTCAGAACGCGCGGGCGCACCTCGAATGGCTGCGCAACAATTCGCGTGATCCGATGCTCAAGGACATCGCGCGTCTGCGCCTGGCCACGGTGTTACTGGCCGAAGGTGAGTATGCTGCCGCGCTGACCGCGCTCGACGGAGCGCCAGCGAGGGGACTGGAAGCCCGCTACGCCGATCTCCGGGGGGACGCACTTGCGGCTCAGGGAGAATATCCGCGGGCGGCCGACGCGTGGCGTGCCGCGCTGGAGGCACTTGCCGGGTCGACGAGTGAAGGTGCCGACTCGCTGGCCGAAGTCATCCGGGTGAAGCTTGAATCGCTCGAATCGCTGGAGAGCTGATCGATGAGAATCAACGCGCTGTCTTCGTGGCTGTTGGCCGCATCCGTCACGCTGCTGGCGGGCTGCTCCTCGCTGAATCCGTTTTCGGCGCGTGCACCGCAGCCTGCGGCGCTGGTCGAGTTCCAGCCCTCGGCACAGTTGCACCCGGTTTGGCAGACTCGTGTCGGGTCGGCCGCCGGGTACACGTTTCAACCCGCCGTGGTGGGGAGCGACGTCTTCGCCGCGGCTCATGACGGCACGGTGATGCGGGTTGCCGAGGGGCGTACCGTCTGGCGTGCGTCGCTCGGAGATCGTTTGTCCGCAGGGGTGGGCAGTGATGGCCTGTTGGCCACGGTGGTGACCACTGCGGGGGACGTGATCGCGCTGGATGCTGAAACCGGCTCCGAACGCTGGCGCGCGCCCGTCGGTGCGGAGGTGCTCGCGCCGCCTGCGGTTACCGCGGCCACGGTGGTGGTGCGCGCATCGGATCAGCGGGTACTGGGTTTCGACGCACGCAGCGGCGAACAGCGCTGGGACTATCAACGTACGACGCCCGCGCTGGTGTTGCGCAGCACGGCCGGGATGCTGGCCGAGGACGGCGTCGTGGTGGTGGGTTTTCCGGGGGGCAAGCTGGTGGCGATCAATGCCGAAAGTGGTGCGCCGTTGTGGGAACTCACGGTGACCACGCCGCGCGGTGTGACCGAACTGGAGCGTATTGCCGACATCGCCGGCACCGCCGTGCTCGGGCGTCGCGAGGTCTGCGCGGTGGCCTATCAGGGGCGCGCAGCGTGCTTTGATCTGGACAACGGCAACGCGATCTGGTCACGTGAGTTCTCCAGTGCGGTGGGCATGGATCGCGACACCCGGTTCGTGTTCATCACCGATGCGGCTGATGGCGTCAACGCCCTCGACGCGTTCAACGGCGCGACCGTGTGGAAACAGGACGCGATGACACGGCGCAAGGTCTCGAGGCCGGTTGCGGTGGGCGATTTCGTGGCTGTCGGTGATTTCGAAGGCTATGTGCATCTGATCGATCGCGAACGCGGCCGCTTTGCGGCGCGTACCCGTGCCGACAACAGCGCCGTGACCGCAGATCCGTTGCCTCTACCGGGCTTCCAGCGCTTTCTGGTGCAGACCCGCGACGGTACGCTGACGGCGTACGAAGTGCGACAGGTGGAATGAACACGTGAAACCCACAATCGTCCTGGTCGGCCGACCCAACGTCGGCAAATCGACCCTGTTCAATCGCCTTACGCGCACCCGTGATGCACTGGTTGCCGATCAGCCCGGTCTGACCCGCGATCGCCACTATGGCATCGGTCGGGTGGGAGATCGCGATTATCTCGTCGTCGACACCGCGGGTTTTGACCCCGTCGCCAAGGACGGGATCATGCATGAGATGGCGCAGCAGGCCGAGCAGGCCATTGCGGAGGCGGATGTGCTGCTCTTCATCGTGGACGGTCGTTCCGGCCTGACGCCTCATGACGAGCAGATCGCTGATCGTCTGCGTCGCGCCGATCGCCCGGTGCATCTGGTTGTAAACAAGTCGGAAGGTGCCAACCGCGCACTCGTTGCGGCGGATTTTCACTCGCTCGGTCTTGGCCAGCCTATGGCGATTTCGGCGTCCCATGGGGATGGCGTAAAGGAGTTGATTGGAGAGGTGCTTGCATCCTTTGTCGATGAGGGTGAGGACATCGACGAAGAGGTTGGCCGTGGCCCGAGTATCGCCATCGTCGGCCGTCCCAACGTCGGCAAGTCTACCCTCGTAAATACGCTGATCGGCGAGCAACGGGTGATTGCGTTTGACATGCCAGGTACCACGCGCGACGCCATCGCGATCCCGTTCGAGCGCAACGGTCGCCACTATACGCTGATCGATACGGCGGGTTTGCGTCGGCGCGGCAAGGTATTCGAGGCGGTCGAGAAGTTCTCGGTGATCAAGACCCTGCAGGCCGTCGAGCGCTGCAACGTGGTCGTTCTGGTGCTTGATGCGACACAGGACATTTCCGATCAGGATGCACATGTCGGTGGTTTCGTGCTGGACGCGGGGCGGGCGCTCGTGGTCGCGGTGAACAAGTGGGATGCGGTCGATGACTATCGACGCGAGCGGATCAAGGCCGACATCGCACGCAAACTCGGTTTTCTGTCGTTTGCCCGCTTTCACTACGTCTCGGCGCTCAAGGGGGCCGGCATTTCGGCGGTGTTCAAATCGGTCGATGCTGCCTATGCTGCTGCCATGAGTGATCTTTCCACGCCGCGTCTGACACGCACGCTGCAGGCGGCCGTCGCCAAACAGGCGCCACCCCGGCACGGGGTGTTTCGTCCCAAATTGCGGTATGCGCATCAGGGGGGAAGCAACCCCCCGGTGGTCGTCATCCACGGGACTGCACTGGAGCATGTGCCGACTTCCTACGTCCGTTTCCTCGAACGAACATTCGTCGAGGCGTTCAAGTTGCAGGGCACGCCCTTGCGCATACAATTCAAGACCGCGCACAATCCTTACGCATCCAGACAGTCCTGAACGATCCGACCGAAGCGTTTTCATCCACACCGGGATTCGAAACCGTTCGCATCAGTATGATGTGGCGGTGCAGCATGAATTCCGATACATTCACGAGTATCGATAAGCTCGAGGTATAAAAACATGAGTAACAAAGGGCAACTCTTACAAGACCCGTTTCTGAACACCCTGCGTCGCGAACACATCCCGGTGTCGATTTACCTGGTCAACGGCATCAAGCTGCAGGGACAGATCGAGTCCTTCGACCAGTACGTCGTGCTGCTCAAGAACACTGTCACCCAGATGGTGTACAAGCACGCGATTTCCACGGTGGTGCCGGCACGTCCGGTCAATTTCCAGCAGGACTCGGGTGATTGAGCCGGGCATGAATGATGTTTGAACGCCCCTCTGCGGGCGAACGGGCGGTTCTGGTCCAGATCGACCTGGATCAGGGCATGCTCGACGAACGCCTCGGCGAGTTGAAACTGCTCGTCGGCAGTGCCGGCGCGAGTGTCGAAGCGGTGGTCACCGGCCGTCGTTCACGCCCCGATCCTGCGTTTTTCGTCGGCTCCGGCAAAGTTGCCGAAATTGGCGAGTCGCTTCGTGCTCACGAAGGCGACATCGTGATCTTCAATCACGCGCTTTCCCCTGCTCAGCAGCGCAACCTCGAGCGCGAGTTGCGCTGTCGGGTGATCGATCGTACCGCGCTCATTCTGGACATCTTCGCGTTGCGTGCGCGCAGTCACGAGGGCAAGCTGCAGGTCGAGCTTGCCCAGTTGCAACACCTCTCCACCCGCCTGGTGCGAGGGTGGACCCACCTCGAACGGCAGAAGGGGGGGATCGGTCTGCGCGGACCGGGCGAAACCCAGCTCGAAACCGACCGCCGTCTGCTCGGTGCCCGGGTCAAGGCACTCAAGGGGCGGCTGGCCAAGATCGAGAAGCAGCGCAAGGTGCGTCGGCGCGGCCGCGAGCGGCGCGACGTGCTGTCGGTGTCGCTCGTCGGTTACACCAATGCCGGCAAGTCGACCTTGTTCAATGCACTGACCAAAGCAGGCGCCTACGCTGCCGACCAGTTGTTCGCCACGCTGGATACCACGTCGCGTCGTCTCTATGTGGGCGAAGCGGGGAACGTTGTGCTGTCCGACACGGTCGGATTTATCCGGGACCTGCCGCACGCTCTGGTCGCCGCCTTCCATGCCACACTCGAGGAAACCGCCCATGCCGATCTGTTGCTGCATGTGGTTGATTCCGCGAGCGAGGATCGAGAGGCCCAGATCGATGCGGTCAATCAGGTGCTGGAGGAGATCGGGGCGGGCGACGTGCCGCAGATCATGGTGTTCAACAAGATCGACCTGACACGCGCCGGTGCGGCGGTCCATCGGGATGAATGTGGTAAGATCACGGGCGTTTTTTTGAGTGCGATTTCGGGCGAGGGGCTTTCCCTGCTGCGCGACGCGCTCGCCGAGGTCGCCCGGGATTCCGCATCGTCGGTCGCTTCGGCCGGAGCCTCGGCGGAGTGGTCGGTCGAGTAGTCTTAACGTAAACAGGTTTGTGCCAATGTCACTGAATGATCCTCGCTGGGGTAACCAGGGGAATGATGACGACAAGCGCGGCGACAAGGGTCGTGGCGACAACCAGGGGCCTCCCGATCTGGAGGATGTCTGGCGTGACTTCAACCAACGGCTGTCCGGGATTTTCGGCGGAAAGCGTGGCGGTGGTGAAGGCGGTCGGCCTGGCGGTGGCGCCGGGGGCGGTGGTCCGCAGATGCCGGAGATCAACTTTCGGCAGATCGGCGGTGGCATCTGGGCGCTGGTCGGTCTGCTCGTCGTCGTCTGGCTGGCGAGCGGCTTCTATACCGTCGATGCCAACGAGCGCGCGGTGGTGCTGCGTTTCGGCAGTCCGGTAGAGACCACAGAGCCGGGTCTGCGCTGGCGTCTGCCGTTTCCGATCGAACACCACGAGATCGTCGATCTGACCGGGGTCCGTACCGTCGAGGTCGGCTACCGCGGTTCGGAGCGCAACCGCGTGCTGCGCGAGGCGCTGATGCTTACCGATGATGCAAACATCATCAATATTCAGTTCGCCGTGCAGTACATCCTCAAGAGTCCGGAAGACTATCTGTTCAACAACCGTTTTCCGGATGACTCGGTGATGCAGGCGGCCGAAACTGCGATGCGTGAGATCGTCGGCAAGAGCAGCATGGACTTCGTGCTGTACGAAGGCCGTGAAGATATTGCCGCGACGGCGCATGAGTTGATGCAGACCATTCTTGATCGCTACGATACCGGCATTCTGGTGAGCCGCGTGACGATGCAGAACGCGCAGCCACCCGAGCAGGTTCAGGCCGCCTTCGACGACGCCGTCAAGGCAGGTCAGGACCGTGAGCGTCTGCGTAACGAAGGTGAGGCATACCGCAACGACGTCGTCCCGCGCGCACGGGGTACCGCCGCGCGGATCGTCGAAGAAGCCAATGCCTATCGTGACCGCGTGATCGCTGGTGCGGAGGGCGAGGCTTCACGCTTCATGCAGGTATACGACGAATATCGTCGATCGCCCGAGGTCACCCGTGAGCGTCTGTATCTCGAGACGATGCAGCAGGTGCTGTCAAATACCAGCAAGGTGCTGATCGATGCCGATAATGGCAACAATCTGATGCTGATGCCGCTCGACCGCTTGATGCAGTCCGGCAGTAGCGCCGCGCGCGGCACGGAGCCGCGTTCTACCACACCGGCACCGCTGCCTGCACCGGTGCGTCAGGAAGTACCGTTTGACCCGCGCGATCGCGACATGATGCGCAGCCGTGATCTGGGAGGCCGTTGATGGGTAACAAAATGAACGCCGTGCTTGGTGCCGTCGTACTGGCGGGCGTGGTGGCGTCGATGTCTTTGTTTACGGTGGACAAGCGACAGTACGCCATCATCTTTCAGCTGGGTGAAGTGAAGGAGGTCATCAGCGAGCCGGGTCTGAAGTGGAAGTTTCCGCTGATTCAGAACGTGCGCTATTTCGACAAGCGCATTCTGACCATCGACACGCCTGAGCCGGAGCGCTTCATCACCGCCGAGAAGCAGAACGTGCTGGTCGATCACTTCGTCAAGTGGCGGATCATCGATCCGCGCCTGTACTACGAGTCCGTTGCCGGCGACGAGGTCCGTGCCCGTACCCGTTTGCTGCAGACGGTCAACTCCGGCCTGCGCGAAGAGTTCGGCCGCCGCACCGTGCCGGACGTGGTGTCCGGTGAGCGTGACCGCATCATGGAGAACATGCGTATCCGCGCCGATACCGACGCCCGTCAGATCGGTGTGCAGATTCTGGACGTACGTCTGAAGCGCGTCGATCTGCCGACCGAGGTATCTGAGTCGGTGTACCGCAGGATGGAAGCCGAACGTTTGCGCGTCGCCAATGAGCTGCGCTCCGAAGGTGGTGCGATCGCGGAGCAGATCCGCGCCGATGCCGACCGCCAGCGCGAGGTCATCGTCGCCGAGGCGAACCGGCAGGCGCAGATGATCATGGGTGAGGGGGATGCGCAGGCGACCTCGATCTACGCCGAAGCCTTTAACCGCGATCCCGAGTTTTTCTCGTTCTTCCGCAGTCTGGAGGCCTACCGCAACAGTTTCTCGGACAAGAGCGACGTCATGGTGGTCGATCCGAGCTCTGATTTCTTCAAGTTCATGAAGAGCCCTGTCGGAGCGAATCGAAACTGATCCGATGGGCAGTACCCTTTTGATGGCCTTCGCGCTCATGCTTGTGATCGAAGGCATTCTTCCCTTCCTCGCGCCAGCTCGCTGGCGCGAAACCTTTTTACAGCTCGCTCGTCTCGCGGATGGCCAGATTCGTTTCATCGGTCTGGTCTCGATGCTGCTCGGACTGGCGCTGCTATTGCTGGTGACCTGAACATGCGTTGGGTGCTTCCCGATCACATCCAGGACGCGCTTCCATCCGAAGCCGAAAAACTCGAATCCCTGCGCCGCCGTCTGCTCGATGCCTTTCGTGCGCATGGTTACCAGTTGGTGATGCCGCCACTGCTCGAGTATCTCGACTCCCTGACCACGGGGGCGGGGCGCGATCTCAAGCTGCGTACTTTCAAACTGGTGGACCAGCTTTCCGGGCGGACCATGGGGGTTCGTGCCGACATGACGCCACAGGTGTCGCGCATCGACGCGCATCTCTTGAACCGCAGTGGCGTCACTCGTCTGTGCTATTGCGGGAGTGTGCTGCATACCCTGCCGTCGTCGCTGACGGCGACGCGCGAGCCACTGCAGCTTGGCGCGGAGCTGTACGGTCACGAAGGCCTGGAGGCCGACATCGAGATCGTGCGTCTGCTCGCCGAAGTCATGCGGCTGGCCGAGGTCCCCGCGAGCCGCATCGATATCGGGCACATGGGCATTTTTCGCGCGCTCGCTCATGGGGCAGGTATCGTCCCCGAACGAGAAGAGGCGCTGTTCGATCTGCTGCAGGCCAAGGATGTTCCTGATCTGAAGGTGCTCCTCAGTGACGTAGCCGAGCCAATGCGCTCGGCACTGCTCGCGCTTCCCGGTCTGTATGGTGGCCCGGAAGTGCTGGATGCAGCAGCACGGGCGCTACCCGACTTGCCGGAGATTCGCGAGGCGCTGTCCGACATGCGACGGCTCGTCGAGCGTTTGCCGGAACTACCAGTCAGTTTTGATTTTGCGGACTTGCGCGGCTATCACTACCACAGCGGGTTGATGTTCGCCGCGTATGGCGACGGCTCGCCGGCAGCGCTGGGATTGGGAGGACGTTACGATCAGGTCGGTGCAGTCTATGGACGGGGGCGTCCGGCAACCGGGTTCAGCGTGGACCTGCGCGAACTCGCGCTGCGTCGACCGCGGGCCTTGTCGCGAGGTGCGGTGCTGGCGCCGATGATCGACGACGTGGCGCTGGAGTCTGCGATCCAGGGACTGCGTGCCGCAGGCGAGATTGTCATGGCCGCGCTGCCTGGTCATGAAGGAACTTGGAAAGAGGCCGGTTGTGACCGGCGACTGGTCAGGCAGGGTGATCACTGGGTGGTCGTGCCGCTAGAGGGAGAGTAATCGTAATGGCAAAGAACGTGGTCGTCATCGGAACCCAGTGGGGTGACGAAGGCAAGGGCAAGATCGTCGATTGGCTGACCGATCATGCGGAAGGGGTGGTTCGCTTTCAGGGCGGACACAATGCCGGACATACGCTGGTCATCGGCGAGAACGAGTACAAGCTCAATCTGGTGCCGTCGGGAATCGTGCGCGAAGGCGTCGCCTGCTACATCGGTAATGGTGTCGTGCTCGATGCGCACCATCTGCTCGGCGAGATTCGCAAGCTCGAGGAGGGCGGCATTCAGGTGCGCGAGCGCCTGCGCATCAGCCCGGGTTGTCCGTTGATCCTCGGTTACCACGTTGCGCTCGATCATGCGCGCGAGGCTGCACGCAGTGCGGGTGACAAGATCGGAACGACCGGCAAGGGAATCGGACCGACCTACGAAGACAAGGTCGCGCGCCGTGCGCTGCGGGTCTACGACTTGTTCAATCGCGAGCGTTTTGCGGAAAAGCTGCGTGCCAATCTCGAGTACCACAACTTCGTGCTGACGCAGCATCTTGGCGCGGATCCGGTTGACTTCGACGTCGAGTTCGCACGGGCGATGGCCGACGCCGACGAGATCCGACCGATGGTGACTGACGTTTCGGCCGAGTTGTACGCGGTCAACAAGCAGGGTGGCAGCCTGTTGTTCGAGGGTGCACAGGGTTCGCTGCTCGACATCGATCATGGTACCTACCCGTTCGTTACCTCCAGTAACTGCGTCGCCGGTCAGGCAGCGGCGGGGTCGGGCGTGGGCCCTGGGCGCCTGCACTACGTTCTGGGGATTACCAAGGCGTATTGCACGCGTGTAGGTGCCGGCCCTTTCCCCACTGAGCTCGATATCGATACCGCCGGTATGCCCGGCGAGCAGATGTCCACCAAGGGGCGTGAGTTCGGTACCGTGACCGGGCGCAAGCGGCGTTGCGGTTGGCTGGACCTGGCAGCGCTGAAGCGCTCGATCATCATCAACGGGGTTACTGGCCTGTGCATTACCAAGCTCGACGTGCTCGACGGGCTGAGCGAGCTGAAGCTGTGTACCGGTTATCTGTTTGATGGTGAGCGTATCGACTTGCTGCCGATGGGTGCCGAGGAGGTCGAGCGCTGTGAGCCGATTCTGGAGACCATGTCGGGCTGGAGTGGTACGACGTTCGGTGCTCGCAGCTGGGAGGCCTTGCCGCAGGAGGCGCGCGCCTACCTGCATCGTATCGAGGAGATCTGCGAGATTCCGATCGACGTGATCTCGACCGGCCCCGAGCGTGATGAGACCATTCTGAGGCGCCATCCGTTTGGCGCCTGAGTTTGTGTCGTATGGCGGCGATCCGTTACGGGTCGCCGCTGAGCGTTGCGAAGTGCGTCAGGCGTGCAGCGGGGTTCGCGGCAGGGATGCGAGCGGGGCGCAGACGCACAAAAGCCGGCACAAGGCCGGCTTTTGCTTGAAACTGGTGCCCAGAAGAGGACTCGAACCTCCACGCCTCGCGGCACTAGTACCTGAAACTAGCGCGTCTA